>Ga0310813_10000831_pt1 | contig 18865 bp, 8 predicted proteins | sample YN3metagenome_FD_203086 | JGI IMG/M metagenome (GOLD analysis project Ga0310813, IMG submission 203086) | Soil microbial communities from experimental microcosm in Duke University, North Carolina, United States - YN3 | ecosystem: Engineered > Artificial ecosystem > Soil microcosm > Unclassified ...
CGAACTGATGCCCGGCGACCTCGAGAAGATCGAAGGGACGCTGCGGGTCGCGCTCGCGGCGGGCAAGGCGGCGCGCGAATCCGGCGCGGCGCTCGCGACGGTGCTCGGGGTTCCGCCGCCAGTCGACGTCACCGGCGCCGAGGCACTGATCGCCGCCGCGGCGCTGGCCCTCGAGGCGCCGGACCTGCGCGGCATCCCGCCGGTCGGGCCGGCCTGGGATCGAGCCGAGACGGTCCAGGCGTTCACGATCGCGTGCGTCAACGCGCTGCAGCGCCGCGCGATCGTCGCCAAGTATTCGACGAAGCTGATCCCGGAGGCCTGGGACGCCGACATCCTCCAGGCCCGCGCCGATCTGATGGCGGAGGGCGGTTCCTGGTGGAAGCGGCTCCTTTCGGGACGCTACAAGGCGGCGCGCCGCAAGGTCCAGGGGCTCTGCACGCTTCCGGCGCCGTCGCGGATGGAGGAACTGGTCGTCCTGAGCGACCGCATCCTCGAGGCGCGGCGACTTCGGGCCGCGCTGGCCGAGCACACGGCGGCGGTCCAGACGCTGGCCGGGACCCGGGCCGCCGGGGCGGACGCTCCGTGGGAGGACCTGCAAAAGATCCGGGACTGGGCGCTGAAGTTCCGCGCGCTGCTGGCGGCGCGGAAGCTGCCGGCGTCCCTGGCCGACTGGGTCGTCCGTGCCTGGGATCGACCGGCGCTCACCAGGCTTCACGCCGCCGCGAGCAAGGCGGTTGCCGCGTGGAGGTCCTCCGCGGCGCAGGTCCGCTCGGCGCTGGCCATTCCCGCCGGCGGCACGAAGGACCCGGAGTCCCTGGCGTTCCCGGCGGCGGAGGAGATGGCGGAAACGTGGCGGAAGAACCTGGACAAGCTTCCGTCGTACGTCGCGTACTGGCGCCTCCATCAGGCGGTCTCCCGCCGGAGCCTGGGCGAGCTCGCCGCAATCGCGCACGACGGGCGCGCGGAGCCGCCGCGCCTGGCGCTGATCCTCGAGCAGACCTGGGTGCGCACGCTCCTGGACCGCGCGCTGCGGGAGCGGGCGGAGCTGCGCGACTTCGATGCCGTGACGCACGAGCAGCTGATCCAGCGCTTCCGGAAGGCGGACGAGGCGATCTTCGCCGTCAACCGGATCCGCCTGGCGCAGGTCCACTGGAACACGCTGCCGGCCCCGATGGCGTACGGTCAGGTCGGAACGCTGCGCCGCGAATGCGCGAAGAAGACGCGGCATCTGCCGATCCGCCGGCTGATGCTGGACGCGGGCGCGGCGGTCCAGGCAGCCAAGCCCGTGTTCCTCATGAGCCCGCTGTCCGTCGCGGCCTATCTGCCGCCCGGAGGGCCGACCTTCGACCTCGTGGTCTTCGACGAGGCGAGCCAGGTCCGGCCGGTGGACGCGCTCGGCTCCGTGCTGCGGGGCCGCCAGCTCGTGGTGGTCGGCGACGAGAAGCAGTTGCCGCCCACCAGCTTCTTCGACACGATGGTGACGACCGAGGGCGTCACCGAAGGGGAGGAGGACGGGCCGGGAACCAACGTCACCCAGGACGTGCAGTCGATTCTCGGCCTCTGCGCGGCCCAGGGCATGCTCTCACGCATGCTTCGCTGGCACTATCGCAGCCGACACGACTCGCTCATCGCGCTCTCCAACCAGGAGTTCTACGAGAACGGGCTCGTCATCTTTCCCAGCCCGAGCCGGAACCAGGACGGCGAGGGCCTGAGCCTCCGCCATCTCCCCGCCACGGTCTACGACCGCGGGGTGACGCGGACGAATCCCCTCGAGGCCGACGCGGTCGCCGCGGCGGTGCTCGACCATGCCCGGACCCGGCCCTCGCTGACGCTGGGCGTGGTCGCCTTCAGCCAGGCCCAGAAAATCGCGATCGAGAATCGGATCGAAGCCCTCGCGCGAAAGCATGCGGACGTCGACGCGTGGATCCGCGGCAACCCGGAAGAGCCGTTCTTCGTGAAGAACCTCGAGAACGTGCAGGGAGACGAGCGGGACGTGATGTTCATCAGCGTCGGCTACGGCCGGGACGCGAAGGGCGCGTTCAGCATGAATCTGGGGCCGCTCAACCAGGCCGGCGGCGAACGGCGCCTCAACGTTCTCATCACGCGGGCGCGGCGGCGCTGCGTGGTTTTCACGAACCTCACGGCCGACGACCTGGATCTCCGCCGCGCGGGCGGCGCGGGCATCCGGGCGTTCAAGTCGTTCCTCGCCTTCGCGAAGGCGGGCCGGCTCGAGGCGACGGCGACCGCTCCGCGCGACGGCGATCCGGAATTCGAGACGCAGGTCCGTGCCGCGCTGACGCGCGCGGGCTACGTCGTCGAAACGCAGGTGGGCAGCGGGGGGTACCGGCTCGATCTGGCGGTCGTGGACCCGGCGTCTCCGGGGAAGTACCTCCTGGGGATCGAGTGCGACGGCCCGCGCTACCACAGCGCCCGCTGGGCGCGGGACCGTGACCGGCTCCGCGAAGCCGTCCTGCGCGGTCTGGGATGGAGGCTGCATCGGATCTGGAGCGCCGACTGGCACCGGAACCGCGACGAGGCCCTGCGCCGCTGCACGGCGGCCATCGAGGCGTCGAAAGCCGCGGCCGCGCCGGCCCCGGCGGGGGCCCCGAAGTCGGCGGCCCTCCCGCGGACGGCCGAGACGCCCGCGGCGGCGCCGCTGGCGTCCTACGCGCCCGCGAAGGTCGGCGCGAACCTCGGGGACACGCACCTGGCGGAGGTCCCCACCGAGACGGTGGCGCAGTTCATCGGCTCGATCGTGGAGGATGAGGGCCCCGTGCACGCGGAGGAAGTGAAGCGCCGGGTGCTGGAGGCCATCCAGGCCCGCTCGGGCAGCAAGCGCGACGCGGCGATCGAGGAGGCCATCGCGGCGGCCTCGGCGCGAGGCCTGCTTCGGAAGCGGGGCGACTTCCTCTGGCCGAAGAAGGATGCGCCCGTCGTGCCGCGCGACCGCTCGGGGCTGCCCGACGCGAGCCGGCGGCACGACTACGTCTGCGACGAGGAATGCCTTACGGCGCTCGACCGGGCGATCGCAGAGGCCTGCGGCTGCGACGGGGACGAGGCGGCGGCCCAGGCGATCCGGCTCCTGGGCATCAAGCGGAACGACGAGGCGGTGGCCCGGCTTAAAGCGCTCTATCCGGCGACGAAGCCGCGATAACATTTCTCCTCCCAGCGGCTCTCCCTTAATCGATGGGTGAGCTTTCGGTTCGGGAGAAGAGGCCGACGGGGCAGATGCTCCGCGGCCGGGTTCAAGAGGCGGCGGGATCCCCGCCCCAGGGGGCCGTCGTCCTCCATCGCTTCTCGCTTCGGGCCGGGTCCCGGGTCCTTCGGGTGAAGGCCGAGCCGGACGGGTCCTTCGAGATGCCGATCGGGATTCCCGCCGTCGTGCTGGCGTCGTCCACCATCGGCGGGGCGGGGGCGTCGCCCGCCACGGGGTACGAACCGTCCTTCCAGCTGCGTCTCCAGCCGCGCCTCGAGGTCCACGGCCGGGTCGTCGACGCCTCCGGAACAGCGCTGGAGGGCGTCCGGATCAGCCAGGTCCTCGTGCTGCGCTTCACCGACAAGCTCGTGTTCGCGACGGCTCCGAATGACGCCGGGCGGGTCGAGAAGCGGGGCAAGAACGTCTTCCTCGCCCCGTGCTTCTGCCTGAGCAGCCTGGCGACAACGGACGCCGAGGGTCTGTTCCGCCTCTTCGGGCTCCCGCCCTGCGACGGCAAGGTCCTCCTTCGGGTGACTCCGCCGGAGAAGAGCCGCTGGGGCGCCGACGTCTTCTGGATCCCCGCGGAAGGGTTTTCCGACCTGGTCCTTCGCGGCCCCAAGGGGCCCTCGCTGCGGCTTCCGGACGGTTCTTCCGTGGACGAGCTCCCCGTGGAGCCGGCTGATCCGGACGTCGCGGACGAGCCGATGCCCGCGATCACGGACCCCCGCGAGCTGCGGAGGGAATGGATCCGGAAGCAGTTCCAGGCGATGAAGGCTGCCGCCCAAGGGGAGTCTCCCGCCGTCTCCGCCCGCGAACTTCTGGCGGAGCTGGCCGAGGGCCTGAAGGATCCCGACCCGGAGACCCGGTCCCAGTCGACCGCCTTGCTGGCGTCCCTGAACGTGCCCCAGGCTCTCGATACCTTGATGGGGGCGCTGCGCAATGCGGACCCCGTCGTCCGCCGCGAGGCGCTGGTCGGGCTGACCCGTCTGGGAGCCCACGCCTCGTGCCGCGGGCGCGTCCTCGAAGCGCTCCGGCGCGTGGTCGAGGAAAGCGACCCGTCGTTCGACGTCGTCCAGGCCGCGGCCGCCGGGCTCGTCGGTCTTGGAGAGAGCACGGACGCGGCGCCGTTCTACGAGGCGCTCCGGCGCGCGGACTGCGATGAGCGCGTCGCGGCCTGGGCGCTGGCGCAGCTTCTCCGGCGGGACGCGATCGAGTTGATCCTCGCTCGCATGGAAAAATCGCCGCACGGCGAGATCCTGGGCGGCGCCCTGGAAGCGCTGACGGGCGCCCGGCGCGGAGACCAGGCCGCGAAGTGGAAGATTTGGTTGATGGCGAACCGCGGGACGCTGCCGCCTCAGGCAGCGACCGACGACCGGCTGCCGGACGCCGCCGCCTATCTCCGGCGCGCCCAGGCCCGGCTCCGGCGGAAGGACCTGCCGGGGGCTCGCGCCGATCTCGATGCAACGTTGCGGCGGGACGGACCCGGCGCCATGGTCCTGGCCTTGCGCGCCTGGATCCGGATGGAGCAGGGCGAACTGGACGGCGCGCTGAGCGACGTCGAGCATTCGCTCCGGCTCAACGACCGCGACCGATCCGTGCGAACGCTTCGCTCGGTGATCGTCGACCGTCGGGCCAGGCGGGACGCGACCGCCGCGAAGACCACATCCGCGGACCGCTCCGCGGTCAGTCCGACGGCTTAGCCCTTCACGGCCGCGACGATCGCCTTCGCCGAGATGCCCGCCCACTCGATGAGCTCCTCGGGCTTGCCCGAGCGAGGCACCTCGCGGACGCAGAGCATCTTGGGCGCCAGGCCGAGCGCCGCCACCGCCTCGCCGAGGCCTCCCGCCTGCTGGTGATCCTCGACGGTGATGAGCTTCTTCGTCTCGGACGCGGCCTTGCGGAGCGTCGCCTCGTCGATCGGCTTCACGCTGTAGGCGTCGATGATGCGGATCGAGATGCCCTCCTTCTGGAGGAGGTCGTAGGCCTTGAGGGCTTCGTAGACGGTGACGCCCGCGGCCACGACGGTCGCGGCGTCCTTCGGCGAGCTCTTGAGCGTCTTGGAGCCGCCGACGCTGAACTTGTCCTGGGCGGTGTAGAGGGTCTTGCCCTTGGGACGGCCGAGGCGGAGGTAGACGATGCCGGGCGTCGCGGCGGCGAGCACCGTCAGCCGCTCCGCGCACACGGCGTCGCTCGGGTAGAACACGGTCGAGCCGATCACCGAGCGGAACATCGCCAGGTCCTCGAGGCCCATCTGCGACGCGCCGTCCTCGCCGATCGAGACGCCGACGTGGGTGCCGGCGAAGATCAGGTGCTTGGGCTTCGAGATGCCGGCCATGCGGATCTGGTCGAAGGCGCGGGTGAGGAAGCAGGCGAAGGTCGAGGCGAACGGGATCTTGCCTTCGGAGGCGAGGCCCAGCGCGACGCCCGCCATGTTCTGCTCCGCGATGTAGCAGTCGACGAAGCGCTCAGGGTACGCCGCCTTGAACTTGTCGGCGAACGTCGAGTTCTTCACTTCGGCGTCGAGCGCGACGACGTCGGGGCAGACCTTGCCCAGCTTGACGAGCGCGGCCCCGTAGGCTTCGCGGGGCGCCGCCTCGGCGCCGGGCGCGTAGTTGGGCGCGAGCTCGGGCGCGTCCAGCGAGAACGTGCCGTTCTTCGAGGGCGCTCCGTCGAGCGTGCGCGTGGGGACCGGGATCGTGATCTTGGGGTCGCCGATCTCGGCGAGCGCCTTGTTGAGCTCGTCGCCCTTCTTCAGCGGCTTGCCGTGCCAGTTCTCCTTGTCCTCGAGGAAGGAGACGCCGCGGCCCTTGAAGGTCCGGGCGACGATGGCGGTGGGTTTGCCCTTGGAGGCCCGCGCCTTATCGAGCGCGCTCTTGAGCTCGTCGACATTGTGGCCGTCGACGACCACCGCGCTCCAGCCGAACGCCACCCACTTGGCGAGATAGCCGTCCAGGTTGTGCTGGAGCATCGTCGGGCCGGACTGGCCCAGCCGGTTCGCGTCCAGGATGGCCACCAGGTTGTCGAGCTTGTAGAAGGCGCCGAGCTCCGCCGCTTCCCACACCGAGCCCTCGGCGCTCTCGCTGTCGCCCAGCACGCAGTAGACCCGCGCGGGGATCTTGTCCAGCCGTTTGGCGAGCGCGATCCCGACCGCGGCCGAGAGGCCCTGGCCGAGCGAGCCGGTGGCGATGCGGACCCAGGGCGAGTTGGGCGTGGGGTGACCCTCGAGCGGGGAGTCGATGCGCCGCAGGGTGTTCAGGTCCTCGCTGATGGCGCCCGCTTCCTTGAGGGCGGCCCAGAGAATCGGCGCCGCGTGGCCCTTGGAGAGGACAAACTCGTCCACGTTGCGCGCCTTGGGGTTCTTCGGGTCGAAGCGGAGCTCGTTGAAGTAGAGCACCGACATGATTTCGGCGGCCGACATGCACGTCGTGGGGTGTCCGCTGCCCGCCTCGGCGGTGGAGGTGAGGGAATGGCGGCGGAGCTTCTGGGCCATCTGCTGCAGGGCGGCGGAATCGGGCATGGCGTCTCCTCGCGATTTTCGGGGAATTCTTCCGAACGAGAGGCCCATGATAGCCCTCCGGGGGGCGAATTCAAGTCAAACCGGCCGCTTGACAGCACTTGCGCGGCTCCCTAGCATAATGCGGGTGTCCGCCACCTCGAAGCGAAAGACCGCGACGATCGGCATCCTGGTCGGGCTTCTGCTGTCCGCCCTGGACGGCACCGTGGTGGCCACCGCGCTGCCGAAGATCCTCGGGGACCTGAAGGGTCTCACCCTGTACTTCCTTCCGAATGCGCTCTTCATGCTCTTCCAGACCGTCTCGATGCCGATCTGGGGACGCCTCTCGGACCTCTACGGCCGCCGCCGCTTCCATCTGGCCGCGGTCCTCATCCTCGTGGCCGGCTCCGTGCTCTGCGGCATGTCCAGCACGATGTTGGGGCTTGTCGGGTTCCGCGCCGTGCAGGGGCTGGGCGCGGGAGGGCTGATGTCGTTGTCGTTCACCATGATCGCCGACCTCTACGACCTCGAGGAGCGCGCGAAGATGCAGGGCGCGATTTCGAGCGTCTGGGGCATCGCGGCCCTGATCGGCCCGCTGCTGGGCGGCTGGATGACCAACACCTTCGGCTGGCCGTCGATCTTCTTCCTGAACATCCCCGTGGGCTTCGCGACCGCGGTTCTGGTCCAGACGTCCTGGCAGGACCGGCCTTCCGCGGGAAAGGGCCGGGTCGATCTGCCGGGCGCGGTCCTGCTGGCGCTCGCCTCCGGCGCGCTGCTGGCGGGCTTCCAGTTCGCCGGGCGGGAGGGATGGACGACGCCGCACAGCCTGGAGAGTTTCGGCGCCGCGCTCGCGCTGGTCATTGCGCTCGTCGTCGTCGAGCGCTCCACGGCGGAACCCTTCCTGGCGTTCGACCTCTACAAGAACCGCCTCTTCCTGACCGGCGCCGCGACGGGCGTCTGCGCGATGATCTGCCTCTTCGCCGCGATCATGCACGTGCCGCTCCTGGTCACCGGCGTGCTGCGCGGATCGCTCCAGAAGGGCGGCATGATGCTCACCTGCATGATGCTGCCGTGGATGCTCTGCTCCGCGTTGACGAAGCCGCTCCTCAAGAAGTTCAGCTACCGGACGCTCGCGATCGGCGGGATGCTGCTGGCGGGCGCGGCGTACGCGATGCTCTGGCGGGTAGACATGGACGCGGGCGTCACGCCGGTCATCCTGGCGATGGTGCTGCTCGGGACCGGCCTGGGCCTCACGGTGGCCCCGCTCCTGATCGCCGCCCAGAACGCGGTGAGCAAGGACCGCCTCGGCACGGCCACGTCGCTGACGCAGTTCACGCGGTCGATGGGCTCCGCGGTCGGACTGGCGGTGATGGGCACGCTGCTGCTCTCGCCGTTCGGCGGCAGCGAGCCCTCGGGCCTGATGGACTTCCGATCCAAGTTTGACACGGCCCAGCTCAAGACGATGGTCGCTCCGCTGGTCGTCGGCCTCCACCACGTCTTCCTGGCGACGATCGCGTTCGCGGGCTTGGGGATTCTCCTGGCCCTCTCGATCCCGGCCGGCAAGGCCGCGGACCTCAAGGCTCCCGCTCCCGCGCCCGAAGGGTAATCCGCCGCCTCACGCCGAGGCTAGGGCTTCTTCTCGGCCTGCTTCTTCCGGAACTCGTCCCGCTCCTTCCGGGCGGACGCATTGAGCGGGTCCAGCCGGCAGGCCTTTTCATAGGCGGCGCCTGCCTTCTCGGCGTCCTTCATCAGCTCGTAGGTCGATCCGAGGTTCTGCCAGGTCGTCGCCGACTCCGGGTGGGCCTCGAGGATGCTCGTGTAGACCTTCACCGCGAGCGGGTACTTCGACTTGCGGTAGAGCTCCTGGCCGATCTTCAGAGCGTCGTCGGGGGAGGGGCCCGCCAGCGCGGCCACGATCTTCAGCAATTCCTCCTCGGAGCGATCGCTTCCCGCGATGACGCGTTCGGCCAGGAGACTCGGATGGCCGGGGTCGACGGCGAGGGCGAGGTCGAGCACGTCGGCCGCGATCTCCCGGAGCTGATGCTTCGAGAGGAGCGCGGCCAGCGCGCGCAGCGCCGGAGTCTGGGCTCGCGTGCAGCCCCAGCCCTGGATCATGGCGCGCAGCCATTCCGACCGGACGGCGCCCACGATGATCGGGTCCATGTCGACTTCGGGGTTGAGGTCCGAGTTGAAGAGCCGCAGCGGCGCGTCGAATTCGAGGCGGAGGTTCAAGTCCGTGTTGACGGTCGCGGAAGGCCGCCGCTCCGCGAGGCGCCGCAGCCCGGCCTCGTCGAGCAGCAAGCGTCCGAGCAGGGCGGAGCGGACGTCGTCGGCGTCGAGGTGCTTCTTCAGGTCCGCGCGCACGTCCGGCAGGGCATCGAGGAGGCGCTGGCTGGCGTCGACGGTCGCGCGGTCGGGAAGGATCGGCGCGTCCGAGCAGAGCAGAACGGTATCGCTCGAGCTGATCCGAAGCAGGCAGGCGTAGCGGAACGACTCGGTGGCGGTCCGAATCACCAGCGCGTACTCGGCGTCCGAGAAGGAGTAGAGCTGGATCCATTGGCCCAGGACGCCGCGGCCGCCGAGCTTCTCGCGGCAGAGCGCGTAGAACTCCCGCGTGAAGAGGCTGGCCACGCCCGCGAGCCAGGGGTTCGACGGCTCCGAGAGGATCAGGTCGTAGGTGTCGCGGGTCCCCTGCAGGTGGCTGCGGCCGTCGTCGAAGAGGATCCTGAAGTTCGGGCTCCGATCGGGCGTGTGGTTCACCCGCGAGAACTCTCCGGAGGCGCCGTAGACGGCCGGCTCGATCTCGCAGCAGGTCACGCGGGTTCCGGGGAAGAGCAGGCTCGCGCCCGAGGTCGTGCCGCTCCCGTAGCCGATGACCAGGACGTTCTTCGCCTCGGGACGGAGGAAGCGCGGGAGGTAGGCGATGCCGAGCTGCATGTCCATGTCGCCTTCGCTGGTGGCATCGACCTTGCCGTTGACGGCCAGTGCTCGATCGGAAAGGTGCTCGGTCACGCAGACGTTGCAGGCGGCGCCCTCTTTATAGTAGATGACGCCCCGATGCTCCCATTCGCGGTACCCGTAGAGGTACATGCCCTGCTCGGTGATGCGCGGGTCCAGGGGCCGGGTGCCGAGCACGATGCCGGCCAGCGACACGAGCGCGAAGGCGCCGACGGACAGGAGGTTGCGCCGTCCCCGGAGCGGAGCCAGGAGGGCGCCGGCGATGAGGTAGAACGCGAGACCGGCGCCCATCGTGCGGGCGCCGCCCAGAAGCGCGAGCCCGACCGGCGCCGTGGCGGCGGCGCCGAAGATGGAGCCGGCGGTGTTCCACGCGTAGACGCTCCCGACCGCCCGTCCGGCGTCCGCCGCGCCACGGCGGGTGAGATGGACGAGGAGCGGGAAGTTGAAGCCCATGCAGACCGAGGGAAGGAACTCGAGGACGGCGCTGGCCGCAATGCAGACGGCGGCGTTGCCCAGCCCCAGGGAGCGGAGGTCCTTCGAGAGACCCACCGCCATCGTCAGGGGATGGACCAGGAGCTTGGTCGCTCCGGCCGAGAGGACGAGGAGCGCGAGCGATCCGGCCGCCGCGCGGGCGGGGTCGGCGAGGCGGGACACGACGGTGCGGAAGATCAGGCTGCCGATGCCGATCCCCAGGAGGATGACGAAGAGGGTCGAGGTCAGCGCGTAGGTCGAACCGCCGAGCATGACGCAAAGCTGGCGGGTCCAGACCATCTGAAGCAGCAGCGCGCCCAGGCCGGTGAGCGCGGCGGCGGCGTAAAGCGCGCCGAGCCGGGGGCCGGAGCCGGAAGCGCTCGCCGGAGAGGACGCCGCGGCCGGGGCCGCGATGGGGTCCAGTCGCCCCGCCAGAAGGACGGCGGCGAGAGCGATCGACATGTTCAGCCCGGCGGCGAGGAAGTTGCTGCCCGAGAGGCCCAGCCAGGGCAGGAGATGGAATCCGGCGAGGTAGCAGCCGATCGCCGCGCCGCCGGTGTTGACCGCGTAGAGCCAGCCCGCGGTGGGTCCCAGGTCGCCCGCGCCCGCGAACTGCCGGACCAGCAGCGGGAACGTGCCGCCCATGAGGATGCAGGGAGGGCCGAGCACCAGGAACGTCAGGAGGAAGCGAACGAGGGTGTAGAGGAGCGGGAGGGAGTGCAGAGCAGGGTAGAGGGCTCCGGTAGCGGCCGACAGAAGACTGCACTCGTACGGGATCAGGAGGGCCAGCAGTCCGATGCCGGCTTCGCACCAGGCGTAGCCCCGGAGCGGGGACGGGCTCTGGTCGGCCATGCGGCCGAGAAGGGAAGCGCCGATGCCGAGGCCGAGGAGGAAGGAGGAGACGACGGCGGCCATCGCGAGGGTCGAGGCGCCCCAGATGTGGGAGAAGCGCCGGAACCAGATGACCTCATACGCGAGGCCGGTGGCGCCGGAGAGGAAGAAGAGAACAGTCGCCCGACGGAGTCCGCGAACATTCCCCAAGGACGGCATCCTCCTCGATCAACGTAGGATGCCATGGACGACGGGCTTATTCCCGGAGAAAGCGCACCTCAATCGGAGAACTTCACGTCCTTGCCGGTCTGCTGCTTCCAGATCGCCAGATATTGCGACAGCGGGAAGAGGCCGATGGCCTTCCGGAACTCTTCGACCTTGGCCTTGTCTTCCAACGGAAGGAGGATGGCCTCGCCCTTCTCGTTCTGTCCGATCTGGGAGCCGTAGCGCTGCCGTTCTCCGAGGTTCAGCTTGAGCCGGTCGTACAGTAGAGCGTAGTCCTGCGGGTCGCCGATCCCGGCCTTCATGTCCTTCTCGATCTCGGGCAGCGCGCCCTGCATGAGGCGCAAATCGCCGCTGTGCTGCACGATCAGGAACGCGTTGGTCGCGGTCCGGCGCCCGAAGCGCTTGGCGTCGATCCATCCCTGTTCGACCACGAGGGCGCGCAGATACTTGGTGTTGTCGGCGTCGACGCCGGCCATGTCGTCGCGTCGGTCCGGATTGCTGCGCACGGCCTGGTCCTCGACGATCCGCTTGGCGAGCTCGTCCTGGATCTCCTTCACCTTCGGTTCCGGCAGCGGCTTCGGCGAGCCCAGCTTGAGCGGCGAGAAGTCGAGCTCCGCCGGGACGCTGGACATTTTCTTGTAGGTCTCGGTGTGGTCCTTGGCCTTGACGGTCAGAACCCCGCCCTTGAGCGAGAGCTCCAGTTCCTGCCGCTGCCCGCTGGGCAGCAGGATGACCTTTCCCTTCTCGTAGAGGACGGGCATGATCTGGCTATAGTCCTTCCCGACGTTGATGAAGCGCTTCTCTTCGAAGCGCATCATCTCCTCGGGCTTCTCGTCCGTGCGCTGCCAGCAGCCCAGGAGCTCTTTCTTCTCGACGGTCTGGGGAACGGCGAGGAACGCGAGAGCGGCAAGCGTCGCGAGCATCGGATTCTCCTCCGGTAAAAGGGCGCTATCGTCTCCGTCACTAGACGGAACGTCGCCCCGACCGGGACAGAATTTCGGAGAATCTCGCGAAGAATCTGAGAAGGACCCCCAGGGATAGCAGCTCGGGGCCGAGAAGGCCGCAGCCTCCTCCTCCCCCTCCGCCTCCTTGGCTTCCGCCGCCCGTTCCGCCGGCCGGCGGTGGAGGAGGCGGCGAGGCGCCGCTCGACGTCAGCGCGACCACCTGCTGGGCATGGACGTGTCCGTTGCGCAGCAGATCGGGAGACTCGTTGATGAGCGCGTAGAGCGTGCCGTCGACCGCGATCAGGTCGGACACCCGGCTCTCCAGGTTGCCGACTCCGGCGGCCGGACTCGAGTTCAGCGCGACCCCGAGGTCGACGCTCAAGGGCTCCGGCGGGGTTGCGGGAGCGGAAGGCGCGCTGATGTCGAATCCGACGACCTTCAGCGTCAGGTTGGGGCCTGTCTGCGTGTCGACCCACGCGACGTACGCGTGGGATCCCGCCACCACCATCCGGGCCAGCTCGAAGTAGAGTTCGTGGGAGTGCGGACGCAGCGTGGGGTAAGAGCCCGTGCCGCCGGCCGTATTGAGCGTGACGGTCCAGCGCTCGACCCCGGCGTTCGCGTCGAAGACCGTGAGGGTCGCGGGCCCGTTGGGCGGGCTGCCCGCCGCGGTCCGGGCGTTGAAGAGCGCATAGACCAGGAACTTTCCCTGCGCGCCGAGATCCGCGAGCGCCATGTTCGGCCAGACGTCCTGGCCACGCATCCCCGCCCCGACCGACAGCGACCACGCCTGATTGACGGACGGGGTCGCCCGAACGATCTGGATCGGCGCTGCCTGGCCGGGTTTCCACGCGGCCCAGACGCCTTGAGCGTCGAGCAGCATCGCCTTGTTGCGGTACGTGTTGTCGGCTTCGTTCCACGACCCGGGGCCGCTGCTCACCCTCGCGTAATCGAAGAGGCGGGCCGTCTTCACGGCCGACTCGTCGCGCCCGGGACCGGCGTAGCCGCCGTCGAGCGGGTGCAGATTCTGATTCGCGAATTGGAGGGCGCCGAGCCGGAGGCCGCTTTGGACGCCGGCGGCCGCGACGTCGTTCCCCGGCACGCCGGGGTCGTAGGGCCCCATGTAGTACGCGCGATCGCCGTTGACGAGCGCGCCGTTCCACATCTTGAAGGCGGTCCATCCGAGGTCGGTGTTCAAGCTCTGGTTCCAGTCGGCGCTGGCCGCGAGCCCCGTGCGTTTGTTCACGAGCATGATGCCGCCGGAGCCCGAATGGCCCAGGTCCTTGCAAACGGTCAGGTAATCGCTGCCGGCTTGGAAGTCGAAGAACCCGCACATGTTCGGGTCATTGCTGCCGTACATGGAGCCGATGTCCCACTGGTCCGGGGGCATCGGGTGGCCGCCGGTGTTGGGGTTGTACTCGTCGGCCCGGGTGCGGCCGGGGTCGGAGGAATCGGACTCCACGATGCGGCGCGCGCTCCGGAGTTGGGGGAAGTTCGCCGCGAGGGACGCGTAGGCCCCGGCGGCGTTCTGGGCGTGGCCTGTGTACGTCGCCAGGTTCGCCAGGGGATCGATCGCGGTCCGGCAGGCCTGATCTCCGCCGATGGAAAGGAAGAGGATTCCCGTCTCCGAGTCCCAGCCCAGGACCTGCTCGCCCATGGCGGTGTCGGTGGCGTCGAGCATGTTCTTGTAGGACCCCAGCCGCTGGCTCGTCTTGAGGCAGTTCACGACGTGGCCGTCGGCGGCGTCCAGGACGGTCACGCAGGCGAGGTTCGGGGACACCGCGGCGTCCACGGTGGCGGCGAGCGCGAGCCGTCCGTTCAGGGCGACGAGGTTGCGGGCGTGCATGGTTCCCGGGTCGCCCCAGATCCGGGCTTCGTTGACGGGGACCAGGATGTCGAAGCGGCGGGACCACGCGAGCTGCAGGCCGCTCGGGGGGATGTCGACGCTCGAGGAACTTTGGTGGAGGCGGCCCTCGTAGCCCGGCCAGGATTCCGGGGCTTGCGGGGCGTAGGCGCCGAGCAGGATGACGCCGAGGACGACGAGCCCGAAGATCGAGATGTGCCTCATGGAGCCCTCCCGTGCATCGGAAGGCTCGCCCTTCCCATCCGTGGGGGCCGGCGGCGGGAATCTAACCGCACTCCAGGAAGGATTCCGGAGCTCCGATCGTCCTGCGGAGTCGCCCTGACGGAGGGTTTTCTAAAAGAAAAACTTTCACATCTTCTTTGCCAGACCCGTTTCTGACGATATATTCCATGTCAGATGATCCTCCTCAACCGGGGTAGGACGCAGCACGACCGAGGGACGCGGTGGCGCTAATGAAGCTGGAGTCCTTGGAATTGACTCCCAAGATCTGGGCGATCCGGATCCAGGGGGAGCTCGATTCCTCCAATCTTCACCACCTGAAGGCGACCTTCGACCAGATTTTCGCCAAGAAGGTCTATCAGGTCGTCATCAATCTCGAGAAGGCGAAGTACATCGCCTCCTCGGGCATCGGCTGCTTGATCGGCGGCTTCACGACGGCGATCAAGAACGGCGGCCGCATGGTGCTGGCGTCGACGCCCCTCCAGGTGATGGAAGTCCTGACGCTCATCGGACTCGGCCAGGTCCTGCGCTTCTCCAACGACGAGCTGTCGGCGTTGGATCACTTCAAAGCGTAGAGCCGAACCCCGAACCCCGAACCCCGAACCCGGAACCAAGAACCAAGATTCGGAAGGGTCCCTCTCTGCACCTCCCCTGGAGGGGGGCTGGGAGGGGGAACGATCTTCGTCGTGGTTCCTGGTTCAGGGTTCGTGGTTCGCTTATTGGAAGCGCACGCAGACCGCGGTGACGTCGTCTTCCGAGACGCGGTGGCCGGCGAAGTCGTCCAGGGCGTGGGCGAGGTTGCTCAGGACGAGCGCCGAAGAGAGGCCGTAGCTGCTTCCCAGGATCTGCGTCATCCGATCGGTGCCGAACTGCTCGCCCTCATCGTCGCGCGCTTCGGCGAGGCCGTCCGTGTAGAGCAGCAGGACGTCGCCGGGCAGGATTTCTACGTCCAGCGGCTGGATGGTCGGCTCGAAGCTCGACTCGCTCATGATGCCCAGTCCCAGCCCTCCGGGCTTGAGCTGGATGCAGCGCTCCTGGCGGGCCGGGTTGAAGAGCAGCGGGGGATTGTGGCCGGCCCGGATGCAGTGGAGCACCCGTCGGGCCGGGTCGTAGATGGCCACGAAGGCCGTCACGAAATTCACCCGCCCCAGGTCGCGGTCGATATCCTCGTTCGCGCGCACCACCGCTTCCTTCGGGTCCGAAAAATCCTGCAGGCGGATCGACAGAACCTTCTTGGCCATGCCCATCAGGATGCCCGCTTCGATGCCGTGGCCCGACACGTCGCCGACGAGGAAGGCGATCTTGCCGTCGTCCAGGGGGACGAAGTCGTAGAAGTCTCCGCTGACCACGTCGGCGGGGCGGTAGACGAGGTCGATCTCGGCGCCCACCACTTCGGGAGCTTTTGTCGGCAGGAGCCGGCGCTGCCGTTCCGACGCACGCTTGACGCTGTCCTCCATCTCGGTGGCTTTGCCCTTCAGCTCCGCCAGCTCGGTCTCCATCTTGTCCATCTTCTGCTTGGTCACGAACATCTTGTCTTCGTTGGCCCGGCGCAGCGTCTCCTGGAGAACATTGAGGGGCTTCAGGACCTGGGAGGACGGCTTGAAGGAGCTGCAGCGCGACCAAAGGTGCTTGTACGCCTTCTCGATCACGCTCTCAGGGATCGACAGCGGCGAGGTCAGGCGGACCTCCGGTTGCTGGACGCCGCAGAACGGGCAGATCCAGACTCCTTCGCGGTCGATGTACTGCCAGTGCCGGTTCGTCTGGAATTCCTTGCGGATGCGCCCCAACTCCTTGAAGGCGTTCGCCGTCGGATCGCCTTCCACGGGTGCCGGCTTCCGGAGTTTGTCCTCGGAAAGGACGATCTCCACGGAGCTCTTGCCCGTGCGCCCGTTGAGGAGGCTGCGCAGCGTGTCCGGCGGGCTGATCAGCACGAGCCGGCGCTCGCCGGCGCTGAAGGCCTGCGCGGTGTCCGCGATCTCCCGCGCGAAGAGGGCAGTCATGCCCGCCAGGCGCGACGTGTCGACGCCGTAGTTGGTCTTGTAGAGGAAGACCTTGGTGCGGAGGTCGTCCAGCATCTCGTCGCCATAGCGGCCCGTGATCCGGATGAGGTGGAATCCGTCGTCCTTCCGGCGAGTGATCTGGTACTTCGCGTTCCGGATGATCGTCTCTTCGGCAAGCGGCTCGTCGGGGCTCATTTCCGTTTCTCCGGCCGGCGGCGGACCGCCGTGTTGCCTTCGACGTCACAGGCCTCGAGGAGGATCCGCATGAGGCTCGTGGGAGGCCCGGGCTTCTGGGGCTTGATGCCGGGGACGAACAGAAAGAAGGTGCCTTCCCAGCGGCAGAACTGGACGAAGGCCGGCTTTCCGCGGAGCCCGTTGTATTCGGCGCTGACGACGTCGCCCTTCTCGATGTGCACCTCGGCGTTCGCTCCGCCGACGTGCACCATCAGGAGGCCGGTCCGGGCCCCTTCGTCGAGCAGCTGGCAGATCTGGTCGAGCGGCACCTCCGAAAGGAGTCCGGTGACGCCGCCGTCCGAGAAATTCGCAATCTGCTGGATGTCGGTGACGAGGGCGGCCTTCTTGGCCACATCGCCGAAGGCCTTGATCATCGGCGTCAGCAGCGCCTCGCGGGCCGCGTCGCGGACGGGGGCATCGGGGTCGTCCAGGGATCGGCGGATGGCGTCGCGAGTCTCCGGGTAGCGGATGAAGTTGGAGAGCGCGCGGACGGCCGCCGCCCGAACGGTCGTCGGGGCCGCGTTGAGGACGAGCGTGAACCCCTTGCCCTTCGCGGCGGAGCGGGTCAGGATCGGGACCGCCTGGGGCTTCCCGATGCTGCCGAGCGCGGCGGCGGCGAGGCAGCGCACGTCGTCGGATTCGGCCCGGGATTCCAGGATCTGCCCGAGGGTAGGGAGGCCCGCCTCGAATTTGAGCAAGCCCAGGGTTTCGACGAAGAGCCCGCGGGCCGAGGGGTCGCTCTCCTTCCGGAGCGCCTCTACCAGATGGGTGCCCGCGCGCGGGTAGCCGCGGCCGCCCAGGAAGGACGCGGCGCGACGCCGGACCGCGAGCGCCGGGTGGCGCAGCAGCATTCCCAGCGAGGCTTCCGCCTGCGTCTCGTTCATCGCATGCGGGATGAGATCGAGGAGCTTGAGGGCCTCGGACGGGGCTTTGACGTTCAGGGCCTCGTCCGCCAGCATCGAGCCGGCGTCCGGACCGGCCTTGAGGAGCAGTTGCGCCAGGTCCATGCGCTCGGCCACGCTGTCCGACGCCCGCATCCGCTCGATCACGCCCCGGGCCGCCGGGAGACCGAGCCATTCGACCATTCGGGTCGCGATGTTCACCTTGCCGCGGATCTTGTCCAGGATGATCGGGAAGCCGCGGCCGGCGACGACCTTCTCCATGCCTTTCGACGAGATCTCGCGCCGTTCGGGATAGTCCTTGTCTTCGCCGATCGCCTCGTTCTTCAGAGTTTCCAGGAGCGGCGCCACCTGCTCCAGCTGGCTGTGCACGAGGAGGCTCTCGATGCAATCCGCCGCCAGTTCGACGAGGACCGGGTAGATCGTCCGGTCCCGTTCGAGCATGATCGCGGCCAGAAGCCGCCCTTCGATGATGCTGCGGGCTTCCTGGAGTTCGTCGAGGCGGAAGAGCGGATAGAGGATGCTCATCATCTTCGCCCCCTTCAAACGATGGTGGGGGGAGATGTTGCTGGCGTGCTCGACGATACACTTGACGAGGTCCAGGACGGAGTCGAAGTTCTTGAGGGTGATCAACTCCTTGATCAGCTCGACGCCGGCCTCCCAGAGGGTCTCGATTCTCTGCTCTTCCGACATCGCGAGGATCCCGCGGGCGCGCTCGGGCGCCGGCGGCGGACCTTCGGGTTCGGGCGGCTTCTCCTCCTTCGCCGGCTCCTGCTTCTCCTCCTTCTTCTCCTCCATCATCCAGGCCGGCATCAGGTCCAGCGCTTCGTCGCTCAGGAACTGCCGTAGCAGGGCGAGGAGGAGCGGATCGTATTTGAAGCCGCCCAGGAGCACGTTGGCGAAGCTGCGCAGGGAGGCCTTTTCTTCCTCGGTCTGCGCCTCCTTGAGCATGCGGCCGATCTCGGCCAGCGTCTTGCGGGTCTGGTTGAACGAAATCCAGCCGGGCGCCTTGCCGGTGCCGAAAAGCGTCTTGCGCTTCGGCCTCGGGCCCGAGCCGGTGTAGCCCCCGCCGCCGCCTCCGCCGCCATCGCCTCCGCCGCCCGTGCCGTCCCCGCTTCCCGTGCCCGTTCCGGAGCCCGAGCCGGACCCCGTTCCCGTCCCGGAACCGGAACCCGAACCGCCGCCGTTGCCGCTGCCCGTTCCCGTCCCCGTCCCCGTCCCCGTCCCAGTCCCCGTCCCGGAGCCCGAGCCGGTACCGACATCCGACCAGAAGCCGCCGCCCCCGCTCCCCGTTCCGCCGCCGGAACCGGAGCCCGTTCCCGTTCCGCTGCCCGAGCCGCTTCCGCCGCCCGTTCCCGTGCCGGTCCCCGTCCCGTCCCCGCCACCGCCGCCGCCCCCGCCCCCGCCCCCACCTTCTCCGCCGCCGCCCCCGCCACCGCCGATACCGGTGCCGATGGACGTGGCGATGCTGCCTTCTTCGTCCTGCTCGTCCTCTTCGACGGCGAACGCCATCGCCTGGGCCTTGGCGATGAGG
>Ga0310813_10000832_pt1 | contig 18850 bp, 18 predicted proteins | sample YN3metagenome_FD_203086 | JGI IMG/M metagenome (GOLD analysis project Ga0310813, IMG submission 203086) | Soil microbial communities from experimental microcosm in Duke University, North Carolina, United States - YN3 | ecosystem: Engineered > Artificial ecosystem > Soil microcosm > Unclassified...
GCGCCCGCGGGTACGGTGCCGGCCCTCGTGCCTCCCGCGCTGCTCTCGCTCCTGGTGGGTCTGGGTCAGGGGCTCCTCCATGGCCTGGGGCCGGACCACTGCGCGGCCATTGCCACCCTCGGCTCCGGCGGCGGCCGGCGCAAGCCACTTCGCGTCGCGCTGTCGTTCGCCTGGGCGCACACCGTGGTGCTGGGCGCGCTCGCGGGCGCATGCCTGGCGCTGGGGGTGGGGCTCTCCGAGGCCTTCGAACGCTGGGCGGAGCGGCTGGGCGGCTTCGTCCTCGTCGGGCTGGCGGTCTCCGCCGTGCTCTTCCCCGGCACCCTCCACCACGGCCACCCCAACCTCCCCCCCCACGGGCACGACCACCGGCACCCACAGCTGGGCAGCGTCGCCGGCGCGCTGATGGCGGTGAGCGGCGCCCGCGCGCTCGCCCTGGCGCTCCCCCCGCTCCTGGTGGGCGGCGCGCTGCACCTCGCCGGCTGGGTGTACCTCCCCGCCTTCGGCGCCGGCGTGTTCCTCGCCATGGCCGGGGTGGGCGCCGCCGTCTCCACGGGCACCCGCTGGCTGTCCCCGCTGGGCACCGCTCGGCTCCAGCGGGTGGTGGCGCTGTCCTCCGGGGCGCTGGGGCTGGTCTGGATCGCCCTGGCCTGACCGCTGTCGATTTTCGCCACCCCCGTTCGATTTCTCTGCGCCGCCCGATTTTCCGGGCGCCATCTGCGGAGGTTTTCGAACGTGAACAAGCCCCTGTCCCTGTCGCTGCTGTCCGCCCTCATCCTCGCCGGGGCCGTGGCCGGCTCCCACGCCTGGGCCGGCAAGTCCGCGGCCCGCCTGCTGGTCCAGCGGCCCACCGCCGAGCTGAAGTGGGAGGAGTTCTTCCCCGGCGGCCCCCTGGAGTCGTTCGTCACCGGCTCCAAGGAGTCCAAGACCGGACCCACCGAGTTCTTCATCAAGTTCAAGGCGGGCTTCGACTCCGGCTGGCACGTCCACGAGTCCGACTACACCGGCGTCGTCCTCGCCGGGACCGTCATCGAGACCAGCCCCGGCAGCGACGCGCCCAAGCCGCTCACCGCCGGCTCGTACTACATGCAGCCCACGGTGGTGCACCGCACCCAGTGCTCCGCGGACGCCGACTGCCTGGTCTACATCTACGAGGCGGGCCGGTTCAGCTTCACCCCCACCACCGAGGACGGCAAGCCGCTCCCGCCGCGCGCCCCCGCCAAGTGAGCGGCGCTGAAGTGAGCTGAAGCCAGGGCGGTGGGCGGGCGTACGATGCGGCGCCGCCCACCGCCGGGAGCCACCCATGGAGTACGTGCTGCTGATCTACCGGAACGAGGCCGAGCTCGCGGCGCGCAGCGACGCCGAGCGCCAGGCCCTGTTCGCCGAGTACATGGCGCTCACCAGGAGCCTGGAGCAGGAGGGAAAGCTCCGCGGCGGGCAATTCCTCCACGGGCCCGCGCTCACCACCACGGTGCGGGTGCGCCAGGGCTCCGTCCTCGCCACCGACGGGCCGTTCGCCGAGACCAAGGAGCAGCTCACCGGCTTCTACGTGGTGGCCGCAGCGGACCTGGACGAGGCGATGGCGCTGGCCGCCCGCATCCCCAGCGCCAGGGACGGCTCCATCGAGGTCCGGCCGGTGCGCGCCAGCCACGTCCCCGGCGCGGAGCCCGCCACCTACTGACCGCGAGCGCCCCGCGTGGACACCGCCTTCACCGCGCTGTACCGGGCGGAATTCTCCCGGCTGGTGGCGGGCCTCACCTCCATGCTGGGCAGCCTCCACGCCGCCGAGGAGGTGGCGCAGGAGGCGTTCGAGGCGGCGCTCCAGCAGTGGCCGGCGTCGCGGTGGCCGCCCAGCCCCCGGGCCTGGCTGATCCGGACCGCCCGCCACAAGGCCCTGGACCGGGTCCGCCGGCGCACCAACTTCGAGGGCAAGCGAGCCGAGCTGGAAGCCATGGCCACCACCCTGGACGACCCGGCCGGCCTGTCCGACGAGGAGTCGGAGCGGCTGTTCCCCGACGAGCGCCTCAAGCTCCTGTTCACCTGCTGCCACCCGGCGCTCGCCATGGAGGCGCGGGTGGCGCTCAGCCTGCGCACCCTGTGCGGGCTGACCACCGAGGAGATCGCCCGCGCCTTCCTGGTGCCGCTGCCCACCATGGCGCAGCGGCTGGTGCGCGCGAAGCAGAAGATCCACACCGCGCGCATCCCCTACCGCGTCCCCGACGAGGCGCTGCTCCCGGACCGGGTGGAGGCGGTGCTGGCAGTCATCTACCTGGTGTTCAACGAGGGGTACGCCGCCAGCTCCGGCGAGGAGCGCGTCCGGGCGGAGCTGTGCGACCAGGCGCTGCGCCTGGGCCGGACCCTGTGCGAGCTGATGCCGCGCCGCCGCGACGCGCAGGGCCTGCTGGCGCTGATGCTGCTCCACGACGCCCGGCGCGCCGCCCGCACCGGGCCCTCCGGCGAGGCCATCCTCCTCGAGCACCAGGACCGCTCGCGCTGGGACCGCGCCCGGATGGACGAGGGCCTGCGCCTGCTGGAGTCCGCGCTCTCCGGCGGACCGCCCGGCGCCTACGAGCTGCAGGCCGCCATCGCCGCCGTCCACGCCCGCGCCGCCGCCGCCGCCGAGACGGACTGGGCGCAGATCGCCGCGCTGTACGCCCTGCTCGCCCGGGTGCAGCCCACGCCGGTGGTGGAGCTCAACCGCGCGGTGGCGCTCGCCATGGCGGGGGCGCTGGAGCACGGGCTGTCCATCATCGAGGCGCTGGACCGCTCCGGCGCGCTGGAGCGGTACGCCGCCCTCCCCGCGGCGAAGGCGGACCTCCTGTGGCGCGCCGGGCGCTACCGCCCCGCCGCCGCCGAGTACCGGCGCGCCCTCTCGCTGGCCGCCAGCGGCCCGGAGCGGCGCTTTCTGGAGCGGCGGCTGGAGGAGGCGCTCCGCAAGGCGGACCCGCCCTGTTGAGCCTCAGGGCGCCGTCCCCGGCGGCGCGGGGGAGCCGCCGCCGGCGGGCGCGTAGGAGGCGAAGAACGGCTCCAGCCCGCGGCGGACGGCCTCGTCGAACGACTGCTCCCAGTACGGGTCCGGCCCGGAGGCCGCCATCCCCAGCCCGTACCCCAGGTCCGCCAGCGTGCCCAGCCCGAGGAAGATCCACCCCATCAGCCCGAACGTGGGGTTGCAGTTGGCGGGGATCTGGCACCCCGCGGCGCCGGCGGCGTTGAACGCCTCCCCGGCCACCAGCCCGCCGGTGAACATCAGCCCGGTGAGGTAGCTGGTGTCGCCGCTGAGGTCGAACCGCGCCCCGAACTGCCCCTTCTCCGCGAAGTACAGCTGCAGGGTGAGCAGCGCGACGTGGTGGTTGGCGTTGATGAACAGCACCCCGTCGCGGCGCTCGCGGAGGTCGAACGCGGCCACCGCGACCAGGTCCACCCCCAGGCTCTGCGCCAGGTCCGCGTACTTGTCGCGGGACAGCCGGGTGTCGTCCAGCGGCAGCCCGGCGCGCTCGAACGCCTGGGCGGCCGTCTGGCCGTCCACCACGTCGAAGCCGCGGTCCCGGAACGCGCGCTCCAGCGAGCCGTACACCACCTTGCGCCACCGCTCCGGGTCCTTCACGGTGGCGGCGTGCCGCCCGGGGACAATGGCCACCCGCCGGAGGCGAACCGCGCCCGGGCGCAGGCTGGGCTCCACGAAGAACGTCCCGGTGGTGGCCGTCTGCGCGCACCCGGCGAACAGGGCGAGCAGCGCCGCGCCGGCCAGCCCCCGCCTCAGGACCGCCGCTCCAGGAGCGACAGGCTCACCAGCGAGTAGAGGAAGCCGTACAGCACGTGCTCGGGCCGGCCGGCCATGGCCAGCAGCTGCGCCACCGTCCGGGTGCCGTCCACCCTGGGGAGCAGCTCCGCCTCCCACTTCTCCAGATCGATCTCGTTGAGCGCGTACGCCGGCTGCATCGAGGGGATCAGCCGGTCCTCCGGCGCCAGCAGCCGCCGCAGCCGCTCCGGCTTGTAGAGCTTCTTCACCCCCCGGACGATCAGGTTCGCCGGGTGGACGTCCAGCTTGATGGACTCGGCGGTGGCCTTGTCCTTGAAGGACATGAGGTACGTCCCGTCCTCCCAGCCGAACAGGGAGTAGATGATCGCCTTCACCTGCTGGCCCACGTAGTACAGCCGCTCGGTCTCCTGGAGCAGGCCCCGCTCCACCAGCACGTCCCCGGTGCGCCGCCTGGACGCCGCCGCCACCTGGGCCGCGTCCTGCAGCTGCTCCGGCTTGATCTTCCCCACCCGCACCAGGAACTGCCCGAACCGGTCCGCGGCCAAGTTGGAGAGCGCGAACACCGGCGTCCCCTTCTCGAAGTACACCACCTTCTTCACCTTGCCGCGCTGCACGCCCAGCTCGCCGGTCTCCTTCGACAGGTAGAAGGCGGTGATCAGCGAGGGGAGGTTGTCGGTCAGCTCCCCTCTCCGGGAGGTGCCGCCGGCCGGCGGCGCGCGGGCCGCGGGCGGCGGGCGGCTGGCCGGGGGAGGCGGCGGGGGCCGCGCCCCGGTGGCCTTTTCCCGGTGCATGGGGCTGGCGGTGAGGTTCTCGCCGCGGATCTCCGCGGTGAGGTTGCCGCCCCCGGTGACCTTGATCCTCCCGGTCAGCTCCATCGCGTCCTGGGGGCCTTCGTCGTCGACGTCGATGTCCAGCTCGACCTCGAAGGCGTCCTCGATGGAGGAGGCGGCCGGCTTCTGCTTCTCCGGCGGCACCAGCTGCGCCACCGCCTCGATCAGCTTGGCCGCCTCGAACGGCTTCTCGAAGTAGGCGGCGGCGCCGTACTTCTGGCGCGCCTCCAGCGCGTGCTTGCCGCCCTTGAACACGCCGGTGACGAACACCAGCGGCAGCCGGGGCTGCTCCTTCCGGAGCTGGTCCGCCAGGTGGTACCCCATCATGTCGGGGAGCAGCAGGTCCAGCACCGCCGCCTGGGGCTTGCCCGCCTTCGCCGCGTCCAGCGCGGTCCGCCCCTTGCCGGCGGCGATGACCGAGTACCCCGACTCCTCGAACAGCTGGGTCAGCAGCGAGAGGAGCTCCTGGTTGTCGTCGACGACGAGGATCTTCGGCGGCGCCATGGAAGGGGTTTGCCCGGGCGGCACGATACCCGCGGAACCGGCCCGCAGCCATGGTACGAAGCGCGCCATGGCAGACAAGCTCACCCCTCGGGAGAAGGGCTTCTCCGAGTGGTTCGTGGACCTGGTCCTGAAGGCGAAGCTGGCGGACTACTCCGACGTGAAGGGCTGCATGGTCATCCGGCCCAACGGCTACGCGCTGTGGGAGAACATCCAGCGGGTGATGGACGGGATGTTCAAGGAGACCGGGCACCGCAACGCCTACTTCCCGCTCCTCATCCCGGAGAGCTTCCTCAAGAAGGAGGCGGAGCACGTGGAGGGCTTCGCCCCCCAGCTGGCGGTGGTGACCCACGCCGGGGGCAAGCAGCTGGAGGAGCCGTACGTCATCCGGCCCACCTCGGAGACCATCATCAACAGCATGTTCGCCCGGTGGATCCACAGCTACCGGGACCTGCCGCTGCTCATCAACCAGTGGTGCAACGTGATGCGCTGGGAGATGCGCACCCGGCTGTTCCTCCGCACCACCGAGTTCCTCTGGCAGGAGGGCCACACCTGCCACGAGACCGAGGAGCAGGCGGAGGAGGAGACCCGGCGGATGCTGGACGTCTACCGGCGCTTCGCCGAGGAGTACATGGCGATGCCGGTGATGGCCGGCCAGAAGTCGGAGTCGGAGAAGTTCGCCGGCGCCCTGCGCACCTACTCCATCGAGGCGATGATGCAGGACAAGAAGGCGCTCCAGGCGGGCACCTCGCACAACCTGGGGCAGAACTTCGCCAAGGCGTTCAACACCGCGTTCCAGGGCCGGGACGGCAAGCAGCACCACGTGTGGCAGACGTCCTGGGGCTCCTCCACCCGGCTCATCGGCGGGCTGGTGATGACCCACTCGGACGACGCCGGCCTGGTGTGCCCGCCCCGGCTGGCGCCCGTCCAGGTGGTGATCATCCCCATCGGCAAGACGGACGAGGAGCGCGCCCCCGCGGTGCAGAAGGCGCACGCGCTGGCCAAGGACCTGCGCGCCCGCGGCCACGCGGTGGTGGTGGACGACGACGACTCCAAGAGCCCCGGCTTCAAGTACAACGAGTGGGAGCTGACCGGCGCCTGCGTGCGGGTGGAGCTGGGGCCCAAGGACCTGGCCAAGGACCAGTGCGTGATGGTCCGGCGGGACGACCGGAAGAAGGAGTTCATCCCCCTCCCCCAGGCCCTGGACCGCGCCAAGGCGATGCTGGACCAGATGCAGGCGGACCTGTTCGCCAAGGCGAAGAAGTTCCGGGACGACCACACCTTCGAGGTCAATTCGTACCAGGAGCTCACCGCCAAGCGGGACGACGGGTTCCTCCTCGCCCACTGGTGCGGTGACCCCAGGTGCGAGACCAAGGTGAAGGAGGACACCAACATGACCACCCGGAACCGTCCGTTTGACGTCAAACAGGAGCCGGGGAAGTGCGTGGTGGAGGGCTGCGGCAAGGACTCGCCGGGCCGGATCATCTTCTCCCTCGCCTACTAGCGAACGCTGCATCGGCGCGTGGTCCCCCGGACCTCCCCGCTCGCCGGGCCGTCGCTACCTTTGGGCAATTGACCAAGGGGGTGCAGATGGGCGGGGTGGCGCTGGTGACGGGGGCTTCGGGCGCGCTGGGCGGGGCGATCGCGGAGCGGCTGGCGAGGGACGGGTACAAGGTGGCGCTCCATCACCGGAGCAACGGCGTGCACGCTCTGGCGGAGGCGCTCCGGCGCCGCGGGGCGGAGGTGGCGCTGGTCCAGGGCGACGTCCGCAGCGAGCAGGAAGCCGGGCGGATGCTCTCCGAGGCGCAGCGGCAGCTGGGCCCAGTGGACGTGCTGGTGAACAACGCCGGGCTGGTGAAGGACCGCACCATCACCAAGATGTCCGTCTCCGAGTGGGACCTGGTGGTGGACACCAACCTCAAGGGCGTGTTCCTGATGTGCCGGGCCGCGGTGGGCGGGATGCGCGAGCGCCGCCGGGGGAAGATCGTCAACATCTCCTCCATCGTCGGCGCCATGGGGAACTTCGGCCAGGTGAACTACGCCGCGTCCAAGGCGGGGCTGATCGGCCTCACCAAGGCGCTGGCGCGGGAGTGCGCGCGGGACCAGGTGACGGTGAACTGCATCTGCCCCGGCTTCATGGACACCCCCATGGTGCGCTCCGTCCCGGAGCCGGTGCAGCAGAAGCTGGTGGCGCAGATCCCCCTGGGCCGCTTCGGCGAGCCGTCCGCGGTGGGCGACGCGGTCGCCTACCTGGCGGGCCCCGGCGGCGACTACGTCACCGGGCAAGTGCTCCACGTCAACGGCGGCATGTACATGTAGCTTGAGCGGCGGATCGGGCGGACCGAAGCTGGCCTCCGGCAGATGGGCTGGCGGCTGTTCGTGGCGGTGCACCTGGGGGAGGACGTGCGGCGCTCGCTGGAGCGGCTGCAGGCCGAGCTGCGGGCGCTGTCGCCGCGCTCCCGGTGGGTGCCTCCGGAGAACGCGCTCCTCACGCTCGCCTTCCTGGGCAGCGTGGAGGAGGCCCTGGTGCCCCGGCTCTCCGAGGCGGTGGGCGCGGTGGCGGCCGGCGCGGCGCCGTTCGGGCTGGAGGTCCTGGGCGGGGGCGCATTCGGCTCGTCCAGGAGGCCGCGGGTGCTGTGGGCGGGCGTGGAGGGAGACCTGCCCGCGCTCTCGGCGCTCCACCGCCGCACCGAGGAGGCGCTCCAGCCGCTGGGCTACCGCCCGGAGGCCCGCGAGTACCGGCCGCACCTCACCCTGGCCCGCGCCCGCGACGAGCGCGGCGACCGCCAGCTCGCGCGCGCGGCGGCGGCGCTGGTGGGCCGGTCGCTGGGCGCTTCGCGCATCGACCGGCTGATCCTCTTCCGCAGCCACCCCGGCCCCGGCGGCGCCCGGTACACACCCCTGGTCGAGCCAGCGCTGGGCGGCTGATCGGCCTGGGGCGGGCGGCTGAGCCCCTGCCGCGCCGCTGCCGCCGTCCGCTGGGGGACATACGCATTGGACTGGAGGGTCAAACCATGCGTGCGAAGAAGCTGATCGCGGTGCTGCTCGGGGCGGCGGCGCTGCTCGGTGCCAGTGCGTGCGTTCCGCCGAGATACCCACAGCCGACGCCAATGCCACAACCTCAACCGGGACCTTACTAACGCGGTAATATTGCCGCTCCAGTGAACGGAGTCTCCACCACCACCGAGGCCGTCGCCACCACGGACGGCAGCCTGTTCGAGGCCATTGCGCGCGCGTTCGAGCCCAAGGGCGCGTTCGAGAGCGATTTGCGCGCCGCGGGTTTTGACGTCAAGGACATCCAGCTCCGGTATCCGTCCGCGGTCCTGGAGCCGGTGCTGGACGTGTGCGCGCGGCACGTGCTGCCGTCGCTCTCCCGCGAGGAGGCGCACCGCGAGGTGGGCCGTCGCATCATTGAAAAATTCTTCACCACCATCTTCGGCAAGGTCATGCGCACGTTGATATCAGCGCTGGGAGTGGAACGATTTCTACTCCGGTTGCCGAGGATCGCCCGCATGGGGACGACCGGGCTGCAGGTGAAGGCGGAGAAGGTGGGGCCGGGGGAGCTGCGCCTGTCCTTCCACAGCGAGCGCCTGGCGGCCGATTTCATCGCCGGGACCATTGAAGGCGTGGCGCAGGTCATCCACGCCGACCTCAAGGCGGAGATCGTGGACCGCAACCCGTGGTCGTTCGAGCTGCGGGTGAGCGGGTTGCGTTGATAGGCTTTGGGGGCGTGAGCGACGAGAGCGGTAGCGACGCCACCACGGATCAGAGCGTGTTCGAAGGGCTCTTCGAGCGGCTGCTCAAGCCGGAGGGGGTCTTCGCGGACGAGCTGCGCGCCGCCGGCTACGACGTGAGGAACCCCAGGCTCCGCTACCCGACCCGGGTGTTGCTGGACACGCTGGACGTGGCGTCCCGCCACGTCTACCCGGGGATGCCCCGCGAGGAGGCGCACCGGAAGCTGGGGCAGCGCTTCGCGGACCGCTACCTGGGCACCATCCTCGGGCGGGTCACCCGCACCCTGGTGCTGGCGCTGGGCCTGGAGCGCTTCCTGATGCAGATGCCGAAGATCGCCTCGCTGAGCAGCACCGGCATCCAGGTGAAGGTCCACAAGCAGCCCGGCGGCGAGCTGCTGCTCGCCTGGCACGGGGAAGCGCTCTCCCCGGACTTCCTCGCCGGGGCGCTGGAGGGCGGCGCGGAGACGCTGAGCGTGCGCATGTTCCACGTGGAGATCGTTCGCCGGGAGCCCGGCGCGTTCGACCTCAAGGTGACCGGCGTCAGGCCCTGAAACGGCCCTCAGTCTGTCACGCCGCAAGCCCGCATCCGGTACTTGAGCGTGTTCACCGCGATGCCCAGCTCCGCGGCGGCGCGGGTCTTGTTGCCGCCGTGCTTCGCCAGCGCGGCGCGCAGCTCGTCGGCGCCCAGCTCCCGCGGGGGCCGGCGCTTGGCCGGCGGCGGTGGTGCAGGGGACGGGTCCCGCAGTACCGGGTGGGGCCCAGTGGGAGGAGCCGTTCCGAAGCCCACCTTCCGGTTCTCCAGGTGCTGGTCGAGCGCCGCCCGGGTGATCACCACCAGGATCCGGCCCGTGCTCCAGCCCGCCAGGCGCGCGTACTCCCGTGCCGCGGTCACCTTCACGGCGGCCTCCAGCTCTCGCACCTGGCCGGGCCAGGACTCGTGCTGGAGAAGGTCCACCGCGTCCGGCTCGATCTCGATCTGGACCGCCTGCTGCCGGCCGAACTGGCGCAGGAATTCGTCCACCAGGCCGGGGATGTCATCCCGCCGCTGGTCCAGCGTGGGGAGCGGGATGACGTCCGCGGCCGCCAGCCGCTGGCAGAGGTCCGCCCGGAGACCGCTCTGGGCCAGGGAGAGCTTCGAGGCGGCGATGATCCGCGCGTCCGGCCTGGGGTGCTGCTGCGTGGCGGGCGCGCCCAGCGGCGCGAAGTTGCCGGAGCCGTCCAGCAGGTCGATGAGGAAGTCCTGCGCGGCCGGAGGGAGGTACTCCACCTCGTCCAGGAACAGCGTCCCGCCGTGGGCGGCGTGGAACTTCCCCACCCGGTCCGCGATGGCGCCGGTGAAGGCGCCCCGGGCGTGGCCGAGCAGCTCGCTCTGGAGTTGGGCCGGATCGGTGGGAAGGCGGCCGCAGTTGACGAGGATGAACTGGCCGCTCCGCTGCGACGCCTCGTGGATGAACCGGGCCACGTGGGTCTTGCCACAACCGGAGGGGCCAATCAGGAACACCGGGAGCCGGTGGCGGGAGCAGATCCGGAGGGATTCCTCCAGGCGCCGCGCTGCCGGGGACTGGGTGGCCAGACTGGCCGAAGAGGAATCCGCCGCGCTCCCCTCGAGGATGATCCGGTTCGGCCCGCCGGCAAACAGCACCCAGTCTCCGGCCATCACCGGCGTTTCCCATGAGAGCCGGACCGACTCCCCCTGGCTCAGGCCGCCGCCCCGGCGGAGATAGCTGCCGTTCCGGCTCCCCAGATCGCGGACCACCCACAGCCCGTCCTCGCGCATCCACAGGCGCGCGTGCTCGCGGGAGACCGAAGAACCGGGGAACACGACGTCGCACCTGGGATCTCGTCCGAAGAGCAGGGGGCGGTCCGGGTACAGGGTGAGGACCAGCTCCCGGGCCGGCTCCCGGATCGCCCGGACGCTGCGGGGAGACGCCGCGTTCTTGTGGGTGGGCTGGGCAGCCGGCCTTGCCCCGGGCGATTCCCCCTCTTTCCCGGTCCAGGTTTCGTCCAGCCCCGGGTCCCGGGACAGGATCCTGAACGTGGTGGTTGTGGCGGCGGCCCCCGGATTCGGGATGTCCCCTCTTCCCCCCTGCGAGCGTTCCGCCATGACCATCACTTTCCTGTAAATCGACTTGGTCGGCATTTTGCCGAGCAGCTTGACGGTTTGACAAATCGCCCTCCGGCCCCGGCGCGCGGAGGATCAACGGCTTCGCGCGTGGCGTGCGGGTTGCTCTGCCAGTCCTGCGGTCAGGTACAGAGTCAACCGGGGGGACCTGGGTTCGCGGTGATCGCCGCGAATACCTTGAGCGCACAGGTGTGCCTCAAGGGGCTCTCGTCATGGGTCGCGGCAACCAGCGCTCTCCCCGAGGCGCCTGGCGGAGCCGCGCGCTCAGCACACGAGGTGCTGGCCAGGTGCCGTCGGGCAGGTGCATCGGATCCCACGATGAATATTTCACCCGTGTTTCTGAGTTGTTTCAGTGTCTCGATGGCGATGTCCCTGGTTGGCTGCGGCGCGCCGGCGGAGTCGCCGGCGTCGAGCTCCGAGGCCGTGATGGAGAGCGGCGAGGGCGGAGGCGCGTTCACCTGCGAGTTCGAGGTGAGCAACGAGTTCCAGCTGCGCCTGGTGCCCCCGCTGATCGAGCGGGACCGGATGTACGAGGCGGCCTGCCCGGGCTTCATTCGCGCCCAGGTGCCCGCCCTCATCTCGGGAGACACTCGCCAACCGTCCTCGAGAATCCTGTTCGACACCTACGACCATGCCTTGCGGTTCGAGCACTGGCTGATGAACGACTTCGAGCTCGACGGGATGCCCTACCTGGAGCGGCCCATCTGGGCGCACCCACGGCCGGATTGCCATTCCTGGGAGGTGCTCGCCCGAACGGAGCTCGCCCCGCCCAGGGATTCGCAGGGGATGACGCGGGCGGAGCGGTTCACGGCGCATTCCCGGGCGGCACTCCTGGCGCACTGGGAGGGGATCAAGGAGGCCGCCCTCGCGCGCGGGTACACCGCTGTTTGGCTCCTGTACTCCGAGCCCGAGCAGCTCGCGTCGCTGGTGTACTTCGCGCCCGGCACGCCCGCTGCGCTCGACGCCATGCCTTCCATCTCGGAGGACCAGCCCCTGAGCCGCGTGCTGGACGGCATCGCCCGGAAGACCACCTTCGACCGGAGCGGCTGGATCATCTCCGTCTGGTACCCGTTCGTCTTCGGCGACAACGGCCAGGCGTCGGACTGGCCCGTCACCATGATCCACCCGTATCGGGGCGATGGCGTCTGCGAGATCAGCCAGCGTGAGACCTTCGCCACGGCCCCGGAGGACTGCCTGCCGACCTGCGGCAACGGCGTCCAGGACGACGGGGAGGACACCCGCGACTGCCCCGGCGACGTCCGCGCCTTCCCCTTCGAGTGAGCAGCCGTTTTTTTGACGGGCGCGCCGCTACAGGAGACAACACCCCTGTTCCAACACAACAGGGGAATCACAGATGGCGCGCGCGCTCTTCGTGCTGGTGCTGCTGTTCGCGTACGACGCGTTCGGTCGTTCGGTGGAGATGCCCATCCCGGGCGCGGTGGACCTGGGGACCGGGTCCCCGGCGGAGGTGGGCCGCGGGGACCTGTCCATCTCGGACGGCCTCATCCGCGCGCCCTACGGCATCCGGATGGCGTCCGCCGGCCCCCAGCGCCTGATGATGCTCCCCCTGGTCCTCCAGGCGCCGCTGTACTGCCGCGCCTCGGACGGCCGGGACTTCCGGGTGACGGTGATGGCCTACGCCGGGCACGAGGTGATCCTGGAGGTGCTGGGCGAGGGCGAATCACCCGCGCCCCCTCCGGCGCTGCGTGGCGCCTACGTGCTGTCGGGGATGGCGGTGGACGGCCTGGTCACCGACCTGTCCATGCCGCCGCTCCGCCTCCTCCCGGACGGGAGCTACCAGCTGGGCAGCGCCCGCGGCCGCTTCCAGCAGCAACCCCGGTGGCTGGTGCTGGACGGCTACTACCAGTCCTGGGGCCGGGCGGAGATCTCCGGGGGCGGCGAGGAGCTGGTGTTCCGCTTCCGCCGCGGCGGCCACACCGTCCAGGCCGTGCTCCGGCGCGTGGAGGAGGTCCCCGAACGCGCGCTGGTGGCCACGCCCTGACCGGGGCGGGCTACGCCGGCTTGCTCTCCGCCGGCTTGGCGGTCTCGCCCTTCTCGTGAGCGTCCCACCGCCGCTGGAATTCCGGCCCCAGGTCGTCCCACTTGGGGAAGATGTCCTTCTTGGTGACGATCTCCCGGCAGTACAGGCACTGGTGCTTGCCGCCCTCGGCGGGGGCGATCCAGGTGACGTGGTGGGTACAGGCGAGCATCGGCATGGGGGGCGCATATAGCAGGAAGCCGCCCCGGCGATGTACGGTCGTCACCGCGATGGCCGATCCCACCGAGCCGAAGAAGCCCTCGTTCCCGCCCCAGGTGCCCGCCCGCACCTCCAGCGCCGACAACCTCCCCGCGCTGCCCCGGTACACCGGGCCGGACCCCAGGGTGCGCTGCGGCCTGCTCGCCCTCCCCGGCCCCTCGGACCAGGTGCTGGAGGTGGCCGCCTACGTCACCGCGGACGCCCCCGCGATCTCCGTGGGCGCCGACGCGGTCCCGGCCCTCCGCGGGCCGCTCCGCTCCCGGCTGGACTCCACCCTGCCGCCGGGCGAGAAGCCGCTGCCGGTGGGCGGCGCCACCGTGTTCGACATGGAGCTGGCGCTCGCCCGCTTCCATGACCGCGCCTACGCGGTGGCGCGCGTGGGCCCGGGCGTGGACCTCACCGACTCCACCGAGTCCACCAACACCGGCCTGCAGAAGGCGGCGTGGAAGCTGCCCCGGCCCTGCTGACATGGCCGGTCCCTCCAAGGCGGGCCCCGCCCTGCGCCTGCTCCGCAAGGGCCAGGTGGAGCGCGCCGCGGACATGTTCAAGAAGCTCCTCCAGCAGGACCCCGGCGACGTGGGCTGCCTGGTGGGCCTGGCGCGCGCGCAGATGGCGCGCAAGCGGTACGACGAGGCCCAGCCGCTGCTCCGCCAGGTGATCGCCCAGGTGCCGGACCACGGGGAGGCGCAGAGCCACCTGGCGTTCATCGACCTCCAGGGCGGCAACGCCGCGGCGCTGGACGCGCTCAAGCGACTCTCGCTGTCGCGCAAGGCGGGCTTCTTCGAGTTCTTCAACGCCGGCACCGCCCTGCTCCAGCGCGGCGACGAGCAGGGCGCCCAGGTGGCGCTGGAGCGCGCCAAGGGGGCGGACCAGAAGAACCCCCAGGTCCGGGTGGAGCTGGGCCGGCTGCACATCAAGCGCGGCGACTACCGGGACGCCATCACCGAATTGCAGAAGGCGGTGGAGCTGGCCCCCGCGGACCCGCTCCCGGTGCTGCTGCTCTCCCAGTCGTTCGCCGCCATCGGCGATCCCGGCCACGGCGCGGACGCGGTGGGAAAGGCGCTGCTCACCCAGCCGCAGTCCACCCCGCTCCACGAGCGGATGGTGGAGCTGGGCCTGCTCGCCGGCTGGCCCCAGAAGGCGATCAAGTCCGCCATGGCGCTCCGGCAGATCGACCGGATGAACCCCAACTACGCGTACATGCACGGGGTGTCCATGCTCGCCTCCGGGCTGGTGGCGGAGGCGCGCCACATCCTCCAGGACGCGCTCAAGAAGGTGCCCAGGTCGGTGGCGGTGCGGCAGGCGCTCGCCCAGGCGATGCAGCTGATGGGCGAGGACGCGCCCGCGCTGGTCCTGCTGGAGGAGACCAACCAGGCCAAGCCGGGCGACGCGGGCGTGGCGTCCGACCTGGCGGTGGCGTACCTCAAGTCGGGCGACGCCGGCGCCAGGGCCCAGCGGGTGCTCAAGCGCGCCCTGGAGGAGCACCCGGCGCACCCGGTGCTGCACTTCAACCTCGCCCTGGCCCAGGCGCGCGCCGGGGACCGGGCGGGCGCGCGGGCCAGCGCGGCCAGGGCGGGGCAGGCGCCGGACCCGGCCCTCCAGGAGCGCGCCGCGGCGCTGCTCAGGTCCCTCGGGTAGCGCACGCTCCCCCGCGGGTGCGCCTCGCTATACCGGAATCAAGCTCAAGGGCTCCTTCGCCCAGGACTTCAACGAGCTGTGATCACCCCCCGCCGTCCGCGCCGCCCTTCCACCGGTACCCGGCCATGGCCCCCGCCACCTCGGCCGCCGCCCGGCGCGCGCGGTCGGTGATGGCGGCGGTGGCCTGCATCGCCTCCGCGGTCTGGTCCATGGCGGCGCCCAGCGCGGTGATGGTCTCGAAGATGAGGCCGATCCCCAGGGTCTGCTGGTCCACCGCGGAGGAGATCTGCTGCGCCGAGGTGGCGCTGTCCTCCACGATGGAGGTGAGCTTCCGCAGGTCGTCCCCGTACGCCCTGGCCAGCGACAGCCCGGCGTCGGCGCGGTCCCGCCCCGCGCCGGAGAGCCGCACCGCCTCCCGGATGCCCGCCTCCACGTCCAGCAGCACCCGCCGCACCTGCTCGGTGGCGGAGGTGGACTCGTCCGCCAGCCGGCGGATCTGCTGCGCCACCACCGCGAACGTCTTCCCGCTCTCCCCCGCCCGGGTGGCCTCGATGGCCGCGTTCAGCGCCACCATGTTGGACTGGTCCGCCAGGTCCTTCACCACCAGGGTGATGCGGGCGATCCGCCGGGCGCGGTCCTGCAGCCCCGCCACCTGCCGGGCCATCTCGGTGACGCGTTCCCGGATGTCCCCCAGCTGCTCCAGGCTGGACTCCACCGCGGCGCGGCCGGACCGCCCCACCTGCCGGGCGTCCTCCGCGGCGGCGAGCACCGCCTGCGCCTTCCGCGACGCCAGGTCCGAGGACTCCTTCAGCTCCTGGGCGGCGAGCTGGGTCTGGTGCAGCGCCCCGGACTGGGTGCTCACCAGCCGCTGCTGCTGCTCCACCAGCTCCGCCAGCTCCTGCGCCACCCCGTCCACCGTGCGCGCCGAGGCGGCGATGGTGCCCGCCTTCTCCCGCAGCCCGCCGATGGCCGCCGCGGTGGCGAACGCCAGGTCGCCCAGCTCGTCCGTGGCCGGCCACGCCGGGAGCGCGGGCGCGCCCGAGGCCAGCGCCTGCACCGCCGTCTCCACCGCCCGGGAGCCGGCCCGCTGCCGCCGCGCCACCGCCAGCGCGGTGATCGCGCCCAGCACCAGCACCCAGCCCAGGATGACCGCCGACGGCAGCGCCAGGCTGGAGAGCAGCTGCCGCCCCCACTCCGGCACCTCGGCGGCCAGCTCCGCCCGCCCCCGCCGCTGCAGGTCCACCACCCACGCCGCCAGGAAGGCCTGCACCCGCCGGGTGGCGATCACCGCCAGCGCCACGAACGACGCCAGCAGCACCACCGAGGTGACGTAGGGGAGGTACCAGACCTGCCGCGGCCACAGCAGCCCCGCGCCCGCGGGGCGCACGCCCGGGTGGAGCTCGAACTCCTCCACCGCGGCCGGCCGCAGCACCTCCTCCACCTTCACCGTCTGCCGCACCATCATCAGGAGGATCATCACCAGCGCCACCAGCAGCGCCGGCACCAGCAGCGCCAGGGGGCGCCCGTAGGTCAGGCACGCGGCGAGGGTGAAGATGGCCACCCCCGCCAGGTACGAGCTGAGCGCCGCCAGCTCGATCTGCCGCGGCAGCCGGAGGATGCGCCGAAGCCGGTCCCCCGGCGCGTCCGCGGGCGCCCGGTGCAGGGCGCGCTCCGCCAGCCTGTGGATCAGCCAGTACGGGCCCACCATGCCCAGCGCCACCACCAGCGGCGGGATCCAGATCGCCGAGAGCGCGAGGATCTGCCGGTCGTCCAGCTGGTAGAGGATCCCCAGCAGGTAGACCACCGGCGGAACCGCGGGCAGCACGGCTATCTGCTGCTGCGCGAAGATCCGCCTTTTCAGAGCTGTAAGGGATGGCGTCGCGGCCACGCGGGATTGAAGCACAGAGGCCCGGGGGTCCGTCTCACCCCGCCCGGATGGAGTGGGCCAGGGCGCGCAGGGCGATCCCCGGCCGGAGGAGCAGCCCCGGCGGGTCCAGCAGCTGGACGACGCGCACCACGGTCCGGGTGGCGTCCACGTCCGTGGAGCACAGCTGGAGCAGCGCGTTGAAGTACCTGTGGCTGATCCTCGTCCCGACCGGGACCTTCCCCTGGGTGGTGGAGAAGCGGAAGTCCTCGCTGGTGGACATGGTCCACACCTGGCCCACCAGCTCCGCCAGCCCCTGCTGGAACTGCAGCGGGAGCTTGCCGGCGGGGATGGGCCGCTTCGCCAGCCGGCCCAGCAGCTCCGCGCCCAGCACCGCCACCGTCATCCCCTGCCCGTAGATGGGGTTGAACGCGCACACCGCGTCGCCCAGCACCACCAAGCCGGCCGGCAGGTCCTTCAGCCGCTCGTAGTGGAGCCAGCGGTTGGCGGTGGAGCGCGTGGCGTGGATGTCGGTGACCGGACGCGCGCGCGAGATGGCCTCGTGCACGTGCGGCGACCGCAGCGTCCCCGCGAAGGCGGTGAAGCCGGCCTCGTCCGTCGGCGGGTAGTCCCGGCCCACGCCCGCCAGCGTCACGTAGGCGCGCCCGCCCTCGATGGGGAAGACCACCCCGCCGCGGGTGATGGGCGGGGCCCAGAGGACGAACACCGACCTCCACCCGTCCCGCAGCGGCGGGATGTCCTCGTAGATGCGGGTGGAGTAGCCCACGAACGCGTCCACCACCGACTCGCGCGGCGGGGTCCGCCCCATCCGCTCCAGCCACGCGGGCGCGCGCGAGCCCCGCCCGGACGCGTCCACCACCAGGTCCGCCTCCAGCCGCTCCTCGCCGCCGCCGCCCGCGTGCTCGTGGAGGACGCCGGTGACCCGGCCGTTGCCGGACGAGGTGAGCAGGCCCGCCACCTGCCGGCCGGCCAGCACCTTCACCTTCTCCAGCTCCCGCGCCCGGAGGCGGACGCAGTGCTCCAGCAGCGGGCGGCTGGCGGCGCGGAACGGGATGGGGGGCTGGAACGGGGACGCCCAGCCGTACGCCCCCAGGTAGCCCACGTCCAGGCCGATGTGGAGCCGGGGCGCGCCGGCCTTCTCCAGCTCGGCGTCCAGCCCGGGGAACAGCTCCTCCAGCACCTGCGCCCCGCGCGCCAGCAGGCCGTGGACGTGGTGGCCCTGGGGCACGCCGCGGCGGACCTCCGGCCCGCCCTCCAGCGCGTCCCGCTCCACCACCGTCACCCGGTCAAACGCCTCCGCGAGCAGCCGGGCGGCGACCAGCCCGGCGATGCTCCCCCCGATGACGACGGCGTGCCCGCGATCCGTATCGCCCATGCCTCAGGCGATAACACACGCGGCCCAGGGCATCATCAGGGCAGCGGGTTCACCAGCGCTCCGGGCGCGCCGCGGCGGTTCTGGATCTGCTGCTGCGCGTTGGTGTAGATGGCGCGGTCCGCCTCGGAGATGCTGGGGTTGTTGGGGTTGGTGAAGAACCCGGCGTTGTAGGCGTCCTGGACCACCTCCGCCTGCTGCTCCGGGGTGAGCGCGGACCAGGTCCGCCCCCCGTCCGGCGCCGAGCGCCAGTCGTAGGTGTCGCCGTGCGACTGCGCCGCGCCCGCCCGGCTGATGTAGGCCGCGCCGCCGTTCTGGTACTGCCACTGGTGCGCGGCCTCGTGGACGAAGACGTCCTTGGTCGTCCCCTCCGGCAGGTAGACGTGGTCCCCGATGGAGGTGGCCCGGCCGTTCCCCCAGAACCCGCCGTCCGGCAGGTTGTCGTGCACGCGGATCCTCGAGGTGTCCAGGCTGTCGCCGTAGATGTTGCGGAGCTCGGCCGCCTCCTCCGGGCTCACCTGGCGCCCGGGCCCGTAGCCGCGCCCCACCGGACCGGCCGGCGTGTTGACCTGGTTGATCCCGTAGGTGTTGAGCCCGTCGACCGCGGTCTGCGCCGCGTTGTTCTCCTGCGGGAGGACGACGTTCCTCGGCTCGTGCGCCACCGTCGGCCCCGGCGTGCCGGTGGGCGTCGCGGTGGGCGCGGGCACGGGCGCGGGCGTCGCGCTCGGCGCCGCGGAGGGAGCCGGCGTGGACG
>Ga0310813_10000833_pt1 | contig 18838 bp, 17 predicted proteins | sample YN3metagenome_FD_203086 | JGI IMG/M metagenome (GOLD analysis project Ga0310813, IMG submission 203086) | Soil microbial communities from experimental microcosm in Duke University, North Carolina, United States - YN3 | ecosystem: Engineered > Artificial ecosystem > Soil microcosm > Unclassified...
ACCGCAAGCAGGCCGCTCCAAGAGTGTGCAGACTGAAAGTACGGCGCGATCGTTCCTTCGATGAAGCGCGCAATGGCCTGCTGATCGGGAAGCGGAAACTCGACGTGAAGGTCGAAGCGCCGCCAGTTGGCGGGATCGAGGAGATCCGGGTGGTTGGTAGCGGCAAGCAAGATCCCGGAGGAAGGCCAATCGTCGATCTGCTGAATGAGCACGGTGACTAGTCGCTTGAGTTCGCCGATCTCGCCGCGGTCATCGCGGCGCTTGGCGATGGCGTCGAGTTCGTCGAGAAGCAAGACGCAATCGATCATTTTGGCGTACTCGAGAACGTGGCGCAGATTGCTGCCGGTACGTCCCAAAAGGCTGCTCATCACGGCAGCAAGGTCAAGAATGAGGAGCGGACGCTTGAGTTCGCGCGCGAGCCATCGCGCCGCCATCGTCTTGCCGACGCCAGGCGGACCTACGAACAGCGCCGCTCGGGTCGGATCGAGACCGGCTCGGATGAGCGCGTCGGGATTGCGGCGTTCTTCGACGATCTGCCGCAACGCGGATTCGAGGTCGGGCGTGAAGACCGGCTCGTGATCGAGCGCGGGCTCGGGTTCGACACGCATCAGATGAAGCCGCGAGTCGAGATCGACCGGAAGCGGCACCTCCGCTTGGCGCCGCAGTGGCAACGTTGCTGACGGCGATTCATGCAACAATGTCGTCAGAGCGTCAGCAAAACCGGGAACAAAGGGGTGATAGCGCTTGGCGGCACGGCGCAGGATCACCTGGACGTCCTGCGTGCGGCCGGAGAGGGCGATGCGGGCCAGTTGGAGGAAGTCGGTTTCGATGTCTGTCTTCTTATTCTCTCGGGTCATGTCACTGTCGGCTACGAAAACATCGGGCGATCCACCGTAAGGGTGGGTGGACGAGTTTTCAAACGCCGAAATTGGAATCGTCCACATGATAAAAGTATCCTTATTAATCAATGTATTAGACATGGACGAACTTTGCTGGCCCAAACCAAAGCCGCGCCAGCCGGCGGTTACGTCCTAGACGTTTTGCCCGGTCAGGCGATTCCACGCACGCCGCCACCACGGTACCGGCCTCTCGACGGCAGGTGCGGCCGCGGCCGCCCGCGGACGGAAGCTCCGGGCGCGGATGTCGAACAGCGGGTCGCCGGTCTCGTCCGGCGGGTGATGCGGGCAGGCACAGTTCTGGAGCAGCTCCATGCGGGGGTTGCGCGTGAGCGTGCCCTTGTTGCCGTCGTAGTCCAGGAACACGAAGCTCGGCGGATCTTGGTACCATGAGGTCAGGATCTGGGTCAGCAGGCCGACTGCTGTCGAGGCGAGTACGCCGTTCGACCACACGACCTGCGGCCGCGAACCCGCCGCGCCGTAGAGCTTGGCCTCTTGCTCTAACCGCTCGTCGGTGATGAAACCGCAACACCGCATGCAGGGCGCCCCCGGCATGGACATGATGACCTGGCCGCTGACCAAGCAGCCCTTCTTGCCGAGGTCGTGCACGTCCATGCCGATATCAAGGTAGGGGATCAGATGACGCCGCGCGAAGCGCTCGAGCTGCTCGCGCTCCTTGAAGCCGTCGACCGCGCCGACGATGACATCGCAAAGCTTGAGGTCGTCGACCACGTCGCGCCAATCCGCACGGATCGAAAAGATGCGCGCGTTCGGCTGTAACCCGCGGATCAGGCGCTCGGCGATCGTGACCTTGGGGAGGCTGACTGCCACGTCGGCGAGCGTACCGCCGATGAGGCGGTTGGTGTTGGTGTCTTCAATCACGTCCGGATCGACGTTGACGAAGCCGCCGATCCCCATATGAGCGGTTTGCTGCCCGACATGCGAGCCGCCGCCGCCCAAGCCCACGAGGCCGATGGTCGCAGCGTTGAGGATGGCGTCGCTGTTGGGTCCAAGGAAGCTCTGTCTGTCGAGGCGGCTCATGCTGCTCTCCAGGTCCGGATGGGCATCCCGATCTCCGAAAAGGTCGCGATGAAGGGCTGCGAGGATTTGCGGTCGAGCCACACCTGGCCGAAGGCCGCACTGTCGCTGAGCACGATAGCGCCGTGCACGCACTGCGGCGCGACCGAGACAAAGTTCGGAACGAACTTGGCGTTCTCGCGGATATCGACGCCGCTAAAGCCGGGAACGCCGCGACCGCCGTGAGTGTGCACGTGGAAGACCGCTACGCGGTCGTCTATGGCCCATTGGCGGGCCCGGCGGATGGCCTCGGCGCTCATCATTGCGCCGACGCTTGGGTCGCGAAGGTATTCGTCGTCCTGTACCGGCCGGTATTCGCGGGCGAGGATCAGAAGCTCGTCGTGCGCGGCGGCCAAGCCAGCGGCTATGAAGCCGACGCGTTCGTGCGCGAAGTCGTGCGGTCGCCGCAGGTCGATGCGGATGTTGGTGAGCAAGGCGCTCGCGATCTTGAAGCGGATGTTCATGCGACAGCTCTCAGGTGTGCAGAGAGCATCTGTGTCCAGGGCATGGAGGCGGGCACGTGGTTCCAGGATGGGGCCCACCAATTGCGCTCGACGACGCGATGCTCGTTCCAGTTGGCGCCGCGGCCCTCGACCTTTCGTTCGAAGAAGAGCCTCGTGACGTAGCCGGAATGCGCGAACGGCACGAGGAGCAAGTCCATCTTGTGCGTCTGCCCGCCGGCTATGAAGCCGAAGTCGGGCAGCAGCGGAACCGGCTGGCCGCCCTCCTTGAGGAGGACGGCGCCGGGGTGCATGACCTTGAGGCTTGTGAACTGCTTGTCGGCCTCGCTCACGACGAGCCCCCGCAAGGGACCTGCTCGTAGAACTTCATGCCTTCCTTCACTCGGGTCTTCTGGCCCGGCTTCAGCGGCACGAGGGTTCCCTCGTCGTTGATCACTTCGAGGATGTAGCCCTCCTGCACGCCGAAGAGGCGCTTGAGCTGCTCCGTCGTGTAGGTCCCGCGCTTGATCTCGCGCGGCTCGTTCTCGAAGTAGACGGTTACCAAGTGCTTCCCGGTGTGCAGGTGCTCGGTGCCGGCCTGGCCAAGGTCGAGCACATCCGCCGGGCCGAGGTCGACGTCGTGCCCGTCGCGCTCGAGCACCAAGACCTCGTCGTTGCGGACAAGACCGATTTCGCGCAGCTCCGGCTCTGTGATCTTGGCGACGCCCCACTCGAAACCGTGGTCGTTGAGCGTGAAGCGGTAGATGCGGTCACTCTTGAATGCGCGGAACTCTTCCGTGCCCTCCGCGGTCAGGTCGACGGTTTCGTCGAGGCCGATCGAGCGCGTGCTATTGTGCATGAGTTGGATCAGGACATAGTCGCTGACCGGCTTGAGCTCAGCCTTGTCCAGGATACGTTCGCCCTTCGGCGTCGCATCCGAGAACTTCACCGTGGCGCCGTTGACCTTGGTGAAGAACTTGCCGTCCGAACCCGGAGCGCGCACGCCCTGAGCCTTGACGTTTTCTTCGCGGCCCTGGCCGCCCGAGAGTGCGTTTTCCATCTCAGTATCCTTCTTGTCGTCCCCAACCCAACGCCGGGGTGTCGGACGCTAAGATAGGGTGGCATGATAAGAAGCTCAAGCACATAACAAGCATGCTTGACGTTCTTATCAGTGGAGGCTAAATACCTGAGGTAAATCAAGAACCTGGAGGAGCAATGTCATGGCCAAGAAAAGCGTGGGGGCGGAGATCAAGCTCACGCTTGGGCAATATCTCGCCTCAATTCGTGACGACCGCGGTCTGTCGCAGCGCGAAGTCGAGAAGCGTACGAATAAGGTGGTGTCGAACGCCTATTTGAGCCAGATCGAGAACGACCAAATCAAAAAGCCCAGCCCGAACATTCTGAACGCGCTCGCCGAGCTTTACGATATTTCTTACGAAGATCTCATGGCGCGCGCGGGATTCGTCGCGCCGACGCGATCTCGCGGCAGCGAGCAGCGACACGGCCGGATCGCGACGTTTGCAGAACACAATCTCACGGACGAGGAGGAAGCGCAGCTTCATCAGTTCCTCGGATATCTGCGCAGTAGGAAGAAGCCAGGTGGCCAAAGCTGACGACAGCAGTCTTGATCCCGAACAACTGAGCGCCGTGCAGTCAGCTGCACGGCGCGCTCTGGACCGCGCTTCGGCGTGGGGGGTCTATCCGACGCCGACCCCTCTCATCTTGCAAGCTGCGAATCTGAAGATCGCGCCGAAGAGCGCGTTCGATCCGGTGCGGATCATGGAGTACCTCGCCGGCAAGGCCGAGCAGGCCGCCACCGCACTCAAGTCCGCGATCGCCAAGGTGTTCGGCATCTACGATGCCGGCGAGCAGATCATCCACATCGACCACACCGTTCATGGGTCGAAGCAAAACTTCCTCAAGCTGCACGAAGCCGGCCATCACGAGCTGCCGACGCATCGCAAACTGTTTCGTTTCTTTCAGGACGGCGAAAGGGAGCTTGACCCTGAGATCGCGGACTTGTTCGAGCGCGAGGCGAACAATTTCGCGCGGTTGGTGCTGTTTCAGGGCGATGGCTACGCCTCGATGGCGGCCGACTACGCATTGGAAATCAAGACGCCGATCAAGCTTGCGGGCAAATTCGGCGCATCGATCTACGCATCCTGCCGCGAGTTTGCTCGGACCCATCATCGGGCATGCGCGGTCTATATCCTTGAGCCGGTCTCGTATTGCGAGAAGACCGGTGCCTGCGCCCAGGTACGGCGCGCCGAGGCCTCACCTTCCTATCTCAAACAGTTCCGCCGGCCCGACGAAGAGGTCATTACACTCGACCATTCGCTCGGCCGCGTGCTGCCGATCGGCAGAAAGATGTCGCGCCCGACTGCGGTTTCGATCACGGATCGGAACGGCCAAGCGCACGAATGCGTCGCTGAAGCCTTTGATACGACGTACAACGTATTGATCCTCGTCTATCCCGTGAAGGCCCTGACAAGCACGACGATCATACTTTAGGCTGCGCCCGCCGACTTCGCATAGCAGAAATGATGCTCATCTCGCGCGCACGGGGAGCCGTGTGGAATGTGCCTAGGGTTCGGGCCAATTCTCCAGAGCGTGTGCCCCAGAGAGCAAAGTCGCGGACTGATTCGAGGAGCAATCGGGCTTCCAATTCGAGATGGCAAATCGAGCCGTGCAGTCGAGTGAGAGAGCTGCGCCGCGCTCTGTGACGGGTGGAGGTCGAGAGAGCGTCTCTTGGCCGTCCGTCGTGGAGCGTTTCCCATGGCAAAGGCCGTTCAGAAGATCATCCTCAGCACCTCGCGCGACATCCCCTTCAACAAGCTTGTACTCAGCCAGTCCAACGCCCGGCGCCTGAAGGCCGGCGTCTCGGTCGAGCACCTGGCCGAGGACATCGCCCGGCGCGGGCTCCTGCAGAGCCTCAACGTCCGGTCGGTCCTCAATGCCGAAGGCGCCGAGACTGGCACCTTCGAGATCCCCGCCGGGGGCCGCCGCTACCGGGCTCTCGAGCGGCTGGTGAAGCAGAAGCGCCTGTCGAGGACGGCACCAATCCCGTGCATCGTGCGCGATCCCGCGGTCGAGGTCTCGGCACTGGAAGATTCGCTGGCCGAAAATGTCCAGCGCGTCGCCCTGCATCCGCTGGACCAGTTCCGAGCCTTCAAGGCGCTGCGCGACCAGGGTGCCGGCGAGGAGGAGATCGCCGCCCGCTTCTTCGTCGCGCCGGCAGTGGTGAAGCAGCGGCTGCGCCTGGCAGCGGTCTCCGAGAAGCTGCTCGGGATCTACACCGATGACGGCATGACGCTGGAACAGCTCATGGCCTTTACCGTCACCACCGACCATGCCCGGCAGGAGCAGGTCTGGGAGGCATTGCAGCAGTCCTACAACAAGGAGCCGTACCTGATCCGCCGGCAGCTCACCGAGAGCGCCGTGCGCGCGTCGGACCGCCGTGCGCGATTCGTCGGGGTCGATGCTTATGAGGCAGCCGGTGGCATGGTCCTGCGCGACCTGTTCGAGGACGACTCGGGCGGCTGGCTCCAGGACGTGGCTCTGCTCGATCGCCTGGCGACCGAGAAGTTGGCGGCCGAAGCCGAGAACATCGCGGCCGAGGGCTGGAAGTGGATCGAGGTGGCAGTCGATTTCCGGTATGGCCATGCGCACCACCTTCGAAGACTCGACGGGATGGAAGTCGAACTCACGCTGGACGAACGAGCGACGTTCGACGCCCTGACCGCAGAGCAGGCGAGGCTCGAGAGCGAGTACGAAAGCGCCGATGAGCTGCCGGACGAGGTCGACGCCCGGCTGGGCGAGATCGAGACGGCGCTTGCCGCTTTCGAGAATCGTCCGGTCCGTTACGAGCCGATCGAGATCGCGCGGGCCGGCGTGTTCGTCAGCATCGACGCGGATGGACGCCTTGCGGCCGATCGCGGCTATGTCCGGCGGGAAGATGAGCCGGTGACGGCGGGGAGCGAAGATCCGGCAGCAGGCGAGATCGGCGGGCCCGATGAAGCGGCCCCTGTCGCTCCCGCCCAGCGTATTGTCATCACCGTCGGCGGCGAACAGCCGGACGACGATGGCGACGATGACGCCATCAAGCCGCTGCCAGAGCGGCTCGTGAGCGAGCTGACGGCTCATCGCACCCTGGCGCTGCGGGACGCGGTGGCGAACAACCCGCAGGTCGCCCTCACGGCGCTGCTGCACAAGCTTTGCCTCGACACCTTCCAGCACAGCGCACCCGGCGCGTGCCTGGAGGCCTCGGTGCGGCACGTGTTTTTCCCTGCCCAGGCGGCTGACCTAAAGGACAGCCCGTCTGCCAAGGCGGTCGCCGACCGGCACGAAGCCTGGAAGGCCGAACTGCCCAAGGATGAAGCCGCGCTGTGGGACTGGCTCGCCCCGCTCGACGATGCCCGTCGTGCAGCGCTGCTCGCCCATTGCGTCTCTTTCGGGGTGAACGCTCTCTACGAGAAGGGCGACCGCTACGGCGGGCCTGGCGTCTCGACGCACGACGTGCAGCAGCGCATCGCCCAGGCCGACCGGCTGGCCCATGCCGTCGGTCTTGACATGGTCGAGGCCGGCTGGCGGCCCACTGTCGACAACTACCTCGGCCGCGTCACCAAGCCTCGCATCCTGGAGGCCGTGCGCGAAGCAAAGGGCGATCAGGCTGCGCAGCTCATCGACCACCTGAAGAAGGCCGAGATGGCCAAGGAGGCCGAGCGGCTGCTCGACGGCACCGACTGGCTGCCGGAACCGCTGCGGCTCGCCGACAGCGGAGACGTGTCGGATACATCGGCCGAGCCGGCCGAGGGGCTTCCCGCTTTCCTCGCCGACGGCGAAGAGAATGCCGCGACGGACGAGTCCAACCTACCGGCCATTGCCGCCGAGTAGCGCGGACGCCATCGGGCGGCCAAGCCCACCCCGCGTTCTTACCGCCAATCGTTGGACAAGCCCGGCCGCCGTGCCGGGCTTTTTCCATTGAGGGAATCCTCACGTTCGAGGCGCAAGGGGAGAGGGAGAGGACGGCCGGGACGGGCTTGAGCCGGCGGGGTCCAGAGAGAGCGCCTTCCGGTTCGGACCATTCCCGCTCTCCCGAGGTTTCTTCCATGTCGAATGTCTTCCTCTCGGCGGCGGCGCCCGCGGCTCTACACCCGCTCGCCGGCGCTCCCGCGGATCCGTCCGCCGGCATTGCCGCCGCGGCGAACCTTCTTCTCCCTCACCTCGCGCGTGGTAGCCGCATCGATGCGGTCATACTGCGCGCGGCCATGGAGCACGCCTTCGGCGGCACCGACGCGGCCGGCGCCTGGGACTGGAAGACCGCCTACGACGCCTGCGAGGCCGCGACAGTGCTGTTCATGCGCAAGTTCGGTCCGGCCATCCGGGCACGGGCTGGGTCACCGGCTGCCGAGCTCTCCATGCTAGGCAGGATCGCGGCACTTCTTCCCACCCATACGCGCCGATCCGAGGAGAGCCAGGCGCTGCAGCAGTTCTCGACACCGTTGGCGCTCGGGTTTGTCGCGGCCAACGCCGCTGCGATCGGCCCTGCAGATCTCGTGCTCGAGCCCTCGGCCGGCACGGGCCTGCTCGCCATCTTCGCCGAGCTCGCCGGCAGCGGACTGGCCCTGAACGAGCTGGCGGCCACGCGCGTGGCCTTGCTCGGGTGGCTCTTTCCCGATGTCGCGACGACACGCTACGACGCGGCTCATATCCACGACCATCTCGACGATGCTGTGCGCCCGAGCGTGGTGCTGATGAACCCGCCGTTCTCGGTGGCGGCGCATGTCGACGGCACCGTCAGCGATGCCGCGCTGCGCCATGTTTCGTCGGCGCTGGCGCGACTCGCCGAGGGCGGACGCCTCGTCGGGATCACCGGCGCCAGCCTCTCGCCGGACCATCCAGCGTGGCGCGAGGCCTTCGTCCGCCTTCAGGAACGCGGCCGTGTCGTCTTCAGCGCTGCCGTCGATGGGCGCGTTTATGCCCGCCATGGCACTACGGTTGAGACTCGGCTGACGGTCATCGATCTCATACCTGCCGACGATCCGAGGTCGTTTCCGGCATCGCCAGGCATGGCGCCCGATGTCGCCACGTTGCTTCAATGGGTGACGTCGCATGTTCCACCGCGCTTGCCTGTTCATGGGACCGCGCTTCCTGCATCCGTCTCTGCTGTCGCAGTCAGGCCGAGCCACAGGCCAGCACCAAAGCCGCGCGCCGTCGCAGATAGTTCGCTCGAACGAGCAGGCACTGAGCTCGCCTACGAGATCGTCGACTGGAAGCCGACCGAGGGCGGCAGCCTCACCGAAGCGCTGTATGAGGGATACGAGCTGCAATCAATCCAGATCGTCGGTGCGCGGCCGCATCCGACTCGGCTCGTGCAGTCGGCAGCGATGGCCTCGGTCGCGCCTCCGAAGCCCAGCTACAGACCGCGCCTGCCGCCGAAGGTCGTGACGGACGGGCTGCTATCCGACGCCCAGCTCGAGAGTGTGGTCTACGCCGGAGAGGCGCATCACGGGCATCTCGCCGGATCTTGGCTGATCGACGAATCCTGCGATGTCGTTTCGGCGGCACCCGATGGCGTCGAGAACGCCGTTCGCTTCCGGCGCGGCTGGATGCTGGGCGACGGCACTGGTGCCGGCAAGGGCCGCCAGGTCGCCGGTATCCTGCTCGACAATTGGCTGCAAGGCCGGCGGCGGGCGGTGTGGGTATCGAAGTCCGACAAGCTGATCGAGGACGCCCAGCGCGACTGGTCGGCCCTGGGGATGGAGCGCCTGCTGGTCACGCCGCTCGCGCGCTTCCGTCAGGGCACGCCGATCCGCCTGGAGCAGGGCGTCCTTTTCGCCACCTACGCCACGCTGCGGACCGACGCACGTGAGGAAAAGGTTTCGCGGGTCCAACAGATCGTCGATTGGCTGGGATCGGATTTCGACGGAGTTATCGTGTTCGACGAAAGCCATGCCATGTCCAACGCAGGCGGGTCCAAGGGCGAGCGCGGCGATCAGGCGCCATCCCAGCAGGGCCGCGCTGGCCTGCGTCTGCAGCACGCACTGCCTGACGCCCGCGTCGTGTACGTCTCCGCCACGGGCGCGACCACGGTGCACAATCTTGCCTACGCTCAGCGGCTCGGCCTGTGGGGTGGGGAGGACTTTCCGTTCGCCACGCGTGCGGAGTTCGTCCAGGCCATCGAGGCCGGCGGTGTCGCGGCCATGGAGGTGCTGGCCCGCGATCTCAAGGCGCTCGGCCTCTACGCGGCGCGGTCGCTGTCTTACGAGGGCGTGAAGTATGAGCTCGTCGAGCATGCGCTTACGCCGGAACAGGTCCGCATCTACGACGCCTATGCCGGCGCCTTCCAAGTCATCCACAACAATCTGGACGCTGCCCTGCAGGCGGCCAACGTCACCGGGGAGCGCGGCACACTCAATGCGCAGGCCAAGTCTGCGGCCCGGTCGGCCTTCGAATCGGCCAAGCAGCGCTTTTTTTCGCACCTCATCACCTCGATGAAGACGCCCACGCTGATCAGGGCGATCGAGCGTGATCTGGAAGCCGGGCATGCCGCCGTAATGCAGATCGTGTCGACCGGCGAGGCCCTGATGGAGCGGCGGCTTTCCGACATCCCGGCCGAGGAATGGGGCGACGTCCAGGTCGACATCACGCCGCGCGAGTATGTGCTGGACTACCTGGCGCACAGCTTCCCGACGCAGCTCTTCGAGCCTTTCACCGATGACGACGGCAATCTCTCCTCGAGGCCAGTCTATCGCGACGGCCAGCCCGTGCAGTGCCGGGATGCCGTCGAGCGGCGCGATCGTCTCATCGAGCGGTTGGCCGCACTTGCCCCCGTGCAGGGCGCTCTCGACCAGATCGTGCAGCGCTTCGGCACGGACATGGTCGCTGAAGTGACCGGCCGGTCGCGGCGGATCGTCCGGAAGGGTGACTGCCTGTGCGTCGAAAACCGTCCGGGCTCCGCCAATCTGGCTGAAGCGCAGGCCTTCATGGACGACGACAAGCGCATCCTGGTGTTCAGCGATGCCGGCGGCACCGGCCGCTCCTACCACGCCGACCTCGGCGCTCGGAACCAGCGGCTGCGCGTCCACTATCTGCTGGAGGCCGGCTGGAAGGCAGACACGGCCATCCAGGGCCTGGGGCGCAGCAACCGCACCAACCAGGCCCAGCCGCCTCTGTTCCGGCCGATCGCCACCGACGTGAAGGCCGAAAAGCGCTTCCTGTCGACCATCGCCCGGCGTCTCGACACCTTGGGCGCCATCACCAAGGGCCAGCGCCAGACCGGCGGCCTCGGCCTGTTCCGGGCCGACGATAATCTCGAATCGCCGTACGGCCGGGCCGCCTTGCGCCAGCTCTATCTCCTGCTGTTCGCCGGCAAGGTCGAGGGCTGTTCGCTGGAGACATTCCAGGCGGCTACTGGACTGCACCTGACCGACCAGGACGGCAGCCTGCGCGAGGAGTTGCCACCTATCACGACGTTCCTCAATCGCCTGCTGGCGCTCACCATAAATCTTCAGAACACGCTGTTCGGCGTGTTCGAGGACTTGCTGCGGGCGAAGATAGAAGGGGCGCGCGCCTCCGGCACCTACGATGTCGGTGTCGAGACGCTGACGGCCGAGAGTCTGACGGTGACGCAGCGCCAGGTGGTCTATGTCCATCCGACGACCGGCGCCGAGACGCAGGTATTCACTGTCCGCCGCCAGGAGCGCAACCAGCCTCTCGCCCTGACCGAGGCATTGGACCGGGCCGGCGATCCCCGCGCGGTCCTGCTCGTCAATGCGCAGTCGGGTCGAGCAGCGGTACAAGTCCCGACACCCAGCGTCATGCTGGACGATGGCGAGGTCGAACGGCGCGTCCGGCTCATGCGTCCGATGGAGCGGACAGTCCTTTCGGTGGCGGCCCTCGAGCAGTCGCACTGGCAACGGTCGGATCAAGCTGCGTTTGCCCAAGCCTGGGCATGGGAGCTTGCCGAGATACCTCCTTTCACAGAGAGCCACCTCCATATCGTCACTGGCCTGCTGCTGCCGATCTGGAAGCGCCTGCCGGACGAGTCCATGCGGGTCTACCGCCTCCAGACCGATGCCGGCGAGCGCGTCATTGGCCGGCTGGTCTCACCAGCCTGGGTGGCGCAGGCCGTCAGCGCCGATGGCGTCAGCATCGCGCCGGCAGATGCCTGGACCGCCGTGCTCGATGGTCGAACCATTCTCGAACTGCAGGACGGGTTGTCACTTCGCCGCGCCAAGGTCATGGGCCTGTTCCGGATGGAGCTCTTCGGCTTCACCGATGGCATGGTCGATCGCCTGAAGGCGATGGGGCTGATCTCCGAGATCATCGCCTGGAAGCTGCGTCTGTTCGTGCCGACTGGCGCCGCTGGCCCATCGATCCTCGCCGGGCTGACGGAACGCTATCCGATCGTGCGCATCGCCGATCGGGCGGCGGCGTGAGGAGACGGCAATGTCGTCGCACGCTGCGGACCTGGCCCGCCGCCTCGCACGTAGTGCCGAGGCGGTTTGCCGTCACTATCTCTCCAACGGGCATCGCGAGGGTCGCTACTGGCTGGTTGGCGATGTCGCCAACACGAAGGGTCGCAGCCTGTTCGTACGCTTGAGCGGTCCGGATCATGGCAAGGGGGCCGCTGGAAAATGGGCCGACTCTGCGACGGGTGAGCATGGCGATCTTCTCGACCTCATCTCCCTTAACCGGGGACACGACCGCCTGCGCGATACCCTGGACGAGGCACGGGCGTTCCTGGCCTTGCCGCCGGACCAGATCGCCCCACGGCAGGAACGTCTTCCCATGCCGCGGGGTTCACCAGAGTCCGCCTGCCGTCTCTATACTATGTCCCGGCCGATCACGGGCACGTTGGCGCAGGCCTACCTGCTCAGCCGCGGCATCACGACTGTGCGCGATGATGACCCGTTGCGCTTCCATCCGCGCTGCTACTACCGCCCTGCTGAGGATAGCCCTGTCGAGACCTGGCCGGCACTGATCGCCGCCGTCACCGATCTTGGCGGCACGATTACCGGAGCGCACCGCACCTGGCTCGATCCCTCAGGGTCCGACAAGGCGCCGATCGATTCACCGCGACGGGCCATGGGCCATCTTCTCGGGCACGGCGTGCGCTTCGGCGTGGCTGCTGACGTCATGGCCGCCGGGGAAGGCATCGAAACCATGCTGTCGCTGCGCGTGATCCTGCCGACTCTGCCGATGGTAGCCGCTCTCTCGGCCAACCATCTCGCTGCATTGCTGCTTCCACCGACACTGCGTCGTCTCTATGTCGCTCGCGATGCCGACCCGGCGGGTGATGCTGCGATGGACAGGCTGTGCAACCGCGCCGAAGCCGCCGGGATCGAGTCGTTCGTCCTGTCGCCCAGCTTCGATGACTTCAACGACGATCTCCGCCGCCTGGGAATTGAATGGCTCCGGGCATCGGTGCGCCGGCAGCTCGCCCCGCAGGACGTGGGGCGCTTCCTGGCCTTGGCCGTGACGGGATGAGCACGGGCACGGTGAATCGCTTCGTCGTCGATCGCTCTTCTGCCCTTTGGATCGGACGGGAGCGCGCCCCGGCCTTCTAGAGGGGCGATCGGACGGCAGACAGCCCGCTCCCGCAACGGCGGGCCTGCGGCTTTCTTCCCCTGCCGGCTGCGCCGGCATTCCTCGCGAGACAAGAAAGCCTCGGCCCGCCGTCCTCCGCTGCGCTCCAGCCGAAAGCGGTGCGGGACCGGTCTGCCTGCCGTCTGTCGACGCCCACGAAGGCCGCGATGGGCGCGGCCGATCCGACGAAGGACAGCATCATGGCGACCAACGACGATCCGGAACTCGAGCCCCTGCACGACGCATCCCCGACCGATCACGTCCTCACCGAGCTGCAGCTCTACGGCCACCGTCCCTTCCAGGATGAGCCCGACCCCAGACCATTGCCCGAAGCCCCGACCATCGCCGGCGCAGTCATCGACATCTTCGATGCGCTGGTCTCGACCCTCACAGACACCCGCCTCGAGCCCGACCTCGAGGAGCTGCTGTGGTCAGCCGTCAACCTGTTCCACCGCGCCGTCGACCGCATCGAGCGCGAGCTCGACGGCAACGAGCAGGCGCAGCGACGTAGCCAGAAGGAGCAGAACGGCTCGGAGCTCCGCTCGGTCGAGCTGGAACGTCTCGTGGCCGAGGGCCTGACCCTGATCGAGCGTCGCAATGCCATTGAGCTCTTCCGCGATCAGGCCGCCGAGCGGTTCGAAGTCCATACCGGCTCAACTTGGCGGCCGCGCACCGGATCGATGGTCAATCACCGGGCACTCACGGCGGCGATGATCGACAGCCGCGAGTTCCTGGCCGCCCGGCGCCGCGCAGAGACCGAGCTGCTGGTGCCGCCTGGACCGAAGATCGCCTTCACCGGCGGTGCCGACTTCAACGACCATCCGCTCATCTGGACAACGCTCGACAAGGTCCGCGCCAAGCATCCCGGCATGGTCCTGCTGCACGGCGGCTCGCCGACCGGCGCCGAGCGCATCGCTGCCCGCTGGGCCGACACCCGCAAGGTGACCCACATCCCGTTCAAGCCGGACTGGACCCGCCACGCCAAGGCGGCACCCTTCAAGCGCAACGACCAGATCCTCGAGATCCTGCCGATCGGCGTCATCGTGTTTCCTGGCTCGGGCATCCAGGAGAACCTCGCCGACAAGGCACGCAAGCTCGGCATTCCCGTGTGGCGGTTCGGGTCAAGCGGCGCGTAAGCGCCGCTTCCTTTGCGCAATCTTATGGCGGTCGCGCGAAGTGCGTGCGCTGGGCCTGTGTCCACTGCGCTCGGCGTGGTCCGGTCCGGCGGAGGAGGGCCGGACTATCAGAGCAAGAGGACGGCCGGAAGCGGGTGAGTCGTGGGCTTCCGAGAGAGCGAGCCCCCGGCTTGCCCGTCTTGCTCTCCGGAATACAAACCATGTCTGCATCATCTTTGGCTCTTGCAGCCGCGTCGCCTGCTCAAGGTCCGATCGGGGACAGTCTTGTTCTCCTGCCGACGGAAGAGACGTCAGAGCAGGACTTGCTTTCCGGCTTGCTGACGTCATCGCCAGGATCGGCCTGCGCGGCTGCTCTTCTGCAGAGGTTTCCCAGCATTGGCCATGTCATCGCGGCCGAAGTCTCGCAGCTTCGCACCTTCGGACTGACGGGACGCGACATCGCGCTGTTCCGGCTTGTCCGTGAGATCGCGTGCCGCATGGCCAAGGCAGAGGTGCGCAGCCGCCCCGTGCTCAGCAATTGGCAGGCGCTGCTCGCCTACCTGCAGACGGCAATGGCCTACGAGCAGATCGAGCAGTTCCGAATTCTGTTTCTCGATCGCAAGAACAGTCTCATCGCCGACGAGGTGCAGCAGCGTGGCACCGTCAACCACACGCCCGTCTACCCGCGCGAGGTCATGAAGCGCGCCCTGATCCTCAACGCCTCGGCGCTCATTGTTATTCACAATCATCCCTCCGGCGATCCCAAACCGTCGCGCGACGACATCGAGATGACGCGCGAACTGAAGGCAGCCGCCAGTGCTCTCGAAGTCGAGTTGCACGACCATCTTGTGATTGGCCATGGAACCCATGCCTCCTTCCGGTCGCTTGGGCTGCTCTAAGATCGCCGCCTCTTACAGCGTGGCCGATCGGACCTGTCTTCTCTGGCCGATGGCTTTGCCAGCGATCATGAAAACGCCGTCACCGGCATAATGCAGCGTTTGCGGATGTTTCAGCGAGACCGCAGCATGTGCCTTTGTCTCTCATTTACAACCCAGGGTCTCTCTTCGGCCACGTTCAATCCTGATAAGATCCGGCGGCGCCATGGTGGTGGTGGAAGGCGCGACCGTTCGACCCTGGTCGGAGACCCACCATGCTTGCTGCCGGTATCGTTCTAAGCATCGTCGGCCTTGGCTTGTTCAGCTGGCTGCTGTTTACACTGGCCGTCTACGCACTCCCAACCTTTTCCGGACTGACCGTGGGATTGGCGGCGTTCCACAGCGGTGCTGGTGTCATCGGTGCGCTCCTTGTCGGCCTGCTGGCTGGCGGCGCGACCTTGGCGCTTGGTCAGCTGGCGGTCGCCAGCACGCGCACGCCTCTCATCCACTTTATTCTCGGTCTGGTCTACGGTGTGCCGGCCGCGATTGCCGGTTATCACGTGTCGTTTGCGTTGGCCGGCATCGGCATGCCCAGCAGCGTATGGCAGTCAGCGTTCGCCGTGATCGGCGCCATTGCATCTGGCTGCACGGCCTTCTCGCGTCTGGCGCATTTTGTCCCGTCGGCGAGCAGACAGCGCGCCGGGGTCGCATACTCGCCTCATGAGGGGCGGCTGCACGACCAGGATCATTGACGCACGCCGTCTTCCCATTATCGAAGAGGTTGGCGAAGATGGCCACATTGAAGCTCGGATCGTCGACCTTGAGCGAGAGGCGATCGCAACCCTCGACGAACGCTTCGATGGATTAGTCCCGCTGGCGCAGTCGACAAGAGGCGGGCGAGATGCTCTATCGACGACCGGCTGGGCTGAGACCATGCAGTCCTATTTCTACGCCACGGCCGCCATCTCTGCGCCCGGTACGCCGGACCTCTTGCACGGGATCCCGCATGTTCGCCACGACTTCTCCTGAGGAGCTGTTCGGCGCGCGACCCACGGCCTCTCTTTGGCTGATCTGGCCAGAGGGTGGCTGCGCCTCGATCGCCTGAGCCGCAACGGCGGCAGTTCGACTTTCTTCCCCTGGGCTTCGCCCATTCCTCGCGAGGCAAGAAAGTCGCCCTGCCGCCATCCTCCGCTTCGCTCCGTCCCCGAGCGGGTGCGGCGTCGATCGCCTCCGGCCTGCAGATCGCCATCGAGCCGCGATGGTCGCGGAGCTCGAAACAGCACAGGAGAAGTCACATGGCAAACATCGGTTCCTTCAAGAAGTCCGGCAACGAGTACCAGGGCGAGATCGTCACCCTCAGCGTTCAGACCAAGGGCGTTCGCATCGTCCCCGAGGCCAACCGCTCGAGCGACGCCGCGCCCAGCCATCGGGTCTTTGTCGGCCGCGCCGAGATCGGGGCCGCCTGGTCGAAGCGCTCGAACGAGGGCCGCGACTACCTTTCGCTCAAGCTCGACGATCCGAGCTTCAACGCGCCCATCTTCGCCAACCTGTTCGATGACGAGGACGGCGAGGGCTTCACCCTCATCTGGTCGCGCAGCCGCAAGAAGAACGGCGAGTAAGCCGACGCCCCCAAGGCCCTGCCCGGTTCGCCGGGCGGGGCTTTCTGCGTGTGGATTGCCATGCGCGCGAAGGCAAAGGGCCATTTGATTGCACGGCGACAGAGAGTGTGTGCTTGCGTATCAGATGCGAGAAAATGGCGAGCGATAAGTATTTGGCGATGATGGGCGCGTCCGGCTGCGCCGGACCGGGCTCTATGCGGCCGCTTGGGGTGGTTGGCGGCCGCACGAAGCCGTCCTTCGGTTGAAGTGAGGGAAGGGCGTCTTCGCCTTGCGGTAACGATCCTTCGCGCAGAGTGCTAGCCATGACCGCGACCATCAAAGTGGCCACTTGTCAGCTGCTGCTCGCACGTCGATCCTTTTTCCCCACGCCCGACGATGCAGAAGGTTGCCGCAGCAGATCCGCGGCCTCGACGTCGAGGTTGCGCGCCAGCCTGTCGACCACGTCGATGCTGGCAGCATAAACGCTCCGCTCAATTGCGCTGATGTAGGTGCGATCGATCTTCGCACGATCGGCAAGCTCCTCCTGGGACAGGCCCTTGGCCCGTCGGAACTTTCTCAAATTGAGCGCCAGCACCTCTCGGATTTTCATCCACGAGATGGCGCCGTCTTGTCGAGTATTTCACCACGGAGTATTCTCGACAAAAGTTGTCGATCGACGATTTCTCAGGTGTCCCGTAAGCAATGGTCGCAATCACGCGCTGGTCGCCAGGGATCGGTAGGCTCATCCAACGACGGTGTCTGGAGGTTGCCTCCGTTGCGCAGGCAGACGTTGCGATCGTAACTCGCTTGTAGTCTTGAGTGACCAATCCATGGCAGCGGCATCGCATCGCTTCATCCGTCGTTTGATGATATGCAATCATGCACATTGAACTTTGACTGAGCGAGGCCATGGAGAAGCGACCTCTCGACCCGCCCGTTTCTGATACCGCGCCGACGCAGCCGGTTCTGACCGGATACGATGAACAGCATCTCATTACGTACTTGCGTCTCCTTGATGCCGATGCCGAAGGCGCCGATTGGCGCGAGGTCGCAAATGTGGTTCTGCACATCGATCCTGATCGTGAACCGGAGCGCGCGAGACGAGCGTGGGAGACTCACCTCGCGCGCGCTAAGTGGATGACGGAAAACGGTTATCGTCATCTTCTGCGAGGTGGCGCACCCAACTGACGATTGGTTGCTTGCATATCCTGCAATCGTCTTTGCGCGGAGAGTCGCTAACGAAGCAACGCGTGGTTGTGCATCATGTGCCTTCAACGGAAGGGGTGTGAGTGAAAGCAGTGGAGATGCACACTCATGAGCCGCGCGTACTGGCGGTCACCGGAGGCATACAAGAAGCTACAGACATTCGATGGCCCAGGATTTGCCTTTCAGTTCCTGAGCCGCAATCCTGAGTTCGCAAGAGATCGGAAAAAGCTGCAACAGATGGATCGCGATGGGGCCCTTGAGCCCGCCGAGGTGAATGCGTTCGCCCGGCGCTGGGGGTTACTTCCTCGCACCGAAGATTGACCCTGAGGTTGCACTTTGGTCAGCAGAGGCTCTGCCGAGCGTCGTTGCTCTGAGCGGACTTCCGCCAGGGCTTGGGTCTCCTGAGCAGAAACCTCAGCCGCTCGAGCTCGACGCGATCCTGGCTGCTGAAGGTGACGACTATGTCATCGAGCGGCTTGGCGCCACGCTGCGTGTTCATTTGGTGTGCGGCGAAACTCAACCGACGGCGGTTCTTCTGCCGTTCGACAGGCTCTTTGAAGTCAGAATAGCCGCTGCCTTGCGCCTCTGGCGTGTGCTCAATGGCCGACTGCCTGGCACGAACCCGGCGACGCTGTCCGAGGCCAGGCGAAAGAGGCTCGTCCTCGCGCTGCGCGCGTTGGATGGCCGCCTCGACGGCGCGACGCACCGCCAGATTGCCGCCGCCCTGTTTGGCGCCGGTGCTGTCCCGGAACATGGCTGGATTTCTCATGACTTGCGTGATCGCACCGCTCGCCTCGTGCGTCTCGGAGTGGAACTGATGAATGGCGGCTACCGGCGGCTGCTGCTGCATCCCTATCGCCGCCGCGCGTAGCGCGGCCGGGAAGGGGCGATCTCACCAGCCGGCGAGATCGCCCTACTTTGCGCCCTCCCCGGGTCGCCATCGTGATCCCCGACGGCCGCCGCTCTTCGGTGGCTTCCCACAGGATCACGGAGGCTTCCCTTGCCCGCTAACTTTGCCGACCTGCCGCCACGATATCTGCG
>Ga0310813_10000834_pt1 | contig 18830 bp, 19 predicted proteins | sample YN3metagenome_FD_203086 | JGI IMG/M metagenome (GOLD analysis project Ga0310813, IMG submission 203086) | Soil microbial communities from experimental microcosm in Duke University, North Carolina, United States - YN3 | ecosystem: Engineered > Artificial ecosystem > Soil microcosm > Unclassified...
GCGGATCCGCTCCGCGGACACGCCGTACTCGTCGGCGAGCTGCTGCAGTGTCGCAGCCTCGTCGTCCTCGCGCAGCCAACGCGCCTCGATGATGCGCCGGCTGCGATCGTCGAGCTTAGACATCGCCGAGCGGAGTCCGGCGCTGCGATTCGCGGCCGTCTGCGCGCGCTCGAGGATCAACGCCGGCTCGTCGTCCGAATCGGAAAGGTACGCGATCGGCGTCACCGACTCCTCGTCGCCCGGCGTCGGGTCGAGCGCGACGTCACCGCCCGAGAGCCGCGTCTCCATCTCGAACACTTCCTCCGGCTTCACGCCCAGGTCGGCAGCGATCGCTTCGGCCTCCGACGTGCTCAACGCCGCCGACGAGCGCTTCATGCTCCGCAGGTTGAAAAAGAGCTTCCGCTGCGCCTTCGTCGTGGCAATCTTCACGAGGCGCCAGTTGCGCAGCACGTACTCGTGGATCTCCGCTTTGATCCAGTGGAGCGCGAACGACACGAGGCGCACGCCTCGCTCGGGGTCGAAGCGGCGCACCGCCTTCATGAGCCCGATGTTGCCTTCCTGGATCAGGTCCGCCTGCGGCAGCCCGTAGCCTAGGTAGTTGCGCGAGACCGCGACCACGAGGCGCAGGTGCGACAGGACGAGCTGGCGCGCCGCATCGACGTCCTCGGCGTTTCTCCAGCGCCGCCCGAGCTCGGTTTCCTGCTCGGCCGTGAGCAGCGGGAACCGGTTCACCGCCTGGATGTAGTGATCGAGACTCCCGAGCGAGGCCGGGGTCGGAAACGCCAGCACACTACCTGTCATTCAGTTCTCCTTTCGAAGGCGGCCGGACCTCGAATGCATCCGGGAGTGCCGCCAGCCGCCAGTCTAGCACTCGCGCAATATGAGTGCTAACAGCCCAGAAAGTTCCCGACTAAATTGGTCGTGTATTGGTCGAAACGTGTTCCCTGCAAGGGGGTGGACCGCCGAGTACGACCACAGTTCTCGACGCTCACCGGGAGGAGATCGGCTGTCGGAGTGAGCGCACGCTGCGCCAAAGACCATTATCAGGTAACGAGTCAGACGCTCGGGCGTGTCGGCTCCTCCGCCGGTAGCAGCGCCTCGACGAACTCGTCTGCCCTGAACGGACGCAGGTCGTCGACGCCCTCGCCAACCCCGATGAAGCGCAGTGGTATCGGATGCTGCCGGGCGATGGCGGCCACGATGCCGCCCTTCGCGCTGCCGTCGAGCTTGGTGAGGATCAGCCCGGTCAGGCCGACTGCGGCGTCGAACGCCCGCACCTGCGCAAGGCCGTTCTGGCCGGTGTTGGCATCGAGCACCAGCCACACCTCGTCGGGAGCGCCTTCGCGCGCCTTGGCGATCACACGCTTCACCTTCCGCAGCTCGTCCATCAGATGCGCTTGCGTGGGGAGCCGACCCGCCGTGTCGGCGAGCACGATATCCGTGCTGCGGCTCCGCGCGGCGTTGATCGCATCGAATACGACGGCGGCCGGGTCGCCGCCGGTCTGCTGGATCACGGCGACGCCGTTGCGTGCCCCCCAGGCAGCCAGCTGCTCGCGTGCGGCCGCCCGGAACGTGTCCCCGGCCGCGAGCAACACCGACAGATCGCGCTGCTGCAGCCACTTGGCGAGCTTGCCGATCGACGTGGTCTTGCCGGCGCCGTTGACGCCGGCCAGCATGATCACGAACGGGCGCGCCTCGCCGACCATGACCGGCGCTTCGAGCTTTCGCACGAGATCTGCGAAGGCCGCCCGCAACAGCGCTCGCGGATCCGCTTGGCTGCCCGCTCGCCGGTAGCGCACTCTCAGCTCCTCGAGCAAATGCCTGGTCGCCTCCACGCCGACGTCGGCCATCAGCAGCGCCGATTCGAGTTCGTCGAGCGCCTCGTCGTCGAGGACGCGCCGGCGGAATGCTCCGGTGACCGCGCCGGAGAGCTTTTCGCGCGACAGGCCTAGACCGGCCTTGAGCCGCTCGGTCCACGACCGCCTTTCGGACGAAGGCGCGGCGGCTGGCGACTCGGGTGGGCTGTGGGGGCTAGGCGCGAGCCCGCTGTCCGTGACCGTCGGCGACGGGACGGGCGAGGGATCGACCGGCGTGGCAGGCTTGCCCGCGGGCTTCCGGCGGAAAAGATCGAACATGGGAGAGGAAGTCGCCGCGCGGCCAGGCGATGGACGGCGCGCGGGAAAGCTGGAATTCTACCCGCCCCCTCCCGCCGCTTCGATCCACCGTTGTCCAACCGCATTCGCATCATCGGCGGGCGCCACCGCGGCCGGCGGATCGTCGTTCCCGACGCGCACGGGCTGCGACCGACACCGGATCGCGTGCGCGAGACGCTTTTCAACTGGCTCGGCCAGGACCTGACCGGTGCCAGCACGCTCGATCTTTACGCGGGCAGCGGCGCGTTGACGCTCGAGGCGCAATCGCGGGGTGCGCGGCTATCGGTGGCCGTCGATCGCAATGGCGACGCCATCAAGGCGTTGCGCGGCGCCGCCGACACCATCGGCATGACCGGTGTCGAGACGCACGTCGGCGACGCGCAGCCATTCCTCGGGCGCGAGACGCGAAGGTTCGACGTCGTGTTTCTCGATCCGCCGTTCGCCGACGATCCGTGGGCGGCGCTCTTCGACGCGCTGCCGGCGCGTCTCGCCGGAAACGCGCGCGTGTACGCCGAAGCGGGGCGGCAGCTCGCGCCGCCGGCGGGCTGGGAAACGCTGCGCCACGCGAAGGCGGGGCACGTGCATTATCATCTGCTCGCCCTGGCGTCGCCGGCCGCGAAAACATGAAAGTCGTCTATCCGGGCACGTTCGACCCCTTCACCCGCGGCCACGAGGACCTGGTGCGGCGTGCCGCGCGGCTTTTCGACGTCGTCGTGGTCGCGATCGCCGACAGCGCGGCGAAGCAGCCGTTCTTTCCCGCGAGCGAGCGCATCGAGATGGCGCGCGAGGTGCTGCGTCCCTACTCGAACGTCGAGGTGCTGGGCTTCTCGTCGCTGCTGATGGAGTTCGTCAAGGCGCAAGGTGCGCAAGCGGTGGTCCGCGGCCTGCGGGCGGTGTCCGATTTCGAGTACGAGTTCCAGATGGCCGGAATGAACCGCAATCTGTATCCGGACGTCGAAACATTGTTCCTCACACCCGACGAGAACTACATGTTCATCTCGGCGACGTTCGTGCGCGAGATCGCGCGCTTCGGTGGCGACGTGTCGAAGTTCGTCCACCCCCACGTCGCCGAGCGCATGCGCCGCAGGGCGGGACAAGCTTAGCGATGGCGCTGATCATCACCGACGAGTGCATCAACTGCGACGTGTGCGAGCCCGAGTGCCCGAACGAGGCGATCTCGCAGGGCGCCGAGATCTACGAGATCGACCCTTCGAAGTGCACCGAATGCGTCGGGCATTTCGACAAGCCGCAATGCCGCGAGGTGTGCCCGGTCGACTGCATCCCCGTGAACCCCGATTTCGTCGAGAGCCGCGACCAGCTGCAGCTCAAGTACGAGGCGCTGATGCGCAATAAGACCGTGGGGTCGGCGCAATAAGCCGCATTCGGGGTCGGAGGAAGAACTAACATTCGGGGTCGGAGCAAAGCCGGGACGTTCGGGCGGCTGCTCGCGCCGTCGGCGCGATTTTCCTCCGACCCCGAATGCCAGTTTTTGCTCTGACCCCGAATTTACCCGTTAGCGGCGAGCGGCAGCGCGTCCGGTGCCTCGATCAGCAGGTCCATCGCGCTCACCTGGCCGCGTAATCCCTGCAGCTGCGCGTCGAGGGCTTCGCGCGCTTGCTCGAGCTCCAGGATGCGGTTCTCGAGCTCGTCGCTCGCGCGATGTATGCGCCGGATGCTGTCGAGCCGCCGGCGCAGCTGGATGTGGTGCTCGCGGACCTGCGTCTCGAGCGGCGACATCACCGCCTTCAGCCATCCTTCCACGTCGCGGTTGGCCACCTTGTAGACGTGGCGCGCACGCGAGGCGACCGTCTCGAAGAACTGCTTCATCAGCGGGTACTTCGCCTTGCTGACCATGTTCCACAGCGTATTGAAGTGCGTGTTGTACGCGCGCTCCATCCGCTCGATCTCCTTCAGGTATTTCAGCACCGAAAACTGGGGCGGCACGTACGCCTCGAGCTGGTGCTCGTGCGCGAAGCGCAGGTACATCGCGCGCATCAGGTCGTGGATCTCGGCCGCCTGCCGTCCCGCCTGGTCGAAGTCGCCGCGAAGCCGCGCGAAGAACTCGCCCATCGCCCCGCGCACGCCCTTGGTGAACGGGCTGTCTTCGATGCGCTCGCGCGTGCGCGCCGCATGCTGGCGCAGCGCGGAAAGACCGATCACGTCGAAGAGATCGTTCGTGTGCTGGGTGAACACCGTACGCAGCGCCGTGTAGCGCGCGAGTCCGCGCTCGAAGAGCTCCTTCTCTTCCTTGACGCGCGCCATCATGTGCTCGACGACGTCCTGGTTCTTGCCGCGCAGTGCGATCAGCTCCGCGAGCTGCTCGCCGATGCCCGACGCGCGCGAATCGAGGATCGCGCGGATCGACGCGGTGAGCGTGCGGATCTCGGCTTGCGTCTGCGCACCGACGAGGTCGCGCTTCGCCGGGATCAGCTTGCGCGACAGCGACTGCTCGAGCACCGGGAGCCGGCTTCGCGCGAGCAGCGCGTCGTCGCCGTTCACCTTCGCGAGCAGCGCCTTTTGCGCGGACACCGCGAACACGTGCGCCGGCGACACCCCGAGCATCGCGGCGCTCGCCTCGACCTGGCGGTCGATTTCCGCGTTGATCTCGACCTCGTCTTTCAGGTCGTCCCACAGGCCGTCGATCTTGTTGAGCACCACCATTCGCGCCGACCTGGTCGCATCGTCGTCGCCGGCGAGATGATCGCGCCACACGTCGAGGTCGGTTTTCGTGACGCCGGCGTCCGCGGCGAGCAGAAAGAGGATCGCGTGCGCGTTCGGCAGCAGGTTCAGCGTGAGCTCGGGCTCCGCGCCGATTGCATTCAGGCCCGGCGTGTCGAGGATCACGAGGCCCTGCTGCAGCAGCGGATGCGGGAAGTTGATGATCGCGTGGCGCCAGCACGGAATGTCGACACTGCCCTGTTCGCCTCTTTCGAGCGCCGACAGGATGTCCTCGTCGCGTTCGCTGAAAAGCCCGTACTTGCGTGCGAGCGCGATCGGCACGCGCTTTACCTGCGACACGCGCGCGAGCGCCTCGGCCATCCGCTCGGCCGCGGCGAGGTCGAGCGGGAACGTCACCCACTCGTCCGAGTAATTCTTGAATTCGGTAACCGTCGCGTCGTTGAGCCGCGTCTCGATCGGCAGCAGCCGGATCGACGGCGGTCGCGACGGATCGTGGAGCAGCTCGGTGGGGCACATCGTCGTGCGCCCGGCCGACGATGGCAGCAGCCGCTGGCCGAAGTCGGCGAAGAAGATCGCGTTGATGAGCTCCGACTTGCCACGGGAGAACTCGGCGACGAACGCGACGACGAGCTTGTCCTCCTGCAGGCGCTCGAGGATCTGCTGGACCTTGACCTCGGCCTGCGCGTCGGCAAGATCCTGCTGCGACAGCCATTCGAACAGCGACGAGATCCCGGCGGACAGCCGGCGGCGCCAGTCTGCGTAGGCTTCGAAGCGGGCGGCCAGGTCGCGCGACGGAATCATGCGGCCCTTGGGTGCGGGTCGTGGAGGAGGGTCTTCAATGACGTGCTCGCCGCCGATCAGACGCGGGGAAGCACAAGTCGTGCCGTGAACTGAAGCGCAATGCGCGGCAGCGCGCGCGCGAGCGCCGTTCGATGGAAAATCGTGCGCGCCCGTCGGCCGCGGTGCGCCGTGCATCGGCCGCTTCGTGGCTCGGGCGCCGCGCCTCGTCCGCTAATGCCGCGGCTAGGCAGTCGCCGCGAGGCGGAGGGCGCGTCGAGTCAGGCGCGCTGGCAGCGCGGGCAATAGAACGCCGAGCGCTGCCCGAGGCGCGACTGCGCGATTGGTGAGCCGCACACGCGGCAGGCTTCGCGCGCCCGCCCGTATACGTAGTACTCGAGCTGGAAATAGCCTGCCGACCCGTCGGAGCCCACGTAGTCGCGCAGCGTGCTGCCGCCTTTCGCGATCGCCGCCGTCAGCACGTCGCGCACCGCATCGACGAGCCGTGCGAGCCGCGCCTTCGACAGGCGGTTCGCACGCGTAGAGGGACGAATGCCGGCGCGAAACAGCGCTTCGTTCGCATAGATGTTGCCCACACCGGTGACGACGCGATTGTCCATCAGCGCGAGCTTGATCGCCGTGCGCCGCGTGCGCGTCGTGCGCCACAGGTATTGCGCATCGAATGCGGGATCGAACGGCTCCGGACCAAGCGAGGCGAGCAGCGGATGGCCGTTCGCCGCGGACGCGATCCAGAGCATCGCGCCGAACCGGCGCGGATCGCGATAGCGCAGCAGCGTTCCGTCGTCGAGCACGATGTCGACGTGGTCGTGCGTTCGCCGCGGCGGGGGATCGCGGAAAACGCGCAATGTCCCCGTCATGCCGAGGTGCACGAGCAGCGCGCCGGCGTCGACGTGGAACAGCAGGTACTTGCTGCGCCGATCGATGCGCTCGATGACGCGCCCGCGCAGCCTCGCTTCGAGCCCGTCGGGAACCGGCCAGCGCAGGCGCCGGTCGTAGACGTCGATCCGAACGACGCGCCGTCCGATCACGTGCGGTGCGATACCGCGGCGTGTCGTTTCGACTTCGGGAAGCTCCGGCATTTCGCTCGCGGGCGCTCGCCGCGGTGGTCTACGTTTCGAGGGAGTCGCGGCCGCTCGCGCAATCGCGTTTGTAGGTGCTGCGCCGATAGCTTAATCTAGTCATCCCGCTTTGCACGAGCAGCCGAGAAACGCAGCAATGATCCGACGTCTCACCGCGCGCACCATCGCCGCCGCCCTGATGCTGGGTATGGGCACGCTCGCGCATGCGCAGACCCAGCCGACGGATCCTGCGTCGCCGCAGGCGGTGACGCCACCCGGCGAGCCGAGTCTCACGGCGGACCTCTTCTACCGGCTGCTGCTTGGCGACGTCGCGCTCCAGCGTGGCGACCTTCATGTCGCCGCGCGTGCGTATCTCGACGCGGCGCGCTCCTCCAACGATCCACGGCTCGCGGGCCGTGCGACGGAAATCGCGATCGCGGGCCGTGAGCGTGCGCTCGTGCACGACGCGGCCGAGCTGTGGTCGCAGCTCGACCCGTCGGCCGAGCGGCCCAAGCGCGTGCTCGCCGCGCTCGCGGCCGACAACAACACCGGCGCGATTCCCGACACCGTTGCCAACGACGAGCTGCGGGCACGCATCGAGCGTGTGCTCGCCGACGCGGCGCTGTCCGGGCCGGGTGTGGGCGAGGTGTTCCTGCAGCTCAACCGGCTCTTCTCGCAGCAATCCGATCGACGCGGCGTGCTCTCGCTCGTGCGCGACGTCGCGAAGCCTTATCCCAAGACGCCCGAAGCGCATTACGCCGTGGCGCTATCGGCATTCGGGGTGAACGACGACGCAGAGGCCGCGAAGGAAGCGCGCGACGAAATCGATCGCGCGCTCGCGCTTCGGCCGGCATGGGAACGTGCAGCGATCCTGAAGGCCGAGATCCTTGCACGCGAGTCGCCCGCCGCCGGGATGCAGTGGCTCGAGACGTTCCTCGCCGCGCATCCCGACGCGAAAAGCGCGACCGGCGCGCTCGCGCAGCAGTACGTCGAGCAGGGACGTTTCGCCGACGCCCGCGCATTGATGCAGAAGCTCTGGGATCGCGATCGTTCGTCGCGGGATCTCGAGTTCGGCGTGGCGTCGATCGCGCTGCAGATGAAGGATTACCCCGAGGCCGAGCGGCTGCTGCGCGACCTGAAGAGCGCAGGCTACGGCGAGTCCGGCGCGATCGATCTCTACCTGGCCCAGATCGCAGAGGAGACGCGACAGTACGACAAGGCGATCGAGCATTACCGGGCCGTCACCGAAGGCGATCGCGCGTGGCTCGCGAAGCTTCGCATCGGTGCGCTGTACGGCAAGCAGGGCCGCGTCGCCGAGGCGCGGCGGTGGCTCGCCGGGCTCGAAACCGTCACGCAGGAACAGAAGGTCCAGGTGAAGCAGGCGGAGGCGCAAATGCTGCGCGATGCCGGCGAGAACGACGCTGCGTATCGCGTCCTCACTCAGGGCCTCGCAGAGCATCCCGACACGCCCGACCTGATCTACGACATCGCGATGGTCGCCGAGAAGCTCGACAAGATCGAGGAGGCGGAATCGCGGTTGAAGCGACTCGTCGAATTGAAGCCCGACGATGCGCAGGCGCTCAACGCTCTTGGCTACACGCTCGTCGATCGCACGCCGCGCACCGACGAGGGTCTCGAGTTCATCCGGCGCGCGCACAAGATCTCGCCGAAGGACCCGTTCATCCTCGACAGCCTCGGCTGGGCGTTCTATCGCAAGGGCCAGCTCGACGAGGCCGAGCGCTACCTTCGCCAGGCGCTCGAAGGCCGTCGCGATGCCGAGATCGCCGCGCATCTCGGTGAAGTGCTGTGGCGCAAGGGCGAGCACGACCAGGCGAAGGCGCTGTGGAAGGCGCAGCTCGACTCCACGCCCGACAACGCCGTGCTGAAGGAGACGGTGAAGCGCTTCGCACCGTGACCGCCGGGACGACTCGTCGGGTTTCCGGCGTGGCTCGGCTTGCAGCGCTTGGCGCCGTCGCGGTCCTCCTTGCAGCGTGCGCGTCGCTGCCGCCGCCGGCACCGTCCGCTGCCGAGGCGCTCAGCAGCGTCGATGCTCCGTTTTCGCTTGGCGGTCGCATCTCGGCGCGTCGTGGAGACGCCGGCGTCGCCGGCAACTTCGCGTGGACCCACGATCCGCAGCACGACGCGATCGACCTCGCGACGCCGCTCGGCCAGACGCTCGCGCAGCTCTCGGGCAATGCGCAGGAGGTGAGCGTGCGGCTGTCCGATGGTCGCGTCGAAAGCGCGTCGTCGTGGAGCGCGCTCACGCAGAAGGCGTTCGGCGTGACCATTCCGGTCGACGGGCTCGCGTGGTGGATCCGCGCGCTGCCGCGGCCGCAGGCGCGCTACGGCGTCGAGCGGGACGCGTCCGGCCGCGTGTCGGTGCTGCGTCAGGACGGCTGGGACGTCGTGTACGCCTATGCCGACGACGCTTCGCGCCAGCCGGCGCGCGCGACGCTGCGCTATCCCGGTGCCGATCCGATCGAAGTGCGCGTTGTCGTCGACCGTCGCGAGACGACAGGCAGCGCGCGGTGAGCGCGCGCCCGTCGCTGACGGTCGCCGCGCCGGCGAAGCTCAACCTCTTCCTGCACGTCACCGGCCGGCGTGCCGACGGCTATCACGCGCTCGAGTCGCTGTTCGTGCTGATCGACCTCGCTGATCGGCTCGAGCTGACCGACCGCGACGACGACGCGATCGTGCGTGCGAACGACGTCGCCGGCGTGGCCGTTGCCGACGACCTCGCGCTTCGGGCGGCGCACGCGCTGAGCGAAGCGACCGGTGCTGCGCGCGGCGTAACGATCGGGCTCGACAAGCGCATTCCGCTCGGCGGCGGGCTCGGCGGCGGGAGCTCGGATGCAGCGAGCGTGCTCCTTGCGCTCAATCGGCTGTGGTCGCTCGCGCTGTCGCGCGGCGACCTCGCGCAAATCGGCGCCCGACTCGGCGCCGACGTGCCGTTCTTCCTCGGCGGGGGCGCGGCGCTCGCGCGGGGCATCGGCGACGTGCTCGCCCCGGTGTCCGTGCCGACGATGTGGGCGGCGCTCGCGATGCCGCGCGTTCACGTCGCAACGGCGGCCGTGTTCGCATCGCCTCGATTGACACGATCGACGCCGTCCGCGAAAATAAATGTCTTTTCCGAAGGTTACGGAGTCAACGACCTCGAAGCCGTCGCGGCCGCGCAGTTTGCGCCGGTGCGCGACGCGCTGCAGGCGTTGCGGCGGGCGTCGCCCTCCGCGCGGATGACCGGCTCGGGCGGGTGCGTCTTCGCGCCGTTCGCGTCGGAACACGAAGCGCGTGCGGCATTGCGGTTCTTGCCCGCCGGCATGCCTGGATGCGTCGTACGGACGATCGCGCGGCATCCGCTCGCATCGTTCGCGTGACCGTCGGATCGGTCCGTGGCGGAAACGGATCGCATCGCGGGTTTCCGCTGGGGAGTCGCCAAGTTGGTTAAGGCACCGGATTTTGATTCCGGCATTCGAGGGTTCGAATCCTTCCTCCCCAGCCATTTTCCCTGAGAGCACGCGGGCAGACTGTCGTCGTGGCAGCCTGCCCGTTTGACGTTCGCCGCTTGCGCGCCGCGATGCGCAAGGGCGGCGTGCCCGTGCGTTGCCCCTGAGCTTCAGTCGACCGATGGCCTTCGAGCGAATGCGGATCTTTTGCGGCAACGCGAACCCCAAGCTCGCGGAGGCCGTGTGCCGTCACCTGAACATCAGCCTCGGCCGTGCGGTGGTCGGCCGTTTTTCCGACGGCGAAGTGATGGTCGAGCTGCTCGAGAACGTGCGTGGCCGCGACGTGTTCATGCTGCAATCGACGTGTGCGCCGACCAACGACAACCTGATGGAAATCCTGGTGATGGTCGACGCGCTGAAGCGCGCGTCGGCGGCACGCGTCACCGCGGCGATCCCGTATTTCGGCTACGCGCGACAGGACCGGCGGCCGCGCTCGGCACGCGTGCCGATCACCGCGAAGGTGGTGGCCGACATGCTGTCGACCGTCGGCGTCAATCGCGTGATGGTGATGGACCTGCACGCCGACCAGATCCAGGGCTTCTTCAACATCCCGGTCGACAACATCTACGCGACGCCGGTGTTGCTCGGCGACCTGTGGAAGCGCAACTACGACAACCTGCTCGTCGTGTCGCCCGATGTCGGCGGCGTCGTGCGCGCGCGCGCGATCGCGAAGCGCCTCGATTCCGACCTCGCGATCATCGACAAGCGGCGCCCCAAGGCGAACGTCGCCGAGGTGATGAACATCATCGGCGATGTCGACGGCCGCACGTGCGTCATCATGGACGACATCGTCGACACGGCGAACACGCTGTGCAAGGCGGCGACCGCGCTGAAGGAGCACGGTGCGCAGAAGGTGGTCGCCTACTGCACGCACGCGGTGCTGTCCGGTGGCGCCGTACCGCGCATTGCCGCCTCCGACATGGACGAGATCGTCGTCACCGACACGATCCCGCTGTCGGCCGACGCGCAGGCATGCGCGAAGATCCGGCAGCTGTCCTGCGCGCAGCTCCTCGCCGAGACGATGACGCGCATCTCCAACGAGGAATCGGTGTCGTCGCTCTTCACCGAGTAGGACGCCCGCCACTGCCATGGCCGAACCCATCGCTCCCGACCTCGCCGGCAAGGCGGTCCTGATCACCGGCGCATCGACGGGCATCGGCGCGGCCGCCGCGCGCGCGTTCGCCCGCGCGGGCTGCCGCGTGGCGATCCACTACAACGCGAGCCTCAACCGCGCCGAGGAGGTCGCGGCCGACGTGCGCTTCGCGGGCGCCGAGGCGTTCCTGGTGGGCGGGGATCTGCGCACGTCGGCGATGGCGCGCCAGGTCGTCGATTCCGCGGCCGCGCATTACGGCGGGATCGACATCCTGATCAACAACGCCGGCGGTCTCGTCGACCGCGTGCCGATCGGCGATATCGACGACGCGTTCTTCGACGCGGTGATCGATCTCAACGTGCGCTCGCTCGTGGCCGCGTGCTCGGCGGCGGTACCGCACATGCGCAAGGCGGGCCGCGGCAACATCGTCAACGTCACGTCGGTCGCCGCACGTACCGGCGGCGGCAGCGGAGCGGTGATGTACGCGGCGGCGAAAGGTTTCGTTTCGACGTTCACTCACGGCCTCGCGAAGGAAGTCGTCAAGGACCGCATTCGCGTCAATGCCGTTTCGCCCGGCGTGATCGTGACGCCGTTCCACGAGCGCTACTCGACGCCGGATATGCTCGAGTCGTTCAAGGCGACCATCCCGATGAACCGGCTCGGGACCGCCGAAGAATGCGCCGGAGCGTTCCTTTATCTCGCCTCCGATGCGCTGTCGGGATTCGTGACCGGGCAGATTCTCGAGGTGAACGGCGGGCAGGTGATGCCGTAGGCGCAGCATGAACTCCGAGCTCACCGCTCTCGCCACCTCGCTGCGCTCGCTGCATCGTACGCTCGCCGAGCGCGCGCGCCGCGAATTCGAGCAGCAGCGCGGAACCGTCGTCCCGCCCGGCGAGTGGCTGCAGCTGCTCGTGGGCGATGCACGCTTCGCCTGGCTTCGCGCGCTGTCCGAGCTGATCGTGGATCTCGACGTTTTCCTCGAGGCCGACCCCGGGCCTGCCGCGGACGATGCGGCGGCGATCCGCGCCGAGGTCGAGCGGCTGGGCGCGCCCGCTCCGCAGCCGGTCGAAGGCAGCTTCGCCGAGCGCTATTGGCACTTCGTGCACGACGAGCCGCACGTCGCGATCGCGCACGCCGAGATCCGGCAGGCACTCGATCGCCTGCCCGAGGCCAGGGAGGTCGACGAAGGCGACGCGCTGCACGAGCGGCACGGGTGGACGGCCGCGCGGCGCAATCGCGGATAGCGAAGGGTTCACCCGCCCGGTCGCGCGGCGGGACTCGGCGCGCTGCAACATGTGCCGAAGCGTGAGGAGAAACGCGATGGAGCGTTACGACGCGATCGTCATCGGCTCCGGCCAGAGCGGTCCGCCGCTCGCGGCGCGCCTGGCCAACGCTGGAATGCGCGTGGCCATCGTCGAGCGGGGGAAGTTCGGGGGCACCTGCGTCAACAACGGATGCACGCCGACGAAGGCGATGGTGGCCAGCGCGTACGTCGCTCGGCTCGCGCGTACCGCGGGCCCGTACGGCATCGAGATCCACGGTTCCGTGAAGGTCGACATGGGACGCGTCAAGGCGCGGAAGGATGCGATCGCCGGCAAGTCGAGCGATGCCGTCGAGCGCTGGATGCGCTCGCTGCCGAACACGTCCGTCGTGCTCGGGCACGCGCGCTTCGTCGACTCCCGGACCGTTGCGGTGGGCGCGGAGCGGCTGACGGCTGAACGAATCTTCATCGACGTCGGCGGCCGTCCGCTCGTACCGAAGATCGCGGGACTCGATCGCGTCTCCTACCTGACCAGCGAGACGATGATGGACGTCGACTACTTGCCCGACCATCTGATCGTCGTGGGCGGCAGCTACATCGGGCTCGAGTTCGGCCAGATGTTTCGCCGGTTCGGAAGCCGGGTCACGATCGCCGAAATGGGGCCGCGCCTTATCGGCCGCGAAGACGCGGACGTCTCGGACGCGGTCAAGGACATCCTGGTTGACGAGGGCATCGATGTTCGCCTCGACGCCAAGTGCCTTGCCCTCGAGCCGCAGGAGAACGGGATCGCGATCGACCTCGATTGCCATTCCGGCGCACCGAAGGTGGGCGGCACGCACGTGCTGCTTGCCGTCGGTCGCGTCCCCAATACCGACGACCTCGGACTTGCGGAAGCCGGGATCGAGACCGACGAGCGCGGTTACATCAGGGTCGACGACGAGCTGCGCACGAGTGCTGCGCACGTTTACGCGCTGGGCGACTGCAACGGCCGTGGCGCGTTCACCCACACCTCGTACAACGACTATGAAATCGTCGCCGACAATCTGCTGCACGGCTCTGCGCGCAAGGTCACCGATCGCGTGCCGATCTATGCGCTGTTCATCGACCCGCCGCTCGGCCGCGTGGGCATGAGCGAGGCGGAAGCGCGCCGCGCCGGATTCGAAATCCTGTCGGCAAAGCGCCCGATGACGCGCGTCGCGCGAGCGGTCGAGAAAGGCGAGACGCAGGGCTTCATGAAAGTGACGATCGACGCGAGGACGCAGCGCATTCTCGGCGCGGCGATTCTCGGCGTGGGCGGCGACGAGGTCGTTCATTCGCTCGTCGATGCGATCTACGCCGGACTCACCGCAACGGCGGTCGAGCGCGGCGTACGCATCCATCCGACAGTGAGCGAGCTGATTCCGACCGTGCTTGGCGAGGCCAAGCCGGCATAGGTTTCATCCCGCGGTTTCAATTGAAACGCGCGGGCTCCGTGCGGAAATGGGATTGCAGGAACGCGGCTCGACGAAACCGCCGTCGCGCGCTACTTCACCGAGCCCCATGTGCGGGTTGCGGCACTGTGACGACGTCCCTGTCGCCGATCCGGCGAGCGGAAGCGGTTTCTGCTAGAATTCAAGGCTTTTCTGCGCTCGCGCTTGCTGCGAGTGCCCGACCATGGCGGACGATCGGTGTCGACTCCGGGAGGCCGCAGACACGAGGAAGGAGTCGCCAACATGGCCACGATCGAATTCACCGCGTTTTCCCGCGCCACCGAAGGACGCGCCAACTCGCGCCGCATGCGCCGCGCCGGCAAGGCACCCGGCATCGTCTACGGCGGCAGCGCCGCCCCGCAGCCGATCGAACTCGACCATAACGCGCTCGTGCACGCGCTGCGCAACGAGGCGTTCCATTCGTCGATCCTGACGATGAAGGTCGACGGGGCGTCGACGCAGGTGCTGCTGCGCGACGTGCAGATGCATCCGTTCCGCCACGAAGTGCTGCACGTCGACTTCCAGCGCATCGATCCGACGCGCAAGATCCACATGAAAGTGCCGCTGCACTTCGTCAACGCCGACCAGTCGGCTGCCGTGCGCACGCAGGGCGCGATCGTCAGCCACGTGATGACAGAGATCGACATCGCGTGCCTGCCGAAGGACCTGCCCGAATTCATCGAGGTCGACCTGTCCGGACTCGACACCGCGCACTCGCTTCACGTGTCCGGCGTGACACTGCCCGCGGGCGTCGCGGTCGTTTCGCACCGTAGCGGCGATCCCGTCGTCGCCACGGCGGTCGTGCCGAAGGCGGTGGTCGAAACCGAGGAAACCGCGGCGCCGGCCGAAGGCGAAGCTGCTGCGGCCGCAGCGCCGGCCGCGGCCGAAGCGAAGCCCGCCGAGGCGAAGCCCGAAGCCGGCAAGAAGGAAGCGGGCAAGGACGACAAGAAGAAGTAACGCGCTCTCTGCGGCGGGCGGCAGGCGTCGGGCGTACCGCCGGTGTCGACTTCGATTCGCCTCGTCGCGGGCCTCGGCAATCCAGGCCGAGGCTACGCGGCCACGCGCCACAACGCCGGCTTCTGGTTCGCCGACGGGCTGGCGGCGAAGCTTGGTGCGACGTTTCGCCACGAGGGTAAGTTTTCCGCCGACGTGGCGAAGGCGGGCGAGCTGCGCATCTGCAAGCCCATGACGTTCATGAATCTTTCCGGTCGCTCTGTCGCGGGCCTCGCGCGATTCTTCGGCATCGCAGCCGGGGAAATACTCGTTGCGCACGACGAGCTCGATCTCAAGCCGGGCGAGGCGAGGCTCAAGCTGGGCGGTGGCGTGGCCGGTCATAACGGCTTGCGCGACGTCCAGACGCAGCTCGGCAGCGCCGATTTCTGGCGGTTGCGGCTCGGCATCGGGCACCCGCGCGATTCGACGCTGCCCGAGCGCGACGTCGTCGATTACGTATTGAAGCCCGCCCAAGCGGACGAGCGCGACGCGATCGAGGCGTCGATCGCGCGCGCGCTCGACGCGTGGCCCGACATCGCGGCTGGCGACATGGAGCGCGCGATGACGTCGCTCCACACGCGTCCGCGCACGCGCGGCGCGAACGCATGAGCCTCAAGTGCGGCATCGTCGGGCTGCCGAACGTCGGCAAGTCGACGCTCTTCAATGCGCTCACCAAGGCCGGAATCGCGGCGGAGAACTATCCGTTCTGCACGATCGAGCCGAACGTCGGCATCGTCGAAGTGCCCGACAAGCGCCTCTCCGAGCTGGCGGCGATCGCGCAGCCGCAGAAGGTCATTCCGGCCGTCGTCGAGTTCGTCGACATCGCGGGGCTCGTGGCGGGCGCGTCGAAGGGCGAAGGTCTGGGCAACCAGTTCCTCGCAAACATTCGCGAAACCGACGCGATCGCGCACGTCGTGCGCTGCTTCGAGGACACGAACGTCGTCCACGTGGCTGGCAAGATCGATCCCGTTGGCGACGTCGAGACGATCAACACCGAGCTTGCGCTCGCCGACTTGGCGACGGTGGACCGGCAGATCGCGAAGGTCGAGAAGGTCGCGCGCGCAGGCGGCGACAAGGAGGCGCAGCGGGTCTTCGCCGTGCTGTCCAAAGTGCGCGTTGCGCTGAACGAGGCGAAGCGGGCCCGCACCGTCGACCTCTACGCCGAGGAGCGCGCGCTGCTGAACCCGTTCTTCCTGCTCACGATGAAGCCGACGCTCTACGTCGCCAACGTCGCGGAGCACGGGTTCGAGGGCAACCCGCTGCTGGAGCGACTGCGCGAGCGCGCCGCACAGGAGCGGGCGCCGGTGGTCGCGATCAGCGCGGCGCTCGAATCGCAGATCGCCGACCTGGATCCGGACGACAAGGCGCTGTTCCTCGCCGACATGGGCATGACCGAGCCGGGCCTCGACCGGCTGATTCACGCCGCGTACGACCTGCTCGGGCTGCACACGTACTTCACGGCCGGCCCGAAGGAGGTGCGCGCATGGACGATCCCGCATGGCGCGACGGCGTCGCAGGCCGCCGGCGTCATCCACACCGACTTCGAACGCGGCTTCATTCGTGCGGAAGTGATCGGCTATGCCGACTACGTGGCGCATCGCGGCGAGCAGGGCGCGAAGGAGGCTGGCCGCATGCGTCTCGAAGGCAGGGACTACGTGGTCCGCGACGGCGACGTCATGCACTTTCGGTTCAATGTCTAAGGCGCGCACGACGCCGCTGCGCAGCCGCGTGGTCGTCGCCGTCGCTGCGCTCGTGCTGGCGGGCTGCGCGTCGCTTCCCGTATCGAACCCGCCGCGCATAGAGATCGACGCCGTCAGCCTCGATCGCGTCGAAGGCCCCGACGCGTACTTCACGATCGCGGCGACGGTGGCGAATCCTCGCAGCGACGACATGGTGATCGAGGCGCTGCGCGGCTCGCTCGCCATCGAAGGCGAGATGATCGCGCAGGCCGCGCTCGTCACCGCTCCGCTTCGCATCCCCGGCAATGGTCATGCGAGCGCCGAGCTCGCCGCGCATGCCGGCATGGACGCGGTGCTGCGTGCCATCGCCGCCGCGATGCGCCGCGGCGCGACGCTCGTGGCGCCAGGCGACAGGCCGACGCTTCACTACACGATCGAGGGCAGCGCGACGCTCGCAGGCGGTGCGCGCGTGCCCTTCCGGCGCAGCGGCGAGCTCGGCGAGCGCAAGGCCTCGGGATGAGGACGTTGCGCTTCGCCAAGATGGAGGGCCTCGGCAACGACTTCGTCGTCGTCGATGCGACGCGGACGCCGTTCGCGCTTTCGCCCGAGCAGATCCGCCGCCTCGCGGATCGCCGCTTCGGTGTTGGTTGCGACCAGGTGCTCGTCGTCGAGACTGCGCGTGGCGACGCCGACTTCGGCTATCGCATCTTCAACGCCGACGGCGGCGAAGTCGAGCAGTGCGGCAACGGCGCGCGCTGCTTCGTCGTCTACGTGCGCGAGCACGGCCTCACCGACAAGCAGGTGATCCGCGTCGAAACGCTCGGCGGCCTCATCGTGCCGGCGCTCGAGGTCGACGGGGAGGTCAGCGTCGACATGGGCGTTCCGCGTTTCGCGCCGGCCGACATCCCCTTCATCGGCGGGACGGGTGCGATCGTCGAGCCGCTCGACGTCGGCGGGCGCATCGTGGAGATCTCGGCGCTGTCGATGGGCAATCCGCACGCGGTGCAGCTCGTCGTCGACGTCGACGCGGCGCCCGTCGCGAAGCTCGGGCCGCGCATCGAAGCGCATCCGCGCTTTCCGAAGCGCGTCAACGCGGGATTCATGGAGATCATCGATCGCGCTACCATTCGGCTTCGCGTGTACGAACGCGGTGCAGGTGAAACGCTCGCATGCGGCACGGGTGCCTGTGCCGCCGTCGTCGCCGGCATTCGACGCGGGCTGCTCGATGCACGCGTGCGCGTGCATACGCGCGGGGGCCCGCTGACGATCGCATGGAGCGGCGATGCGTCGCCCGTCATGATGAAGGGACCGGCACGCACCGTGTTCGAAGGCGACTGGCGATACTGAGCCGATGAAGGAACAAGGGAGTTCGATGGAAGCGAGCGCGGTCGCCGAATACCTGAAGAAGAACCCGGCGTTTTTCGAGGATTACGCGGATGTCGTCGCGCAGATCTTCGTGCCGCATCCGCATGGCGGGCATGCGATCCCGATCGCCGAGCGGCAGATGCTCGCGCTGCGCGACAAGGTCTACGACCTCGAGCAGAAGCTGCACGAGCTGATCCGCAATGGGACCGAGAATGACCAGATCGGCGAGAAGCTGCATCGGTCGACGCTCGCCCTTTTCGCCGCCCCTGATCTCGAGACGACACTCGCCGTGCTGTCGCATAGCCTCAAGGAAGACTTCGGCGTCCCCGCGGTCGCGACGAGGCTGTGGCCCGACCTGTCGGTGGGTGCGCTGCCGGAGCTCGGGCCGACGTCGGTCGGCATTCGCGAATACGCGGACCGGCTGCGTGCGCCGTACTGCGGAAGCGAGGCGGCGTTCGAGTCGCGCGAGTGGTTCGACAGCGGCGAGTCGCTGAAGTCGTTCGCGTACCTGCCGCTTCGCACCGAGAAGACGTTCGGCGTGCTCGCGCTCGGGAGCGAGGAGCCGCAGCGTTTCCACGGCGCGATGGGCACCGTCTACCTGCTGCGCCTCGCCGAGCTCGCGAGCGTGGCGATCGCGCGTTACCTGCAGCGATCGTGACCGCGGCCGCATGACGGCGAAGCGCGCACCCGGCAGCACGCCGCCTGCGCGCGGCGCCGGTGTCGAGGCTGGCGTCGCCGCCGGCCACCGCGCCTTGCTCGGCGCGTTCGCGACGCATCTG
>Ga0310813_10000835_pt1 | contig 18821 bp, 20 predicted proteins | sample YN3metagenome_FD_203086 | JGI IMG/M metagenome (GOLD analysis project Ga0310813, IMG submission 203086) | Soil microbial communities from experimental microcosm in Duke University, North Carolina, United States - YN3 | ecosystem: Engineered > Artificial ecosystem > Soil microcosm > Unclassified...
AGACGCCGAGCGCCAGCGTCGATGGCAATAGCGACAGCCGAAGCGCGGGATCGGGCAAGATCGAACGCGGCGAGACCATCAACCTGACGCTCGCCGCCGTGGTCACCGAGGTGCTTCCCAACGGCAATCTGGTCGTGCGGGGGCGGCAGGAAATGCGGGTCAACAACGAGCTTCGCGAGCTGGTCGTGACGGGCATCGTCCGTCCCGCCGACATCGCCCGCGACAACAGCGTGCCGCACAGCCGGATCGCCGAGGCGCGGGTGCTCTACGGCGGCCGCGGTCAGCTGACGAGCGCCCAGTCGGCACGCTGGGGCCAGCAGCTTTACGATGCGCTTTTTCCGTTCTGAGTCAGGGACCTGAGTCATCGTAACCGGTCGCTAACCATCAAAATGACGGCGCCCTGACCGAAGCGGTGGCGGGCCTTCCATGATGAAAGGGCAGGCACCGAACGCCTCGCATCAACCGGGCTGCAGAAGCGGCCGACTTTTCCAGAAGGAAACTTGAATCATGTCGTTTACCGTCAATACCAATGTCGGCGCGATGGCCGCGCTGCAGAGCCTGGCCAGCACCAACAAGTCGCTCTCGCAGGTCCAGAGCCGCATCAACTCGGGCTACAATGTCGCTTCCACCAAGGACGACAGCGCAGCTTACGCCATTGCCCAGACCCTCCGCTCCGACATGGGCGGGATGAAGGCGGTGTCGAACAGCCTCAATCGCGCCAAGTCGGTCACCGACGTCGCGGTTGCGGGTGCCGAGCAGATCTCAGACATCCTGATCGAAATGAAGAAAAAGGCCTTCGAGGCCGCCGACACCATCGATCAGCCGAGCCGCGATGCGATCAACGAGGACTTCGTTGCGCTGCGCGACCGGATCACCACCGTGATCAATTCGTCGGACTTCAACGGCACCAACATTCTGAAGAGCGGCGGCGGCACCGTCGCGGCGCTTCAGTCGGTCGGTGACGGCGACAGTGCGACGACCGGCTGGCAGCCTGATTCGCTCAGCGTTGCCAACCAAGCGCTCGATCTCGGCGGCTCGGTCATCACGGTGGCCGCGGCGGGCGATGTCTCGACCCAGGCCAATGCGCAGACGATGGTGCAGACCATCGCCGACAGCCAGAGCAACCTCAAGACGTCCCTGTCGTCGCTCGGTTCGGCGTCGCGCCGGATCGATTCGCAGCTCGCCTTCACCAGCAAGCTCAGCGACGTCGTCGAGGCCTCGGTCGGTAACCTGGTCGACGCCGACCTCGCCAAGGAAAGCGCCAAGCTGCAGGCCCTCCAGGTCAAGCAGCAGCTCGGTGTCCAGGCGTTGTCGATCGCCAACCAGGCGCCGCAGGCGATCATGTCGCTGTTCCGCTAAGCGGAGCCGCTACGACCGGCCGGTCACCCCCGGGGCCGGCCACCGGAGGGCCGGGGCGAAGGTCATGATCGCCCCGGCCCTTTTCGTTTACCCCACCGCCGGCAACGCGGCAGGACCTTTTCATCATGCGTGTGCGCGACATCATTCATCGCGGCGGGCCGCGGCTTCGGCTCCGTTTTTCGGCGGGCGAAAGCGGCTACGGTCCGCTGATCCGCCTCGGCGGTCCGGAGCGGGCCGATCCGGCGACGGTCATTCTTGATCTCTATGCCGCCGAGCTGCTCGCGGCCTTTCTGATGAGCGCGCGGGTGACGCCGGTCGGCGAGCTGCCCGAAGAAAGCTGCCTCGGCGACTATCCGCTGGCGATGCGGCTCGGCGCGCGCGGCGGCGAGATCAGGATCGAGCTGGTTCAGGGGGGCGAACGGCTGCTGATCCCCAAGGTTCTATGGGATCGGCTTTATACCGAGCTGCAACTGGTGCTGGCGCATGCCCGCCACTTCGCGCGTACCGCGACCACTAGCGGGTTCGCGCTGTTCGATCAGCGCCGGCTGCTGCATTGAGGCCACGGGTCGGGCACAAAGCGCGACCGGCGGTCCCAGTTTGCGGCGAACAGCGAAGCCATGCGGCACGTGGTGCGTTGCCCAAGCAACCATGCCGATCCCCGACGAGAAAGCACGGGTCTGGACCCGCCCCGAAGATTATTGGCCGCCGCGCCGTTCCCGCCGCAGCGGGCGACGATCGTTCAAGGGTTTCCAGCCCGCCGCGAACGACGACGAAGCGGCCGAGCCACGGCCGCTGCTCGACATCGTGCCTTATGCCGCGCTGATGATCGGACTGGCCGTTTTGGCGATCGCGATCATCGTGCTCGCCTGGCCCGGCCGCCCCGCGCCCCAGCCGGCGCAACCGCGCGAGCCGGTCGAGGTCGAGATCGGCACCGCGCCCAAGGGCTGGATCGATAACGAGCAGCCCGCTCGCCGCTGAGCCTCCCTCACGCTAGGGGGCTTGGCCATGACCATCCAGCACCTCACCCGGCCGAGCGGCCATGCCATCGCCGTCCGCCACCGTCCCGCCGCCGCCGCCGCGCCGACCATCCTGTTCTTGCCCGGCTATGCGTCGGACATGATGGGATCGAAGGCGTTGGCGCTCGATGCGCTGGCCGAGCGCGAGGGTCTCGGCATCCTCCGCTTCGACTATCGCGGCACGGGCGAGTCCGAGGGCGGCTTTGCCGACTTCACGCTGGAAGATTGGCTGGACGACGCGCTGGTCGCCGCCGCGCTGACCGACGGCCCGCTGATCGTGGTCGGCTCGTCGATGGGCGGGTGGCTGATGCTGCACGTCGCCGAGCAATTGGGCGCGCGGGTCACGGCACTGGTCGGGATCGCCGCCGCACCCGATTTCACCGACTGGGGCTATAGCGAGGCCGACAAGGCGGCGCTGGCCGAAGCCGGCGAGCTTCGCCGCGACAATCCCTATGGCGGCGAGGCGGAGCTGACGACGCTGAGGCTGTGGCAATCGGGCGAGCGGCTGCGGCTGCTCGAGCGGCCGGTGCGGTTCGAGGGGCCGGTGCGCCTGCTGCATGGCGACCAGGACGCCGAAGTGCCGCTGGAGATCGCCTTCCGCCTCAAAGATGCGCTGACTTCGGACGACGTCCAGCTGACGGTGGTGAAGGGCGGCACCCACCGCCTGTCCGCGCCGCACGAACTGGGCTTGCTCGAACGCACCGTGCTGGCCTTGGCAGCGGGTGCCTGAGCACCCACATCGCCCCCATGAAATTCCTCCACACCATGATCCGGGTCACCGACCCGCAAGCCACAATCCGTTTCTTCAATCTCCTCGGCCTCGAAGAGCGGCGGCGGATCGAGAACGAAGCGGGCCGCTTCACCCTGATCTTTCTCGGCGTGCCGGGCGACGAAGGCGGCGAGGTCGAGCTGACCCATAATTGGGACCCCGAGGACTATGACGGCGGCCGCAATTTCGGCCATCTCGCCTACGAGGTCGACGACGTCTACGCGACCTGCCAGCGGCTGATGGACGCGGGCGTCACCATTAATCGCCCGCCGCGCGAAGGGCGCATGGCGTTCGTCCGCACCCCCGACAACATCTCGATCGAACTGCTCAACAAGGGCGGCGCGCAGACGCCCGCCGAACCGTGGAAATCGATGCCCAACACCGGCGTCTGGTGATGCAGGCGGTCGCGCTTCCCGCGCTCAGCGACAATTACATTTGGCTGTTGCACGACGATGAGTGCGGCCACACCGCCGTCGTCGATCCCGGTGACGGACAGGTCGCGCTGGACGGTGCGGCGGCGCGCGGCTGGACGATCGGTCAGGTGCTGATCACCCACTGGCATCCCGATCACACCGCCGGCATCCCCGCGGTGGTCGCGGCGACGGGGGCCGAGGTCTGGGGCCCGGAAGCCGAGCGTGGCAAGTTCGCCGGGCTGGATCACGGCCTTGCCGACGGCGACAAAGTGCAGGTCGGCAGCGCCGAGGCCGAGGTGTGGCACGTCCCCGGCCACACGCTCGGCCACATCGCCTTCATCCTCGACGGCCATGCCTTTGTCGGCGACACCCTGTTCGCTGGCGGCTGCGGGCGCCTGTTCGAAGGCACGCCCGACCAGATGCACGCCTCGCTCCAGCGGCTCGGCACGTTGCCCGACGAGACGATCGTCTATCCCGCGCACGAATATACGCTCGGCAACTATCGCTTCCTCGCGGCCGAGGCGCCGGGCGACGCGGCGGTCGAGCGGCGGCTGGCCGAGGTCACCGCGCTGCGCGACGCCGGCCGCCCGACGGTGCCGACCACCATCGCCGAGGAGCGGGCGAGCAACCTTTTCCTCCGCGCGACCGACGCCGCCGAATTCGCCCGGCTACGCGCCGCCAAGGACAGCTTTCGTTAAGCGGGGAGACTGCATCCTTGTTCAGGCGTTCTTCACGTGACCAAAAGCCCCGAGGACCCGCCGCCATGCAACGCCTGACCCTTGCTTCCCTCACCATCCTCGCTTCGGCCGGTGCGCTTGCCGCCTGTGCCACGACCATGCAGCACGTGCAGCGCTCACCCAAGGCGATGGCCGAACTCGCGCGCTATCTCGACGGGCGTACGCCGGGCAAGCCGGTGTCCTGCCTGCCGACCTATCGCCGCGACGACATGGTGGTGATCGACGAGAACACCATCCTGTTCCGCGACGGCGCCAACCGGGTCTGGCGCAACGATCTGCGGGGCGGGTGCAACAGCCTTGGCCGTCCGGGCACCGCGCTTCTGACGCGGCAGTTCGGCACCAACCTGTGCAGCGGCGAGATCGCCCAGGTGATCGATACGAGCCAGGGCTTCACCGTCGGCAGCTGCTCGCTCGGCGACTTCGTGCCCTACACCGGTCCCGGCGTCCGCCGCTAAGCGCTGCTATTTGCCGTACAGCCCGTCGAGCCGTTCGCCGTAAACGCCCTTCAGCACGTGACGGCGGATCTTCATGCTCGGCGTCATCTGTTCGTTGTCGACGCTGAACGGCTCGTCGGCGAGGGCGAAGCGGCGGACCTTTTCGATGACGCTCAGCTCCGCATTGACCCGGTCGACCGCCTTCTGGAGCTTGGCCCGGACCGCGGCCTCGTCGCCCTTCACATCGGGCTCGGGCACCAGCAGCGCGACGAGATGCGGGCGGCGATCGCCATAGACCATCGCCTGCGCGATCTCGGGCTGTAGCGTCAGCATCCCCTCGACCCGCTGCGGCGACACGTTGTCCCCCTTGTCGTTGACGATGAGATCCTTCTTGCGGTCGGTGATGACGATGCGGCCGGCCTCGTCGAAATGGCCGACGTCGCCGGTGTGCAGCCACCCGTCCTTGAGTACCCGCGCCGTTTCTTCCTCATTGTTCCAGTAGCCGTGCATCACGAGCTCGCCGCGCACCAGTAGTTCGCCGTCCTCGGCGAAGCGAACCTCGGTGTCCTTGAGCGGCGGGCCGACCGTGTCCATGCGGATCCCGACCTTGGGCCGGTTGCAGCTGATCACCGGCCCCGCCTCGGTCTGGCCATAGCCCTGCAGCATGGTGATGCCGAGCGAGTGGAAGAACAGCCCGACATCGGGATTGAGCGGCGCGCCGCCCGACACCATCGCCTTGATCCGCCCGCCGAACTTGTTCGACACCTTGCGCTTCAACAGCATCCGCACGGCAAGGTCGGCGGGCCAGTCCTTCACCGGGATCGAACCCTTGTCGTAGCGCTCCTTGCCGATTTCGAGCGCACGGTTCAGCAGCTTGGCCGCCATCCCGCCCTGTTTCTCGATGGTCTTGAGCATCCGCTGGCGCAGCATCTCGAACAGGCGGGGGACGACCACCATCAGGGTCGGGCGCACTTCCTCGATATTGGCGGCGAGCTTTTCGAGGCTTTCGGCGAAGTAGATCTGGGCGCCCAAGGCGATCGGGAACATCTGGCCGCCCGAATGCTCATACGCGTGGCTGGCGGGGAGGAACGACAGGAACACCTCGTCGTCCCAGCCGAAGTCGTTGGCGATGACGTCGATGCAGGCGGCGGTGTTGTGGAGGATCGCGCCGTGGTGCTGGCGAACGCCGCGCGGGGCGCCCCCGGTGCCGCTGGTGTAGATGATGCAGGCAAGGTCCTCGCGCTGCATGGTCGCGATGCGCGACCGCACCGCCTCGAGGCTGCCGCCGTTGGCGACGAGATCGGCCCAGACATGGAACTTGGCCCCGTTGACCGCCTGGCCGGTGCGGATGTCCTCGATTCCGATCACGTCGTGGCAATCGGACGAGAACAGCACCGCCGGGACCAGCGCCTTGGCCAGCTTCTGGCTCGACACGATCACCGCGCGGGCGCCCGAATTGGTCAGGATATGGGTGTGATCGCGCGTCGTGTTGGTGGTGTAGGTCGGCACCGTGACACAGCCCGCGGCCATGATCGCGAGGTCGGCGATCAGCCATTCGGGGCGGTTTTCGCTGACCAGCATGACGCGGTCGCCGGACTTGCAGCCGAGGCGGATCAGGCTGTCCGACAGAGCGGCGACCTGGCGCGCCGCTTCGGTGTAGCTGATCGATTGCCACGCCCCGTCGCGCTTGGCCCACAGGAAGGGCGTGTCGCCGCGTTGCTGCACCCGGTCGAGGAACATGGCGACCAGATTGGGGAAATGTTCCAGGCTGTTGCCCTTGCGCACGTGCCTACTGCCTCCTGCCGCCCCGCGGGGCCCTCGGCGCGGCTCTAGAACAGTCGCGGGCGCGGCGCAAAAGGGCGAAAGGCGGGGTCACGGGGGGCAAAAAAGGGAGGCTCCCTTTCCGCTGGGCAAACGGCCAGGGAAGCCTCCGGGACCGGCGGGGTGAGAACGCCGGTCCTGCCCCGTCATGGCCGCCGCTCAGAACCCCGCGGCGAGGGTCAGCGCCGGACCGCTTCGAGGATCGGCATTGCCGGTGACGCGGAAGCGGTAATCGAGGTGGGCGCGCAGCCCCGGGCGAAGTTCGTAGCTAAGGCGCGGGCCCGCATCGAAGCGGTGCAGCCCGGGCTGGATCCCGCCCCACATGCCCCCACCGATCGCGAAGCGCGGCATGAAGGGGTAGGTGGCGGTCAGCGCGCCGTCGGCGAACAGGTCGCGGCGATGAGCGCCGACCACGCCCGCCTGCGCATAGCCGTCGAGCGTCGCGCCGAACGGCAGCGGCTGGCCGTAGAGCCCGCCTTCGGCCAGCAGGGCAAAGGCATCGCGCCCGCCGCCAAGCGCCGCGCCGAGGCGCTGCCGCCGTTCGGCGAGCAGGCGTACCGGCACGCCCTTGATCGGTTTCCAGCTGATCCCGATCGCGCCTTCGCCGCCGATTGCCTGCTGGCTGCGCGCGCTGCTTCCCTTGGGCAGCAGGGCGGTGGAGGCGCGCAGATGCACCCCGATGGACGACAAGGGCGTCCAGCTGATCCGCATTCCCGCCTGGCTGCCACCCAAGGATCCGGCCGGGGCGAGCCCGGGGTTGAGCGCCCCGGTGGTGTCGTCGAGCCGATAGACCCCCTCGCGCGGGCGAAGCAGGGCCCAGGCGTCGACCGACCAGCGCTGCGCCGCCTTGGACGGGTTGAGTTCCTCGCTCTGGCGGCCACGCTTGCCCCAGCCCGGCGTGACCTGCGTTGCGGTCCCGGCGAGCGAGACCGGACCGGCGGCGCCGATGGTCGGCCATTGGTCGATCGGGGCGACCGGGCTGGCATAGCCTTCGGCCGCGGCCGCCGGTGCGAAGCTCGACGCCATCGCCGGCACCGGGGCCGGGGCGGGATAAGCGGGCACCGGGACGGGATAGGGCATGCGATAATAGACCGGGCGCATCTGGCGCTGGGCGGGCGCGGCGGCGGCCATCATCGCGGGGTAGGGATAGGGGTAAGGCGCGGCGGCCGGCATGTAGGGGTAGGGCGCCGGGTAAGCGGCGGGATAGCCCGGCGGGGCGCCATAAGGCCCCATTGCCTGCGCATAGGGTCCGGCGGGTGGCGGCCCCATGTCGGCGGGAACACCGGGCGGAAGCGTCGGCTCGGCGGTGGCGACGGCGACGCCCGTCGCGGCGCTGGCGGCGGGCTCGGCCGGTGCCGGCTCCAGCGCCAGCGCGCTGCTTGCGGTGCGCAGTCCGACGTAGGCGACGATCGCCAGCCCGAGAAAGCGGATGGGCGCGCTCATGACCGGGCCGCTCCGGTGGCGGCGGGAAAGACGTGATCGGTCTTGTCCCATTGCTTTGGCCCCCCGCCCGCATGCAGAAACAGCGCGCGGCCCGTCGCCAGGATCGCGATGAGGTTGGCGGTGACGATCCGCGGTACGGCGGCCAGTCCCTCGCCAAAGCCGTAGACATGGCTGGTAAAGCCGACACGCATCAGGATTCTCCACAGGAGCAAGGCGAAATTGATCTGCAGCAGTCCGGACAGCAGCGGCGATGGCTGCGGCGGCAAGGGCGCGCCGAGCTGCGCGGCGAACCACAATTGCGCCCACAGCAGCCCCGACAGATAGCCGGCCAGTAGCAGCAGCGCGGCAAAAGGACCGCGCCGGTCGCGCAGCCGGAACCAGCGCTCGCCAAGGCCGCCGCTCCAGCCGAGCCGGTCCCATCCGGCAAAGGCGATGCCGCCCAGCCAGCGCGCTTTCTGCCGCACCGCGGCGCCGAGGGTGCTCGGGAAGTGACCCCGGCTGGCGACCACGCCGCGCTGGCCGGGGCTTTCGGGCAGGCGGACGAAGATCGTCCGCTCGCCGAGCGCGCCGAGGCGCAGCCCCATCTCGTAATCTTCGGTCATCGAGCCGCCGGCGAAGGGCCTGCCGCCATGCGCCTCGGCCAGCCGGGCTATCGCGCCGCGCGAAATGGCGCAGCCGACCCCGGCGAGCGGGATCGACGCCCCGACCGCTTCGCGCACCACCAGTTCCTTGCCGTGCGATTCGGCGAATTCGTCGCAATAATGACCCGCGACCCAGTGGCTGGTGTGATCGGGCATCGGCACCACCGGCAATTGCACCATCCCGGCCCTGGCGGTGAGCCGGTCGAACAACCGAAGCTCGAGCGGGTGGACGAGGTCTTCGGCATCGTGAAGCACCACCGCGCGCGCCTGCCGCCCGCTGGCCGCTTCATGCCGCAGGAGAAAGGCGTAAAGCTCGTTCAGGCAATCGGCCTTGGTGGTCGGCCCGTCGTGCGAAACCTCGATCGCCATCACCCGGGGGTCGCTTACGGCTTCGATCGCCAGCCGGGTCGCCGGATCGTTGCGGTAATAGCCGACCAGCAAGGTGTAATCGGGATGATCGAAGCTGTGGAGGGTCGAGCGCAGCATCGCGCCGATCACGGCGCTTTCGTCCCAGGCGGGGATCATCACCACCATCCATCCGGTCGCCGCGCCGTCGGTCAGCGAGCGCGCATCGCCCGGCCGGTGAAGGCGATAAACCGTCATCGCGCGCCACAGGCGACGGGCGAAATAGATGATGTCGACCAACAGGTCGTCGAGCGAGAAGAGCAGAAAGCCGAGCGCCGCGAACAGCGCCAGTTCGGCCGCCAGTTCGGCCATCGCAAGCTGCAGGCTCATCGCGCGAAATCTCGCGGGCCGCGCACGCGCAAGTTGTGGTGAAGTGAATCGCCCCGGTTCACACGCGCCCCTCGCGCTGGTGTTCTTCCGAGCACGCTCAGTGTCTCACGAGACGGCCGGCCACGCAACCCGCTTGCGCGTCGCCTCCTGCCGGGCCATCGCTGCACCCACGAAAAGCTTTGGGGGACAATGACGTGAACCTGCCGACCCTGGTGCCGGAATGGCTGTTCTGGGCGCTGATCGCCTGCCTTGTGCTGGCCGCGTTCCAGGACGCGATGATGCTGAAGATCAGCAATTACATCTGCGGCGCGGTGCTTCTGCTTGGAGTCGCGGGGGCGGCGATCGCGGGGCCGCAGCCGAGCCTGTGGGAAAATGGCGTGGTGTTCGTCGCCGCGCTGGCGATCGGTACCTTTTTGTTCGGGCGCGGCATTCTTGGCGGCGGCGACGTCAAATTGTTTGCGGCCACGGTGCTATGGTTCGACCTCGGCGCGTCCGCCCGTTTCCTGATGTGGACCGCGATCGCCGGGGGTCTGCTGGCGGTGCTGATCATCGTCCTGCGAACCTTGCCGTGGCCCCAGGCGATCCGCGCGCGGATGCGGGTGCTGCAGCCGAAGGCTGGCATTCCCTATGGCATCGCGATTGCCGCCGGGGCGATCATCACCAGCCTGCAACTGATGGGCGCCCGCCCGGCGTGAGACGGGCGGCGGCAGCCCTCGGCGTTGCGCTCGGTCTCCTCGGCGCGGAGTCGGCGGCGGCGCAGCGGCTGCTTCACGCCGGTGCCTTCTGGGCGGCGTTCGAGCGGCCAGGCGGCTTGTGCGAAGCGGTATCACGAAGCGAGATGATCGCCGCGCCGGGGCGTCCGCAGGCCCGCGCGACCCTTGCCTTCACCCGCGACGGCAATCGCCGCGGCGAGATGCATTTCCTGTTCGCGCGCCCGGTGCGGCCGGGCGCGGCGGCGGTGCTGACGATCGGCGACCAGAGCTTCCTGCTCGTCACGCGCGGGACCAGCGCCTGGAGCCGTGGTCCGGCGCAGGAAGCCGCGATCATCGCCGCCATGCGCCGAAGCACCGAAATGCGGGTCCGCGCGCAAGGGCAGGGCGGACGGATCAGCGATCGCTATCTGCTCGGCGGGGCGCCCACCGCCATCGATGCGGCGGCGCTCGGCTGCTGAATCGTTGCTTGCAGGCGGGCGACCGCCACCCCGCGCGCGCTACTGGAAAATTCCGTAAAACTCGCTACATGGCCGCTCTCTCATGAGCGCCGACACCAACCTGATGCCGATCGCCGGAGCGGTCGATCCTGTCACCGTCCCGCGTCCCGCGGCGGTCACCGCCGATCCCCGCGTCGAGCTGATCGGCCGCACCCGCGAGGCCATTCGCGAAGCGTTGGAAGGTGCCGGCATGGATGCGCGCCAGGCCAAGCTGCGCTCCAAGCAATTGTGGCACTGGATGTACAATCGCGGGGTCACCGACTTCGCCTTGATGACCGACATCGCCAAGGCGCAGCAGCCGTGGCTCGCCGAGCGGTTCAAGATCACCCGTCCCGAGGTGGTCGAAGCGCAGGTGTCGTCCGACGGCACGCGCAAGTGGCTGCTCCGCACCCACGATGCGCACGATTTCGAAATGGTGTTCATCCCCGACGCCGACCGCGGCACCCTGTGCGTGTCGAGCCAGGTCGGCTGCACTCTGAACTGCCGGTTCTGCCACACCGGCACCATGCGCCTCGTCCGCAATCTCGATATCCACGAGATCGTCGGCCAGGTCATGCTCGCCCGCGATTCGCTCGGCGAATGGCCGAGCCAGCCCGAAGGCCGGATGCTCACCAACATCGTCATGATGGGGATGGGCGAGCCGCTCTACAATTTCGACAATGTCCGCGACGCGCTGAAGATCGTGATGGACGGCGACGGCCTTGGCCTTTCCAAGCGCCGGATCACCCTCTCCACCTCGGGCGTCGTGCCGATGATGGAGAAGTGCGGCGAGGAGATCGGGGTCAACCTCGCCGTCTCGCTCCACGCGGTGACCAAGGAAATCCGCGACGAAATCGTGCCCTTGAACCGCAAGTACGGCATCGAGGAATTGCTGCAGGCGTGCGCCGATTATCCCGGTGCCAACAACGCCCGCCGCATCACCTTTGAATATGTCATGCTGAAGGACAAGAACGACAGCGACGACCATGCGCGTGAGCTGGTCCGGCTGATCCGTCACTATCGCCTGCCGGCCAAGGTGAACCTGATCCCGTTCAACCCGTGGCCGGGCGCCGAATATGAATGCTCGACCCCCGAGCGGATCCGTTCTTTCTCGAACATCGTGTTCGAAGGCGGGATCAGCGCCCCGGTGCGGACCCCGCGCGGGCGCGACATCGACGCGGCCTGCGGTCAGCTCAAGACGGCGGCGGAAAAGAAGCGGCGCGCCGAGCTCGACCGCGAAGCGGCGGCCTGACGATCAGGCGGCGGCGGGCTTGGGTTCTGCCGGCCGACCGCCGATCTGCATGCTCTTGAGTTTGTCCGACGCATGGGCGCCGCAATAGAGCGCCCCGTTGATAATGGCGCCGGCCGCATGGTCACATCCAGTTATCGAGCAGGGTGGCAGGATCTTGCGGGTCAACCGGGCCTCACAGGCAGTTCATCGTTAATCTCATTTGTAGTTGAAAAGCGGTTCAGATGCGGATGTTCGTGCACACTCTGTGCACTACTTCGGCGCCATGCTATGCCGAAACGACGAGGCGCAGGTTCGATGATCCGAATTCAGGCTCAGCCCCAGGCCGGCGGCGAAAGTCGTCTTGCCGGGATCCAGATGGCGATGCTGACGCTTCGCTGCATGGAGCATTATCGCGATGTCGCGGGCGATCAGGACAGCGCGCTGATTCTGCTCGCGGTGGTCGCGATCTCGGCCGAACGCCTGACCCGCGGCTCGCTGGCCGAGGAATTGCGCAGCCTCGAATCTCCTTTTCCGCAGGATCAACTCGGTGTGTGCAATGTCAGCTCGATCGCGGTCGCGACGGGCTTCAATCGTGAAACCGCGCGGCGCCACGTCAACCGGTTGATCGAACGCGGTGTTCTCGAGCGCGGCAACGATGGCAGCATCCAGTTCGCCGCGGGCTATCTTCAGGGCGGACAGATCGCCGACCTGCTTCAAGCGCAGCTCGATACGCTGGGCCGATCGGTCACCGAATTTCTCCGCATGGGCGCAATGGTCGCGACCGAGGAATAAGAGGGCGGGGAAGGAGCGGGCGCTTCGGTCGCTCGTTCCCCTGTCATGGCCAGCCGCGCATCCACACCCTCTGTCGAAGGCCTGCGCCGCGCGATCGCGGGCGGGGTGGTCGGTTTCTTCAACGACGCAGCCAAGGGGCAGCAGCCGATCCAGCCGTCCGAGGACGCCCTGTGCCCGCCGGGCGGCGTCGCATGGAAGGTCCACGCCGATCTTGCGGGCATGATGGTCGGCGGGGTCGCGGCGCTATTGTGGCAAATGCTTCACCCCAAGGCCCTGGCGGGGGTGTGGGATCATTCGGACTTCCGCCGCAACATGCACGGACGGCTGCGCAACACCGCGCGGTTCATCGCGGTCACCACCTATGGCGCGCGGCTCGATGCCGAGGCGGCGATCGCGCGGGTGCGGCGGATCCACGATCACGTCCACGGAACGCTGCCCGACGGCACGCCCTATGACGCGAACGACCCCCGGCTGCTCGCCTTCGTTCACCTCGCGGGCTCGGCGATGTTCCTCGCCGGCTACCGCCGCTTCGCCAATCCCGGCATGCCGCTCGCCGAGCGCGACGCTTATTGGCAGGAAGTCGCGATCATCGCCGAAAAGCTCGGCGCCGATCCGGTGCCGCGCAGCGAAGCGGAAGCGGATGCCTTGGCGCGCGATTTCCTGCCCGAGCTTCGCGCCGACGAGCGCAGCCGGACCATCCGCGACATCATCCTCAACGCCCCGCCGCAGCGCCTGCGTCTGTTTCCGGTCCAGCGCCTGCTGATGCGGTCGGCCACCGACCTCCTCCCGCGCGAGGTGCGGCGGCTGCATGGGTTACGCGGCTCCGGCCTCGCCACGCCAGCGGTCGGTGCCGCCACCTACAGCCTCGCTTCGACCTTGCGCTGGGCCCTTGCTCCGCGCGAAAGAAGCGCATGACCATGCTCGAACGCCTGCTTGGCGACCGTATCCAGGGCGGCACGCTGACCGTCATCATGCCCAGCGGCGAACGCTCGACGGTGGGCGCGGGCGAGCCGCAGATCGTCGCCCGGATCCACGACAAGAAAGCCCTGCTGGAACTGATGCGGAGCCCGCGCCTCGCATTCGGCGAGCTCTACATGGACGGGCGTATCACCATCGAGCAGGGCGAACTGATCGACCTCTTGTCGATGGTGGTGGGCGCCAACCGGTTCGAGGATGGCGGGCACAAGGGTCGGCTGAAGAAGCGTCTCGGCTTCGTCAAATCGCTGCTTCCGCGCCGAAACGACGCCACCGCATCGCGCCGCAACGTCGCGCACCATTACGATCTCGACGAGCGGCTCTACCGCCTCTTCCTCGACCCCGACCTCCAATATAGCTGCGCCTATTTCCGGGATCCCGCGAACAGTTTGATCCAGGCGCAGGAAGACAAGAAGGCGCATATCGCCGCCAAGCTCTATCTCCAGCCGGGGCAGCGCGTGCTCGACATCGGCTGCGGCTGGGGCGGGATGGCGCTGTACCTCAACCGCGTCGCCGGGGTCGAAGTGCTCGGCGTCACCTTGAGCGAAGAACAGCTCCGCGTCGCCCGCCAACGCGCCGAGGAAGCGGGCGTCGCCGACAAGGTGCGGTTCGAGCTGATCGACTATCGCGCGGTGACCGGGCGGTTCGACCGCATCGTCTCGGTCGGCATGTTCGAGCATGTCGGCGCGGCGCATTTCGGGGAATTCTTCGCGACGTGCAAACGCCTGCTGACCGACGACGGGGTGATGCTGCTCCACACCATCGGCAAATATGGCAAGGCGGGCAAACCCGATCCCTTCACCGACAAGTGGATCTTCCCCGGCTACCACCTGCCCAGCCTCAGCCAGATGATGGCGGCGAGCGAAGAGGTGCGGCTGATCGCGACCGACGTCGAGACGCTGCGGATGCATTACGGCTTCACGCTGAGGCACTGGCTGGCCAATTGCGACGCGCATCGGGCGGAGATCGTGGCGCTCTACGACGAGCGCTTCTTCCGCATGTGGACCTTTTATCTCGCCGCCGCCGCCGTCGCGTTCGAGCATGGCGCGATGAACAATTTCCAGGTGCAATATGTCCGCGACCGCCGCGCACTGCCGCTGACCCGCGAGTATATGGAAGAGGCGGAGGGGCGTTACCGCCACTCCGCCTCCCATGTTTCAGCCTGAACTGAGGTCGTTTAGCGGACCGGAGCCGCCGCCGGGCGCTGGGCCCGCCACTGCTGGCGCGCCTGTTGACGCTCGTCGCGGGTGACCTTGCCGTCGCGGTTGAGGTCGAGGCGGTCGAACCGCTGCACCGCCGCCGTCTGCGCTTCGGCCAGCGAGATGCGCTGGTCGCGGTTGGTGTCGGCCATCCGCATCATCCCGCCGCCCATCCGGCCGCGCATCGCCATCCGCTGACCGTTCATGCCGGCGCGGCGACCCTCGGCACGACGCTCTCCGCGCATCGCTTCGGCCCGCGCCCATTCGTCGCGGCTGATCACGTTGTCGCGGTTGAGGTCGAGGCGGTCGAACATCTGCGCACGGCCGGCACCGCGGTTCTGCGCCATGCGCTGACCCCGACGCTCGCCCATCTTCGCCCGCATTTGCCCGCGCGCGGCCTGACGCTCTTCCTGGGTGATGAAGCCGTCGCGGTTGGTGTCCACCCGCGCGAACATCGCTCGGGTCCGCTCGACCACTTCGGCGCGGGTCTGCACCCCGTCGCGGGGCGCAACCGGTGCGGTCGGTGCCATCTGCGCAGCCGCGGCGGTGGCGGCCAGCAGCAAGCCAGCACCAAACAGAATCTTCTTCATAATGCCTCCATTCGCCCTGCCTTGATGAGCGCGGAGATAACCGCCGATTGCTGAACCGGGGGTGACAGGCGGGGCGCAAGCTGCAAGGGGCTGGCGCGGAGCCATGATTCCGCCCGCCGCACCGCCCAGCCCGCCCGGAGCGCCGCGTCCCTGGTGGGAAACGCGCGCCTTCGTGGTGGCGATGGTGCTGCTGTCCGCCGTGCCTCTGCTCTACCCGCCCGTGCCGCCGCTGGTCGACCTCCTCGGCCACATGGGCCGCTACCGGGTGATGCTCGATGGCGATGTGCCGAGCCTTGCCGCCAACTACGGCTTCAAATGGGCGCTGATGGGCAACCTCGGCGTCGACCTCGCGGTCTATCCGCTGGCGCGGCTGATCGGGCTCGAACCGGCGGTGAAGCTGGTCATCATCCTCATTCCGATGATGACCACCGCGGGCATGCTGTGGGTCGCGCGCGAAGTGCATCACCGATTGCCGCCAACCGTGATGTTCGCGCTGCCCTTGGTCTACGGCCACCACTTCCTGTTCGGCTTCGTAAATTACGCGCTGAGCGTCGCGCTGGCGATGCTGGCGTTCGGGCTGTGGCTGCGGCTCGGGCGCAAGCGGCGCTACCGCCTGCGTGCCGCCCTGTTCGTGCCGATCAGCATCCTCGTCTGGTTGTGCCACGCCTTCGGCTGGGGCTTCCTCGGCCTGCTCGCTTTCTCCTCCGAAGTCGTCCGCGCGCATGACGACGGGCGCAGCTGGTGGCGCTCGATCCTGCGGGCAGTTGGCCAGTGCCTGAGCCTCGCCCTGCCGATGCTGCTGATGCTGGTATGGCGCGAAGGGGGCGGGGGGCAAACCACCGACTTCTTCAACTGGACGAACAAGATGTTCTCGGTGAACACCGTGCTGCGCGATCGCTGGCGGGTGTGGGATCGAATCAGCTTCTTCCTTTGCCTAACCATTTTCCTGTTCGCGATCGTGCATCCGCGGCTCACCCTGTCGCGCATGCTGACCTTTACCGCGCTGGTGCTCGGCACCGCGTTCGTCTGCCTGCCGCGGATCATCTTCGGATCGGCCTATGCCGACATGCGGCTGATGCCATTCGTGTTCGCCTTCGCGCTGCTGGCGATACGCTTCCGCCGCGACACGCCGCCGGTGATGGGATGGGCGCTGGCGCTGCTGGCGCTCGGCTTCCTCCTTGCCCGTACCGCCAGCGTGACGTGGAGCCTGAAGATCGCCAGCGACGAATATGAGCGGCAACTGACCGCGCTCGATCACGTTCCGATGGGCGCCCGCGTGGTCAGCATGGTCGGCCTCGGCTGCACCCGGGCGAGCGGCTGGCCGATGTGGCGCAATGCGCATCTCGGCGGGCTGGTCGTGGTCCGCCGCAACGGCTTTTCCAACGATCACTGGGACGTACCCGGCGCCAAGCTGCTGACCGTTACCAACCGGGCGGCGGGCTATTGGCAGCACGATCCTTCGAACCTTGTCGTCGCGGACAATTGCCCCGCAAGATATGCGCGGCCGATCAGCCCCATGCTGCGTCGCTTCCCGCGCGATGCGTTCGATTATCTGTGGCTGATCGATCCGCCGCGCTACGACCCGGCGGCGGTCGCCGACCTGCAAAAGGTCTGGGGCCTGCCCGATGGCTCGGCCCTCTACCGGATACGCCCCGGACCCGCTAACCCAGCACCATGACCGCGCTTTCGATCGTCGTTCCCTGCTTCAACGAAGAGGAATGCGTGCGCCTGCTGCACCAGCGGCTGAGCGGCGCGGCACGGACCTCGTTCGGCGAGGATTACGAGATCATCCTCGTCAACGACGGATCCAAGGACCGGACCTGGCCGATCATGCAGGAAATGAGCGCGGGCGACCCGCACCTCACCTGCGTCAACCTGTCGCGCAACCACGGTCATCAGCTTGCGCTGACCGCCGGGCTCGACCTCGCACGGGGGCATCGCATCCTGATCGTCGACGCCGATCTTCAGGACCCACCCGAACTGCTCGCGCCCATGCTCGAGATGATGGACCGCGAAGGCGCCGACGTCGTCTATGGCGTGCGCCAGAGCCGCGCGGGCGAAACGCCTTTCAAGCGCGCCACCGCACACGCCTTCTACCGCCTGCTGTCGCGCGCCACCGAGATCGACATTCCCCTCGACGCCGGCGACTTCCGCCTGATGAGCCGGCGCGCGCTCGACGTGCTGCTGGCGATGCCCGAGCAGGCGCGCTTCGTGCGCGGGATGGTGGCGTGGATCGGGTTCAAGCAATTGCCCTTCCCTTACGACCGCGCCGAACGCTTCGCGGGGACAAGCAAATATCCGCTAGGCAAGATGATCCGCTTCGCGCTGGATGCACTGACCGGGTTCAGCTCCGCCCCGCTGAAGCTCGCCAGCCACGCCGGGCTGCTGCTCAGCCTCAGCTCGATCCTGATCATCCTTTACATCATTTTCGCCTTCGTCACCGGGCGCAACATCCAGGGCTGGACCAGCCTGATGCTGGTGGTCGTGGTGCTGGGCGCGGTGCAGATGTTCGTGCTGGCGATGATGGGCGAATATATCGGCCGGCTCTACAGCCAATCGAAGAACCGTCCGCTCTATATCGTGCAGGACATTGCGGGCGACGCGCGAACCCCGCGCAAGAGCCTCGGTCAGGTGCCCGACGAAGCCACCGCCCACAGCGACAGGCCGGGCGGCAGCGGCACCCTGCCGATCAACCGCGCTTCCTGAGCGAACACCGTTTCCAGCGCGGCATTGAGCGGCGCGGGTGGAAGCGTGTCGTCACCGTCGTCCTTGCCGGTGATCTTGCCCGCCGTCCGCGCCGCGATGGCGACCGGCAGCAGCAGGCTGTTGAGATAGCCCATCTTTTCGAGCTTCAGCGGCGAGCCGTCGAACAGCGCTTTGAGGCCGGCCTTGGAATAGCGGCGGTGATGATGGTTCACGACGTCGTGCGCCGACCACATCCATTGATGCGCCGGGACCGTCATCACGAACTTGCCGCCGGGCGTGAGGCAGCGTGCGATCCCCGCCAGCGCGGCGCGGTCGTCCTCGATATGCTCGATCACGTCGAACGAGCCGATCATGTCGAACGAGGAATCCGCCACGCCCGGCAGATCGGGCAGCGGGGCCGAGCCCACGCCGCGCCCGAGACGCTTCTCGGCCATTGCCCGGGCGGCGGGATCGACCTCGATCGCTTCCACCGACCCGAACAGGTCGAGCATCGGAAAATTGTGCCCGGTGCCGCAGCCGATCTCGAGGATCCTGCTATTAGGCCGCGGCCGCACCACCCGTGCGATCAGTTGCGCGACGACCTTGCGCCGGGCGCGATACCACCAGTGCAGCTGGTCGAGCTCGGCCATGCGGTCATAGACTTGCCGTTCCATCAGCCGAACACCCACCAGCGATTGAGCGCGAAGGTGACGAACGGCGTGATCAGCACCGCGGGGACCAGGGGCCACCAGGTCGGCCCGTGCAGCTTGTCGACCGCGATCCAGGTGAAGC
>Ga0310813_10000837_pt1 | contig 18820 bp, 18 predicted proteins | sample YN3metagenome_FD_203086 | JGI IMG/M metagenome (GOLD analysis project Ga0310813, IMG submission 203086) | Soil microbial communities from experimental microcosm in Duke University, North Carolina, United States - YN3 | ecosystem: Engineered > Artificial ecosystem > Soil microcosm > Unclassified...
TCGCCGTCGAAACCGGGTCGACGACCGCATAAATTGGGGTGAGCGCATAGGGAAGCAGCACGAGTGCCAAAATTGCAATCATAAGGAAACGCAGCCCGCGGCGTAACCGCAGCCTACTCCACATACCCGATCTTTTGTCCGACCCCTCCATCCCTCCCAGCCTAACTTATTCGCTCTGCGAATGACCCCACTTTGCGGGAACCGGAGTAGCCGCTATCAATGCCCCGATGAAAAACGATACCCCCCGCTTTACCGACCGTCTCGCCGCAACGGCAAGCGACATTGAGACGCTGCTCGACCGGCTTCTGAGTCCCGTGGCACTGAGTAGCGAGACGGCGCGGCCACCGCGCCTGGTCGCCGCCATGCGTCACGCGGCATTGGACGGAGGAAAGCGTCTGCGCCCTTTCCTCGTGGTCGAAACGGCGGCCTTGTTCGACGTGGACCGCACCGGCGCGCTGATGGCCGGCGCAGCACTCGAGCTCATCCATTGCTATTCGCTGGTCCACGACGATTTACCGGCGATGGATAACGACGACCTCCGCCGAGGAAGACCCACGGTGCATAGAGCGTTCGACGATGCGACTGCGATTCTTGCCGGCGACGCGCTGCTGTCGCTCGCCTTCGACGTCATGGCACGCACGGAGGTCCATGCCGACGCCGCTGTGCGCATCGCGCTCGTGCTTGAGCTTGCACGCGCGTCAGGACTTGGCGGCATGGCCGGCGGCCAGATGCTCGATCTTGCGGCTGAGGGTCGCTTCGATAGCAAGAAAGCGCTCAGCGAAAAAGAAATCATCACGCTGCAGGCTATGAAGACCGGCGCCCTGATCCGCTTCGCCTGCAACGCCGGTGCGATTCTTGGAAAGGCCGAGCCCGCCGAACGCAAGAGCATAGCGCAATACGGTTCCGCAATTGGCCAGGCATTCCAGATCGCCGACGATTTGCTCGATGTCGAAGGTGATGCCAAGACGCTGGGCAAAGCGGCCGGCAAAGATGCAGCAGCCGGCAAGGCAACGCTTGTGGCAACCTTGGGCGTCGCCAAAGCCCGCGACCGCCTCAACGGACTGGTCGAGGAGGCGAGCTCGGCCTTGGCCTCTTTCGGTGAAAAATCGGATACACTGCGCGCGGCCGCTCGCTTCATTGCGGAAAGACGGGCCTAAGTCGCACGAGGGCTGATGAGCCGCAGAACACGTGATCCGTCGATGCTGGTACGGCTCGCGCGGATACACGCGCGATTGCTGATTTCAGCTGTAATCGGAGTTGCGGTCACGCTGGCGTCGTCCACAACGGACTGGCGTCTGGCGACACGCATGCTGACCGGATGGGACGTCGGTGTCGGCCTTTACCTGATCGCCACCTACCTGCTGGTGTCGCGGTCAACGATCAATGAAATTCGCCACCGCGCGGCGATACATGATGAAGGAGCGGCGGCGTTACTGGTGCTTACACCTGCGGCTGCGATCGCGAGTCTCGCTGCCATCGTCGTGGAGTTTGGCAGTGCGGAGTCAGCCGCAGGCTGGGCCGAACTCGCCTTTGGCATGGGCACTATCCTGCTGTCGTGGCTGTTTCTGCACATCGTCTTCGCCCTGCACTATGCGCACGAATATTATGGCGAACGCAGCGACGACCAGATCGGCGGCCTCAAGTTTCCTGGACAACAAAGTCCGGACTATTGGGATTTCGTCTACTTTTCTTTTGTGATTGCGATGACATCGCAGGTATCGGACGTGGCAATCACCAGCAAAGTGATCCGGCGCGTCGCCACAGTGCACGGCGTTCTGTCGTTCTTCTTCAACGTCTCGGTCCTGGCGCTGACCGTGAACATGGTCTCCAATCTGATCAAGCCCGGCTGAGCGCGTGACAAGCACTGTAGAAACGCTACTGCTGATGCTGGCGGTGCTTGCCGCCGCGGCTATCGTCGCGCAACGGCTCCAGACCGCACCGTCAATCATCCTGATGATCGCCGGTATCGGGATGGCACTGGTGCCGGGGCTTCCGACAATTACACTTGCCCCGGAAATCGTGCTCCTGGTGATCCTGCCTCCACTTATCTATTCGGCCGGCGTCGCCATGAGTTGGCGTGAATTCAAGTTCAATCTACGACCTATAACCCTGCTTGCATTCGGCTGCGTGGTGTTCACCACTTGCGCCGTCGCTGCTGTCGCGCACTACGTCCTGAAATTCGAATGGGCAATCGGCTTCCTGCTTGGAGCTATCGTCGCGCCGCCAGATGCCGTCGCACCCTTGGCCATCGCGCGCCGGCTGGGGCTGCCGCGGCGCCTTCTTGTGGTCCTCGAAGGCGAAGGGCTGGCCAACGATGCAACCGCGCTCGTCCTCTACCGGTTTGCCGTTGCGGCGGCGGCAACTGGCACATTCTCCTTGCCGACGGCGAGCGGCATCTTTGCAATGATCGTGGTCGGAGAGATCCTTTATGGCATTGCCGTCGGCTGGCTGAGCCTGCGATTGCGTCAATGGGCACACGAACCGCGGGTAGAAATCACCCTGTCTCTGATGACGCCCTATCTTGCCTTCTGGGTGCCTGAGCACTTCGGCGGATCAGGCGTACTGGCGACCGTTGCGTGTGGGCTTTATGTCAGCTGGAATGGGCCGCAGCTCATTTCGTCGGCGACGCGGCTACAGGGCATTTTCTTTTGGGATTTGCTCGTCTACCTGGTCGAGGGCCTGGTATTCCTGCTGACCGGATCGCAGGCACGGGCACTGTTCGATCAGGTTCACGCATTTTCGATCCGGGATTTGGCGGTCGCCACGGCGTGGACCACGCTGATCATCGTCGTCGCCCGCTTTGTCTGGATTTTTCCCGCCACGTACATTCCGCGCTGGGTCAGCCCCTCCCTCGCCAGACGCGATCCCTCACCACCGTGGCAGAGCCCTTTCCTGCTCTCCTTTATCGGCGTGCGTGGCGTTGTTTCGCTTGCTGCAGCGCTCGCTATTCCCTTCACGCTCACCAACGGCCAGCCTTTTCCTCACCGCGAACTGATCCTGTTTATTACCTTTGGCGTGATTATCGTCACGCTTGTCGGTCAGGGACTAATGCTGCCGCTGGTCGTGCGCTGGCTTGGCGTGGCGCGTTCCGGGGAAGAAGAACGCTCAAGCCAGATCCAGTCCGAACTTGAGGCGCGTACGTCTGCTCTCGAAGCGGTAGAGAAGCGGCTCGAAAAATTCATTCAGGAGCGCGAATTGCCTGACGAGGTCATCGCGCTCCTGCGCACGCGCAACCAGAGCCGCAGACAAATTCTGCCGAGTAATATGGCCGACGGCCTCGATTACATGCGCCAGAGCGCTGCGTTGAAGAAGGAGCTGATCGACGCCGAGCGCGATTTCATCTACCAGCTGCTGCGCGACGGAAAGATCACTGACGAGGCCCGCCGCCGGATCGAGTACGAACTGGATCTTGAGGAGGCGAGCGTCGCCAATCGCGGCCGCGACGGTGGCGGCTGGATGTGAAGATCAGCAAAAACTCAAGAATGCGCGTCCAAAATTTAGCATCAACGAGAACGGTTCACGAGTATAAGTCCTGCTGCAACCAGTGCCACAGCCGCACCGAATGCGGGCGTCAGAGGCTCGTTCAATACCAGATGTCCGGCGGCCACGCCGAACAACGGCGTGAGAAATGTAAAGGCCGATAGCCTGGTGGCCGAATAGCGCGCAATCAGCGCGAACCAGATGACGAATGTCACGCTGACCACCCACACGGTTTGATAGACCATGGACCCGATCGCCAATGCCGACGGCATAGCGGTCATGCGTTCGCCGACGACGAATGCGGCGATCGCCATGATCGGTCCGGAGACGACGAGCTGGTAGAGCATTACTTTTTCGGCAGACGCATGCGTCAAAGCACTGGCCTTGATGGTCAATGTGGTCGCCGCCCAGAACAGCGCGCCGCCCACCATCATTGCATCGCCGATATGCTGGCGCGGATCGAGCGCCGGCGTCGGCAAGCCGAACGCGATCAGCATGCCGGCGAATGACATGCCGAGGCCTAACCACTGCGCCGCGCCGAAGCGGTCGGCTGGAAGAACGATGCGCGCACCGATCACGACAAAGAAGGGCGCAAGGTAGATGAACAACACGGCGCGCGTCGCTGTCGTGTAGAGGAGGCCCTGATAGATCAGAACGAACTCGACCGCGAAGAGCGCACCGGCCGTCAGCCCGTACCACAGCGTGCCGTCGCGATCGAAAAGCGGGATACCGCGCAACCGGCACCAGGCAGCGATCAGCAAAGCCGCCACGAAGGACCGGATCGCGGCCTGCATCAGCGGCGGAATGTCATGGATCGCAAGTTTGGTCGCGACCTGGTTGAAACCCCAGGACAGACACAGCACGACAACGATCCCGGCCGCGAGCGCGTCGAGCGGGCGTGTGGTTGAGGTGTAAGCGGGCGTGGATGACAAATGCGGCTCGGTGACTAATTTCGATTACGCCGCCTTGCAGTGCGCGCAAATTCCGGAAATTTCGATGACCGGCGTCTTGGGAACGAAGCCTGCCGCACGGGAAGCGCTTTTGATCGTATCGGCGACCGCGGCCGATGCCGCTTCGCCGACCGCACCGCATTTTTCACAGATCAGGAATACGACCGGATCGCTGCTATCGTGATTGTGCACGCAGGCAATGAAGGCGTTACGGCTTTCGATTCGATGCACCAGATCCTGCTCGCGCAGGAAATCGAGTGCCCGGTAAATCGTGATCGGGGCCGGCCGCACGCCTCGCCCCGCCAGGCGGTCGATGAGCTCATAAGCTCCGAGCGGATGATGGCTTGCCAACAGAGCCTCGAGCACGCGCCGGCGCATCGGCGTCAGCCGCTCCTTGCGGGCAGCACAGATCGTTTCGGCATGGGCGATGGCGTCGTTCGCGCAGCGCCTGTGATCGTGGTCGGGCTTGGGGAATACCGAGTGCGCGGACGATTTTCTGGTCACTGACGTGTTCCGCCTTCCTACGGAAGTCTAACGGCAAACCACTGCAAATCCTAAGCCTTGAACATACATATTGCACTGCAGCAAGAACAGGAGCAGGTTCCGGCTGATCCAGTTTGACGCCCCACCGCCAATACCATTGCAGCTTCATTTTAATTGAGGACGGCATGCTCAAAGGCAAGACAGCATTAATCACGGGCTCGACATCAGGCATCGGCCTCGCCACCGCGCGCGCTCTCGCGCAGGACGGCGCGCATATCATGCTCAACGGCTTCGGCGACAAAGCGCAGATCGAAAAAATCCGCACCGGCATCGAAAAAGAATTCGGCGTGAAGACAGGCTACTCGGCTGCCGACATGACCAAGCCGGCCGAGATCGCCGACATGATTCGCTCCACCGAGAAAGAATTCGGTGCGCTCGATGTCCTGGTGAACAACGCCGGCATTCAGCACGTCGCCAATATCGAGGATTTCCCGATCGAAAAATGGGACGCGATCATTGCGGTCAATCTTTCGTCGTCGTTTCACACCATTCGTGCCGCGATGCCCGGCATGAAGGCGCGAAAATGGGGCCGCATCATCAACATCGCGTCAGCGCATGGGCTGGTGGCCAGCGTACAGAAGGTGGCCTATGTCTCCGCCAAACATGGGCTTGTCGGTCTCACTAAGGTCGTCGGATTGGAGGCTGCGAATGCCGGCGTGACCTGCAACGCCATCTGCCCCGGGTGGGTGCTGACACCTTTGATCCAGCAGCAGATCGACACGCGAGCCAAGGGCTCGGGCAAGAGCGTGCGCGATGCCGAAATAGCGCTGCTCTCGGAGAAACAGCCGATGCTCCAGTTTACGAAGCCAGAGAGTATTGGAGCACTCGTCGTTTTCCTGTGCAGTGACGCGGCGGCAACGATCACCGGCTCCGCCTACTCGATCGACGGCGGCTGGGTAGCGCAGTGATACGCAAGCAATGATCGAACTCCTCGCGCGCGCATTCGGCGGCGGCAAGTCGGAAAAGCCGAAAGCCGGCAAGCGCATCAATCTGGCGCTGCAGGGCGGCGGCGCGCTGGGCGCATTTACCTGGGGCGTGCTCGATCACATCCTCGAGGATGGACGGCTGACGGTCGAGGGAATCTCCGGTGCATCGGCCGGCGCGGTCAACGCCATCATATTGGCCGATGGCCTCGCTCGCGGTGGGCCGGACGAAGCGCGCAAACGACTTGCGGATTTCTGGCGCGCGGCCAGTCTCGGCGGCAACCTGCCCGAGCTTCAGCGCCGTGCCGTCGACCGGTTGTTTTCATTCTGGCCGATTGAAGACACGCCGATCGGCTTATGGATGCAGGCGATGACCCGCTATCTGTCGCCCTATGACTTCAACCCGCTCAACATCAATCCATTGAAGGATCTCGTCGGCCGTTTCGTCGACTTCGAGGCGGTGCGGGCAGCCAAGGAATTGCAACTGTTTGTGTCCGCGACCAACGTGAGGACCGGAGAGCTGCGCGTATTCAGACGCGATGAAATGACGGCTGACATGATCGTCGCGTCGGCGTGCCTGCCGCATCTCTTCCGCGCGGTCGAGATTGATGGCGACGCCTATTGGGACGGCGGCTACGTCGGAAATCCGGCGCTCTATCCGCTGGTCGGTGCGACCGACACGGAGAATCTTTTGCTGGTCCAGATCAATCCTTTGCAACGCAAGCAGGTGCCGAAGACGCGCGACGAGATCATGGCGCGGATCAACGAAATCACATTCAACTCCTCGCTGATGTCGGAGCTGCGCGGCCTTACTTTCGTCGGCCAACTGATCGATGAAGGCAAGCTACCGCGTGGGACCGGCGCCGGACAATATCGCAGGATCAATTTTCATCGCATCGCCCTCACCGGCTCGGCGCAGACCCTGGACAAGGCAAGCCGTCTTAGCACCGACTATGACTTCTTCGAGATGTTGCGCACCAACGGCCGGCGGGCGGCACGCCGTTTTCTCGACGCGCATTACGATGACATCGGTGTGCGTTCCACCCTGGAATTTAAGGTCACGACCGGAGCGGCCAGCGCGTGATATGCTTGCGCGTATGACAGTGCTCTCCGCCGAAATCGGCCAGACTGTTCTCGACATTGTGGTTGCCGACATCACGACACTGAATGTCGACGCAATCGTAAACGCCGCCAATCGTTCGCTGCTCGGCGGCGGCGGCGTGGATGGCGCTATTCACCGCGCCGCGGGACCGGAATTGTTGGCTGAATGCCGCACGCTCAACGGCTGCGAAACCGGGTCCGCCAAGATCACGCGAGGATATCGGCTCAAAGCCAGACATGTGATCCATGCCGTCGGCCCTGTCTGGGGAGGAGGAGACAAAGACGAGGAAGGGCTGCTGGCGGGCTGCTATCGCACGGCGTTGGACCTCGCCGCCGCCAACAGGCTGCAAACGATCGCCTATCCAGCCATTTCAACCGGTATCTATCGTTTCCCGGCCGACCTTGCCGCGCGCGTCGCGGTGGGGACCGTGGCTTCCGAAATTGCTGCGCGTCCTCGCGGCATGACGCAGGTAATCTTCTGCTGCTTCTCTCCCGAGAGCGCGGAGCATCACAAGGACGCGTTTGCCGGCTTGGGACTGGTCTGACGGATTCCGATCGGATGGGAGATCAGATCTTCGGGTCCACATCCAGCCTTACGATCCAGTTCTCCAATCCCGCTCGCATCGCCGGGTAGAGTTTCAGCACGTCCGGATCGTGGCCCGGCACAATGTGATGGCGCGAGCTCGCGAGCTTCTTCAACGTCTTATAGCCCTCGAGCGTGTCACCGACGCTGTAGGTGATCGGAAACACGCGGCCCTCGTCGATATGCGAGTAAAGATGACACGAGTCGGAGGCGACGACGACGTAGCCACGTTTCGTCTTCACGCGCACGCATTGCAGGCCTTTTGAATGCCCCCCGACCTTGTGCACGGTGATGCCAGGCGCCAGTTCCTCGACACCATCATGAAATTCCACACGATAGGCGAAAACCTTTCTGACCATCGCCAGCACGTCGCTTTCGCTGAACGGAATGCGCTGCATTTGGTGGCACATGCAGCGACCAGTCGCATAGGCCATCTCGGTATCCTGGATGTGGTAGCGCGCATTGGGAAAGAGATCGTAGTTGCCCGCGTGATCCCAATGCATATGGGTCGCGACCACATGATCGACCTTGTCGGGCGCAATACCGAGCGCCTGCAAACCTTCGCCGACAGGATGGATGATCTTGCGCGCGCGTTCCTTTGCCGCCACTTCATCGAAGCCTGTGTCGCAGACGAAAGTGCCGTGCGGACCCTTGATGACCCAGACGTAGTAGGCAATCGAAGTCATCTCGTCGTGCGGATCGCCAAAGATGTAGTTCTCCGAGCGCTTGCGGGCATGGGTCGCGTAACAGACAGCATAGACTTCGTGAATATCGTCGCTCATCTTTTCTTCTCCGTTCCCACGGTCACGCCGGCGCGCTTCTCGATCATTTTGACGATGGCGGTGAAATCGCTGTCTCCGCCATACTCGGCGTTCGTCGTTTCCCATTGATCGAGCACCGCGCTCATCACGGCGCTGGGAACGTTCAGCGCTTTGGCCTCGGCAAAGCAAAGGCGCACGTCCTTGAGCATCAACGCCGTGGCAAAGCCATAGTTAAACGTGCGCGGCAGGATTGCTTGCGGGAATTTTCCGTCCGATGCGGTGGTGCGGCCGGATCCGGCGTTAATCACATCGATCATTACGGCAGGGTCAAGTCCCGCCTTCACGCCCATGGCCACGGCTTCCGACGTCGCCGCCATCGCGGTCGCCGAAAGGAAGTTGTTCGCAAGCTTCATCGTCTGGGCCATGCCGGGTTTGTCCCCGATGACGAAGACCTTTCCGAACACAGCGAGCACGCCCTTCACCAAATCGATTTCGACCTTCGGTCCTGAAACCATGACCGCTAGCGTGCCTTTGGTGGCGCCGCCGACGCCGCCGCTGACTGGCGAGTCGATCTGCACGATGTTTTTCTTTGCCAGCGCCGCCGCGATCTTTGCCGCAACCTGCGATCCTGTCGTGGACAAGTCGATGAAGCGCTTGATGCATTTGCCGTGAATGACGCCGCCCTCCCCGGTGGCAACCTTTTCGGAGATCTGCAGCGACGGCAGACTCGCCAGGACGGTTTCGACGCGGTCGGCGACATCGGCAGGCGATGACGCAAGCTGGGCTCCCAATGCGACCAAGGGGGCCACCGCGTCATTGCGCGTATCGTAGACGACGAGCTTGTGGCCGGCCTCGATGAGGCGGCGCGCCATCGGCTGTCCCATATTGCCGAGGCCGATAAATCCGATGTCCATGAGCTGAGTTCCTTCTTGATTCAGCGCGTAAATTCCTTCCGGATCATCTCGGTGTGCTCACCCAGCGCAGGGATCGGGCCGTACGCCCGCTCCTGTCCCGCGCGCATCGGTGCCGGCGCCGGCATGCTGACCGGCCCGCTCGGCGCGCCGACCGTGATCCGGCGCAAATGCGCATGCTTCGACAGGAGCTCCCAGTCGTTGACGCGCGCAAAGGCAATATCGGCCGCTTCAAGCTTCTTCATCAATTCGGCGACATCGTGCCGGGCGAAACTCGCGGCAACTTTCGCGTCTGTCTCTCCGCGGTTCTCGACGCGCTTGGGGTTAGTCGCAAATTTCACGTCTTTGCCGAGGGCAGCCTCGCCCAGAACCTTCTCCGCCAGCACACGCCATTCGCGATCATTTTGGATCGCAATCAGAATGTCAGCGCCGTCGCGGCTCTTGAACACGCCGTAAGGCGCGATCGCCGCGTGCGCGAGACCGATGCGCCTGAACGGTGTGCCGCCCTCCCCGTGGAGAAGCGGCACGGTCATCCACTCCGCCATGGCGTCGAACATCGAGACGGAAATTTCCGTGCCTTCGTTCGTTGTCGAGCGCGCAATCACGGCTTCAAGAATGGCCTCGTAGGCATTGAGCCCGGCCGCCACGTCGACGATCGAAACGCCGACGCGCGCTGGGCCCTCAGGGCCGCCGGTCACCGACGAGACGCCGGATTCAGCCTGGATCAGAAGGTCGTAGGCTTTGCGCTGGGCATAAGGGCCGCTCTCGCCATAGCCTGAAATCGAGCAGCAGATCAGCCGCGGATATTGCTTGCGCAGGCGTGACATCGGAAAGCCGAGCTTGGCAAGCGCCCCCGGTTTCAGGTTCTGCACGAACACATCGGCTTTCTTGAGCATTGCTTCGAGCAGCGCCTTGTCTTCAGCCTTGCCGAGGTCGAGCACCACCGACTGCTTGCCGCGATTGAGCCAGACGAAATTGGCGCTCTCGCCATGTACGACGTGATCGTACTCGCGAGCGAAATCGCCCTCGGGACGTTCCACCTTGATGACACGCGCACCGGCATCGGCGAGGCGGCAGGTGCATTGCGGCGCTGCCACCGCCTGCTCGACCGAAACGACAAGAAGACCGGCGAGCGGCAACCCCATCTCAGTACGACCGCGGCAGGCCAAGCACATGCTCGGCCAGATATGAGAGGATCATATTGGTCGAGATCGGCGCCACCTGATAGAGCCGCGTTTCACGGAACTTGCGCTCGATATCGTATTCCTCCGCAAAGCCGAAGCCGCCGTGGGTCTGCACGCACATATCGGCGGCGGCCCAGGACGCGTCGGCGGCGAGCAGCTTCGCCATGTTGGCTTCCGCACCGATATCCTCGCCCGCGTCGTATTTGCGCGCGGCCTCGTGCACCATCAGCTCGGCGGCGCGCATCTGCGCATAGGTGCGCGCGATCGGGAACTGCACGCCCTGGTTCTGCCCGATTGGGCGGCCGAACAGCGCACGATCCTTGGCGTATTGCGTCGCCTTGGCGATGAACCACTTGGCATCGCCGATGCATTCCGCGGCAATCAATATGCGCTCGGCATTCATACCTGAGAGGATGTAACGGAACCCCTGCCCTTCCGCGCCGATCAGGTTTTCCGCCGGCACGCGCAGGTCGTCGAAGAAAATCTGCGTGGTGGCGTGGTTCATCATGGTGCGGATCGGATTGATGGCGATGCTCGCGCCCTGTGCGAGCCGCATGTCGACCAGAAACACCGACAGGCCATCGGTGCGCTTTTTCGCCTTTTCCTTCGGGGTGGTACGCGCAAGCAGCAGCATCAGATCGGAATGCTCGGCGCGCGAGGTCCAGATCTTCTGGCCATTGATGACGTAGTGATCGTTGCCTTCGCGCTTTGCAGTCGTGCGCAGGGACAGCGTGTCGGTGCCGGAGGTCGGCTCGGTGACGCCGAACGCCTGCAGACGCAGCTCGCCGCTGGCGATCAGCGGCAGGTAGCGCTCTTTCTGAGCGTCGCTGCCATGCCGCAGGATCGTGCCCATCGTGTACATCTGCGCGTGACAGGCGGCGCCGTTGCCGCCGGAGGCGTGCACTTCCTCAAGAATTGCCGCGGCCGCACCCAGGTTGAGGCCGCTGCCTCCGTATTCCTCGGGAATCAGCGCTGCCAGGTAGCCGGCCTTCGTGAGCGCAGCGACGAACTCGGTCGGATAGGCCCTTTCACGATCAAGACCCCGCCAATATTCGCCGGGAAACTTCGCGCAGAGCGCGCGCACGCCGGTGCGAATGTCGGCAAACTCATCGTGCTCGGCCGCGCGCTTTTTCATTGCCCCACTCTATGCAGCCGGCGGCGCCTGACAAGTACGCCTAGATCGGGTCCCAATTGAATACGTCTTCCGACCGCTCCAGCGGCGTGAACAAGGACGCGAAGGCCGGTTTTAGCTCGGCTGCAATCTGCTCTGGCGTCCATCCGCCCGCGCGATGGATGGTCTTCACCGGCCGCGGCTGATTGAACAGGTAGATCTCGTTGTTGCGGACCGAAAGAATCTGCCCGGTGATCCCGCTGGCTGCATCGGAGGAAAGGAACACCGCAAGCGGCGCGATTTTTTCCGGCGTCATGCGCTGGAACGCCTCGATACGACGTTTATCCTGCTCTGATTGGGTGGGAATGGATTCTATCATGCGCGTGAACGCAAACGGTGCAATGCAGTTCGACCGCACGTTGAACCGGGCCATGTCGAGCGCGATGCCGCGTGAGAGACCCATAATGCCGAGCTTCGCGGCCATATAGTTCGCCTGCCCGAAATTGCCGACAAGACCGGAGGTCGACGTCATGTGCACGAAGGCACCGGAGTTCTGTTCACGGAACAGCGGCGCGACCGCGCGGCTCATATTGAACGAGCCGTTAAGATGCACGGCGATCACGTCCGACCAGTCCGACCAGCTCATCTTGTGAAAAATCACGTCGCGCAGAATGCCGGCATTGTTGACGAGGATGTCGATGCGGCCGAAGGCTTCGAGCGCCATTTTCACGACGGCTTCCGCGTTTTTTGGCTCGGTAATCGAAAGCGTCGACGCGATCGCTTCTCCGCCGGCTTGCTTGATAACGTTGACCGTTTCCTGCGCCGGGCCAGTATCGCTGCCTTCTCCCTGCAGGCTCGCGCCGATGTCGCAGACCACGACACGCGCTCCTTCTTTTGCGAGCAGCATCGCGATTCCTCGCCCGATGCCGCGCCCTGCCCCTGTTACAATGGCGGTCTTGCCGGCGACGATGCCAGCCATCAGCGTCCCCACACTTCGTCTGCCAGTTCGACAATCATCCGCAGTTTGGCCCACTGCTCGTCTTCCGCAAGCACGTTGCCTTCTTCCGTCGAAGCAAAGCCGCATTGCGGCGACAGGCATAGTTGATCGAGCGAAATGTATTTGGAGGCGGCGTCAATGCGACGCTTGATCTCGTCTTTCGATTCAAGACGGCCGGTCTTGGTGGTGACAAGCCCGAGCACGACGTGGCGGTCCTTCGGAACGAGCTTGAGCGGTTCAAAACCGCCGGCCCGCTCGGTGTCATATTCCATGAAGTAGCCGTGGACCTTGATGCGGTTGAACAAAATCTCCTGCTCGGCCTCGTACCCGCCGGCGCCCATGAAGGTCGATTTATAATTGCCGCGGCACATGTGCATCGTGATGGTCATGTCGGACGGAATATCCGACATCGCAATATTGATCAGGTCACCATAAAGCTCGCCGAGCTTTTCCGGGTCGTCACCGCGATCCTTCATCGCCTGACGGTATTTCGGATCGCACAGCATCGCGATGAAGACTTCATCGAGCTGTAGATAGCGGCAGCCGGCGTCGGCGAAGGCACGCACGGCTTTTTTGTAAGCCTGACCGAGGTCGCTGAAGAAGGGATCGAGCTCTGGATAGGCCGTCTGATCGATCGGTGTGCGCATCGGCCGCCCATAAGCGGCGGACGGCGCTGGAATCGTGATCTTCGGCGTGCGCTTCGTATGGGCCGCAACGAACTTGAAGTGCTCGATCATCGGATGGTGGGAAAAGCCCACTTTGCCGGTCACTTTCAGACCTTCGTTGCGCGTCGTCACGGCGGCGAAAGCAACGCCGGTATCCATGACGTGCTTTTCGATGCCGTCGAGACCCCAGAGAAAGTCGAGATGCCACCAGGAGCGGCGGAACTCGCCGTCGGTGATCGATTGCAGGCCGATGTCCTCCTGCTTCTTGATGACGCGCTGGATCTCGCGGTCCTCGACTTCCTTCAGCTGGGCAGGCGTGATTTCCCCCTTCATGAGCTGCTCGCGCGCCTTCTTCAGCGCCGCCGGGCGCAACAGGCTGCCGACGTGATCCGCGCGGAACGGCGGCTTGGTTCTTTTGCTCATGATCGACCCCAGACCTCCTCGGATAGCTCAACAATCATCCGCAGTTTCGTCCACTGTTCACTCTCGGCCAAGATGTTGCCCTCTTCCGTCGAGGCAAAGCCGCATTGTGGCGACAGGCAAAGCTGCTCCAGCGGAACGAATTTGGCGGCCTGATCGATGCGGCGCTTGATGTCATCTTTCGATTCGAGCCGGCCCGACTTCGAGGTCACCAGACCGAGCACGACCGTCTTCCCTTTCGGCACAAGCCGCAGCGGCTCGAACCCGCCGGCGCGATCGGTATCGTACTCCATGAAATACGCATGCGCGTTGATCGCGTTGAACAGAATCTCGGCCACCGGCTCGTAGCCGCCCGAAGCGACGAAAGTGGACTGGAAATTACCCCGGCACAAATGCATCGCGATTGTCATATCCGGCGGAATATCCGAGATGGCCGCGTTGATCATGCCGGCATAGATCGATGGCAGCTTTTCCGGATCGTCGCCCCGGTCAGTCACCTGCGCGCGCAGCTTGGGATCGCAGAGGTAAGTGAAATTCACCTCGTCGAGCTGGAGATAGCGGCAGCCAGCGTCCGCGAATGCACGCACGGCCTTGCGATAGCTCTGGCCGAGATCCCGGTAGAAATCGGCCATTTCGGGATAGATCGATTCCGGTACCGCGTCGCGCCCGTAACGGAAATGGAGCGACGAGGGCGACGGGATCGTCATTTTCGGCACTGCGCGCGTGTGTTCCTCCACGAACCGGAAATGGTCGAGCATGGGATGACCCGAGAACGTGCCCAGCTTGCCGATAACGCGCAGCATCATCGGCTTCGGGTTGACTCCCTGAAACCTGATCTTGCGCTCGCCGAGATAAGCCTCAACACCGTCAAGCCTGCCGAGGAAATCGTAATTCCAGAACGCACGCCGGAATTCACCGTCAGTGACGGCCTTAAGGCCGACGTCCTCCTGCTTTTTGATGATGGCCGCGATTTCGCGATCTTCAACCGCCTTCAGCGCGTCGGCAGAGATCTCGCCCTTCTCGTATTTTGCCCGGGCCTCTTTCAGCGGCACAGTGCGCAACAGGCTGCCGACGTGGTCGGCCCGGAACGGAGGACTGCTACGCAGCGACATGAACGAAGACTAGCGGCCCCACACTTCTTCCGCCAACTCCACGATCATCCGCAGTTTCGCCCATTGCTCGTCCTCGGCCAGCACGTTGCCCTCTTCGGTCGAGGCAAAGCCGCATTGCGGCGACAGGCACAACTGATCGAGTGCAACATATTTCGTCGCTTCGCCGATACGCCGCTTGATGTCGTCCTTTGGCTCCAGCCGCCCGCTCTTGGATGTGACGAGCCCGAGCACCAGTTGTTTTTTGCCCTTCGGGAAATGGCGCAGCGGCTCGAAACCCCCGGCACGGTCGCTGTCGTATTCGAGGAAATAGCCATCGAGATTGGTATTGCCGAGCAACTGTTCGGCGACGAATTCATAGCCACCCTCTGCGATCCAGGTGGAGCGGAAATTGCCGCGGCAGGAATGCATGGTGATTGCCATGTCGGCAGGCTTGCCCTCTAGCGCCGAGCAGGTCGCTTGCGCATAGATCGCAGGCAACGTATCGGGGCTATCACCGCGTGATTTCGAGCCCTCCCGCTCTTTCGGGTCGCACATCATCGCCCAGGCGGTATCATCGAGCTGCAAATAGCGGCAACCGGCCTCGTAAAAGGCCTTGATCGCCGCGCGCCACGCTGCGGCGATGTCGGCGAAAAACTCGTCATAGTCCGGGTAGGCCTGCTTGCTCACCATCGCGCGGCCCTGCCGGAAATGGAACGTGCTGGGCGCCGGGATCGTCATCTTCGGCGTCACACGGCATTTGCTCTTGAGAAACTTGAAATGCTCGATATGCGGATGGCCCTTGAATTTGACCTTGCCGTCGATGCGGATCGCCTCATGTTTGGTCTCGACGCCATGAAACTTGATCCCCGTGTCGGTCGTGATCGGGGTGACGCCTTCCAGGCCCCGGAAGAAATCGAAATGCCACCATGTGCGGCGGAATTCGCCATCGGTCGCAAGCTTGAGGCCGATTTCCTCCTGCTTTTTGACGATCTTCTCGATCTCGCGGTCTTCGACCGACTTGAGCGCCGCGGCGTCGATCTCACCCTTGGCATGCTGCGCACGCGCATGCTTCAGCGGCGCCGTGCGCAACAGACTGCCAACGTGATCGGCTCGAAACGGCGGCGAGGTACGGGCGGTCATTTTCCCCAGACCTCTTCGGATAACTCGACGACCATACGTAATTTTGCCCACTGCTCTTCTTCGGCCAGCACGTTGCCTTCCTCGGTCGAAGCAAAGCCGCATTGCGGAGACAGACAAAGCTGATCGAGAGCGACGAACTTGGTCGCCTCTTCGATTCGCTTTTTGATGTCGGCCCGCGGCTCCAGCCGGCCTGACTTCGACGTAACCAAGCCAAGCACCACGATCTTGTTGCCTTTGGGCAGGAAACGCAGCGGCTCAAAACCGCCGGCACGGTCCGTGTCATATTCCAGGAAATAACCGTCATAGTTGCACTTGCTCAAAAGACTTTCCGCAACCGGTTCGTATCCTCCGGACGAAATGAAGGTCGAACGGAAATTGCCGCGACAGACATGCGTGGTAATTGTCATGTCGGCGGGCTTGGCTTGCAGCGCCTTATTGATGCACTTGGTGTAGCTCTCCTGCAGATGATCGACATCGAGGCCGCGGTCACGCGCCTTCTGTAGTTCCGCCTGCGAGCAGAGATAGGCCCATGCGGTGTCGTCGAACTGCAGATAACGGCAGCCAGCGTCATAGAATGCCTTGATCGCCTTCTGATAGGCTACCGCAAGATCGTCGAAGATGGCATCGCGGCTCGCATACACGCTTTTGCTCACCGCGTTGGGTTCGAGCCGGAAGTGGAACGTCGAAGGCGCCGGAATGCACATCTTCGGCGTCACCTTGGTATGCGCCTTCAGGAACTTGAAATGCTCCAGCATCGGATGATTGGAGAAGCCAATCTTGCCGCTGACGCGAATTGAGCGCGGCTTGGTCTGCACGCCCTGAAACTGGATGCCGTGGTCGAGTTCGTAAATCTCGACATTGTCGAGCATGCCGTAGAAGTCGAAGTGCCACCATGAGCGGCGAAATTCCCCATCGGTCGCAAGTTTGAGCCCGATCTCTTCCTGCTTCTTGATGATTTTCTCGATCTCGCGGTCCTCCACCTCTTTGAGCTGGGCCGCGGTTATCTCGCCTTTTTCGCGCTTGGCGCGGGCGTCCTTGACCGGCGCGGTGCGCAGAATGCTGCCGACATGATCGGCGCGAAATGGCGGTTTGGTTCTTTGTGTCATCACTCCCTCCGCGACTGGCCCGCCCGTGCAGCGGGTCTTAATTGGTTCGAGCCATAGCACGGCTCGCGCCGTGCCGTCCTGCGGCGGCTTCGCATGCATAGCGCGCGGTTTCAAGCGTGCCGCCAAATGAAAAATAATGCGGCGCCACCTCACCAAGGTCGCCTGCTGCCGAAAGCGTTTCAATGATGCGATCGGGTCCGACGTGTCCGACAAGACCGTGGGCGACGCCCGAAACCAGCCCGCGCAGGGAAGCGGCCACGCCGCAGCGCCTGGCATAGCGCAGCAGCGCAGGCACGCTGGTCGGTCCTGCCATGCCGATTTTTATCGGCTTGCCGATACCGCTCGCGCGTACCTGTCTCATCCAGGCTAGGATCCGTTCGGGCGAGAACGAGAATTGGCTGACAATATGGACGCGTAATTCCTGCGCAGTTGCGGCAGCAATTTTCTCGTCGAGCGCGGATTCCAGACGTCCAGCCGGAATCCGCGGATGGCCTTCCGGATAGGCGCCGATCCCGATCTCCTCAATGCCGGTTTCACGCAGGCGGCCTTTCTGGATAACCGCGAGGGCGTCGGCGAAGGCTCCGGGCGTGTCAACATCACCGCCGATGACCAGCAGCCGTCGCACGTCGGCGTCGCCGCGCAGGCCCGACAGCAATTCCTGCAAGTCCGCCGCACCCGCAAGGCGCCGCGCCGCGATGTGAATGATCGGCTCCAGTCCGGCTTTGCGCAATGCGGCCGCCGCTGCGACGATCTCTTGCCGGGTGATCGTTGGTACGGCGGAAAAATAGATCGGCGTCGTTGCCGGAACAATATCGGCCAGCTTAGCGATCTCGGTCGCGGTCGGCCGTGTTGCCTCGAGCGAAAAGTGCCCCGCGAAAGCGGCAGCATCGGGCGCTGGAGCAGCGGCAGACATAGTCGCGCCTATTCGCGCCGGCGCGAGATCACGAAGGATTCGTCGTAGAACCACAGACCGCCGTGCTTCTGGAGAACATCCCGCGTCGCTTCAATATAGCGGCGGTCGCTGTTCACATCGGACAAACGGTCGTCCTCTACCTGCGCCACATAGATCGCCGCGTTCCACGCGGCCAGCAACGTCGACGTTCCGATCGATGAAGAAATCTCCGACGGCAATGTATGCATGTCGTAGCGGAACAGGGACCGCTGGTCGGAATAGGCATTGAAATTGAGATCGCGGCCAGCCGCGCCCAGGTCGTGTTTGACTTCCTTGAGCAGGTCGTGACGGCTGTGAACGAATGGATTGTCGTTCGGCCAAACCTTGTGAATGATTTCCATTCCCGGATCGTGACCATAAGAATGAATCGCGATCATCCGGCCGCCCGGACCGAGCGCGCGTGCAAGTGGTGCCAGCACTCGTTTGGCCTTGAATTCGAGGGAAGCGCGAGCGCGGTAGGGTTGAGAGGCGATGACAAGATCATAATCTGCAACGGTACCGCCCGGTTTCGGTATGATCTGGTCGAGCAGGAATTTATGGTCGTTGCGGTAGATCACGAGAATGACGGGGCGCTCGTAGACAGGGTTACCGCTCTTTGCACTGACGCGCGCTTTCCAGCTTTCGGCGAGGAACGGCTCGAGATCGGTAATCTGCTTCTCGAAGCTATGCGCGGTGTTGCCCTCCATCGCCAGTTCTTTCCACACCAGGCTGGTCGCGGCGCTCAGCGATTTGACCGCGAGCCAGGGCGCTTCCGCGTATGCGAGATTGGTAAGCACCAGCACCGTGGACGGATGCTCGATGAAGCGGTCCGCCATCTTGTGCAATGTCAGGCGGATGTCCTCGAGGCTGATCTCCTTGCCGACGATATAGAACGGCGTGGTCGGGAAACGGTCGTGCATCGA
>Ga0310813_10000839_pt1 | contig 18803 bp, 9 predicted proteins | sample YN3metagenome_FD_203086 | JGI IMG/M metagenome (GOLD analysis project Ga0310813, IMG submission 203086) | Soil microbial communities from experimental microcosm in Duke University, North Carolina, United States - YN3 | ecosystem: Engineered > Artificial ecosystem > Soil microcosm > Unclassified ...
TTTCGCCCTGGGACCGAAACCATCCCGCATACGGGACGCCGGAATACAACGATGTCTACATCAACACGATGAAAGAAGTGTTCGCAAACTACGGCCCCCTGTTTGAACTCTGGTGGGATGGTGCCAACGGCGAAGGGCCGAACGGCAAGAAGCAGATCTATGATTTTAAGAAATTTGAGAATGTCGTTCGCGAATTTTCTCCTCACACTGTCGTGTTCAGCGATATCGGTCCCGATATCCGTTGGGTCGGGAATGAAGACGGTGTTGCCGGCGAAACAAACTGGAATCTTTTGGACACCGCGGGTTTTGGCCGGGGTGCTACCTCTCCCCCGACAGACACTCTCAACCGTGGCAATGAAAACGGCGCAAACTGGATTCCGGCAGAGTGCGACGTTTCGATACGCCCCGGCTGGTTCTACCATGCCGGCCAGGATACGCTTGTCAAAACTCCTGAACAACTCATGAGGTTGTATCTGCTCTCTGTCGGCAGAGGATCAAGCCTGCTTCTCAATGTTCCTCCCGACACGAGAGGGCTTATTCACGAGCAAGATTCTGCTGCGCTGATGGGATTCAAGAAACTCCGCGACAAATTGGTTCCCCGAAATCTTGCGCTCGGGGTGAAAGCAGTGGCGATAGATAACGGAAAAGAAATCGAAACCCCGAATCTCAACGATGGCGATTCGAGAACGTGTTGGGCTCCGGAACCGGGAAAGAATATCTGTACCATCGAACTGGATTTAGGGGGCGAAAAGTCGTTTACGACGATTCAACTTCAGGAGGGAATTGAGTTTGGTCAACGTATCAAGTCCTTCTCGTTAGAGGTGGAACAGAAGGCGGGATGGAAGAGAGTTGCATCAGGCACGACCATCGGGTACAAACGGATACTTCAGTTTCCGAAAGCGACCGCTCAAAAGATTCGACTGAACATTCTCAGTTCGAAAGCGACTCCTATGCTGTCGGAAATTGCAATCTTTTCTTCCCACTATTACGGTGATCCACCGAAGGGCCATCGACCATGAAGCGTTTTTTTCTCAACTCGATAAGGCTCACATTGTTTCAGAGGACCGGCGGTATCGGTTTGAACGTCGACTATGAGAGCCGGAACATTAAAAAACAGCCGATTCCCGATCAGATACTTTTCCTAAAACCGTAACGTGCATGAGCAGACAACTTCAAAGACATTTGAGGGGAACAGCATTGGCTGCTATCGCCGGTGTTGCCCTCATACTCCTGGGTTCAACGTTATGCGCGCAAGCCACTTCTGGCGACAAGAAATCCCGTGAACGTATAGACAAGGCGGTTGAAGAGCTGCTGTCAAGAATGACGCTCGAAGAGAAGCTCGGCCAGCTGCAGTGCGAAATTCAGGAAGTCGACGGCAGAGACACCATCATCACGAAAGGCATTGGCAGCCTTGCCGCTCCGCTGAGACAACTTTCTGCCAGGGAAGCAGCGGGGAAAGCCAACCGCATCCAAAAACTTGCACGAGAAAAGACGCGTTTAAAGATTCCGGTGCTCATTCACGATGAAGGTGTTCACGGCCTTTGGGGGAACGGGGCTACGAGTTATCCCCAGGCAATTGCTCTTGCGAGCACGTGGGATCCGGATCTCCTTCACCGTGTTGCTTCCAACATCGCCGTTGAGGCGCGAACGAGAGGTATCCGGCAGCTTCTCTCCCCCGTGATCAATATTGCCCGCGATGTTCGCTGGGGAAGAGTTGAGGAAACGTACGGCGAAGATCCGTATCTCACCTCCCGGTTGGCAGTAGCGTTTTGCAAAGGACTTGAAGAAGAAGGAGTTATTTCGACTCCAAAGCATTTTGCCGCGAATATCGGTGACGGCGGGCGCGACAGTTATCCCATAAATTTTTCGGAACGCCTGCTGAGGGAAATCTATTTCCCGGCCTTTAAGGCGTGCATCCAGGAAGCCCACGCCGGCTCGGTGATGGCGGCATACAATTCTCTTAACGGCCTGCCGTGCTCCGGGAATCGTTGGCTCTTGACCGATATTCTCAGGAAGGAGTGGGGCTTCGATGGCTTTGTGGTTTCCGATTACGGTTCGGTCTCCGGGATGGTGGATATGCACCGCGTCGTCGCAACAGACCAGGAAGCAGCAGTACTTTCTCTGAACGCGGGCCTCGATGTGGAACTTCCCAATATTTATATTTATGGGTCTCCATTGTCGGAAGCGGTGAAAAGCGGAACCGTCTCACAAACTGCAGTTGATTCTGCGGTGAGAAGAGTGTTATCTGCAAAGTTCCGATTGGGAGTCTTTGAAAACCCATTTGTCGATCCGAATAAAGCAGCAATAGCAAACGATGCACCAGAACACCGCGCCCTCGCACTTCAGGCAGCCCGGGAAGGAATAGTACTTCTCAGGAACGAGCAACATTGCTTGCCGCTGAAGAAAAGTGTAACATCAATTGCAGTCATTGGCCCGAATGGTAATGCCGTCCGTCTCGGCGGCTACAGCGGTTTCGGAACAAAGGCTGCGACGCTTCTCGAAGCTCTACGGAATAAAGTCCCTCATGCGATAGTTGGGTATGCAAAGGCAACGGATCTGAAAATATCAAACCTCGTTTCTGTTCCCGGAACATATCTTTACGCAGCAACCGTTGCGTCCGGTGTTCACGGATTACACGGCGAGTACTTCAACAACATGAACCTCTCCGGACCACCGGCGCTTGTTCGCACCGAAAACGAAGTGGATTTCGATTGGGGCGAAGGATCACCGGATGCAGCGGTTCAGACCGATCATTTTTCTGTACGATGGACAGGGAAACTGGTTCCTCCCGTTTCGGGACGATTCAAACTGGGCATGACCACCGACGACGGTGTACGGTTATTTCTGGACGACAAGCTGCTCATCGACAGCTGGATCGACCGCGGCCCCACATCGGACGAGACTGCGGTTCACCTCGAAGCGGGGCATGAGTATAGTGTACGGATGGAATATTATGAAAATGGCTACGGTGCCGTGGCGCGGTTCGGCTGGGACTACAAACCCGCTGTCGACACGATGATGCAGGCGGCAGTTGCTCTGGCCAGGAAATCTGACGTTGCAATCGTCGCCGTGGGAGTCATTGAAGGAGAAGGAAGTGACCGCGCCAATCTCGATCTCCCGGGAAAACAGGAGGAGTTGATCCGGTCAATCAGCGAGACAGGAACGCCTACCGTCGTTGTCCTGATGAACGGAAGTGCGGTGACGATGGCAAATTGGAGCGACCGCGTCTCGGCAATTGTCGAGGCCTGGTATCCCGGTGAAGAAGGCGGAAACGCCCTTGCAGATGTCCTCTTCGGCGATTATAATCCCTCGGGAAAATTACCGATTACGTTTCCCCGGAGTGTCGGGCAGGTGCCGCTCTATTATAACCACGGACCGACGGGACGCGGAGACAATTATATCGACATGAGCGGTACACCGCAGTTTCCGTTCGGATTTGGTTTGAGCTATACGACATTTGAGTACAGCAACATTGAGGTGATTCCTCAGAAGATGAATCTTAGCGATAGCGTAACCGTTCGACTGCAGATCAAAAACACCGGAATGCTTCAGGGAAAAGAGATCGTCCAACTCTACCTTCGCGACGTGGTAAGTTCGGTCGCCTCCCCCGTCCTGCAGCTTCGGCGTTTTAAGAAAATCGACCTCCGTCCCGGCCAGTCTGAAATGGTAGAGTTCACGCTGACGCCGGATGATCTCGCGATTTATGATGCTCAAATGAATCACATCGTTGAGCCCGGCGAATTTGAAGTGCTTATCGGGAGTTCATCGCAGGACATTCGTCTCAAAAAGAGTTTTATTGTTAAACAATGAATTATGAACAAGAATAATTTGAGGGTGACAATGAAAGTTGATCGGCAGCAAATGAGTTACGCGCTCGTTCTGTTTCGCATCATCACGATGTGTTGCTTGTGCTCAATCGGCCACTTCTTCGGTAACGAATACCGTACATTCGGCAAAACAAAACCGGTGCCCGTCTTTCTACTGGAGAATACGCATGTTCAGCAAGCGATTACGGTCCAACATGATACACTCATGGATGACGTTCTCAGGCTTCTGCCCGAATCCGGACAACAATCGGGATCCACGCAGCCAATGGTTGTGGCAACCGACGCCGATTTCGGCTTGGAAGTCATGTATACCGACTGGCAGGCCCCCGGAAAACCGAACAATGCGGAGAATCCGATACTCCTGACAAAAAAAGATTTCACTTTTGTCAATCAAACATCAGCGCGCGCAGCAGACGGATCACAGGAGCTGGTACTCTATTTTAAAGCAAAAGAAACTACGCTTGAATTGCTTATAACATATCGCCTCGGCAAGAACGACTTCTTTGCGCGGAGGAGCCTTGCCGTAAGCGACACGGCATTTGGCCACCACTTCCTGCGCTGGATGTGGCCGCGAAGGGGAATGATTCATGGAGTAAGATCGATTGTCAAGGCGGGCGGGTTCGGCCAGCCCGTAGCGCTGTTGATGAATGAAGGCGGGGCATTTTTCGGACTGGAATATCCCACCGCCGACAACAATGTCGAATCGTTATACAACGAAACGTGTTCCATCCGGTGCGGGCAGGAATTTGGCCAGGTCATCAGCAGTAACTGGGTTCAAAGTGAATTTGTTGTCGAAGCTGTCACCCCAAATGACTTCGTCAAAGATTGGTTTTTCAAGTATGTCGATGCAATCCGCGCGTCGCCGTTGCGCCCCTTTACACTCTATAATAGCTGGTATGATCTGCGTTCCCCGGAATATCCGAGAGTTCCAAAAGAGCATTGGATGAGCGAAATCTCTGCAATGGGAATGGCAAAACTCTTGCGGGAGAATATGATTGAGAAGCACAATATCAAGCTCGATGCGTTTGTGCTTGACGACGGATGGGATGTGTACGAAAGCGACTGGGTTCTCCGGAAGGAACAGTGGCCCAACGGCCTGAAGCCGCTTGCCGATGAGTTGAAAAAAACGAACACGACACTCGGCATATGGGTTGGGCCGACCGGCGGATATTCGTTCAGAATGCGGCGGGTGAACTGGATGAAAGACCACGGCTACGAAGTTGTCGGAAAGACAAGAGACAATTCGATGTTGTGCCTGGCCGGGACTCGCTACAGCGAGCTGTTCAAGAAGCGGGTCACAGACTTCACCGGCAATGACGGAGTGGGGTATTTTAAATGGGATGGCCTCCAGTTTTCATGCAGTGAGCCGAACCACGGACATCCGGTCGACATATATTCGCGTCGCGCCGTGATGGAATCGGTGATCGACAAGTGCCGTGCTGTCCGGGAAAAGAACCCGAGCACCTTTCTCAATATTACATCCGGGACATGGCTCAGCCCGTGGTGGGTGAAATACGCGAATACAATCTGGATGCAGGGTTCGGATTACGGATTTTCCGATGTTCCTTCGATCAGCAAACGCGACGGTGCGATCACCTACCGGGATTTTATCTTGTATGACGATTTCAAGAACCTCGATTCGTGGTTTCCGATTCAAAATTTAATGACACACGGAATTATTAAAGGAAAGCTCGAATCAACCGGCAGTCCCGACGAACCGCTCGATAAGTTTGCCGATGACGCGCTGCTGTACTGTGCCCGCGGAGTCTCAATGTATGAGCTCTATATCTCTCCCGATATCCTCTCGGAAGGCGAGTGGAACACGCTGGCGGCGTCGCTCACGTGGGCGAGGGACAGGTTTGCTATTCTGTCGTCGACATACATGATCGGCGGTGACCCGATGAAACGGGAATCATACGGGTATGTGCATTTCAAAGGAAACGAGGGGATTATTGCGGCCCGGAACCCGTTTATTCCGAACGCCACACTCGATGTGGAGCTCTCAGCGGCGCAGGGCCTTGACCCGAAAGCGAGCTCTCTCGTCGTTGAAAAAGTATATCCCACCCATTGGATCGCTCCCCGGCTTTATTCAGCGGGGGACAAACTCTCCCTTCCGCTCGACGGATACGAAACAGCGGTCTATGAAATTTATCCGGTTGAGAAGGCCTCCGCTCCACTCGTAGCCGGCGTTATGTTTGATGAAGAGGCTGGCAATGGTTCAGGATATGCGTTGAATTATCATAGCGCGTCGCCGGAAGCAATTATCCTCAATCCATCCGTCGTTAAATCGATGTCGGTGAACGGAAAGAATCAGAAACCGGCCGACTTCACATTCACATCTGAGCCAACGGTTCCTATCGTGTCAGGTTTTGAAGTTACCTCCCCCCTTGCCGGAACAAATGAGTTGAATGTGATTTTTGATCTTTCTGAAACTTCCTCTCAGGCAACGATCTCTATACTTCTTACGCCGGACAGCAGCCTGACAGTAAAGAAAAAACCGACGCTCTCGGTGAAACTCGATGGTGCTCTGGCAACAGTCCGGCAGGAGGACCAGGAAGGTAAATCGCAATGGTATCAGATCGATGTCACTCCCGGGAAGCATACAATGTCCGTTGCCCTCACCCCCGGTAAGGATGAAAAGGAGTGGAAAGGGCGTGCGTATCTCTGGTTGATCGCGCAGCAGAAACAGAAGACGGAAGAGATTTCGTTCACACTTGCGAAAGACGCAAAACGTCGCCCGATGCCTCCTCACCCATGGAAACCAGGCGAAGTCCGAAAGAATCTCCTGCTGGCAGATGTCCGGTTATCCGCGTCCACATCAAAATAAAGGGATCAGCATGAATCGAAACATTTTATTCTTGTTCCTGGTCTTGGTGCTGTTTGGCTGCAACAAACCGCAGGAGCAATCAGCGGCAAGCCGAGATAAAATCAAAATTGGTTTTATCGTAAAACAACCGGATGAACCGTGGTTTCAGAGCGAGTGGAAGTTTGCCCAGCAGTGCGCCGACTCGTTCGGCTTCGAGTTAATCAAAATCGGCGCGACCGATGGCGAGAAGGTGCTTGCGGCGATCGATAATCTTGCCGCCCAGGGAGCGAAAGGGTTTGTTATTTGCGCTCCGGATGTGCGGCTTGGCCCCTCGATTATTGCAAAGGCAAACGGTTACGGGTTAAAGGTCATCAGTGTCGACGACCGTTTCGTCGGGGCGGACGGAGCTTTTATGAACAGTGTTCACCACCTCGGAATTTCTGCGCGCGAGATCGGTAAGAACGTCGGACAGGCCTTATCCGAGGAAATGAAGAAACGCGGCTGGACCAGCGAAGAGACGGCCGTGTGCGCAATGACATGGGAGGAACTGCAGACAACCCGTGAACGCACCGACGGTGCCATCGAAGCGCTGACGGCGGCAGGATTTCCGAAAGAGAAAATATTCAAAGCACCGCAGCGAGTTGCCGACATTCCCGGCGCGTTCGACGCCGCCAATACGCTGCTGACGCAGCATCAAAATGTCAAACATTGGCTGATTTGCGGCAACAACGATAATGCCGTGCTCGGAGCCGTCCGGGCGATGGAAGGGCGCAGCTACACCGCATCATCCGTTGTCGGTATCGGAATCAACGGCACGGATTGTATCGTCGAATTTCAGAAGGCTCAACCTACCGGCTTCTTCGCCTCGGTCTTGTTGACCCCGCGCAGGCACGGATTCGAAACTTCCGAAATGCTCTATCGATGGGTCAAAGATAACGTCGAACCCCCGCTCGAAACGTACACGACCGGTATTTTGATCACGCGGGATACCTTTCAATCGAAGTTGAAAGAACAGGGATTGATGTAATGAGCGATTCATCCCTCCATCAGGAAAAACCGTCTTCGATGTTTCGGGCTCTTTTTAGAAATTCCGGAATGATCGCGGTATTCGGCGTACTGTTCATTCTTGTAGCGCTGCTTGTTCCCAACTTCTTTAGTCTGGTGAACCTGAACGGGTTGATGTTATCCGTGGCTACGGTCGGCATTATCGCATCGACAATGCTCTTCTGTCTTGCCGCAGGAGATTTCGATCTGTCGGTAGGTTCTATCGTTGCTGCCGCCGGAATCCTGGCGGCTGTGACAATTAACGCTACCGGCAGCGTTATGATGGGCATTGTCGCCGGTATTGTCCTCGGCGGTCTCGTCGGCATTATCAACGGATTTGTTATTGCCGCGCTCGGTATTAACGCCCTCATCTCAACGCTCGCGACAATGCAGATTGTTCGCGGGTTCGCGTACATTATTTCCGACGGAAAAGCGATTGGCATTCGGGAAGAAGGATTTTTCTCTCTGGGAGTTACTACGATTCTCAGTATACCTGCCCCCGTATGGATTATGATCCTCTGTTTCCTCGTCTTCGGTGTTCTTCTCAACAAGACAATTTTTGGCAGGCATACTCTCGCGGTCGGAGGAAATAAGGAAGCCGCGCGGCTCGCCGGTATTCCGGTGAAGCGGGTGAAGATGACCATTTTTGCACTCCAGGGAGTGATCGCCGGCTTTGCAGGAGTTATTCTCGCCTCACGCATGACGAGCGGCCAGCCGGCTACGGCGCAGGGGCTGGAGCTGCAGGTTATTTCCGCGTGCGTGCTGGGGGGAGTCTCGTTGAGCGGCGGTGTCGGATCAATGAGCGGAGTCATTGTCGGCGTGCTCATCATGGGAACCGTGCAGAACGCAATGAACCTGCTGAACATTCCACCCTTTTATCAATATGTTGCCAGCGGAGCGATTCTTCTGGCGTCGGTCATGTTAGACCGCTTGCGAAGAAGAAGCATCGGCTGATATATGTCTCGGAGTGACGGACTTGTCGCTCTCGCGAGAAGTTCTTGTCTCGTCGATTACAAGAGATTCTTAGGAAGAACCAAGCAGATTTTTCGACAGATCACTTAGTGGAGCTACCATGAAATTGCTATATTCCCTGACCCTCTTATTTCTTTTTTCATCTCTGACGTATGCTCAATCTCTCCGTCTTGAAGAGCTCGACCTCTCCGCGATGGAGTGCGGGTGGGGTACTCCCGAGGCCGCAAAATCAGTAGACGGCAACCCGCTGACAATAGCCGGCCATAAGTTCGAGCACGGCGTGGGGACGCATGCCGTCAGTTCCTTCTTGCTGAACCTTCACAGCAAAGGAAAGAGATTTTCAGCGGCCGTCGGCGTCGATCAGGAGACGGGCAATGCCAAAGCGAGCATCGCCTTTTATGTGTTGGGAGATAAAAAAATATTGTGGGAAAGCGGAGTCATGCATATCACGGACTCTGCAAAGGTCATCGACCTCGATATTGCAGGCGTTGAACAGCTGGGATTATTGGTTACTGGGACGGATGACGGCATCGACTATGATCATGCCGACTGGTGCAATGCAAAGTTAGAATTTACCGGAACAGTAACAGCCGGAGACGTGATTGCAAAACAGTCAAAAGCATCATACATACTCACTCCCCGTCCCTCAGATGCACCTCACATCAACAGCGCAAAAATTTTTGGCGTTCGTCCGGGAAACCCGTTTCTCTATACTGTCGCCGCGACAGGCAAACGACCCATGACATTTGATGCCGACAAACTTCCTGCCGGACTCACGTTGGATGCGCCGACCGGGAGGATCACTGGAGTTCTGAACCAACGTGGAGAGTACAACGTTACCCTGAAAGCAAGGAACGCGAGCGGAGAGGGACAACAGCGGCTACGCATCAGTGTCGGCGATACTATTTGCCTGACGCCTCCGATGGGATGGAATAGCTGGAACTGCTGGGCATGCGCTGTCGATGATCAAAAGGTCCGGGTCTCCGCGGACGCGATGGTTGCCTCCGGGTTAGCCGATCATGGATGGACATACATTAATATCGATGATTGCTGGGAAACAAAACCGGATGCAAAAGAAGAAAATCTCAAGGGTGAGGCACGGGACGGCGCGGGGATGATCAATACAAACCAAAAATTTCCCGACATGAAAGCGTTGAGCGAATATGTTCATAATAAAGGATTGAAGCTCGGCATTTATTCCGGGCCGGGACCAAAAACCTGTGCAGGATTCACGGCGAGCTATCAGTACGAAACACAGGACGCCCGCAGGTATGCCGATTGGGGCATCGATTACCTGAAGTACGATTGGTGTTCATACGACGGAATTGCAAAAGATCGCAGCCTGCCGGAGCTGAAAAAACCGTACAGCGTCATGCGCACGGCGCTTGATACAGTTCGCCGGGACATCGTCTACAGCTTGTGTCAGTACGGCATGGGGAATGTGTGGGAGTGGGGTGCTGAGGTCGGCGGAAATTGCTGGCGCACAACCGGGGATATCACCGATACATGGGCGAGCATGTCGGCGATCGGATTCAAACAAACTGGGCATGAACTCTACGCCGGGCGGGGCCACTGGAATGATCCCGATATGCTTGTCGTAGGTCTTGTCGGATGGGGTCCTCAGCTGCACCCAACGCACCTGACTCCCGACGAACAGTATACGCATATCAGTCTATGGTCGTTGCTTTCCGCGCCGCTACTTATCGGATGTGATTTAAGTAAGCTCGACGAATTTACATTGAACTTGCTGACAAATGATGAAGTCATTGCCATCAATCAGGACCCCCTGGGCAGGCAAGCGCACCGGGTACTCAACAACGACGGCACCCAGATATGGGCAAAGGAACTCGAAGACGGGTCTTTGGCCGTTGGGTTGTTTTTCGTGGACGATCGGGAGAGAACCACCCCGTCAGATTATTTCAACTGGGAAATGAAAGATAAGGCCACGATGACACTCCACGCTTCAGACCTTGGCTTTAGGGGAAAATTTAAAGTGCGGGATGTCTGGCGTCAGAAAGATATTGGCGTATTTGAGGGGCAGTATCAGGCAGACATTCCCTATCATGGGGTGAAACTACTTCTAGTAACGGAAGAGAAGTAGCAACGTTTAACGCTGATTTTTGTTTCTCCTAATAATCAATTATGATTATTTACGGGAATGCCAAATTCTGGATTCAAGAAAGCAATTTGCCGCTCCAACGAGTAAATGACCTAAAAGACGTTATGGAGCAAATGTCCAGATTATAGATAGACACTATGCCAGCACTTCAATATTCTCAAATGATATATCGTGCATGCGGACGCAGCGGCTTAAAATTGCCTGCAATTTCACTGGGACTATGGCACAACTTCGGATCCGTGGATTCGTTCGAAACTGCCCGGGCCATGATCCTTCGGGCATTCGATCTTGGCATCACTCATTTCGATCTTGCCAATAATTACGGCCCCCTTCCCGGTTCAGCAGAAGAAAACTTCGGGAAGATTCTCAAACGGGATTTGGAAAACCATCGTGACGAGCTTATTATCTCGACGAAGGCAGGCTATCGCATGTGGGACGGTCCATACGGCGACGGAGGATCGCGAAAGTACCTCGTCGCAAGCCTGGATCAGAGTTTGCGACGTATGGGTCTAGAGTATGTCGACATTTTTTATCATCATCGACCCGACACGGAGACCCCTCTCGAGGAAACGATGTCCGCGCTCGACCACATTGCGAGAAGCGGTAAGGCATTATACATTGGCATCTCTTCGTACGACGCGGATCGAACCGCGCAGGCAGCAAGCATTCTCCGAACTCTTGGGACACCATGCCTGATTCACCAACCGAAGTACAATATGTTTAACCGGTGGATCGAGCCGAGTCTACTGAGCACGCTGGAGAAGGAAGGCGTCGGATGTATTCCGTTCTCACCCCTTGCACAGGGGCTACTCACCGACAGATACCTGCATGGAATTCCCGACGACTCGCGCGCCGCGAAGCCGCATGGATGGCTGAAACGCGAAGAAGTATCAGATGAGAAGCTGACGAAGATCAGAGAATTGACAAATGTTGCACGGAAGCGAGGGCAGAGCTTGGCCCAAATGGCGGTCGCGTGGATTCTGCGGCACAAGGCCGTGACATCGGTGCTTATCGGCGCCAGCCGTGTTCAGCAGATCGATGACTGCGTTGGCGCGTTGAATAAATTAGAATTTACTGCAGAAGAATTAAAGTCAATTGAGAGCGTTCTGCAAAACGCCGGCCAACCGTCCTAAGCTAACCGCCTAAATAGAAAAGGCTGCCATAGTAGACGGCAGCCTTTGATGTAACAAATTGTAACGCTCTATATCGGGTACTACTTGCTCCTCCGGCGCAGTTCTACCCCGCCTTCAACGGATCCTTCCCCGCCTTCTTCAGCTGCTTGTTTGTTGTCGCGAGACCCTCGGTCGTGAACGTGCGCCACCATGTCAGCATGACATCGAGTTTTCTCTGCTGCTCTTTGACTGAATTGGTCTGCGAGACCGTCGGCTTTGCTTCGGCATTCTGAATAACAGTCATGAGGTAAAGCAATCTGGTCTGCAGCATGCCAAAGGTCTCACGGTCTTTCTTCAGGTCATCCGCCTTGAAGTACATGACGTCGATATCCGCAGGTACACCATCCCCCAGGAGCGCGTTCATCAGTTTGTTGAGCGATGAAAGGGTGTCAACCAATACTGAATCCTTCAAATTATTATTTGCTTTTTCTATCTGCCGTCGCAGCTGTTTCACCTGGCCGGTTGCTTTCCGAAGACGCTCAAGCCCCGCATAACATTCCATCGAAAGTTCGAATCGCGACTGCAGGATACCTTCCGGCGTGTTGACTCGCGGATCCATCTTTACCGTCATGTGTTGTGAATATTTCTTACCGTCGGCGTTCAGTGTTACCGTATATGTCCCGGGATTCGCCCACGGCCCCTTTGGCTGGCTCGCCGTATTATGGAGTACCGCCGAAATCGGGAACGAGCGGGGCATGCTATCCGGCGGGGTATAATGCAGGTCCCACACAAGCCGGTGTACACCCGTCATTGCGGAAAGCTTTTGCTGCGGACGAATCCAATAGGTTGGAATGCTCAGGCTGTTCGTGTCTATCGCTTCCGGCAGATCGTCACTTGCATACGTGCGCACGATCCCTCCTTTCGCGTCGGAGATCTCAAGCGATACATGTTTCGCGTTGTCCGCGAGGAAATAATCGATCATCGCCCCGTCGGGGGGATTTTCGCCCGCGGGTTCCTCCGGCGGCAACGGTGTATCAGTGTTCATGTTCCACCGAACAACATATGCCGAGTCGGGTGAAAACAATGTCGTCTTGGAGAGTTTCCCATCCGGTGCCAACTGGCGGATCGAACTGATATTGTCCAAAATCCAGAACGACCGGCCGTGTGTCCCGACAGCGATATCGGAATTATGAATAACGAGATCCCGGATGGAGGTTGCCGGCATATTCAGTCTGAGAGGCAGCCAGCTCGCACCGTCGTTGAGTGAAACATACACTGCGCGCTCGGTGCCCGCAAAGAGAAGCCCTTTTCTCGTAGGGTCTTCCCTCACAATATTCACCGGGCCGCTCTCAGGAAGCCCTTTGACAATTTCATCCCAGGTAACACCGCCGTCGTGTGTCCGGTAAATATGCGGGCGCATGTCGTCGAGCTTAATCCTATTGACAGCGATGTATGCGGTCTTGGAATCAAAATGTCCTGCATCCATTCCCGCCACCTTGCTCCACGATGTCAGCGCAGGAAACGTTACATTCGTCCAGTGTACACCTCCGTCCCACGATACGTGGACAAGCCCGTCATCCGTACCTGCCCAGATAATCTTTTCATCGAGCGGTGAGAGTGCGAGAGCATAAATGACTCCGCGCCGCGCCTGGTTTGCGAGTTCCGGAGTCGTAAAAATTCCGATGTTTGCGGGGACTTCAGGCTTTTCGCGGGTCAGGTCGGGGCTGATGATATCCCAGGAATCTCCTCCATTCATAGTCTTGAACAAAACGTTCGATGCAAGATACAGCGCATGAGGGTTGGCCGGCGAGAACATCAACGGCGAAGTGCGAAGAAACCGGTATTGACCTGTGCGGAGAGCTTCGGGGGCTACGTTCTGAACCTGTCCGGTAAGTTTATCGTATCTGGAGGCCTTGCCGCCGAAAATGATGTTCGGATGAAGCGGGTCGGGGGCAATATAGGCGTACTCATCCGCTGCAACAGGGTGCCATTCGCGGAATGTAACGTGTCCATCATTTCCCCTGCTTGCAATCCCCACAGAGCCGCTCTCCTGTTGGCCGCCGTACACGTTGTATGGAAACTCGTTGTCGGTAATTACATGGTAGAATTGGGCGGTCGGCTGGTTGTACCAGGAACTCCAACTCTGCCCGCCATTCACCGTGATTGTCGCTCCCTGGTCGGTCGCGAACAGCATGATTTCCGGGTGAAGCGGATTGATCCAGATCGTATGGTAGTCGTCCCCTCCCGGGGCGCCTTTAAATGCAACAAACTTTTTTCCGCCGTCGGTCGAACGATAGGAGCAGGTGTTTGCAACATACACGATATTCTTATTTTTCGGGTCGACTTTGATTTCGGCGAAATCGCTGCCGCGGCCGAAGACCCGGTCTTCTTTGTTGATCCGGGTCCAATGTTCGCCCGCGTCGTCGGATTGATAGACACCGCTGAGGTCGCCGGCATCGACAATGGCATAGATGCGCGAAGGATCACCAGGAAAAATCGTAATACCTATCCGGCCCAATCCCTGATCGCCGGTCGGAAGCCCTGCCGTCAGCTGCTTCCATGTCGTCCCGCCGTCGGTCGATTTGAACAGACCGCTTGTCTTCCCGCTCCAGGAGCCGTTTTCCCACGGGCCATGACGGTCCGACCACAAGTCGGCATAGATGATGTCGGGATTTACCGGGTCAATGGTGAGCGCAATCGCACCCGTGTTTTCGTCTTTGTATAATATTTTCTGCCAGCTTTTTCCCCCGTCGGTCGAACGGAACACGCCGCGCATTTCATTGGCACCATACGGATGCCCGAGAACAGCGACGAAGACTTTGTTCGCGTCTCGCGGGTCGACCACCACTGCACCGATCTGCTGTGCATCCGCCAGCCCGCAATAGGTCCACGTTGTGCCGGCGTCGGTTGATTTGAAAACGCCGTCTCCCACGGAGAGATCCGGGCGATGGAGGCCTTCTCCGCTTCCGACATAAATAACATCGGGATTCGATGGAGCCACTGCAAGCGCGCCGATAGATCCGGTCGGCTGGTCGTCGAAAATGGGAACCCATGTGCGGCCGTAGTCGCTGGTCCGCCAGACGCCGCCATTGTTCACCCCGATATAAAAGACATTTGGCTGTGTGGGAATTCCCGCCACGCCAACTGTCCGGCCGGCGCGGTGAGGACCGATCATTCTCCAACGGAGGTTCTGGAAGAGAGATGGATCGGATTTTTGCGCAAAAGCAGAAACTGGGAATACTGCAAAAAGAAGGAAAGTAAGAATCCGACGAAACGTCATGGAGGCTCCGGCAATTGATAAGGATTGGGCAAATTTCAGCTCAATATAGAAAGTAGAAAGGAGAAAGTAAACTTCGCGGCGTACTGCCGATGTTAAAACAAAAAGGCTCCCACTTTTCAGTAGAAGCCTTGCTCCCCGCATGAGCGGGGGAGGCGATTAGGAATACTAAACTTAGTTGCCCGTGTACGTCGCTGAACCGATGATCTGGCCTGTGTAACCTCCTGCGAACGCGGTAAGAGGAACATTCACTGTCGCGCCGAGATACAACGAAACGAACCCGCCGCCGCCGATCGTCATTGTTACTCCGCCGCCGGTCACCGGGCCTGCCGCCGCGAAGGATGAGGATGACTCGCCTTCAAACGTCCAACCGTAGGTCCAGTTGCTTGCGGGCAAACCGCCGTTTTCATCATCTGATTGCAATTGCGAAGGCAATACCAGGGTCACAAGCACTTCGGAACCCGCATTGCCGTCGACTTCGAAGCCAACCGGCCCGACGACGATCCCTGCGCCCTCACCCGGTCCGGGGGGCTCTTTGAATCCGCCGGGGGTGATGGTATAGGTGATACCGGGCGACATGACGCCCCAATCTCCGTCGATGTTGACGAGCGCTAACGCGTTCTCAACAGACGCTGTAACGAGAGCTTCAGCTTCGCTCTGTGCGACAGCGTAACTCGAAAGTCCCGCGACTAACAGCAACGCGACCAAGAACAAAAGACTTTTCATTGCAAAATTCCTAAATGTTGAATCGTGAAAAGGGAGATTAGAGATTTACTAATCAGGTATGGTGAATTAATTTACTTGATTTCCCCCTTATTGTCAACAGAAAACTGGGTACTTGTTGCTCTGAAGAAGGGTTTGTTTCCCCGTTATCGCCCTGCAAAAGGGACCGTTTAATTCGCTTTTTCCTAAATCTTTGCTATATTTTTCACATTCCCCAACTCATAAGGATCCTATCATGCCGTTCCGTTCTTTCACAGGTTTTTTACCCCGCCGCTCGTTGCTCGTTTTTCTCATTTCACTTTTCACGGCCCTCAGCACACCTCTCCGCGCTCAACTCACATACGACACCCTGCTCTATAATAAGATGCAGTGGCGCGAAATCGGCCCCTTCCGGGGCGGCAGATCGGTGGCTGTCGCAGGGCACAAGAATCAGCCCTACACGTTCTACATGGGTGCCACAGGCGGGGGCGTATGGAAAACCGACGACGGGGGCAAGACGTGGCTGAATGTCTCCGACGGACATCTGAAGACCGGCATTGTCGGCGCGCTCGCCGTCGCAGAATCTGATCCGAACGTCGTCTATGCCGGAACCGGAGAATCCTGCATCCGTGGAAACGCGATGCCCGGCGAAGGAGTCTACAAATCCGAAGATGCGGGAAAGAGCTGGAAGTTCGTCGGCCTGAAAGAGGCTCAAACGATCAGCAAGATCCGTGTTCATCCGCGGGATGAGAACCTCGTGTACGTCGCAGCATTCGGTCACGCGTTCGGCGCAAACAAGGAACGCGGCGTTTACCGGTCGCGCGACGGCGGAAAAACTTGGCAGAATATTTTGTTCAAGAATGACAGCACGGGCGCCGTCGATATCGCACTCGATCCGACCAATCCACGGATCATTTATGCCGGACTCTGGCAGGCATACCGCAATCCCTGGAGTATGTCGAGCGGCGGCAAAGGGAGCGGTTTGTGGAAGTCAGTCGACGGCGGAGACACCTGGAAGGACATTTCCGCAAACGAGGGATTGCCAAAGAGCGTGAAGGGCAAAATCGGCATCGCCGTTTCTCCGGCAAAGCCCGATCGCCTCTGGGCAAGCATCGAGGCCGATGACGGCGGGTTGTTCCGGTCGGATAACGGGGGACTGACATGGTCGAAAATTACCGACGACCGCCGCATCCGTCAGCGCGCCTGGTACTACTCGCACATCTATGCAGATCCAAAAAATCCCGACGGGGTCTATATTTTGAATGTCCAGTTCTTCAAATCGGCAGACGGCGGGAAATCGCTCACGAACATTTCTGTCCCGCACGGCGACAACCATGATCTGTGGATCGATCCGAACGACCCCCAGCGCATGATCGAGGGAAACGACGGCGGCGCAAATGTTACCTATAACGGCGGGCAGACATGGTCGGAAGAGGACATGCCGACCGCTCAGTTTTATCACGTGGTCCTCGATAACGAATTTCCCTACAACATTTACGGCGCACAGCAGGACAACAGCACGATCCGCATCAAAAGCCGTACGACCGGGTTCGGCATCGACCGGCCCGACTGGATGAGCGTGGGCGGCGGGGAAAGCGGTTACATCGCCCCCGGCACGAAGGACGCGAATATTATCTACGCAGGCAGCTACGACGGATTCCTGACCCGCTACGACATCCGGACAGACCAGGAACAGGACGTCTCCCCCTGGCCCGATAATCCGATGGGAGCCGGGGCGAAACATGCCCGGTACCGTTTTCAATGGACATATCCGATCGTCGTGTCACACCACGATCCGAATGCTCTTTACGTTACCGCAAATGTCGTGTTCAAGAGTACCAACGAGGGCATGAGCTGGGATATCATCAGTCCCGATCTGACCCGCAACGATTCTTCAAAGCTCGGCTCTTCCGGCGGGCCGATCACGCAGGACAATACGAGCGTCGAATATTATTGTACGATCTTCGCCTTCTCGGAGTCTCCGGTGAAAAAAGGCGTTCTCTGGACAGGCTCCGATGACGGGCTTGTGAATGTTTCGCAGGACGACGGGAAGACGTGGAAGAACGTAACTCCGCGCGACCTTCCCTCCTGGTCGATGATCAGCATCCTCGATGCTTCGCCGCATGACGCAGGGACCGCCTACGTGGCCGCGAACAGATACAAACTTGACGACTTCCGGCCATACATCTATAAGACAACAGATTACGGAGCGTCATGGAAGAAGATCACCAGGGGAATTCCCGACAATGAATTTGCCCACGTCGTACGCGAAGATCCTAACCGCAAAGGCCTTCTGTACGCGGGGACAGAACGCGGAATTTATGTCTCTTTCAATGACGGCGAGAGATGGCAGCCGCTGCAGCTCAATTTGCCGGTGACACCAGTCCACGATCTGGCAATTCAGGCGCGCGAGAAGGATCTTGTGGCCGCCACGCACGGGCGGGCATTCTGGGTACTGGACAATCTTACCCCTCTCTATCAGCTGAACGATCAGCTTGCGAAGTCGGATGTTATTCTCTATCCGCCGCGCGATACGTACAGAATGGGCGGCGGTACATTTGAGCGCGCGGGACTTGCGCTGGGGAAAAATCCCGTCGGCGGCGTTGTCGTGAACTACTTCCTGCGCCACAAGCCGCGGGACAAAGACACGCTTAAGCTTGAATTTCTTGACCAGAACAATACGCTCATCAAGTCGTTCCTGGGTAAACGCGAGGACAAAAAAGCAGAAGGAGACCAGGGCGGAAGCGGCGATGACGAGCCAAAAGCTGCCGCGGACACGGGAATGAACCGGTTCGTCTGGAACATGCGGTATGCTGATGCGACAAAAGTCCCCGGAGCGATCATGTGGAGCGGAACCACGACAGGCCCGCTTGCGGCTCCCGGAAAATATACGGTGCGTCTGAAGGTCGGCGAAAAGGAATGGACACAGCCGTTCGTGATCTCT
>Ga0310813_10000840_pt1 | contig 18800 bp, 14 predicted proteins | sample YN3metagenome_FD_203086 | JGI IMG/M metagenome (GOLD analysis project Ga0310813, IMG submission 203086) | Soil microbial communities from experimental microcosm in Duke University, North Carolina, United States - YN3 | ecosystem: Engineered > Artificial ecosystem > Soil microcosm > Unclassified...
CGATGGTTGCCTTGACGTGATCCTGCAGGATCTTGACGCGCAGGTTATCCGCTTCGACGCCGGCCTTGAGCACGACAAACGCGGCGACAACCTGACCTCGCTCGGTGTCGGTTGCGCCAACGACCGCGCATTCCGCAACCTCGGGATGCGCCAGCAGCGCCGCCTCGACCTCGGGCCCCGCGATGTTGTAGCCCGCCGAGATAATCATGTCGTCGTTGCGGGCGGCGAAATGGAATCGGCCGTCCCGATCCCGCACGAATGAATCGCCGGTAAGATTCCAGCCGTCGGCAACATAGTTTTTCTGCCGCTTGTCGGCGAGATAGCGGCATCCGGTGGGGCCGCGCACAGCCAACCGTCCGATTGTGCCGTCCGGCACGTCCTTCATATCGGCGTCGACTATTCTTGCTTCGTAACCGGCGACCGGCCGCCCGGTCGCTCCCGGTATCGCATCTCCGACGCGGCTTGTGATGAAGATGTGGAGCAGCTCGGTCGAGCCGATGCCATCCAGGATCGGCTTGCCCGTCTTGCGTGTCCAATCCTCGAACACAGGGCCCGGCAAGGTCTCTCCCGCCGAAACGGCCAACCGTAGCGACGACAGGTTGGCCCCCTGGTCCATCGCCGTCATCATGGCGCGATACGCGGTCGGCGCGGTGAACGAGATGGTCGCCTTATAGGTCTCGATGATCTGCACCATGTTGGCGGGCGATGCGTTTTCCAGAAGCGTCGCGGTCGCGCCGAAGCGAAGCGGAAAAATCGCCAGTCCGCCGAGGCCGAATGTGAAAGCCAGCGGCGGCGAACCGACAAACACGTCATCCGGCGTTACCTTGAGGACTTCCTTGGCGTAGCCGTCCGCGATGATCAGCAGGTCGCGATGGAAGTGCATGGTGGCCTTGGGTTCGCCGGTGGTGCCGGACGTAAACCCAAGCAAGGCGACATCGTCGCGGCCGGTCGGAACTGCGTCGAACTTCACCGGCTTGTCGAGCGCAACGCGGTCGAGCTCGGCATCATGGTTAGACGTGCCGTCGAAATTGACCACCTGCTTGAGAAACTTGCTGGCTTTGGCGCAGGCCACCAATTCATCGGCAATGCGGCTATCGGTCAAAGCCAGCGCGATTTCGGCCTTGTCGACGATCTTGCCGAGTTCACCGGCGCGCAGCATGGGCATCGTGTTGACGACGACCGCACCCGCTTTGGTGGCGGCGAGCCACGCCGCGACGAGCGCGGGATTGTTGCCGGAGCGGATCAGGACACGGTTGCCCGGCTTGACCCCGTAATTTTCCACGAGCGCGTGGGCCAGCCGGTTCGACCAGTCAGCAAGTTCCTTGTAGGTGCGCCGGCGACCATTACCGATCAGCGCAGTGTGATCGCCGAACCCACGCTCCACCAGGCGGTCGGTCAATTCGACCGCCGCGTTCAAACGCTCGGGATACTGGAATTCGGGCCGGTCGAGCAGGATATTGGGCCACTGATCGAAGGGCGGAAGATTGTCGCGGGTGAAAGTATCGACGTGCGCGGATGGCCCAAGCTTGATGTTCCTACTCATGTCAGGCCCCCACAGATGAAAGCGCAGCTCTTGCAATGATGATTTTCTGCACGTCGGACGCGCCTTCATAAATTCGCAAGGCGCGGATCTCACGATAGAGCGTCTCGACCGGATGGCCGGAGCGCACGCCGTCGCCGCCATGAATTTGAACGGCAGCGTCAATCACGCGCTGCGCCGCTTCCGTCGCGTAGAGCTTTGCCATCGCCGCCTCGCGCGTTACCCGCGCTGCGCCGGTGTCCTTGGTCCAGGCGGCGCGATAGACAAGAAGGGCCGCCGCGTCGATTTTGACCGCCATATCGGCAATGTGCCCCTGGACCATCTGCAATTCCGACAGTGGGGCGCCGAACAGCTCGCGGTTTTTCGCGCGCTTGACCGTCTCCGCAAATGCACGGCGCGCGAAACCAAGCGCCGCCGCGCCCACGGAGGTACGAAACACATCGAGCGTCGCCATCGCGATCTTGAAACCATCGCCAGGCGCACCGACGAGATCATCGGCGCTGACACGGCAGTCCTGGAACGCAAGGCGCGCAAGCGGATGCGGCGCTATCACCTCGATGCGCTCGGCAACCGACAGTCCGGGATTGTCGCCGCGCACGATGAAAGCCGACAGGCCCTTCGCACCTGCCGCCTCGCCGGTGCGGGCAAACACCACATAGAGATCGGCGATCCCGCCGTTCGATATCCATGTCTTCTCGCCATCAAGAATAAAACCGTCGCCGCTCCGCCGGGCCGTCATTGAGATGTTGGCAACGTCGGAGCCGGACGCCGGCTCCGAAAGCGCAAAGGCCGCGATCGCCGCACCGCTGCGGGTCTTCGGCAGCCAGCGCGCCTTTTGCGCGGGCGTTCCGAACAGCGAAATCGGGCCGGCGCCGAGGCCCTGCATTGCGAAGGCGAAGTCTGCGAGCCCCGAGTGACGCGCGAGTGTTTCGCGGATTAGCGCCAGCGTGCGCACATCAATAGTTTCGGACGGACTTTCTCCAGGCGCGGTGTGCTTGAGCCAACCATCGCGGCCGAGATTGCGCACCAGCGCGCGGCAGGCGGCATCGATATCGTGGTGATCAACATGCGCGCAATGCTGCGCCGCCCATGTGTCCACCCGGTCGGCAAGCGCACGATGGCGCTCCTCGAAAAACGGCCAACGCAGGAAACTTCGGTCGAGCATTGTCAATTTCCGGCAAACTGCGGTTTCTGCTTGGCGACAAAGGCCTCATAGGCCCGGCGGAAGTCTTTTGTTTGCATGCAGGCCGCCTGTGCAAGCGCCTCCGCTTCGATTGCATCATCAAGCGGCATTGCGAATTCCTGATGCAGCATAGTCTTCGTCATGCCGTGCGCGAAGGTCGGGCCGCTCGCCAGCTGTTGCGCAAGCGTCATCGCATCCGCTTCGAGCTTGTCGGAGGCGACAATGCGATTGAAAAAGCCCCAGCGTTCGCCCTCCTCCGCCGTCATAACGCGCCCCGTGTAGAGAAGCTCCGACGCGCGGCCGTGCCCGATGACACGCGGCAGCAGGGCACATGCACCCATGTCGCAGCCGGCAAGCCCGACGCGCGTAAATAGAAAAGCGGTCTTGGCCTGCGCCGTGCCGATCCGGATGTCGCTGAACAAGGCGATCATCGCGCCCGCTCCCACGCAGACACCGTCAATCGCCGCGATAATCGGCTGTGGGCAGGCGCGCATCGCCTTTACGAGCTCGCCCGTCATCCGGGTGAACTCCAGAAGGCCCTTCATATCGCGGCTTGTGAGCGGCCCGATGATGTCGTGGACATCGCCGCCGGAGCAGAAATTGCCGCCGTTCGAGCCGAACACGACGACCTTGATATCGCGGGCCCGTTCAAGCTCGCGGAATGTCTGCCCCAGTTCGGCATAGCTTTCAAAGGTGATCGGATTTTTCCGTTCGGTGCCCTTGAGCGTGATCACGGCGACGCCGTTCTTGGCGGCCCAATTGAAGTGTTTCGGCTTGAAGTCGCTCATGGTCATGCGCGCGACCCTCCATTGCGAATGCGACCGGACAATCCGTCGAGATGGCGGATCAAGGTGTCCGCCTCGGCCGCGTCAAACTCCGAAAGAAGGCCGTCGACCCATGTCTCGTGCGCCTTGGCCATCGTCGTGAACTGTTTCAGACCGCGCGGTGTGAGCCGCACGATGATGGCGCGGCGGTCATCGGCCGGCGCCTGACGAACAACGACTTTGTCCGCAACAAGCCGGTCGATGATGCCGGTGACGTTGCCGTTCGAGACCATCAGGAAGCGCGACAGCTCCGTCATCGTCATGCCGTCCGATTTTCTCTCGAGCGCCGCCATCACATCGAACTGCGGAAGTGTCACATCGAATTGGACCCGGAGTCGGTCGCGCACTTCGGCTTCGATCGCGCGCGCGGCGCGCAATATGCGCACCCAGAGCCGCAGCCGTTGCTTGCTCAGCGATGGCGTTGCCGGCCGCGCTTTCGACTTGACGGCGACCGTCATGCTGCGCCTCCGGCAATGACAATGGCCTCGCCGTTGACTGCATTCGCCGCCGGCGAACACAGCCACAGGACTTTTGCCGCAACTTCATCCGGCGAGATCAGGCGGCCGTCCGTGTTGTCCTTGGCGAGCGCCGTACGCGCGTCGTCGATCGACCGCCCCGTTTTTCCGGCAACCGCGGAGGCAGCGGCATCCAGAAGCGGCGTGTCCGTGTAACCCGGGCACACGGCATTCACTGTCAGTCCGTCGGCCTTGAGCTCCGCGGCCAAAGCGCGCGCGAGGCCGACAACTCCGTGCTTGGCGGCACAATAGGCCGCCACATAAGGATAGCCCTTCAGCCCCGCGGTCGAGGCGGTGAATACGATGCGTCGCGTTCCTTTGCCTTTGCGCGTCACGTCATCCAAAGCGGCTTGCACGGTCAGAAATGCGCCGGTCAGGTTGATGCCGATCATTCGCTGCCAGTGCTCGGCCGAGATTTTTGCGGCAGGCGCACTTTCGGCAGCGCCTGCATTGGCAACGATAATGTCGATCGGCCCATGGGCGGCGTGCGCGGCTGTCACCATTGCTTCGCAATCTGCGGCGTTGGTCACATCGGCGGTGATCGCGATCGATTTCGGCAGACTGCGCGCGACTTGATCGAGCGGCGCCTTGCGGCGCCCGACCAGCGTCACTGCGGCACCCTCCTTCGCCAGTGCCCGCGCGATTGCCGCGCCGATGCCGGTGCCGCCGCCCGTAACCAATGCGTGCAGGCCGTCGAGCGTGCCCATCACACTTTCCCCGTCATCACGTCAGGGCGTGACTTCAATCGATGCAGCTGGTCACGGCCCGCCCAATAAGGCTTTGGCCAGCTCAAACCCTCGTAACCGAGGTCGGCAGCGGCGTGCAGTGTCCAGTACGGATTGGCGAGGTGCGGCCGCGCCAGGCACACAAGATCGGCGCGCCCTGCCATCAGGATCGAATTGACGTGGTCGGCGTCATAAATGTTTCCGACCGCGAGCGTCGCAATGCCCGCTTCATTGCGGATACGATCCGAGAACGGCGTCTGAAACATGCGCCCGTAGACCGGCTTCGCCTGTTTCGACGTCTGACCGGCGGATACATCGATCATGTCAGCGCCGGCCTCGGTCAGAACGCGCGCAACCTCGACTGCATCGCGCGGCGTGATGCCGTCCGGCGCCCAATCATTTGCGGAAATGCGCACCGACACCGGCTTATCGTCGGGCCACACCGCCCGTACGGCGCGAAACACCTCGAGTGGAAACCGCATGCGGTTTTCCAGGCTGCCGCCATAATCGTCAGTGCGCTTGTTGGTGAGCGGCGTGATGAAGGCGGACATCAGGTAGCCGTGCGCATAGTGCAGTTCGAGCCAGTCGAAGCCGGCGCGATGGGCCATTTGCGCCGAGCGCACAAACTCATCGCGCACTTTGTCCATGTCGGCGCGCGTCATAGCTCGTGGCGTCTGATTCTGCGCGCTCCAAGCCACCGCCGATGGCGCCATTATCGTCCAGTTATGGGATGGCAGCGGCGCATCCATCGTTTCCCAGCCAAGCTGGGTCGAGCCTTTGGGGCCGGAATGCCCAAGCTGGATGGCAAACTTGGCGTCGCTTTCGGCGTGGACGAATTCGACGATCCTTTTCCACGCGGCCTCATGCTCAGGGCGATAAAGCCCCGTGCAGCCGGGGGTAATGCGCCCTTCCGGAGAAACACAGGTCATTTCGGTAAAAACCAGCCCTGCCCCGCCTTTGGCGCGCTCGGCATAGTGGACCAGATGCCAGTCGGTCGGCGTGCCATCGACCGCGCGGTATTGCGCCATCGGAGACACGACGACCCGGTTCTTCAGTTCGACGCCCCGCACCCGGAATGGCACGAACATCGGAGGCCGCTGGATCTGCGGCTCCCGCCCTGTCGCCTGGCGTTCGAACCATCGCTCTGCGCCGCCGAGCCAGTTCTCGTCGCGCTCGCGCAGGTTTTCGTGGCTGATGCGCTGCGAACGCGTCAGCAGCGAGTAGTTGAACTGGACCGGATCAAGATGGAGGTAGCGCTCGACATCCTCGAACCATTCGGTCGAATTGCGTGCCGCGCTCTGCAGGCGCAGAACTTCCAGGCGCCGCTCGTCTTCGTAGCGCCGGAATGCGTGCGTCATCGTCGGCTCGCTGTGCAAATAATCTGCAAGCGCAATGGCACTTTCCAACGCAAGCTTCGAGCCCGAGCCAACCGAGAAATGCGCGGTCGCCGCGGCGTCTCCCAGCAACACAATGTTCTTGTGGCTCCAGCGCTCGCACAGGACGCGGTTGAAGTTGAGCCATGCCGAGCCGCGCAGATGGCGCGCATTCGACATCAGCTTGTGACCACCAAGATTGCGGGCGAATATCTTCTCGCAGGCCGCGATCGTTTCCTCAGTGCTCATCCGGCCGAAGCCGGCGCGGCGCCAGGTCTCTTCCGAGCATTCAACAATGAAGGTCGCGGTGTCGCCGTCGAACTGGTACGCATGCGCCCAGATCCAGCCGTGCTCGGTCTGCTCGAAGATGAACGTGAACGCGTCGTCGAATTTCTGATGCGTGCCGAGCCAGATGTACTTGCAGGCACGCACGTCGATGTCAGGCTTGAATACGTCGGCATGCGTGGCACGGACGCGGGAATTGACTCCATCAGCACCGACGATCAGGTCGTAGTCGGCATAAGCGGAGACGTCTTTTGCCTCCGTCTCGAACTCGATCTTGACCCCGAGAGAGAGCGCCCGCTCCTGAAGAATATTCAGCAGGCGCTTGCGGCCAATGCCGGAAAAGCCGTGACCGCCCGAGCGCACAGTCTGCCCGCGATAATGCACCGCGATATCGTCCCAGTAGACGAAAGATTCGCGGATGAGCGCCGCGCTTTCGGCATCGTTGGCTTCGAGATTGGCGAGGGTTTCGTCGGACAGCACGACGCCCCAACCGAACGTGTCGTCGGGCCGGTTGCGCTCGATGACGACAACCTCGTGCGCGGGATCGCGCCGCTTGAGCGAGATCGCGAAATAGAGGCCGCCAGGGCCGCCGCCGAGACAAACCGCGCGCATTAGCCGGTTCCAATCGTTCAGGTGAGTTATTATAACCCTATAATATCTAAACTTAAAGTATTTATCCTCATGAAAATGCGCCCCTCCCGATTCGTCGGAAGGGGCGCAAAAAGCCTTGCTTTACTGGGTCTTGCAGTCCTTGGCGTAGCCGTCGGCGTGGTTTGAGTAGATCTTCTCGACGATCTGTGTCTCGTACATGCCATCGGCGCGCTTGGCGACCTTGGTGAGGTAGAAGTCCTCGATCGGGAAACCGTTGACGTTGAACTTGAACGGCCCGCGCACGGAGGTAAAGGCAGCCTTCTTGAGTCCGGCGCGCACGGCGTTCTGGTCGGACAAGTTGCCTTTCACGGCAGTCACCGCGCTGTTGATCAGCATCGCGGCGTCATAGGCCTGCATCGCGTAGGATGCAGGCACCGCCTTGTAGGCCGCCACGTATTCCGCCACGAACTTCTTGTTGGCGGCATTGTCCATGTTCGGCGCCCAGGTGAGTACTCCGTAGACATCGACGGCATTGTCCTTGAGCACCGGCAATGTCGCTTCGTCAGCCGTGAAGGCCGACACGATCGGCACCTTTCCCTTGAGTCCTGCCTGGATGTAGGTGTTGAGCATATTGATGCCGAGCCCGCCCGGCATGAATGTGAACAGGGCGTCGGGCTTCGCTGCGGAGATTTTTGAAACTTCCGGCCCGAAGTCGGTTGTGTTGAGCGGCACCAATGACTCTTCGAGGATCTGTCCCTTGAAGGTGCGCTTGAAGCCCGCAAGCGCATCCTTGCCGGCTGGATAGTTCGGAACCAGTGCAAAGACCCGCTTGTAGCCGAGCTTGTTCGCAGCCTCACCGATTGCTTCGAAGATCTGATCGTTCTGATATGACGTCACGAAGAAACTGGCATTGCAGCTCGCGCCGGCAAAATTCGACGTTCCGGCATTGGTGCTGATCAGAATTTTTCCCGCGTCGATGACCGGCTTGTGAATCGCTACCAGAATATTGGAAAAGATCGGGCCGACCACGAAATCGACGTTGTCACGCTCGATCAAGCTGCGAACCTTCTGAATTGCGACGTCGGGCTTGAGCTCGTCATCAACCGCGACCAGCTCCACGTCCTTCCCGCCCATCTTCCCGCCCAGATCTTTCAGGGCGAGCTCAAAGCCGTTTTTCGATTGCTGGCCGAGCGCCGAGGCTGGGCCAGACAATGTATATATGAGGCCGATGCGGATCTTGTCCTGCGCTGCCGCTGCGTTGACAACGAAGACAAGCGCCGCTGCGGCCGCGAACCTGCATACGAAAGCACGCATGATCGAACTCCTCCCAGAACACCAAGCTTTTTCGGGCCTATTGGTCCAATAAAGCCCCGAGGAGTCAATCACCGCAACGAGGCGGTCGGATTGCGTCGACGACCAGCAAGCCGCATTATGCCCATGGTTGTTGGCGTCGGGCGTGGCTATGAAGGCAATTATCGTCGGCGGCGGGATTGGCGGGCTTACCACGGCCCTTATGCTGCACGCACGCGGCATCGATTGCGAGATTTTCGAGCAGGCTGACAGCGTGCGCGAACTCGGCGTCGGCATCAACACGCTGCCGCACGCGATCAAGGAGCTGGCGCAGCTCGGGCTGCTTACGAAGCTCGACCAGGTCGGAATCCGGACCCACGAGCTGTTTTACATGAACAGGATCGGCCAGGAGATCTGGCGCGAGCCGCGCGGCACCGACGCCGGTTTCGAATACCCGCAATTTTCGATCCACCGCGGGCGGTTGCAGGCGGTAATCTACGAAGCTGTGCGCGAGCGGCTCGGCGATTCCCGGATCCATACCGGTCACAGGCTCGGCCCTTTCACACAGGACGAAGGCGGCGTCACCGGCTATTTCTTCGGCCGCGACGGCTCGCATCGCGCGACCGCGCGCGGAGACATCCTGATCGGCGCCGACGGAATCCACTCGACCGTCCGCGAAACACTCTACCCGAACGAAGGCCCGGCCCGCTGGAACGGCTCGATGCTGTGGCGAGGCGCAATCGATTGGCCGAAATTTCTGACCGGACGGTCGATGGTGATCGCGGGTGGAATGGCCGGAAAGCTGGTCGTCTACCCGATTGGCGAAGGTGCGCGTGAGGACAAACCACTGACCAATTGGGCGGTGCTGGTGAAGATCGGTGAAGGTGGCGCACCGCCGCGAAAGGAGGACTGGTCCCGTGCCGGCAGATTTGAAGATCTGATGCCGCACGTCCAGCGCTTCAGCATCCCGTTTGTCGATGCCAAGGCCCTCATCGAGTCGACTCCGGAGTTCTGGGAATATCCGATGTGCGACCGCGATCCGCTGCCGCATTGGTCGCACGGTCGCGTGACGCTGCTCGGAGATGCCGCGCATCCGATGTATCCGGTCGGATCAAACGGCGCATCGCAGGCAATTCTCGATGCGCGCTGCCTGGCTGACCGGTTACACGAAGCCGACCACGTTGGACAGGCACTGTGGGCCTATGAGCAAGAGCGCCTGCCGATGACCGCGCAGATTGTGCAGTCAAACCGGTCGGGCGGGCCGGAGGGTGTCATCGACGCGGTCGAACAACGCGCACCCGAGGGTTTCGACAACATCGACAACGTTTTGTCCTACGAGGAGCGCAAAGCGATCGTGCGCGGTTACGCAGCCAAAGCTGGCTTCGCCAAGGAGCAGGTCAACAAAGGTGACAAGGTCGCCTAGGCGCCCGGAGGCGGCGGCAGGAAGTTGACTTCGTGCTTGGCCGAGAGGGCCACAACATCCGGTGGATTCTGCTCTTTCATCGAGTGGATCGCCCAGAACAGATCGTAGAGCTTGCGCGTCGGCGCCACCCAGAAAAGGCACTTGAGGACCTGATCGGACTTGTTGAAGAGACCATGCGGAATTCCCATCGGCAGCTTGATCAGGTCGCCGGCAGTCGCCGTGAACTCCTTGCCGTCGATCAACGCATCCATGCGCCCTTCGAGCATGTAGATGAATTCGTCTTGTGTCGGGTGGATGTGCGGCGGCACGAACGTGGTCGGCGGCAAAGTCGCATGCCAGGCAAACGAACTTTCGGAGAGCTGCTTGGGAACATAGGTCTGTCCGAGAATACTCCAAACAATCCCGTCGAGGCCCGAATTGGCCTTGGTGACGCCCGGTGCCATCGCCTGCATGCCCGTCTCCCTGTCGTAAATTTTGTGTAACGTAATTGATGCATCCCGGGAACACCAGCAGCGGCGCCGCTTTCTGACGCACGCCGAAATTCACGGGGCGATGACGAATGCTTGTCGGCTGCCGCCAATTAAGCGAGAATCGCGCAATGGCTATTTCGGCTGGAGGCAGGGCAATGGTCGACCGCAAGCATACGACCGCCGTCCTTTTCGCCTGTTTTGTCGCCGGCACATTACCGGCGCAGGCCGCGACCCATGAAGAGATCGTCGAGTCCTGTCGCCAGAGCGTAGGCCGCCCGATCGTTCAGGCCTGCATGGGCGGCCGCCGCGACATGCTCGAGGAATGCCGCAAGAAGGCGACCCCGGCCGTGCGCGCTTGCGTGATCAAGGAAGAGCAACGGATCGCGGCGACCAAGGCCGCGCCAGCCACACCGAAGGACAAAGAAGAGGAAGCTGCGCTCAAGGGCGAGCGCGGTACTGTAGCCGCCGGTTTCGTCGCACCGCCGCGCACGATCGCGGACATCACCGCTATTCTCGACAGTGAGAAACCCGATCCCGCAAAGATCGCGCTGCGCAAGGGGGCCGCCGACGCAGAGCCTCCGAAAAGCGGATCGAAGAGTGCGCTCGCTCAATTCTACTACGACCGCGGCAACGCGCGTGCTTCACTTGCGCGCAATGACGACGCGCTGGCCGATGCGCTGAAGGCCTGGGAGGTTGGCCAGGGCGGATTCGGAGAAAGACAGGACACACGCATCATCCAGTTTGTCGGGCTGCAGTACCTCGCGGCCGGCCGGCCGAAGGAAGCGATCGATTTCTGGCTTAAGTCCGTCGGCCTCGGTGAACAGCCAGGCCGTCGCGGAGCCTTGATCAATGCGGCACGCGGTATTGCGCAAGCCTACGTCGCCATGGGCGATGTGACCCAGGCCGATGCATTTGCACGCCGCGTCATCGCGCGCGTGCAGGAGGCGCGCGGCAGCCCACACCCGAAATGGCGCGAGGTTTACAGAAACGCCGGCACCAGTTGGGAAGCAGACAGCGACCTCGCTCGCGCGCTCATCTTTGAAGCGCGGGGCCAGTACCGCGAAGCCGAGGCGGCATACAGGCGATCGGAGGCGTTCCGCCGCATCTCTGTCGATGATTCACAGCGGCTCCCGTTCCCGCCACCGCGCGAGCAGGTTCTGGCCGGCGTCAACCGGACGCGCATGGCAATTGCCCGCATGGAAGCGAAACAGAGCCGTTTGGCCGAGGCCGAAGCGGATGCGCGCAAGGCGCTGCTGGCGGCACTCGGCATCCAGGGCAAATATCATCCCGGCACACCGAAATACATCACGGTGTTGGCAGCGATCCTGCTCGAGCAGGGGCGTTACGCGGATGCGGAGAAACTCAACCGCTCCGCGCTCGACATTCTGCGCACCGTCGGCATCGCCGAAGACAGCCCGGTGATGGCCGGCACGCTGTCCGAACTCGGCAATATCCTCACGCTTCAGCACAAGGACCGCGAGGCAATCGAAACTTACGCCGAACTCGAACGGGTGATCGCCAAATGGGAGCCAAACAGGCGTGATGCCTTTCTGCTGAGCGGCTCGCGCATCGTCGCGCTCTACGCCGCCAATCGTGTCGATGCCGGCATTGCGGCGGCCGAGGCGCTCGTCAAGCGCCAGCAGTCGCGGGTCGGCGAAGGCCATTACGACACCGCCTGGGCTCGTGGCACTTTGGCGATCGGTTATGCACGGGCCGGACGCAACGCAGATGCGATTCGCGAGTTCAAGCTCGCTATTCCGCCCATGGTCGCCGCGTCGCGGGAAAATTCCGAGGATGACGATTCCGCGTCTGTCGCTGCGCGCAGCCAGATGCTGCAGACAATCGTCGAAGCGTATATCGGCCTGCTGGCTCGCGACGCCAATCGCAGCGGAGAAGCCGCCGTCGAGACGTTCGCACTTGCCGATGCCGTGCGCGGCCGCTCGGTACAGCAGGCGCTGGCCGCATCGAGCGCACGTATGATCGCCAAGGATTCTGCGCTCGCCGAACTGGTGCGCGCCGAGCAGGATCATGGAAAGCAGATCAATGCGTTGCTGGCCACGCTGAACAATACGCTCTCAATGCCCGCGGCCGAGCGCGACGAGGCCGGGATCCGTGCCATCAATGCAACGCTGATTCAACTGCGAGCCGACCGCAAGAAAGCACGTGACGACATCAACCGACGCTTCCCTGCCTATGCCGATCTGGTCGATCCAAAACCGCCAAGTGTGGACCAGATTGCCGCAGCCCTGCGTCCTGACGAAGCGTTTCTCTCTTTCTATTTCGGTCGCGATGTAAGTTTTGTCTGGGCCGTTCCAAAAACCGGTCCGGTTGCCTTTGCGGACGTGCCCGCCACCGCGACCGAACTGGAGGTCAAGGTCCGGCGGCTGCGCGAAGCGCTCGATCCGCAGGCCGCGATGATCTCCGACATTCCCGCTTTCGATGTCGCCCTCGGTTACGAGCTCTACACGCTATTGCTGAAGCCGGTCGAGCAGGGCTGGAAGTCAGCGAAGAATCTCGTCGTGGTCACCAATGGCGCGCTTGGGCTGCTGCCATTGTCACTGCTGCCGACTGCGCGTGCCGAAGTCGAGCAACAGGGAACGTTTTTTGCCGGTTATGCCAAAATACCGTGGCTGGCGCGGACTCACGCCGTAACGATGGTGCCCTCGGCCGCCGCGCTGCGCACCTTGCGAGCTTTGCCCGCGGGCCCGGCCACACGCGGAAAACTCATTGCCTTCGGCGACCCCTATTTCAGCGAGACGCAGGCGAATGAGGCTGAGGACAAGCCGATGACGGTTGCTTCTGCGGACGGCGTCGCCACGCGCGGCCTGCCGCTGAAGCGACGGTCGAGCCCTCAGACGCAAGGTGTCGACAGCGCCGAACTCGCGCTGCTGCCTCGCCTCCCCGATACCGCGGATGAATTGCGCTCCATCGCGCTGGCGCTCGAGGCGGATCCGACCAAAACTCTTCATCTCGGCAAGGAGGCCAACGAAAGCGCCGTCCGCAAAGCGGATCTGTCCGGCTTCAAGATCGTCGTCTTTGCGACGCACGGCCTGATCCCCGGCGACCTGAATGGCTTGACCCAGCCCGCACTGGCGCTGACGGCGCCGAAAGTTGCCGGCGTCGAAGGCGATGGCCTGCTCACCATGGAAGAAATCCTTTCGCTGAAGCTCGATGCCGATTGGGTCGTTCTTTCGGCATGCAATACCGGCGCGGGGTCTGGCGCGGGCGCTGAAGCCGCATCCGGGCTGGGGCGCGCTTTCTTCTATGCCGGTACGCGATCCATTCTCGTCACCAATTGGTCGGTGCATTCACAGTCGGCGCGCGAATTGGTGTCCGATCTTTTCCGGCGGCAAGCCGCAGACGCCAAGCTGACGCGCGCGGCCGCCCTGCAGCAGGCGATGAATGCGCTGATCGATGGAAAGGGCTTTGTCGACGAAAAGGGCAACACCCTCTTCAGCTACGCGCACCCTCTGTTCTGGGCGCCCTATAGTCTCATCGGCGATGGTGGCTGATTAACGCGCAGCCGAAACGGCTCAGCTGGCCCCCACGTCAGTGGCTGTAGCCGTTGCATTTCATTCGCTGAATTTACCGGAAGGTTCCATGCCGTAGGCCCATGGTCCAACTCGACCGGCCCGGCGAGAGGGGCCCTAATTGTTCCGAAGGGGTGCACGGTTGGAGCACGGCTATGCGAGCTCTCGCCTTCCTTGCAGCGGCAGGTTTGACGCTGATCGCGTTGCTATTCGTTGCAGACGCAACATTGGAGAAGAACGATTCACCTGTAATCGTCACCAGCCAACGTTCGGGTTTGCCGGAAACGTCCCACCGCTCCGACAACATACATATTCTCACGACCGCGCCGGCACCCGCGCCCGACATGACATTGCAAGCCGTACGCAATGCGCAGCCCAAATCCGTGCCTCAGGATCCGGTGAGGATCCATCCGGAGGCGCGCGCAGCGCGTGCGGAGGCGTTACCTCAAGACATACGGGGCACGCAGCCCATGAACTACCAAGCCCCTATGAACTACCAGTACCGGAGAAGCCAAACGCTCGACCGATTTTCCATCAGGGGCCAATAGGCCGGACTTTGGTTGCAATAGGGAGATGAATGTCATGCAGGCAACGACATCAATGCCACTGCCCCACCGCCCCGTGCTGCACGCGCTTGCCAAATCCTGGTGGCTCCTGCTGTTGCGGGGAATCGCCGCCATTGTTTTCGGCGTCCTCGCATTCGCCTGGCCCGGACTGACCCTGGTAACTCTGGTCCTTCTTTACGGAGCCTTTGCGCTGGTCGACGGCGTGCTGTCGCTCGTCGCAGCCTTTACGAGCAGCGCCAAGCCGATCCCGACCTGGTGGCTCATCGTGGTTGGCCTCCTCGGCATCGGCGCCGGCGTCGTGACGTTTCTGTGGCCCGGCATCACCGCCGTCCTGCTGGTGATGTTCATCGGCGCCTGGGCGTTGGTCCATGGCGTCTTCGAGATCATCGGCGCGATTCAACTGCGCAAGGAAATCGATAATGAGTGGATGCTCATCCTCGGCGGGCTGCTGTCGGTGCTGTTCGGTGTCGTCGTGCTGATCGCACCCGGAGCCGGCGCGATCGGGCTGGTCTGGGCGATCGCAACCTACTCGATCCTTTTCGGCATCACATTCGTGGCTCTGGCGTTTCGCCTGCGGAGCCATGTGCATTCCACAGTCGCGGCGTAAATCGTTGTCGAAAACTGAGACTGCGCCAGTCCTGGACTGGCGCAGTCCATGTGGTGCGCGATAGAGTGCCGGCCGACATATGCAGGGCGGCAAATGCCCGTTCGCGCCATCGACCACATCCTGATCGCCATGCCTCCCGGGCAAGAGAGCCAGGCGCGGGCGTTTTATCAGGATGTTCTCGGACTGACCGAGATCGCCAAGCCGCCGCAGCTTGCCGCGCGCGGCGGTTGCTGGTTCAGGAACGGCGCGCTGACCGTTCATCTGGGTGTCGACAAGAATTTCGTCCCGGCACGCAAGGCGCACCCGGCCTTCATCGTCGACGGCCTGCGTGACATTGTCGAAAAAGCCGGACGCGCCGGCTACACAGTCGAGAATGAAGACGAGCCGATCGAAGGCTGTGAGCGCCGGCATGTGCAAGATCCGTTCGGCAATAGGATCGAGCTGATCGAGCCGCATCGCTAGCGCGATGGGGCACGCGCCAAATTACGCGCCAAGCAGCACCACCCGCTTCGGATCGACGGTGATGAACACCGCCCGCCCGGCCGGCAGCGGATCGAGTGCCGCGCACCGGGCGATCAGCCGTTGATCGCCCCAAAGAACGTGCACCTGCGTGAAGTCACCCTGGAAAACCGTCTTCTCGACGCGTGCCGGCCAGATGTTGCGGTCGCCAGCCGGGCGTTGCAACGAAATCTGCAGATGCACGGTCCGCACCGAGACAGTGAGCTCATCGCCCATGGGGCGGCCGTAGGCGCTTCCGTAAATCACCTGCCCGCCCGGCGTCTCGAGCGCGAGCAACCCGTCCCTGGCGAGATCGCGGCGGTTGCGTCCATGCACCAAATTGGCCGAGCCGATAAAATCAGCGACAAAAGCGCTGCGCGGCAGGCCATAGATTTCGTCAGGCGTGCCAGTCTGCTCGACCAGCCCATCGCGCATCACCACGATACGGTCCGACATCGCCAAAGCCTCTTCGAGGTCGTGCGTCACATAAACCGACGTGATGCCAAGCCGGTGCTGCAGCTCACGCAATTCGATGCGCATGTCGGCGCGCAACTTGGCATCGAGATTGGACAAAGGCTCGTCGAACAGAAGCACCGAAGGCTGAAAAACAAAAGCGCGCGCCAGCGCGACACGCTGCTGTTGCCCGCCCGAAAGTTGCGAGGCGCGACGATCGGCGAGCGCCTGCATCTGAACGAGCGCGAGCGCCTGCATGACCTTGTCCCTGATCGCAGTCGCCGCCTCGCGCCGAACGCGCAGGCCATAGGCGACGTTGTCGAACACGCTCATGTGCGGCCAGATGGCGTAAGACTGAAACACCATCGACATGCCGCGTTTCTCGGCCGGAACGTTGATATTGCGCGCCGCGGAATAGATGGGCGCGCCGTCGATACGGATTTCGCCGGCGACAGGCCTTTCGAGGCCGGCGATGGCGCGCAAGGTCGTGGTCTTGCCGCAGCCAGATGGGCCGAGCAGCGTCAATTGCTCGCCGTGCAGGACAGTAAAACTGACGCCGCGCACGGCCGGCACCGCGCCGAAACTGACCTCGAGGTTTTCGACCTCGATATGCGATTTCGACGCCATTCTAGTTCACCGAATGAGCGCTGATGCGGCGTGTCACAACAACAAGGACGGCCACCGCAGCCGCCACCACCAAAGTCTGGATCAGCGCCAACGTCGCGGTGAGCTCCGAAGCTGTCCCGAACCAGGATTCGACAATGGACGGCGTGATCACCTTGGAATGCGGCCCCATCAGCAGAATGGATGCGCCCAACTCGCGCACGCTGGCGATGAACAGCAGCAGCCATGCCGCGACCAGGCCCGGCACAAGCAATGGGATGCCGACGGTACGCATGCGGAACGTCCAGGACGCGCCACACATCTGCGCGCACTCGTCGAGACTCTTGTCGATCTGCAGCATCACGCCGGCGATGGTGCGTACGCCGAGCGGGAGGAACACCGTCAGGTAAGCGATCAACAATAACCACAGCGTGCCGTAGATCGGGATCGGAAACACGAGCCATGCCCACATCATCCCGAACGCAAAGACGAGGCGCGGCACTGCTTGCGGAAACATCACGATATATTCGATCAACCCGGCGCCCGGCAGTCTGGAACGATAAATAAGCCAGGCGAGAAGTCCCATCAGCACAATGCCGATCGTTGCGGTCGCGAAACCGAGGATCAGGCTATTGGTCAGCGCGGACCCGGCTGCATTCATCGACGCAGCGGCACGGAAGTTATCGAGGGTGAAGTTGTCGACAGCCGGAAATGCCACGGCGATCTTCTGGACCGATGCAAAAAGCAATGTGGCGATCGGCAGAACGACCGACGCCGCCAGATAGAGCACGCACACGCAAAGCAGCAAATAGCGCAGCCGTCCTACGTCGGCGACCCGCGGCCGGAACGCCTTGCCGGTGATTGTGACGTAGCTGCCTGCGGTAACGATACGCCGGTATATGAAGAGCATCAGGAACATTACCGCGAACAGTGACGTCCCCATCGCGGCCGCAACCTGGATGCGCGGTGGATACTGCTGGATCAACTGGTAGATCGCAGTGGTGATGACGTAGTAGCGGTTCGGCGTCCCGAGCACGAGAGCAACCGCGAACGAGCCGAGCATCTCGGCAAAAACAAAGATCGCCGCACCGAGCACGCCCGGAATGACAAGCGGCAGCGTGACGCGCAGCATTGTGCGGAGTCGGCTCGCGCCGATGACCTGCGAGGCCTCCTCGAGCGAGGGATCCATCGACTTCATCACGGCGCCAATCATCACAAAGGCGACCGAACCTTCAAACAGCGCCATCACCCAAGCGATCCCATAGGGCGTGTTGATGTCGATCACGTGTCCGCTGCCGCCGAGCGCGCGCCAGAACTGGTTGATGAAGCCCGATTCCGGCGATCCCAGCATGCTCCACGCCAGCGCGCCCAGCAGCGGTGTGAGATAATAAGGTACCGCCATCAGTTGCTCGAACAGGAGCCGGCCGGGCACGTTGGTGCGCGTGAGAATCCACGCCATGACAAAGCCGATGATGAGCGCCGTCAGTGTCGCGGCGAACGACACCGACAGCGTGTTGAGCATGATCTGCGGGTAATTGAGCAGGGCCTCGAAATTATCGAGACCATAGGCGGTCGGCGGCCGCGTCTGCGGATCGCCGACATCGAGGGCGGCCTGCAGCAGATAATACACCGGGTAGAGGACGAGCACGGCGGCGGCGACGGCGACCCCATACCCGGCGATCTTCGGCGCGGAGAAAAACTCCGTGGATGAAGCGGCCGCGCTCACAGCCCGAGCATGCCGTTCCATTCTTTCAGGAAGGTCGCGCTCTGCTTGGCGTAGTCGTCCCAATCCTGCGGATAGAGCAGCTTGAACTGGGTGAGGCTGACGCCGGTCGGCATCGGCGGCGCGTCGGTTCGCACCGAAGCGTAATAGAGATTCGGATTGGTCTGGTACCAGGCCTGGCCGCGCTGCGACATCGCCCAGTCGACGAACAGCTTGGCGGCTTCCGGATGTGGCGCTTTGTTCACGGCGCCCACGACCAGCGGCGTCGCCACAAGGCCGTCGGCCGGCGCGACAAACTCAACCTTGGCGCCGCGGCTCTTGAACAGGATATAGGCCGGATATTCGCCGATCGCGGTGATCGTATCGTCGCCCTTCGACAGCCGGTCGAACAACTGCACCCGCGAATCGAAAGCGTGCGGCTGCAATTTGGCGAACTCCTTCCAGAAGCCCTCGCCATAGAGCTTGCGCAACATGTACCACTGCACGAACTGCAGCCCGGAAGCCGATATCTTACAGCTGATCTTGCCCTTCCAGCGCGGATCAAGGATGTCCTTCCAGCCTTTCGGCGCATCTGAGCCTGTGACCTTCTCCGTGTTGTAGG
>Ga0310813_10000841_pt1 | contig 18775 bp, 18 predicted proteins | sample YN3metagenome_FD_203086 | JGI IMG/M metagenome (GOLD analysis project Ga0310813, IMG submission 203086) | Soil microbial communities from experimental microcosm in Duke University, North Carolina, United States - YN3 | ecosystem: Engineered > Artificial ecosystem > Soil microcosm > Unclassified...
TCAGCACAGCCGGGGTGACGCTCGAAGAATTACGGCCCTATGTAGACGCCGTCATCGGCGAGAACTGGATGCGGCTGCCGCCGCTTGTGCGACCAACGGTCGACGACCTCACCGTCGCTTCACTGACCCCTGGCGCCGAGCGGGTGCTCCTTCCCGTACGCGATATCGACTGGGCGGCGGTTCAGGAGTTCGCTGCCCGTCGTCCGCCGCTCGTTGAGGTGACAGGCGCGCGCCGGTTGACCGTCGCTGAGATTCTGGCGCGGCATCAGGCCGAGCAGCGGCGTCAGGACGAAGTCATCAAGACCACGATCGCGACTGGCACGATGACACTGCTGTTCGAGGTGCCCGATTTCGCGGCACCGATCACCATCACGGCGGATACGGTGATCTATCGTGGATCGCAGGGGAGCAATATCGAAGCACGCGATATTCGCGTGAATGGCGCGTCGATTACCGGCGGAGGCGCGGGAGCCGCGCCGGAGCTGCCGCTCATCGAGGCTGAACGGATCAGCACGCCGCCACTGACGATCACGTTGGACGAGGCCTATACCTACACGCTTGGCGGAGATGACACCGTCGGCGGCAGCCGCTGTTATGTCGTGAGCTTCGAGCCGAGGACGTCGAACCGCGGACTTGCGCGCGGTCGCGCATGGATCGACGCGCGCGACTTCACGTTGCGGCGGCTGCAGACGATTCAGAAGGATTTGCGCGGCGCGATCGTGTCCTCGGAGGAGGTAGATGAATTCGGACGCGTCGACGTCAGCGGCACGACGGTGTGGCTGCCGATGGAAACGCGCATTTTCCAGTCGTACGAAGGCGCCGGGCTTCGCACGCCGATCCATCGCAACATCGCCATCCGACATTACGACGTGAACAGCGCGACGTTCGAGGCGCAGCTTGCGGCGGCGCTTGCCTCGAACAACGTGATGATGCGCGACACGCCCGAGGGCCTGCGCTATCTCGTGCGCCGCGGCAACGGCTCCGAGCGCTCGACGGTGACACGCGGAGGGCACAGTATCCGCAGCATCATCGGCGGCCTGCTCGCTGACCCCGGCATCTCGCGGCCGCTTGCCTTCGCCGGCCTCAGTTACGTCAACCTCGATCTGTTCGGACGCGGCGCGCAGCTGAACGTGTTCTTCGGTGGTGTCTTCGGTCAGGTGTCGTGGAGCGTGCCCTCAATTGCCGGGTCGCGGTGGCAGGCGCACGGCAGCGCCTTCGGCATCGCCGCGCAGTTCATCGATCGCGTGTTCCGCAACGGACGCGAGCAGTACGCGGAAAACCTGCAACAGCAGCCGGGCTACGCATCTGTCGGCGTCCTCCACCCGCTGACGCCGCGCGTTCGCGTGACGCTTGACTATACGTTCGACATGACGGCGCTCGAGCGCACGGTGAACACGCCGCCGTTGTTTGTTGTGCCGCGCTCTGTCGTGAATCATGGCGTGGTGCTCGGCATCGAAGCGGTTCGCGGCGCCTGGACTGTGGGTGGTTGGTGGAATCCGGTTGTGCGCTACCGCTGGAGCCGATGGGGATTGCCCGGAGGATTCGATCCGTCCACCCGCGACTACCAACGCTACGGGGTGCGGCTGCGTCGGACGCTCGCACTTGCATCGTCAGTGAGCTCGCGGCTCGAGCTCGCGTGGATGGGTGGACACGACCTGGATCGCTTCAGTCGATACGGCTTTGACAGTTTCGACAACGTGCTGCACGGGTATCCGACCGCCGCGATTCGCTACGACCGCGGCGCCGTGCTGCGCAGCGCAACCGGTTGGACATGGCGCGGCATTCGCCTCGATGGGTTTGGTGACACCGCCGTCGTCCAGGATCCCGGCTGGGCTTCGGATGCCCGTTTTTATCCAGGTATCGGCACTGGCGTCGAATCCGGCGGACCGTTTCGAACGCTCCTGTCCCTGGAATGGGCGTATGGATTTCGTGCGCCCCGCCAGGATGGAGGTCGCGGAACGCAGACGGTGAAGCTCACCGTGTACAAGCCGTTCTAAGGTAGCCGCGATGTCCGCTTCGACAGCGGTAGGTGTAGGATCTGGAAGGCCGATGACGAAGCGCGCGCTCCCATGTATTTTGACGGCAGCGATCGCGGTGGGCGTTACGTCGTTGCGCGCGCAAACGCCGACGTTTCGTACAGGCATCGACCTCGCGACGTTCGGCGTGACGGTGGTCGATAAGAAGGGCGAGTACCTCACCGACCTCAATGCCGACGACTTCGAGATCGTCGAGGATGGCCAGAAACAGACGCTGAAGTACTTCGCGCGCGGTACCGACATCGAGAGCGGCCCCGAGATGCACGTCGGCCTGCTGTTTGACACCAGCGGCAGCATGTCGGAAGACATCAAACTGTCGCGGTCGGCCGCCATCAAATTCCTCAACACGCTGAGCGAGGCGAAGGACATGACGCTCGTGGACTTCGATACTGAAGTCCGCGTCGCCAAGTATCCGCAGCGGGACTTTCCGCGCATGGTAGAGCGGATCCGTGGCCGAAATCCTGACGGCGAGACGGCGATGTACGACGCGATGGGCGTGTACCTCGACGGCGCCTCGGATGACGAGGGGCGCAAGGTTCTCGTGCTCTACACCGACGGTGGCGATACGCACAGCACGATCAGCTTTGGCGATGTGATGACGCTGCTGCGCGCCTCGGATGTCACCGTCTATTCCGTCGGCTTCCTTGAACATTCCCGCGGCCGCATCGAGGAGCGCGCGCATCTGCAGCAGATCGCCGAGGCAACCGGTGGTCAGGCATTCTTCCCGACAACGATGAAGGACATCGAGGCAAGCTACGACAAGGTGGTGGCGCAGATCCGCGCGCAGTACAGCCTCGCCTACCAATCCACTAATACCAGGCAGGATGGCGCCTGGCGGAAGGTCGAAATCCGTGTGACGCGTCCCGACCTGAAGGGCTCGAAGATTCTCGCCCGCCGCGGCTATTTTGCGCCCTACCAGGAAGCGCCGGGCAAGACGAAGTAGTCGGCGAATCCCGCGTCCCCAAGCCCGAATCCCGGCGGCACGTGGTACGATCAAGGGTTCGCATGCCCTCCGTCTACGATCGCTTTCAGCTCGTCACCGACTTCGAGATTCGCGGCGATCAGGTGCGCGCGATTCCGGAGCTGGTCGAGGGGTTGAACCGCGGCGACGAGCACCAGGTGCTGCTGGGGGTGACCGGATCCGGCAAGACGTTCACGATGGCGCAAGTCATCGCCTCGGTGAATCGGCCGACGCTGGTGATGGCGCACAACAAGACTCTTGCTGCTCAGCTCTATCAGGAGTTCAAACGATTTTTCCCTCAGAACGCCGTCGAGTATTTCGTCAGCTACTACGACTACTACCAGCCCGAGGCCTACGTTCCAGCCACCGACTCGTACATCGAGAAAGAAGCGACGATTAACGACGAGATCGACCGTATGCGCCTTTCCGCGACGCGGTCGCTGTTCGAGCGCCGTGACGTCATCATCGTCGCCAGCGTCTCATGCATTTACGGCCTCGGCTCGCCGGAGGCGTACTACGGGATGCTCCTGCCGCTCGAAGTCGGACAGCGGATCGGACGCGATCAGATTCTGCGCAAGCTCGTCGAAATTCAGTACGAACGGAACGATACGGAGTTCGGCCGAGGGGCGTTCCGCGTGCGCGGCGATATCGTCGAAGTGGTGCCGTCGTACGAAGAACATGCGCTGCGCATCGGGTTGTTCGGCGACGAGGTCGACGAGCTGGCGTGGTTCGACGCGCTCACCGGCAAGGTCATTCGCCGGCTGGACAAGGTCGCGGTGTATCCGAAGTCGCACTTCGTCACCTCGCGCGACAGGACGAAGCTGGCGGTCGAAACGATCAAGCAGGAGCTCGAGTGGTACCGAGGCCAGCTGGAATCGGAAGGCAAGCTTCTCGAGGCGCAGCGCCTGCATCAGCGCACGATGTTCGATCTGGAGATGATTCGCGAGATTGGCTACTGCCACGGCATCGAGAACTACGCGCGCCATTTGACGGGACGCGCACCTGGCGAGCCACCACCGACGCTGCTGGACTATCTGCCGGAGGACGCGCTGGTCGTCGTCGACGAAAGCCATCAGACGATCCCGCAGATTCGCGGCATGTATGCGGGGGACCGCTCGCGCAAGGAAGTGCTCGTCGCCTATGGGTTCCGGCTGCCGTCGGCGCTCGACAACCGTCCGCTGAACTTCGCTGAATGGGAAGAGCGGGTGCATCAGGTGGTTCATGTATCTGCGACGCCTGGTCCATGGGAGTTGTCGAAGGCGGGCGGCGTCGTCGTCGAGCAGGTGATTCGGCCCACCGGTCTGATGGATCCGCCGATCGAGGTCCGACCGGTACGCGGACAGGTGGACGACCTCCTGAAAGAGATTCGCGACCGCGCCGAGCGCAAGGAGCGCGTCCTCGTCACGACGCTGACCAAGCGGATGGCGGAGGACTTGACGGCGTATTACCAGGAGCTTGGCGTCAAGGTGCGCTACCTTCACTCGGATATCGACACGCTCGAGCGCATCGAGATCCTGCGGGATTTACGTCGCGGCGCCTTCGATGTGCTCGTCGGCATCAACCTGCTGCGCGAAGGGCTGGACCTGCCGGAAGTATCGCTCGTGGCGATATTGGACGCTGACAAAGAGGGATTCTTGCGGTCAGGTGGATCGCTGATTCAGACTTCCGGCCGCGCCGCCAGAAACGTCAACGGGCGCGTCATTATGTATGCAGACACGATGACCGCCTCGATGAAATCCGCGATTGCGGAAACCGACCGCCGGCGGACGCTGCAGGCGGCCTACAACGAAGAACACGGCATCACGCCGGAATCCGTCGTCCGCGCCATCGACGACGTCATGGCCAGCGTTTACGACATGGACTATTCGACGCCCGCGCTGGCCCAAGCGACGGAGACGACGTTCCGGACGCAGGCGGAGATCGACGCCGAAATTGCCCGTCTCGAGCGCGAGATGAAGAGCGCGGCGGCGAACCTGGATTTCGAGCGCGCGGCCACGATTCGCGACACGTTGAAGTCTCTGCGTACGCGAGAGCTCGGGCTGACAAGCCTGCAGGCTGGACGCTGACGCGTGCTGACGCTGCTGACAGACTGGCTCAAGAGCGCCCTGCTGGCGGTGCAGGGATACGTGCAGCTGCAGACTGCGACCGTGCGGGGCATTTTCTCTCGGCCCTTTTACTTTCACGACGTCGTCGAGCAGTTCGACTCGATCGGCATCGGATCGCTCACCGTCGTGCTGCTGACCGGGTTCTTCACCGGGGCGGTGCTCGCGCTGCAGAGCGGTGTGACGCTCGATCAATTCGGTGCGCGGCCGTTCGTGGGACGGCTGGTAAGCGCGTCGATGATCAAGGAGCTCGGGCCGGTGTTGACGGGTCTGATGCTGGCAGGGCGCATCGGATCCGGCATCGCCGCCGAGCTCGGCTCGATGGTCGTCACGGATCAGATCAACGCGCTGCGCGCGCTCGGGACCGATCCGGTGCGGAAGCTCGTCGTACCGAGAGTGCTGGCGGGATTCTTCATGACGCCTGTGCTGACGGTTATTTCCGACACGGTTGGAATCCTCGGCGGCTGGATTGTGGCGGTGTATCAGCTGGGTGTGGCGTCGAGCCTGTACTGGACCTCGATTACCGACGCCTTGTATCTGCAGGACGCATGGATGGGGATCATCAAGCCGTTCATCCTCGGCTACGTCATCGTGACGATCGGGTGTTACGTCGGCCTTGGAACCAGAGGCGGCACGCAGGGCGTGGGACGTTCGACGACGAATGCTGTCGTGGCGGCATCGGTCGCCGTCATCGCCGTCGATTTCTTCGTGACCCGATTGCTCTTTACGCTGTTGTACTGATGCCGACTTACGCGATTCGCAATGCGGCGGTGCTCGAGCGAAGGTCCTCGCCGGACCGGCCGGCGGTCGTGTTCAAGAACGTGTCGCTGTCGTTTGACGAGAAGGTGGTTCTTCGCGACGTCAGTTTTACGCTGCTGCCGGGACACACCAAGATCATTCTCGGCGCCAGCGGCTCGGGGAAGTCGACGATCCTGAAGCTGATTCTTGGGCTGTTGAAACCGGACGCCGGCGAAATCTGGATTCACGGCTCGCGCGTGGATCACATGCCGGAAGACCAGATGATGGATGTGCGTCGGCATCTCGGCATGGTGTTTCAGGAAGGCGCCCTGTTCGACTCGCTGACCGTTGGCGAGAACGTCGGCTACAAGCTGTACGAAGAGACCGAGATGCCGCTCGACGAGGTTCGCCGGCGCGTCGAGCAGGTGCTCGGTTTCGTGCGCCTCAGCGAACACATCGACAAGATGCCTTCCGAGCTGTCGGGCGGGCAGCGACGCCGTGTCGCCATCGCGCGGGCGATGGCCTACAAACCACCGACGCTGCTCTACGACGAGGCGACGACAGGCCTCGATCCGATCACGGCGACGACCATCGACGAGGAAATCGTCAAGCTTCGCGACGTGGAGAGCGTCAGCTCGATCGTCGTTACGCACCAGCTGCGCGACGCGTTCTTCGTCGCCACGCACGAAGCGCTTCGACGGAACGGAGAGATCGACATCCGGCAGGCGGGTCCCGAGAAGTGCGATGAGGCGGAGTTCATCATGTTGAAGGAAGGGTTGATCGCGTTCGAGGGCAACGCGGCAGAGCTGCGCGCTTCGACCGACCCTTACGTACGCACGTTCCTGTCATAGAAGGATAGAAGCAATGCCTCGCACGCGTTCACTGGCCTGGTCGGAGTTGAAGATCGGCATCGTGTCGCTCTTCGCGCTCGTTATCGCTGCTGCCACGATCTTCATGGTCAGCGGGGAAGGCGGGTTCTTCTGGCAGCGCTACTCGATCAAGACGATCTTTGCCGACATCCAAGGCCTCAAAGAGGGGGCGCCGGTCCGCGTCGCCGGCGTCGAGGTCGGGTCGGTGAAGAAGATGGACTTCGTTGGCGACAAGGTCGAGGTGACGATGGAACTCAGCAAAGACCAGCGTCCGCGGATCACCAACCGGTCCACGGCATCGCTCGGATCCGTATCGCTGCTCGGCGAAGCCGCGGTCGACATCACGGCCAACAGCCAAGGCACACCGGTCCCCGATTGGGGTTACGTGCCGAGTGGTCCGGCGCCCGGCTCGTTATCCACGGCGGCGACGGCGGCCACCGCGACTCTTCAGACGACCAACGCGCTGCTCGAGGACATGCGGAGCGGTCGAGGCACACTCGGGCGGCTGGTGACGGACGATGCGCTGTACAAGCAGTTGAACGATTTCGTATCGTCCGCCGAGGCGGTCACGCGCGGCATCAACGCCGGCCGTGGAACGCTGGGTCGTCTGGCGACCAGTGATGCCGCGGCGAAATCGCTCGAGCAGTCACTGGCGAACCTACAGATGGTGACCGAGCGCATCCGGAATGGAGAGGGCAGTCTCGGCCAGCTCCTGAACAACGATGCGCTGAGCAAGTCCGTGACATCCGCCACCAGCAATCTGGACGCGATCACCGGACGCATCAGCAAGGGCGAGGGGACCGCGGGCAAGCTCGTGACCGACGCGGAGTTGTACAACCGGCTCAATTCGATGGCCGACCGCCTCGACAAGTTGACGATGGCATTAAATCAGGGCGAGGGAACCGCCGGACAGCTGCTCCGCGACAAGCAGTTGTATGAGAACATGAATGGGGCGGTCAGCGAATTGCACAACCTAGTGAAGGATATTCGCGCCGATCCGAAAAAGTACTTGAACGTAAGGGTGAGCATCTTCTAGCGGAAGGATGTTGGCGGCAATGGCGAAGGACGAAGTCGGAGGCGGAGCGGTACTCCTGGCGTTTGTGGCCGGCGCCATTGCGGGTGCGGCCGTCGCATTGCTGTTTGCGCCGGCGACGGGCGATGAAACGCGCGAGTTCATCGGCCAGCGGGCGCGCGAGGGACGCGACAAGGTCGTCGACGCCGCACGTCAGTTCCGCGCTGCGACGGAGCCAGAAGCGTGACGAATGTCTTCCTGGGGATCATTGCCATCGCCGTGGCGATCATGGCGATCATCCAGGTTGCGGCGATCGTGTTTGCGATGTCGGCCGCCCGCCGTATCGGACAGGTTGCCGACCGGCTCGAGCAGGATCTGAAGCCCGTCGTCTCCAATCTGCAGTCAATTACGTCTGAGGCAGCCCGCGCCGCGACCCTTGCCGCCGCGCAGATGGAACGCGCGGATCGGATGTTTGCGGATTTCAGCCGCCGGGCCGAGCAGGTGATGGCCGCGGTGCCCTCACTGCTGGGGCCTGCCGGCAAAGGCCTGGCCTTTCTCAACGGCCTCAAGGCCGCACTCGCGGCCATTCAGGAGCTGCGCCGCTCGTCGCGCCGCCGCGCCGCGCATCCTGACGAGGAAGACGCCCTCTTTATCGGCTAAACACTTGATTGACGGCGGCTACCGCCGGTGATACAAGTCGCTCCTGCATTTGCGATTGGTGATTGGTGATTCGTGATTAGTGATTCGTGATTTTGGCGTCCGGATTGGTCCAAGTCGCTAACCACAAATCACGAACCACAAATCACGAATCACAAATCACGAATCACAATTCAGTAGGGGGGATCATGACGCTCACGATTCGTCGCTTGAGTGGTATCGCCCTCGCCGCAATTCTGTTCCTGGCGCCCGCTGCGGCGTCCGCCCAGGACTCCAAGTCGGCGACCTCCGTTATCGAACTCGTCAAGATGCTCGAGACGATGAAGCTCGATGCCTTTGCGGTCAAGGGCTCGTCGCCGAACGAGTATGTTGGCGCGCTCTACTTCCCCGGCACGCAGCTGCTCGTCGTCAGCGCGAAGTTCGACACGCCATGGCGCGCGGACTCGCTGCTCGACATGAAGAATTACCGCGATCTTTACATCGAGCTGAACAGTGCGTCACAGCCGAACACAAAAGTCTTCGTTTCCGATCTCAGTGCCAACGGTCTGCATGCAAAGAAGGACGGGAATCTCTACGACACCGCCGACGTCGCCGGCAGGACGTACAATTTCGATGGTGACTGGAAGAAGGCGAAGATCACTGAAGACGACTACACGAAGGCGTATTCGACGACCGACGCGCAGTACTCGCAGATGATTCAGGCACTCATCAACGGGCTGAAGAAGTCCTCGTAGCCGGCGCTTCGGCGCTACTGTGCGAGGCAAAAAAGGGCAGTCCTTACGGGCTGCCCTTTTTGTTTATACTGCGCGCACTGGAGGGGCGATGACGATTCGGATCATCGGACCGGTGTTGGCCGCGCTCTCGTGCATGTCGGTGCCGGCGCTTGCCGCGCCGTGCGATCAACTGGCGGCGCTCGCGCTGAAGGACGCCACCGTCACATCGGCCACGCTGGTGACGGCGGGCTCGTTCGAGACGTTCAAGAATCTTCCCGCGTTCTGCCGCGTGGCGGCGACGCTGAAGCCCTCCAGCGATTCCGACATCAAAGTGGAAGTATGGCTGCCCGCCACCGGCTGGAACGGAAAGTTTCAGGCCGTGGGCAATGGCGGGTGGGCAGGTGTGATCAGTTACAGCGCCATGGCTGAAGCGCTCCGCGCGGGCTATGCGACGGCCTCAACCGATACCGGCCACGTCGGTGGCCGAGGCACCTTCGCGCTCGGTCATCCCGAGAAGCTGACCGACTTCGCCTGGCGCTCCGAGCACGAGATGACGGTCAAGGCCAAGCAGGTGATCAGCAACTTCTACGGCTCCGCGCCGCGGCTGTCGTACTGGAACGGCTGTTCAACCGGCGGCAGGCAGGGACTGAAGGAAGCGCAGATGTTCCCCGACGATTACGACGGCATCATCGCCGGCGCGCCGGCCAATCGCACCGCCATCTCGCTGTGGATCGCTGACGCCGTGCTGAAGGATCCGGCGCGCTACATCCCGCCGAGCAAGTACCCGATCATCCATCAGGCGGCTGTCGCCGCATGCGACGCACGCGACGGCGTCAAGGACGGTCTGATTGACGATCCGAGACAGTGCAGCTTCGATCCCGCTGTGCTCGCCTGCAAGGGCGACGACGGTCCCTCGTGCCTGACCGCACCTCAGATCGCGGCGGTGAAGCAGATCTACTCACCGGCGCGAAACCCGCGTACCGGCAAGGAGTTGTTCTCGTCGTTCGTGCCGGGGACCGAATTGGGGTGGGGCGTCCAGGCCGCCGGCCCGGAGCCTGCCAACAACATCTACGACCAATACAAGTACGTCGTCTTCAAGGATCCGAACTGGGATTGGAAGACGTTCAACTTCGACAGCGACGTGGAGCGAGGGAACCGTCCCGAAAACCTGATCATGAACGCCACCGATCCGAACATGCAGGCGTTCTTCGCGCACGGCGGGAAGCTCCTGCTGTATCACGGCTGGAGCGATCCACAGGTGCCCACGCTCAACACCATCAAGTACTACCAGAGCGTCGTCGATGTGATGGGCGGCCCAACGAAGGCGTCAAACAGCGTGCGGTTCTTTCTGGAACCTGGCATGGGCCACTGCGGCGGCGGGGAAGGCCCGAACGTGTTCGACAAAATGGGCGCGCTGGAGCAATGGGTCGAACACGGCAAGGCGCCGGACGCGATGGTCGCGTCACACGTGAAGGACGGGAAGGTCGATCGCACGCGGCCGCTCTGCCCGTATCCGCAGGTGGCGAAATATAAGGGCACGGGCAGCATTGACGACGCCGCCAACTTTGCGTGCGCCGCGCCGTAGCGAGTCAGGCGCGCGCAGACCGGTTGGTGAGTTTGCGTGCGTCAGGGCCGCGGCCGCAAGTCGCCCAACGATTGCAGCGCGGCCTCATACAGCTTTCTCCAGCAGATTGCAGAACCCCGAAGGTGGCCGTTGTCTTCGGACAGTTCTTCGTTTGCGGAGCGCAGCCGCACAAGCTGCCTGCGCAGCCGTGCATTCTCGTCACGCAACTGATCCACGCTGACATCTCGAGTGGTCATGACGGACTGCCTCCGGTGCGCGGTCCTGTCTGAGGCGCATGCGCCCGCAGGTACTCGAGTAATCGCTGTTGATGGACGAACTCCGGTTGCCGATACAGGGATTCGAGCGTGACGCGCTGCGACACGCCGATACGGATCGTCTCGAGCTTCCGATCGTGAATGCGGTTGTAGATCGTGCGCCGGCTTTTCTGCAGCAGGACGGCAGCACGATCGATGGACACAGATTTCAATGTGGCTGATGGCATTAACAGAAGGGCAGAGCGTAAAACGTCGAGCGGCGAAACACGAATACAGCGAATTACTGACATGATCGACCGGCAAACAGACGACGAAAGCCGTTTCGTGTCTGCGACGTAGTGCGGCTCGGACATAACCGGCGAGGTGGCGCTGCAGGAGAAGAAATAGCGGCCGAAGGACTTCGACCGCGTTGGTCACCACAACTCGCCGAAAGAGTTGAATGGTGGGCGCTAGTGGATTCGAACCACTGACCCCCGCCGTGTGAAGGCGATGCTCTACCGCTGAGCCAAGCGCCCGGACGAAATTTCAGTCTAGCACAGCGGCTACGTCGTCCCGTACAGGCGATCGCCGAAGTCTCCCAGCCCCGGCACGATGTATTTGTGCGGATTCAGTTCGCGATCGATGACCGGCGTATACACGGCGACCTCGGGGTGATGCTGCTCGACCAGCGCAATCCCTTCCGGCGCCGCGACGATGCAGATGATGCGCAGCGTGCGCGCGCCGGCGGCCTTGAGTAGATCGATGGCCGCGACCGCGCTTCCACCGGTGGCAAGCATCGGGTCGATCATCAACACGAAACTGTCGCCGAGGTCGCGCGGCAGCTTCGTGTAGTACTTCGACGCAATCGCCGTCGCCTCGTCGCGCTGCAGGCCGATGTGTCCGACGCGCGCTGTCGGCACGAGCTCGAGCACCGCGTCGAGCATGCCGAGGCCCGCGCGCAGCACGGGCACGACGACAACGTCGCCCGAGACGACGAGACCGTCCGCCGGTCCGAGCGGTGTCTCGACGGTGTGGCTGCGGGACGGCACGTCTTTCAGCGCTTCAGCAGCGAGCAGAACGGAGATGCGATTGGCGGCGCGGCGGAACTCGGGCGGCGGCGTGCGGACGTCGCGCAGTTCCATCAAGGCGTCCTGGACGAGAGGATGGTCGATGATGTGAACGGGCACGTACACATCATAGGTTCATGGGGTTCACAGGGGGTTCAATAGGTTCATGGGGTTCAGTGGGTTCAATGGGTTCAATGGGTTCTAGAATGCCGGCATGCGCGTGAAAACTGTTGTTGCGTCGGCGCTTGTCGCCGTGGCGGTTGTTGTTGTGCGCGCGCAGGCGCCGAGGCAGGTGTCGCTGCTGGTCGCCAACGGCATCGTTGTGACGGTCGACGGCTCGAACCGCATCCTCAATCCGGGCAGCGTCGCCGTTGACGGCGGCAACATTGTCGCGGTCGATACACCCGAGAACATCCGCCGCCAGTTCCGCGCTCGCGAGACGATTGACGCCGCAGGGCAGGTCGTCATGCCCGGTCTCGTCAACACCCACACGCACGCGCCGATGGTCCTCTTCCGCGGCTTGGCCGACGACCTCGCGCTGGAACAGTGGCTGACGAAGTACATCTTTCCCGCGGAGTCGAAGACGGTCTCGCCGGACTTCGTACGTGCCGGTACGCGGCTTGCCGCGCTCGAGATGATCGAGTCTGGAACGACCACGTTCACCGACATGTATTACTTCGAGGAGGAGATCGCGAAGGAGACCAAGGCAGCCGGACTGCGCGGGGTGCTCGGGGAAACGGTCATTCAGTTCCCCGTCGCGGACGCGAAGACACCTGCGGAGGGCCTGGCGCGCACGGAAGCGATCATCAAGGCGTTCGAAAACGACGCGCTCATCACTCCCGCTGTTGCACCCCACGCGATTTACACCAACGACACCCCCACTCTCAAAGCCGCGCGCGAGTTATCCGTTCGCTATCACGTGCCGACGCTGATCCACGTCGCCGAAACGCAGGCGGAGACGATGACCGCCAGAGAGCGGGGGTTTCCTACTGTCGTCTCCTACCTCGAATCGCTCGGCTTTCTCGGTCCCGGCGTTGTCGCTGCGCACGCGGTGTGGGTCAACGACGCGGACATGGCGCTGCTGAAAGCTCGTGGTGTCGGCGTCTCACATAACCCCGAGAGCAACATGAAACTGGCCAGCGGCATCGCACCTGTCAAAGCGTATCTGGCCGCGGACGTCGCTGTCGGTCTGGGTACCGACGGTGCCGCGAGCAACAACGATCTCGACATGTTCGAGGCAATGCGCACCGCGTCATTCCTCGCCAAGGTGGCGACGTCCGATCCGACGGCCGTCAGTGCCAGCACGGCCCTGCGGATGGCGACGATCGGCGGCGCAAGAGTACTCGGAATGGAAAAGCAGATCGGCTCGCTCGAACCGGGCAAGCGCGCCGATCTCATCATCGTCAGCATGAGCGCTGCGCGTCAGTCGCCCATGTACGACCCTGTCTCACACCTTGTGTATGTGACGCGTGGTGACGACGTGCAGACGACGATCGTCAACGGCAAGGTCCTGATGCGAAATAAAAGGGTCCTGACGCTCGATCGCGCCGCTGTTCTGCGCGAATCGAAGTCCTGGGCCGCAAAGGTCAGCGCGGCCGTCGGGCGGTAGCGATCATTTTCATCCCGTGCCTGGGGCGAAGGGTGACCGCCGCATTCGGCACGACTGGATGCCCGGGTACGATCTCGAAGCGCCATCGTTGCGCGATCGTGGCCACCAGCAGCACCAGCTCCATCCATGCGAACGACTCGCCGATGCACTGGCGCGGCCCGCCGCCGAACGGGAAGTACGCAAACCGCGGCAACGCGGCTTTGAATTCGGACGTCCAGCGATCAGGATCGAAGCGGTCCGGATCCGCGTAATGCCTCGGGTCGCGGTGCACGATCCACTGGCTCATCACGATGATGGCGCGCGGCGGCACGTAGTAGTCGCCGATGCGGTACTCATTCACGGCGCGGCGTCCGATCAGCCACGCCGGCGGGTAAAGCCGCATCGATTCCGTGACGACGCGCGTGACGCAGGGAAGCCGTTCGACGTCAGCTACCGTGGGCAGCCGGTCGCCGAGGACGCGGTCGACTTCCTCGTGCACCCGCCGCTCGACTTCCGGCGACTGGCTGAGCAGATACCACGTCCACGTCAACGCATTTGCGGTGGTCTCATGACCCGCGAGGAAGATGGTCATCGCCTCGTCGCGCACCTGCTTGTCCGTCATTCCGCGACCTTTGTCCTCGTCGTCCTGCGCCATCAGCAGCATCGACAACAGGTCGCCGCGGTCGCCGAGGGTGGCGCGGCGCTCGCGGATCATGCCGTAGATGACGCGATCCAGCCGCTCGCGCGCCTTCTGCCCCCGTCGCAGATACGGCACAGGGAGGTAGTGCAGATACTCGCCAAACGGCAGCATCGTCATCCAGAAGGATTCCATCAGCCCGCTCATCGCCTCGCCGACGTCGCGCGCCTGGGACTCGACATCGGTGTCGAACAGTGTCTTTCCGACGATAAGCAACGTAAGGCGCGACATCTCGCGTGCGATGTCGTACGTCGCGCCTTCCGACCATCCGTTACGGATGCGATCCGCATACGCCACCATCGTCTGCGCGTAGGCAGCGATGCGATCGCGGTGAAAGGCGGGTTGTATGAGCCGCCGCTGGCGAAGATGAAAGCTGTCCTCGCTGGTCAGCAGTCCTTCACCAAGGAGCACTTTGACGCGCTCGAGACCGCGGCTCTTGTGAAAGTTCTGGTTGTGCGTAACGAGTACGTCCTTGATCACCGCCGGATCGCTGGCGATGAACAGGTGCTCTCCGCCCATGCGCAGATAGGCGAGATCGCCGTACTCCCGCGCGAGGTTCGAAAAGAACACCAGCGGGTCGCGGCCGGGCCGATACGTGAGGGTGTTGAGGAGGGAAGGTTTCGGTCCCGGAGGGAAAACTCTAATCGCCGATGACGGCGATGTACGGGAGGTTCCGGTACTGCTCGGCATAGTCCAATCCGTATCCAACCACGAATCGGTCCTCGATGGTGAAACCGACGTACTCGACCTTGACGTCAATCTTGCGGCGCGACGGTTTGCTGAGCAAACAGGCGGTGCGCAACTGTCGCGGTGCGCGGGCGCGCAGAATATCCTGCAGATACGTCAGCGTCAGACCCGTATCGACAATGTCTTCGACGATGAGGACATCGCGCCCTTCGATGGCGCTGTCGAGATCCTTCAGCACCTGCACCTGTCCGGAGGACTTGGTACTGGTACCGTAGCTCGATACGGCCATGAAATCGAGCGTTGTCGATCCGGGGAGCTGGCGCGCCAGGTCGGACAGGAATACGAACGCACCTTTCAGGACGCAGACCAGATGCACACCGTCCGGATGATCGCGATGGATCTCCTGCGCGAGCGATCTGACGCGCTGCTGGATGTCGTCGGCGGCGATGAGAACGTTCACCGGAAAGTAAACTAACATACTCGTCCGGATGAAGCGCTTTCAGATGATCACGGAAGCCGATGCGCGCGTCCTCGAGTACGGCAGTACCGTGGCGCTCGTGTCCGGCGGGCATGTCACGCCACTCGCGGCGGATACGTTGAAAGCGCGACGCATCGCTGTCGTGCGTGAGAGCGGCGACGCGGACGAGGCTTTGCTGGCCCCGCGTGCTGACGTTCGGACCGTGGCGATTGCGGGCGATCACACGTCGGTGAAGCTGAAGGCGGCGATTGTGGCGCATCTGCGCGGGCGCGGCACTGCTGTGCACGATCTCGGCACGGACAGCAGCGATCCCGTTGATTATCCCGATACCGCGGCGGCTGTCGCCGTGCAGGTGGTGCGCGGAGAGGCGGATGCCGGCATTGCGATCGACGGCGCCGGCCTTGGTTCGACGATTGCCGCGAATAAGGTCCGCGGCGTCCGGGCGGCAATGTGCACCGATCGGACGCTGGCACGATACGCGCGCGAACACAACGGCGCCCACGTCCTGGCGCTCGGATCCACGCTCGTGTCGGCTGCCGACGCGCTCGAAATCGTGGACACGTTTCTGAGCACGCCCATGCGGGAACCGCGCTATATCCGCAGGCTCCTGAAGATCCGCGACCTGGAGCTCCGTCAGCAGCTCTGATGCAGCCACTCGATCTGCAGCGTCTCATCCAGATCATCGTTGAGGAAATCGCCGCCAGCGAATCGGCGCCGGCGCCGTCGCGCTGCTCGTGCCATTCGCTGCTGTACGAATGCTGCCCCGATCGCCTCCGCGGCGTCCTCGACGCCGGGGCGACGCGGCTTGGACTTCATGCAAGCGGCGGAGCGCCTGGTGGCGTGGCGTCGATGATCGACCACACGCTGCTCAAACCCGATGCGACGCGCAGGGACATCGAAGGGCTCTGCCGCGAGGCCGCCGAATACAAGTTCGCGAGCGTGTGCGTGAATCCGACCTGGGTGGTGCTCTGTACGTCGCTGCTGCAGGGAAGCGGCGTCAAGGTGTGTTCTGTCGTAGGCTTTCCACTCGGCGCAACTACCCCCGACACGAAGCACTACGAGACGAGGCGCGCCATCTTCGACGGGGCACGCGAAATCGACATGGTCATCAACGTTGGTGCTCTCAAGTCCGGGGATCTGCGCATCGTCGAACGTGACATCGAAGCGGTGACGTTTCCGTGTCGTGAGGCGGGGGCGCTGAGCAAAGTGATTATCGAAGCCGCGCTGCTGACCGACGATGAGAAGATCACGGCTTGCACACTGGCAAAAGCGGCCGCCGCTGATTATGTCAAGACATCGACCGGTTTCGGCCCGGGCGGTGCCACCGCGGCGGACGTGGCGCTGATGCGCCGTGTGGTCGGCGAAGAGATGGGAGTGAAGGCGGCGGGTGGCGTGCGCGACCTGGAAGGTCTAAAGGCAATGGTCGCGGCGGGTGCCACCCGCATTGGTGCGAGCGCCGGGGTGCGCATCGTCCAGGAATTGCAAGGAAAGCAGCCGATGGCTGCGACGAAAGGATATTGACGCGTGGCAACTCTCAATCAGGAGCAACTGCGCCGCCTCGCTCGACTTGGCGCAATTGCGCGGCTCGAGCAATTGCATCAGGAAGAGGCGGCGATTCGGGCGGAGTTCCCGGAGCTGTTCGGTCGCGGCCGTCGCGCCGGCGCCGCCAACGGGCAGGCCGCTGCGAGTGCAGAAGGCCGGGGCAGGCGCCGACGTCGCGGCATGTCGGCCGCGCAGCGCAAGCAGGTGTCGGAGCGGATGCGGAAGTACTGGGCGGAGCGCCGCAAAGCGAAGGGGAAGTAGTGAAGGCAGGGCTGTGCCTCGCGGCCCTGTTGGTCTCGACCGCGGCGTTCGCACAATCGTCCTCACCCGGCCCGTACATCATTGATCTGCGCGGCGCGATGTCCGGCGCGCCCAGCGGCGTGTCGTTCTATCCGCCCGTACCCGTCGACACGCTTGCGCCCAAGCGCGCCTTCGGACTTGCGGGCGGTGCCCACCTGTATCCCTTTCAACTTGGTGTTGCGCGCCTCGGCTTCGGCGTCGACTTCATGCGGGTACGCGGCTCCGTGACCTCCGTCAGCGACGTCGCCGCTTCGACGACGGTGTCCACAGTGGCGCCGCAGATCTCGTTCAACTTCGGGACGCGAGAGGGCTGGAGCTACCTGAGCGGCGGCTACGGTACGGCGCAAACGCACGTCCAAGTCGATGTCCCGGCGCAGTCCGCTGCTCCTCCTGCAACGGTTGGAACGCCTGCCGGCACGCTGACACGCGGGCGCCGCACGGCGAGTATCAACATTGGGGGCGGAGCGCGATGGTTCCTTCGCGAGCACGTCGCTGTTGGCTTCGACGTGCGGTTTCATCGGCTGCAAGAGCCATCGACGCGAATCGTCGGCCTGTCGGTCGGGATGTCTCTAAGGTGAACGCCCGTGTGAAGGGCGCACAAGGCTGTTCGAATCGATTGGCGGCATCGTTACCTTTAGTAGAGGAGATAGTGCAGATAACCCGCCGCTGTGTTCACGGAATCCAGATTCTCGACCTCGCAGGACGACTCGTCGCCTGGACGGATCCTGGCCGCGCGTCGCTGCGTGCGACCGTCTTAGGATTGGCGTCTGAAGGACCTGCGAATGTCCTCGTCGATGTCTCCGAATTGACAGACATCGATGCACATGGCCTCGGCGAGCTGGCGTGGAGCTGCGCGACGCTGCGCAGGTCGGGTGGTCAGATGGCTCTGATTGCGCCGCGTCTCGAGGCGCGTCGTCTGCTTGCGCTCACAAGACTCGATACAGTGTTGCCGATTTACGAGTCGGAGAACGAGGCGCTCACCAGCGCCCGGGTGGAAGTGTTGATTTAACGCCGGACGAGCACGATGTTGAACCGCGTGTCGCCGTCGACCGTCACACCTTGACCGCCCTCTGAGGCCTCAGGGCGCGGAGGATAGGGGTCCTGGAAGCCGTCTTTGGCCGCCCAGACTAAATTGTACTTGCCGGGATACACGCCAGGAATGCTGTAGAAGCCATTCTTATCAGTGATCGTGTTCTGGAGGATGCCGATTTCCGAGCCGCCGAATCCGACGCACCCTGCTCCTCTTTGATCGCACGGCATAGAGGACTCCTCCACACGCACGCCTGCGACGGGCACCAGGCCGGTTGATGTTTGTTCGGCAACCACGCCCGACAGCGTGTAGATCGCGGTGCGGACAAGCTGAAAGTCGACTCGTGTATCGGCTGTCAGCATCAGGTTCGTCGTTTCCGCCTTGTAGCCGGCTTTGGTAGCCGTGATGGAATTGCCGAACGAAAGAGACTCCACACCCGGAATACTGTAAAAGCCCTGATCATCGGTCGTCCCACGCCGA
>Ga0310813_10000842_pt1 | contig 18773 bp, 9 predicted proteins | sample YN3metagenome_FD_203086 | JGI IMG/M metagenome (GOLD analysis project Ga0310813, IMG submission 203086) | Soil microbial communities from experimental microcosm in Duke University, North Carolina, United States - YN3 | ecosystem: Engineered > Artificial ecosystem > Soil microcosm > Unclassified ...
GATCTCGTCCGTCGCCCCGATCGCCTGCCCGCCCTTCACGCCGCCGCCCGCCATCCAGATGGTGAATCCGTACGGGTTGTGATTCCGGCCGCCGCTTCCCTGCTCCATCGGCGTCCGTCCGAACTCGCTCGCCCAGATCACCAGCGTTTCGTCCAGCAGACCGCGCCGCTTGAGGTCGCTCAGGAGCGCCGCCGTCGGGCGGTCGGTCTGCTCCCCGTTCTTCTGATGATTGTCCGTGTGGTGGTCGTGGCCGTCCCACCCGTACTTGTCGACGGCGTTGTACAGCTGGACGACCCGCACGCCCTTTTCGCTCAGACGCCGCGCCAGCAGACACATGCGGCCGTACATGGCCTCGTTCTTGTTCGCGCTCTGGATGCCGTAGCTCTCCAGCGTCTCCTTCGACTCCTCCGCGAGATCGCCGACGTGCAGGGCCTCGCTCTGCATCCGGTACGCGAGCTCGTAGGACGCGATGCGCCCGTCGAGGTCCAGGAGTCCCGGACGCGCGTTGCGATGCTCGGCATTGAACTCCTGGATCGCGTCGATCGTCGAGCGCTGGGACTCCGCGAAGCGATCGGGCGGACGCAGGTCCAGCACCGGGTCCCCTTCGTGACGGAATTGCGTGCCCTGGAACGCCGCGGGCAGGAAGCCGTTCGACCAGTTGGGCGAGCCGCCCAGCCCCGCGACCTTGAAGAGCAGCACGTAGCCCGGGAGATTCTGGTTTTCGGAGCCCAGGCCGTACGTCAGCCAGGACCCGAAGCTCGGCTTTCCGGGCAGGATCACGCCGGTGTTCATCTGGTAGGTCGCCGGCGCGTGATTCGAGCTTTCCGACTGCATCGAGCGGATCAGGCACAGGTCGTCCGCGTGCGCCGCGGTGCGGCGCACCAGGTCCGACGCCCAGAGGCCGCTTTCGCCGTACTGCCGCCAGGTCCACGGGCCGGCCATCAGCTTGTCGTGGCAGGCATTGAAGACGCCGCCGACCTTGTCCTTCTTCGCCCGGATCTCGGCGGGCACCGGCTTTCCGTGCAGCTGCGTGAGCAGCGGCTTGTAGTCCCAGGTGTCCACCTGGCTGGGGCCGCCGTACTGGTACAGGAAGATGATCCGCTTCGCGCGCGGCTTGAACTGGGGCGCGCGCGGCGCGAGCGGCCGCAGCGGATCGATCTCCAGGCGCTTGCGCTCCTGCGCGTTCGCGGCCTGCGAGAGCAGCGACGCGAGCGCCAGGCCGCCCAGTCCGCTGCAGCAGGTGTCGAGGAAGTCGCGGCGCGTCGGCAGATTCTTCATGGCTCAATCCACGTAAACGAACTCGTTGACGTTCAGGAGCACGCGGCAGAAGTCGACCAGGCGGTGACGGCGGACGAACTCGACCGAGCGGCGCCGCTCCGCGTCGGACGGCGGCCGCGCCAGCGCGAGCCAGAGCGCCCGGTCGACGCGCGCCGCTTCCCCGTCGCCCGCCTCCTTCTCCACGCGGGCCGCGAACGCGAGCGCCATCCGCTCGCTGAAGGCGCTGTTGAGCAGTTGCAGCGCTTGCGGCGCGACGGTGGTCACGTCCCTCCGGCCGCAGGAGACGTTGAGATCCGGCAGATCGAAGGGCTGCATGAACGGGATCGTGAGCACGCGCTTCTGGACCAGGAAGATGCTGCGCACGTCGGTCTTTTCGACGGCGTCCGTGTACCATTCCTGCTTGCGCTCGCGCGCCTTCTCGTCGCTCTTGGTCTCGAGAATCCCGGGCTGCGCGTCGAGCAGATGCTGCGGCACCGGCGGCCAGACCGGAGGACCGGAGTCCTTCTTCAGCAGCGCGCCCGAGACGGCCAGCAGCGCGTCGCGCGTGGCCTCCGCGTCGAGGCGGCGAGGATTCTGGCGCCAGAGGAGAAGGTTTTCCGGGTCGACCGCGCGGCGCGCGGGATCGTCGCCTGAGCGCTGACGATACGTCGCCGAGCGCAGGATCATCCGGTGCAGCGCCTTCAGCGACCCTCCGGCGGCGAAGAGCTCCGACGCGAGCGCGTCGAGCAGTTCCGGATGCGTCGGCCGCGAGCCGCTGAATCCGAAGTCGTTCGGCGTCGCCACCAGCCCGCGCCCGAAGTGATGGTGCCAGAGGCGATTGACGATCACCCGCGCGGGGAGCGGGTTCTCCGGCGACGCGATCCAGGCCGCGAGCGCGCTGCGGCGGCCTGAGGAATCGAGACCCGCGGGCGCCGTGACGGCCGCCGGGTTCGGGTCCAGCACGGAGATGAAGCCCGGCAGGACTTCCTCGCGGGGCTGCGTGAAGTCCCCCTGATAGTAGAGGTTCGTCACCGGGGGTTTCGCTCCGGAGTCCCTTACGGTCATGCCCCGCGTGAACTCGAGGCGCTTCTTGGCTTCCTCCGCGATCTGCGTGTTCAGCTCGCCCAGCTCGCCGCGGAGCTTCTCGCTCAGCGTCGCCGTCGCGTCGGCATCGCTCACCTTCAGCTTCTCGGCGAAGGGCTTGATCGTCTGCTTGATCTCCGGGGTCTGCTCTTCCTTCTTGAGATCGAGGAGCGCGAGGATCTCGGCCGGGATTTCGCCGCGGCGGTTCTCGAGGAGACAGTTGCGCGCCGGCTCGAGGATTTCCGTGATCCGGACCTGGGCCCCCTTCATGCGCGCGTCGATCGCGTCGTTGTGCTTCTGGATGCGCTCGCGGTCTTCCTTGGGGTCGAGGATCGTGTCGTCCTGCCGCTTCACCCCCGCGAAGAACGAGCGGAGGCGGAAGTGGTCGGCCTGCGAGATCGGGTCGTACTTGTGGTCGTGGCAATTGGCACAGGCCATCGTGAGGCCGAGGAACGCGGACCCCGTCGTGTTGGCGAGGTCCCCCAGGAGCTCGTTGCGGTTCTTGGCGTCCTCCATGAAGATCGAGCCGGTGCTGTCGTAGGGTCCCAGCCGCAGATAGCCGGTCGCGACGAGCGCGTCGGGGTCGCCGGGCCGGAGCTCGTCGCCGGCGATCTGCTCGGAGAGGAACTGGAAGTACGACTTGTCCTCGTTGAACGAGCGGATCAGGTAATCGCGGTAGCGCCAGATCTGGGTCTGGAACTCGTCGCGCTCCCAGCCGTTCGTGTCGGCGTAGCGGACGATATCCATCCAGTGCCGGGCCCAGCGCTCGCCGTAGCGCGGGCCGGCGAGCAGGCGCTCGACGAGCCGCTCGTACGCGTCCGCCGCGGGATCCTCGAGAAAGGCCTTCACCTCCTCGGGCGTGGGCGGCAGGCCCGTGAGGTCGACCGTCACACGCCGGATCAGCGTGCGGCGATCGGCTTCCGGCGAGGGCCGGAGCGTCGCCGCCTCGAGCGCCGCGAGGATGTAGCGGTCCACCGGCGTTCGGACCCAGGCTTCGTCCTTCACCGCGGGGAGCGCGGGACGCGCGATCTTCCGGAGCGACCAGAGATCGAGGCGCTTCCCGCCGAAGATCCGCACGATGGGATTCCGGGGATCGCTCCAGGCATTGCCGAGCGGGCCGCTCGGAGTCGTCGCCGCGGCTTCGACCCACGGCGCGCCGTCCTTGATCCACGCCGCGAGCGCGTCGATCTGGTCCGCCGGAAGCTTTTCCTTCGGCGGCATCTTGATGTCGGGATGCGTCTGGCGCAGCGCCTGGATCAGGAGACTCTTCTCCGGATCGCCGGGGACAATCGCGGGGCCGTTTTCCCCGCCCTTCAGGATCGCCGCCCTCGAGTCGAGCCGGAGTTTCCCTTTCTGCTTTTCGGGACCGTGGCAGGAGATGCAGCGGGCCTGGAGGAGCGGCAGCACGCGATCCTGGAAGTCGGACGCGCTGTCCGCGGCCGCCGTCCCGCCGGCGAGCAGCAGCAGGACCGGAAGCCGGCGGATCATCGGCTTTCCCTCCGAAGGAAGAGGATCGCGAGGCAGGTGTCGAGCACGTCCATCCTCTCGGCCTTCATGAACTCGCCCTGCTCGGCCGTCCACTCGCCGCCCGGACGCTGCGAGGCGAGCAGGAAGTCGGCGCCTTCGGCATACCACTCGTGGGAGCCGAAATGCTCGACCGCCAGAAGCTGGCCGCCGCGGCTCGCCATGGAGAGCCAATGCAGCGGCAGGAAGCCGGGCGTCTTGCGCGGATTGTGGTCTGCCGCGAAGTTCGCGCCGATCCACTCGATCCCCCGCCGGAGCGCGACGTCACCCTCGCCGCCCCGGAGCTCGCGGATCGCCGCGAGCGCGGCGACCGCGGACGCCGTCATGCTGCCGTAGCTGGTATTGGTCGTGTATTCGGACTTGTCCGGCGCGTCCTGGCCGAGGCTGCCCGCCTCGTTGTAGCCCCAGCCTCCGTCCTTGTTCTGGCACGTCACCCACCAGGCCCGGCTCCGTTCGAGCACGGTCGGATCGAGATCCACCCCGGCCCGGGCCGCCGCGTGCAATCCGAGCACCGCGTAGGCCGTCACCGAGTTGTCGCCGCTCGCGGGCCCTTCCTGGCGGCGCCGGATCCGGCCCGTCGCGGGGACGTTCGGCAGGGATTTCACGGCGTAGTCCCACTGCCCGTTGGCGCACTGCGAGTCGACCAGCAGCTGGGCGCAGAGGCGGATCCGGTCCTGGTGCGCCGCCGGATCGATCTCCGCCAGCGCGATGGCCTGCAGCGCGGCGATATAGGTCGACTCCACGCTGCGGCCTCGCACGAGGCCGAGGAGTTCCGCCTTCACGGGGTGCGAGTCCGGATAGCCGCCGCGATGGAGCGCCAGGAGCGCCAGCTCGGCGTAGGTGCGGCGCGGGGGCGGCGCGTTGCGCTTCTCGCTGACCATGGGCGCGACGATGTCGTTGCGGCGGGACTCAAGGAACGCGCAGGCGCGTTTGACGGCGTCATCCAGCGGAACCCGGGGGACGAGGCGCCCCGTTTCGACGTCGGCGCCGATCAGGGCGTAGCGTCCGGCGTCGATCCGGACGACTGAGCTCCGCTCGACGTCGACGGATCCCTTCTCCACCTCGACCCGCAGCCGGCCCTTCCGGATTTCCAGCGAGGCGCTCGCTTCGTGGACGATCGTCGTGCCGTGAGTGCTGCCCAGCCGAAGGGGCGCTCCGCCGCCGGCCGCGACGCCGACCATTCCCCGATCGACCACCAGCTCCCCCTGTCGAAGGGAAACGGCCGACTCGCTGCCCAGCTCGACGGATGCATGCTCGGTTTCCAGGACGACGACGCCCTTCAGCGCACAGATCTGATCCCCTTCGCGAAGGAACGCGCCCGGCTGAACGGGACTTTCGTCGTCGTTGGCGTGGAGGATCGTGGCGGATCCCTCGACACGGGCGACCCGGAACAACGGCGAATGGCTCCGCCCCAGCGTCAGCACGAGCGTCAAGGCGATCACCATTGCGGCGGCAATGCCGGCGGCAGGGAGCCAGGCGCGGCGCTTCGGCTGCGCGACGGTCCGCTTTTCGAGGATGATCTCCGAGAGCAGGGACTCGTCGAACGCGTGCGAGGCCAGCTCGCGCCGCAGCTCCGCCGATTCCTGGAGCCGCGCGAAGAACGCCGCCTGTTCGGAGGCGTCCAAGTCGCCGTTCAGATGGCGATGCAGCAGGTCCTTTTCGTCGGCGTTCATGTCAGGCCCGCGCCTCCGCGGAACGCCGCTGGACGCAGTCCCTCAGGAGCTCGCGCACCCGCTGCAGCAGCGAGTTGACGGCCGCCCGGCTCTGCCCCATCCGCTCGGCGATCGCGGCGGCGCTGAGCCCTTCCTCGTAGCGCCAGACCAGCATCTGGCGGGCGCGGTCCTGGACCTCGCCGAGGCAGCCGCGCAGCGCCTCCTTGCGGGCATCGGGGTCGACGCCCGCGCCGGCCGCGTCGAAAGCGGACTCCACGCCCTCGAAGAACGCGTCGTCGACGGAGATGCCGCTGCGGCGGCGGAGCTGCTCGCGGAGCTTGTGCCGCGCGATGCTGCGGGCCCAGGCGACGAAGTTGGTGCCGTCCTGGAACTCGGCGGCCTTGCGGACCGCGACGACGCAGACCTCCTGGAAGAGGTCCTCGGCGACGTGCGCGTCGGGGATGACCCCGTAGAGGTAGGCGAGGAGCCCATGGCGGTGCTTGACGACCAGCTGGGCGATGCGCGCCGCGTCGCTCAAAAAAAAGCCTCCCTTGGAGCGCTGCTTAAGAATGCTCCAAGGGAGGCGCAATCATCGAAAAATCGGAATCTAGCCCGGGAATTTCCAGGGCTCGCGGTACTCGACCTTATTGAGGAGCTTCATGGCCTCGTCGTCACCGACCACCACCTCGGCTTTCGGATCCCACTTCAGCTTCCGCTTCAGCTTCGCGGACACGTAGCCCAGGTGGCCCGGCGTGATCGAGTGGTGCGAGGTCTCGATCGGGCAGATCGCCGGCTTCCGCGACTTCACGCAGTCAATGAAGTTCCGCTGGTGGCCGGGGCTCTTGTACAGCTTGACCGGGCCCGGATCGAACTCCTTCTTGATCCATTCGGGGTTGCTCGCCTCGATCTCGCCTCGATTCGAGAATACCCAGCCGTTTTCACCGATCCACTTGCAGCCCATCTTGTTGAAGTTGTTGCTGGCGATCGTCACCTTGATGTCCTTGGCGTAGGTGCTGATCACCTTGTACTCGTACGGCGCGTCGAACACCGTCGTGTTCTCCGGCCACTTCCAGTCCACCGCCTCGAGCTCCAGCGGGCCGCCCAGGTCCTCATCCAGGCCCCAGTGGGCGATGTCGTTGTGGTGGCAGATCCAGTCCAGCAGCTGGCCGCCGCCGAAGGCCAGGTTCCAGCGCCAGTCGAAGTGCACCCTCGCCTTCATGTAGGGGAGCTTCGGCGAGGGTCCGCACCACAGGTCGTAGTCGAGATTGGCGGGCGGCTCCTCGATTTTGTCCGCGTCCTTCTTGTGGCCCGCGCGGCCCTGGGGGAGGCCGACCTCGACCTCCTTGACCTTGCCAAGCAGACCGTTGCGCACGATCTCGGCGCCGCGGTGGAACGTGAACTCCGAGCGCTGCTGGCTTCCGGTCTGCCAGATCCGCTCGTGCTTCTTCACCTCCGCCACCAGCTGCTTCGCCTCGGCGTAGACGTGGGTGATCGGCTTCTCGCCGTAGACGTCCTTCTTGTTGCGGATCGCCTCGACCGCGGTCAGGTAGTGCCAGTGGTCCGGGGTCGCGACGATCACCGCGTCGACGTCCTTCCGCGCGCAAAGCTCGCGGTAGTCCTTCGTCGTGAAGACGCCCTTGAAGTCGGATTCCTTCTTCTTCGAGTAGAAGTCCTCGACCATCTTCTTCGCGCTTTCCAGGTGGGCGGCGTCGACGTCGCAGAGCGCGGTGATCTGCACGTCCTCGAGGTTCATGTGGCCCCTCATGTCGGACTTGCCCTGGCCGCCGCAGCCGATCAGGGCCACGTTGATCCGATCGGCCGGCGCCGGGCGCCCCGGCTTGCCGAACACGGACGACGGCACGATGGTGGGCGCCGCGACAGCCGCGGCCGCGCCGAGGAACTGCCGCCGGGACAGGCGCTTGGTCATGCGTTCTCCTCTTTATCTCAGGCTGATGACTAATCCGATATAGCTGCTTTTCTGTCCAGCGTTACCTGCATTCCGGATCTGTAATTAGAACGTCGGCCCGAGGATCCAGGGGGCGAATTCTTCGTCGCCGATGCCCGCCTTCTCGCTCTTGGTTTGCGCGCCGCCCGCGACCGCGACGATGGTGTCGAAGATGCGGCGGCCCACCTGCTCCAGCGTCTCGCTGCCGTCGACGACCGTGCCGGCGTTGACGTCCATGTCGTCGATCATGTGTTCGTAGATCGCGGTGTTCGTCGCCACCTTGATGCAGGGCGAGGGCTTGCAGCCGTAGACGCTGCCGCGGCCCGTGGTGAAGACGCCGACCGTGGCGCCGCCGCAGACCAGGCCCGTCATGCTGACGGGATCGAAGCCGGGCGTGTCCATGAAGCAGAAGCCCTTCGCCTTGATCTCCTCGGCGTACTTGTAGACCTCGACGAGCGGCGCCTGGCCGCCCTTGGCGACCGCGCCCAGGCTCTTCTCGTAGATCGTGGTGAGGCCGCCCTGCTTGTTGCCCCAGGACGGATTGTTGTCGATGGTCGCGTCGTGCCGCTTCGCGTGATCCTCCCACCAGCGGATCAGGCCGAGCAGCTTCTCGCCGACCGGCTTCGATACCGCCCGGCGCGTGAGGAGGTGCTCGGCGCCGTAGATCTCCGGGGTTTCGGCGAGCACCGACGTGCCGCCGTGGCGGACGAGCTCGTCCGACGCGATGCCCAGCGCCGGGTTCGCGGTGATGCCGCTGTAGCCGTCGGAGCCGCCGCAGTTCATCGCCATCAGCAGCGCCGAGACCGGCTGGGGCGTCCGCCGCGCCGTGTTCGCGGCGGGCAGGATCTTCTTCACCGCCTCGACCGCGCGCTCGACGGTCTTCATGACGCCGCCGGTCTGCTGGATCGTCATGAACGACGGTCCGGGCTGGCCGATCTTCACCTGGTCGAGGCCGAAGTCCTTCCGGAGGAACTCCACCTGGTTGCCTTCGCAGCCCAGGCCGATCATCACGTAGCCCGCGATGTTCGGGTGGCGCGCGAGGCCGACGTGGACCCGACGCAGCGTGTGGAAGGGGTCGCCCGGCTGGACGTTGCAGCCGCTCTTGTGGGTGAAGGCGATCACGCCGTCGATGTTGGGGAACTCGCGGCGGAACTCCGGCGTGCGGAAGCGGTCGCGCACGTAGTTGGAGACCGACGCGGAACAGTTGACGCTCGAGATCACCGCGACGTAGTTGCGCGTCCCGACGCGGCCGTCGGGGCGAAGATAGCCCGGGAAGGTCCGCTGCTCGTCCGGACCGACCGCTGCGAACGTCTTGAGGTCGGTGCCGAACTCATAGTCGCGGCCAAAGTCCTTGACGCCGAGGTTGTGCGCGTGGACGTGGTCGCCCGCCGCGATGGCCGCGGACGCGAAGCCGATGATCTGGCCGTACTTGCGGACCGGCGCGCCCGCCGCGATGGGATGGACGGCGATCTTGTGGCCCTGGGGGATGTCCTGCTTCGCCTCGAAGGGGCCCTGCCCGTTCATCAGCGACAGTCCCGCGCGGATGGGCTTGCGCACGACGGCGACGTCGTCCGTCGGGTGCAGCTGCAGGGCGAAGTCGTTGAGGCGTTCGGCCATGTGGTTGTCGATCTAACGTACTTCCAAAGCGTCACCGTTTCAACGACGTTGAATCGGTGACAGCACGACCCTGCCAGCCGCCGCCGAGCGCCTTGATCAGGAAGACGCTCGTGACCAGGCGCTGGCCCTGGATCTGCGTCGCGAGGCGCTCGCTCTGGAGCGCCGTCCGCTCCGCGTCCACCACCTCCAGGTAGCTCACGAGGCCGGCGGTGTAGCGCGTGTTCGAGATCGTCGCGGTCCGGCGCGCCGAGGCCACCGCGCGGGCCTGCGCTTCGGCCTGCTGGGCCAGCACGCGCAGCCCCGAGAGGCCGTCCTCCACCTCCTGGAACGCGACGAGCAACTGCTGCCGGTAGATCGCGACGCTCTCCTCATAGCGGGCGCGCGCCCGCTCGACGTCGGCACGAGTGCTGCCGCCGGTGAAGAGCGGCGCCGCGGCCGCCGCGCCAAGCTGCCAGATGGAGTTCTTCCAGCTGAAGAGGCTGCTCAGGTCGGAGCTCTCGAAGCCCCCCATCGCGGTCAGGCGGATGCGGGGATAGTAGGCCGCCGTCGCGATGCCGATCTCCGCGTTGCTCGCCGCCAGGCGGCGCTCCGCCTCCGCCACGTCGGGGCGCCGCTCCAGGAGCTCCGAGGGCAGGCCGGCGGGGATCACCGGCGGCGGCACGTCGAGAGGCTTGCCGGGGATCGAGAGCTCCCGCGGCGGACGACCCGTGAGCACCGCGAGCGCGTGCTCGATCTCCGCCCGCCGCCGCTCCAGGCCGATCGCTTCCGCCTCCGTGGTCGTCACTTCCGTCTCGGCGCGCGATACGTCGAGGTCGTTACCCACGCCCAGGCGCAGCCGCGTCTGCGCCAGGCGCAGCGCCTCGCGGCGCAGCTCGAGGGTCCGGCGCAGCAGACTCTGCTCCGAGTCGATCGAGCGCAGCGCGAAGTAGCTCGCCGCGACGTCGGCGTGCAGCGTCAGCCGCACCGTCTCGAAGCTCGCGACGCTCGCCTCGGCGTACGCCGTCGCCGCCTCGACCGAACGTCTCACGCGGCCCCAGACGTCGACCTCGTAGGACAGGTCGAGCGGCACGCGGAAGTCGTTCACGGTGTAGCCGGCCGGCCGGACGGTGGGAGACACGGGGCGGTCTTCGGCGAATTTCGTCCGGGTGGCCGAGGGATTCAGGCTGATCGTCGGATAGAACTCCGACTCCGAGAGGCGCGCGATCGCCCGGGCCTGCGAAACCCGCGCGACGGCGGCCTTCAGGTCCTGGTTCGCCGCGGCCGCGCGGAGCTCCAGATCGTTGAGGACCGGATCGCCGAAGAGCTCCCACCAGGTCCCCTTGGCGATCGCGTCGCTCGGCGCCGCTTCCTTCCAGGGTCCCGTCTCCTTCCAGGCTTCCGGAGCCGGGGCGGAGGGACGCTCGTAGTCGGGACCGGCCGTGCACGAGACCAGAAGGGCGAGGAGCGCCGCGATGAATGATCTCACGGCGAGCCGTCCTGCGCCGTCGGCTCGACCTGCTCCCCTTCCCGGATCATGGTCGTCGGGTTGACCATGACCTGGTCGTTCTCCTGGAGGCCGCCGAGGATCTCGATCCGCGTGCCGTAATCCCGTCCGACCTGCACCTTCTTATAGTGAACAACCTTGTCCTTCCCCACCAGCGCCGCCAGCGTCCCTTCCGGCCGGACCAGGAGCGCGTTCGACGGCATCAGGAGCGCCGGCGCCTCCTGGCGGAGCTTGAAGGTCACCTGCGCGTACATGCCCGGCAGCAGGCGGCCGTCGGGATTCGGCACCCGCACTTCGACCAGCATCGTCCGCGACGCGGGATCGACGGCATTGGAGAAGCGGCTCACCTGGCCTTCGAAGCTCTTTCCCGGGTGCGCGTCGAAGCTCAGGGTCGCGGTCATCCCTCCCTTGATGGACGGAACGAAGCTCTCGGGCACCGGGACGTGGAAGCGGAGCGACTGGAGCTGGACCATCCGGAAGAGCTCGCGCGCGTTCGCGCCGCTGCCCTCGGATACCAGCGTTCCGACCTCGACGTACCGCGCCGTGACGACGCCGTCGAAGGGCGCGAGGATCTGCTTGAAGGACTGGAGCTCCTCGAGGCGCTTGACGTTCGCCTCTTGCGCCTTGATGGTCGCGCGGGCCGATTCGACGTCCGCCTCCCGCGCCGCGAGCGCCAGCCGCTTCTCGTCCGCCTCCTGCTGCGAGACCGCCTTCTCCTTCACCAGCGCCGCCCAGCGCTCGGAGGCGACCCGCGCGAGCTCCTGGTTCGCCTGCGCCTGCTGCAGCGAGGCCTGCGCCACCCCGAGGGTCGCCCGCGCCTGCCGCAGCTGCTGGTCGACCTCCGGCGAATCGATCTCGGCCACGAGCTGGCCCTTCTTGACGGAGTCGCCGAGGTCGAACGCGAAACTCTTCAGGTATCCGTTGATCCGCGCGTAGAGCGGTGTCTGCTGGTCGGCGAGCGCGGTGCCGGGCAGCGTCAGCGCCTGCTCGGCGTTCGCGCGCCGGAGGCTGACCACCCGCACCGAAGTCCGGCCCCCGTTCTCCGGCACGGACTCCTGCAGCGCCTCGTTGCGGTGCAGCGCGCGGTAGACGACGAAGCCGCCCATCGCGGCCAGCACGAGGAGCGCGAGCACGACCGTCCCGGCGGCGGACGTCTTCCGCAGCGCGGCGGGAGGCGCCACGACCGGCGGCTCCGCCTCGACGCGCGGGATCTTCGGCTCGGACTTCGGGGTCACGTTCACGACGGGAGAACCTCCGGCGCCGCCGGGGCGCGCTTCCTCAAGATGCTGTACACGACGGGAACAAAGAAGAGCGTCGAGACGGTGGCGAAGATCAGGCCGCCGATCACCGCCCGGCCGAGCGGCGCGTTCTGCTCGCCGCCCTCGCCGAGCCCGAGCGACATCGGCAGCATGCCGATGATCATCGCGAAGGCGGTCATGAGGACGGGCCGGAGCCGCGTGAAGCCGGCGTCGAGGGCCGCCGTCCGGGCGTCCGCCCCCTCCTCCCGCCGGTCGTTCGCGAAGGTGACCAGCAGGATGCTGTTCGCGGTGGCGACGCCCATCGCCATGATCGCGCCCATGAGCGAGGGGACGTTCAGGGTCGTGTGGGACGCGCAGAGCATCCACAGGATCCCCGCGAGCGCGCCCGGCAGCGCCATCGCGATGATGAACGGGTCGAGCCAGGACTGAAAGTTCACCACCATCAGGAAGTAGACCAGCAGGACGGCGAAGACCAAGCCGCCCGCGAGCCCCGCGAAGGAACTCTTCATGCTCGTCACCTGCCCCCGCACCTGGATCGACTGGCCGCGCGGTAGCGTCGGACTCAGCTCCTCGACGATCCGGTCCACCTCGCGGGCCACGGCCGCCAGGTCACGTCCCTCCACCGCGGCGTAGACGTCGAAGACCGGCTGGACATTATAGTGATTCACCACGGCGGTTCCGGAGCGGCGTTCCGCCGACGCCAGATTGCCCAGGAGCTGCAGGTCGTGGCCCGAGCGGGTCGCCACGGGGGTGATGCCCAGCTTCTCGATCGAGTCGATCGCGTGCTGCGGGGTCTGGACGATCACGCGGTAATTCACGCCGTTCTGCGGGTTGAGCCAGTAGTTCGGCGATACCTGCGACGTTCCGCTGAGCGATACCAGGACGCTGCCGGCCACGTCGGCCTGGGTCAGGCCCAGCTCCGACGCCTTGGTGCGGTCGACGTTGATCCGCAGCTCCGGAACGTCCAGGGGCTGGTGGAGGTGGACATCGACGGCGCCCGGGATGCGCGCCACGCGGCGCTGGATCTCCTGAGCGATGGCGTAGTTCCCCTTGTCGCGCCCGACGACCTGGATGTCGATCGGCGCCGGAAGGCCGAAGTTGAGGATCTGGCTCACCATGTCGGGCGGCTCGAAGAAGAACACCAGGCTCGGGAACTTCGACGGCAGCGTCCGGCGAATCTCGCGCATGTAGTCGCGCGTGGAGCCCTTCCGCTCGCGCTTCAGCGACACCAGGATTTCCGCGTCCGCGGAGCCGATGGTCGCGGGATCGGCGTACGCGATCGTCGAGCCGCTCGTCGCCATCCCGATGTTGTCCAGGATGCTCGCCAGGTCGTGCGGCGGGATCATCTTCCGGAGCTCGTCGCCGATCTCCTGCACGATCTCTTCGGTCGCCTCCAGCCGCGTGCCCGAGGGCGCGCGGACATGCAGCCGGAACGTCCCGGTGTCGACGTCGGGGAAGAAATCCTGGCCCACCACGAAGTACAGAAGGCCGGACGCCAGCGGGACGAGGAGGAAGACGGCCACCACGCCCGTCCGCTGGTCGAGGCACCACGCCAGCGTCTCGCGATAGCGGCCGCGGAACTTCTCGAAGCCGCGGTTGAAGGCGTCGTGGACCCGCCAGATCAGGCCGCCCTGCGCGTGGTCCCCGTGCTCCCGCCGGTACATGTGGAGCTCGGCGCGCAGCAGGTACTTCACCAGCGTGGGAACCAGCGTCCGCGAGATCAGGTACGACGCGAGCATCGCGAAGACGACGGCGAGCGCCAGCGGGATGAAGAGCGACTTGGCGGCGCCCGAGAGGAAGAAGACCGGCGCGAAGACGATGCAGATCGCGAGCGTCGACACGAAGGCCGGCACCGCGATCTGCTGGGCGCCGTCCAGGATCGCGTGGTTGATCTCCTTCCCCTGCGCGAGGTTGCGGTGGATGTTCTCGATCTCGACGGTGGAATCGTCGACCAGCATGCCGACCGCCAGCGCGAGACCGCCGAGGGTCATGATGTTGAGCGTCTGCCCGAAGAGCTTCAGGACGATGATCGAGACCAGAATGGAGAGCGGGATGGAGACTGCGACGATCACGGTGCTGCGCCAGCTGCCCAGGAAGAGGAGGATCATGAGACCGGTCAGCACGGCCGCGATCGTGGCCTCCAGGAGCACGCCCTTCAGCGACGCCTCCACGAAGAGGGACTGGTCGAAGAGGGTGCGCACCTTCAGCGAGGACGGCAGCGTCGACATGACGCGCGGCAGCTCGGCCTTGAGCTTCGCGACCACGTCGAGGGTCGACGCGCCGCCGTTCTTGAGCACCGTGAGCAGGATCGAGCGGTTGCCGTTCTCCCGGACGATGTTGGTCTGGATCTCGTAGCCGTCGCGCACCTGGGCGACGTCGCCCACCGTGATGACCGCGCCGTTGACCTGTTTGACGGGGAGGCGGTTGAGCGCGTCGACCATCTCAGGACTGCTGTTGAGGCGGACGTTGTACTCGCGTTCGCCCATCTTGAGCGTGCCCGCGGGCAGGATCAGGTTCTGGAGGTTCATCGCCTCGGCGACGTCGCGCGCGGAGAGTCCCTTGGCGGTCAGCTTCGACGAGTCGATGTCGACCATGATCTGCCGCGGCTTGCCGCCGAAGGGCGTGGGGACGGTCGAGCCCTGGACGGCGAAGAGCTGGGTGCGGATGAAGTTGAAGCTGTAGTCGAAGATCTCCTGCTCCGTGAGGGTTTCACTGGAGACGCTCATCTGCACGACCGGAACGTTGGAGGCGCTGTAGCGGAGGATGAAGGGCGCGTTCATGCCCGGCGGGAAGATGCGCAGGAGGGTCTGGCAGACCGCGCTGGTCTGGGCGACGGCGGCCTCGATCTTGGCGCCGGGGTAGAAGTAGACCTTGATGTGGGCGAGGCCGTTCATCGACTGCGATTCGATGTGCTCGATGTCGTTGACGTTGCCGGTGAAGGCGCGCTCGCTGATGGTGACGACGCGCTTCTCCATCTCGTCGGGCGACATGCCGGTGTAGGTCCAGATGACGCTGACGACGGGGATGTCGATTTCAGGGAAGATGTCCTTGGGCATCGAGAGGATGGAGAGGATGCCGATCAGCAGGACGATGAGGGCGCAGACGACGAAGGTGTACGGCCGCCGCAGCGCAAGTCGGACAATCCACATGGCCCACCCAAAACGCCCGCTCCCCGGAACCCCCCTTGTAAGGGACGCCCACCCCCTCGTCAATACCTAAACCCGGTGTCTAAGTGTTAACGTTCCAACGTCGTTAAAATGGTATCAGTTCGTTACAATCCCTGGACCTAAGGGAGGATCCACGATGCCCATCCTGGCCGCGCTGCTGATGGCCGTCCTGGCGCAGGACGCCGAAACGCTCGTGCGACGCGCCGAGCTGAAGCTGAAGGACCGCGACACCGAAGGCGCGGCCGCCGACTTCAGCGCGGCGATCCAGCAGGATTCGCGTTGCGCGCCCGCCTACTTCGGCCGCGGCCAGATCCGCGCCAACAAAGGCCAGATGGACGCCGCGCTCGCGGACTACAGCAAGGCCGTCGAGTGCGATCCGAAGTTCGCCAAGGCCTGGTTCGGCCGCGGCATGGTCCGCACCTACAACAACGATCCGGAAGGCGCCCTCGCCGACTACGGCAAGGCCGTCGAGGCCGACCCGAGCTACACGCTGGCCTGGTTCAACCGCGCCCTGCTCCGGCTCAACCGGAAGGACTACGACGGCGCCATCGGCGACTACGGCAAGGCGATCGGCCTGAAGCCGCAGGACGCGGACATGTACGTCGGGCGCGGCAACGCGCACGCGGCGAAGGGCGACCACGACAAGGCCATCGCCGACTACTCCAAGGCGATCGAGCTCAAGCCCACCAGTTCGTCGGCCTACGTCTACAAGGGCGACTCCGAGATGAAGAAGGGCGACCCCATCGCGGCGATGCTGACTTTCTCGAAAGCCATCGAGGTCAATCCCAAGGACGCCGAGGCCTACTACTTCCGGGGTTACGCGAACTACGACCGGCGCGCCTTCAAAGAGGCGGGCGAGGACTTCAAGAAGGCCTACGACCTGAACCGCCTGAGCGAATTCCGCAGCGACCAGCTGCAGCTGCGCCTCTGGCTCATCAAGGCGCGCGCCGGCCAGGCGGCCGACGCGAACAAGGACCTCAAGCAGTACGCCACGAAGGAGCACCGCGGCCGCCCGGGCGACTGGTTCAACCAGATCGCCTCGTTCCTGATGGGGGAGCAGAACGAGGAGCAGTTCGTGAACCTCGCGGGCAACAAGGACCAGACCTGCGACGCCCACTTCTACGCGGGAGTGAAGAAGGTGATCGCCAAGGACAAGGCCGCCGCCAAGGCCCACTTCAAACAGGCGATCGACTCCGGCGCCAGCGCCTCCAACGAATACTGGAGCGCGATGGCGGAGATGGAAGGCGTGGACAAGTAACGGGGAGCCCCTACTTCCCCTTGATCAACTTCTCCGCTTCCTTACCATAGGGGCTGTCGGGCGCGAGACGCCGCGAGACCTCCCACTCGGCCAGCGCGTCGTCGAGCTTCTTCTGCGCGGCGTAGACTTTGCCGCGGACCAGGCGCGCGCGCGCCGAGTCCGGGCGCTTCCCCACCGCCCGCGCGCTCGCGTCGTCCGCCTCGGGCAGCGCGCCGGCCGCCAGCAGCGCTTCCGCCAGCCCGGTGAGGGCGTCGATGTGGTCCGGCGCCGCCGCGAGAGCCTTGCGGTACTCCTCGATGAGCGGCCCCGGCGCCGAACCCGCCTTCTTCATCGCCGCGATCCGGTGCAGCCGTGCCTCCGCATAGCGACGCGACTCGGCCGGGACGAGATCCCAGTCGCCCTTCTTCACGACCTGGTCGACCTGGTCCTCGAGCATCAGCCGCGCCTGCCGGTCCTCCGGATAGCGCTGCAGCGCCTGTCGGAACAGGTCCATCCGCTCCGCGAGCGGCTTCTCCTCGAGCACCGCGCGGATGCCGCGACGGATGAAGTCGCGCGCCTCCGCCCACTCGATCTTGCGGCCCTTCACGGCGCGGCCGACCGTGTCCACGTTCACGGCAGGCAGGTAGCTCAGCGGCGGCATCCGCTTGCGGCCGTAGAAGCCCAGCGGCGCCAGAAATTCCAGGTGCAGGCCGTCGTCGGTCTGGATCCGCGCGCCCGGAATCCCGCCGAGGTCCTCCGATGTCGCGACGAGATCGCCCAGCAGGCCGCCCGGGGTCGTGACCCCGATCCGCCGCAGATCGTCGGCGATCTTCGTCACGCCCAGCCAGCGCTCCAGCGTCGCCACGTCGATCGGGTGCGGCGTCTTCGACCCGACGAAGAGGTAATCGCCGGACACCCACATCTCCCACACGGACACGTACGGGAAGACCTTCTGGAATGTCGCGACCGCGTCGCGGAAGGTCTCGTCGGTCACCCCGTAGGCGTGCAGCCACTGGCCCATCAGGCCGCCGTCCGCGAGGTGCTCCTCGCAGCTCCGGTAGAACTCCTCGGTGAAAAGCCCCGCCATGCCGGCGATCCACAGGTTCGACGGCTCGTTCAGGATGACGTCGAACTTCCCCTCGACCGACCGCAGCACGCGGCGCGCGTCGGCGACGTGGAGCTTCACCCGCGGATCCGCCAGCGGCCCGCCCGTTTCGCCGTCGAAGAGCCGCGAGGCCCGGACCACCGCGGGCGAGATTTCGACGCAGTGCACCTCCTGAGGGTCGTACTTCAGGCACGACGCCAGCGTCATCCCCGAGCCCAGGCCGACCAGCGCGATGCGCTCCGGCCGGGGGTGCGAGGCGAGCGGGATGTGGGCGGTCAGCAGCTGCGTGACGAGATCGATCTCGCTCAACGACGCATCCGTCTTGCCGTCGATCCGGAGCACGCGGTTGCCGTCGGGGTGTTCGAAGACCGCCACCGAGGCGACGTGGTCGTCCTTCGCGAAGAGCACCTTCCGCGGATCGTCCTTCCCCGTTCGCTCATCTCCATAGATGTAGGGTCCGCTCTGGATCGTGCGGACGTCCCAGGGCGAGCGGAAGAAGAGGAGCGCGAGGATCGCCGTCGAGGCGAACGCGGGCCAGGCGCGGCGCCGCTCGCCCAGGAAGGAGAGCGTGAACGAGCCCGCGACGGCGTGAAGGAAGAGCGCCATCGCGAGCGTGCCTTGCACGCCGGCGAAGGGGATCGAGACGAAGGACGCGACGAGCGCCCCGACCATCGAGCCGGCGGTCGCGGCCGCCAGCAGCAGCCCCGACGCCCGTGCGGCTCCCGCGTGGACCCCCAGCCAGCGGACGACGACGGGAAAACAGGCGCCGATCAGGATCGTGGGCGGCAGGATCGCGACCGAGACGGCGGCCAGCGCCGTCCCGCTGAACGATCCGAGCGAGGTGACGCGGTCGTGGAAGACGTGGCCGAAGAATCCCGGGAGACGCCCCAGAAGGTGCAGGGAGCCCAGACAGGCGAGCGCGATCAGCAGCTGCAGCGCGCCGAACGCGCGGGCGCCCAGGAAGCGCGCGCCGATCGCGCTCCCGAGGCCGAGCCCGGCGATGTAGACGCCGAGCACGATCGTGTACGCGTAGGTCGACGATCCGATCGACAGCACCAGCGCGCGGATCCAGCCGAGTTCGCTCGCCATCGCCGCGAATGCGGAGACGCCGTAGACGAGCAGGATCATTTTCGCGGCGCGCGGCAGCGCCGTCGGCGCGGCGGCGGGCTCGGCGGTCGCCGGCGCCGCTCCCTTGCGGAAGGCGACGCCGAGCAGCGCGAGGAGCCCCGCGGCCGCCCAAAGCGTCTTCTGGTTGCCCATCGCGGGCAGCAGCAGGAAGCCGGTGAGGAGGACCGCGAGCGCGGAGCCGAGCGTGTTGCAGGCGTAGAGGAGGCCCGCCGCCTTCAGCCCGTCCCCTTGCGAGCGACCCACGAGCAACGGGACCAGCGTCCCCATCGGGACGGCCGCCAGGACCATGAAAACCGAGGAGACGACGACGGAGGCA
>Ga0310813_10000844_pt1 | contig 18752 bp, 21 predicted proteins | sample YN3metagenome_FD_203086 | JGI IMG/M metagenome (GOLD analysis project Ga0310813, IMG submission 203086) | Soil microbial communities from experimental microcosm in Duke University, North Carolina, United States - YN3 | ecosystem: Engineered > Artificial ecosystem > Soil microcosm > Unclassified...
GTCGCGCCGCGGATCAGGACGGGCAGGCCGGGCCCGCCGGGAGCTTTCTTCCGGCGGCGAGGCGACGCTGGCGCGTCCGCCCCGGCGCCGGGAGTGCTCCCGGGGTCAAGCCCGGTCCGGCCGTCGCATCCACAGGATCAAAGATCGCGCCACTGAACCCATCTGAAATAGTGTTACCGCATAATCTATGCAATGTCAACAAAATTTGACGATTCCTAGCGCGACGGACGCGGCTTCATCGACACCACCCGCAGCCCGAACCGGTCCCCGATCTTCACCGCCGACCCCTCCGCCACCGGACGCCCCGACACCTGCAACTCCAGCGGGTCGTCCGCCCGACGCGGAAACTCCACGATCTCCCCGACCCGCAGCGCCAGGACCTCCTTCATCCGCGCCGTCTTCGACGCGAGCACCACCGACGCCGTCAAGGGCAACTGGAGCAGCGCTTCCGGGACCCCCGCCGGAGGAGCCCCCGCGCCCTCGGGCTTCGTCACCGACATCCGGTCGCGCGACGACGCCGAGCTTTCCGCGGCCGCCGCGATCACCTTCACCGCCTTGCGGTCCTTCAGGCTCCCGAGCCGCGCCACGAACTTCTTCCGCCCCTCCACCGTCACGAACACCAGCCCGGTGTGGGGATGATTCGTCACCAGCAGGTCGCCCGCCTGAAGTGACCCCAGCTCCTCGAGCCGCACCGATTCCTCGGGAAGGTGGACGCCCAGCTCCACCTCCGCCGGCGCCAGACGTCGCGAGATCGCCTCTTCCCGCCCGGGACCGCCCTCCTTCGGCGCCGAGAAGCCCGTCGCCGACAGCATCTTCGGGAAGTGCGGCTCCACCGCCAGCGAGGGGAACACCAGCTCCAGCGTCCCCCGCTGGTCCCCCATCACGACCTCGAGCGTCACGGCCACCGACGGCTCGTTCGCCGAGTCGAACTTCAGCGCCAGAGGATCGCTCTCCCGGCGCAGCACCTTGAACTTCGCCGGCACCAGCGGCGCCCACGCCTCCGCCAGCAGGTCCAGCAGCCGCGACGTGAGCGCGTCGGCGACGTTCCATTCGAGCGGCGACAGCGCCCGGTCCCGCTGCGGCGCCGCCACCCGCCCCGCGCCCAGCAGGCGCTCCAGAAGCGGGTACGCGATCGCCGGATTGAGCGCCAGGAGGAAGCTTCCCTCCAGCGGCTCCGCCGAGAGGAGGATCAGCACCGCCGGATGGGGCTGCGACGCGACGAACTCCCCCAGCGGCAGCTGGTGGACCCCCGCCAGGCGGGTCTCGACGGGACGGAGCAGCATGCCCGACAGCGCCGACTGGAGCGCCCGGGCGAACCCTTCGTGCATGGAGTGGAGGAACCGCAGCGGACCGGGAGGGATGCGAGACGGGCGGCGGAAATCGTAGGGCTCCGCGACGGCCTCGCCCGGCGCCTCGCCGACGCCGCTGTCGATCGCCGACAGCAGCGCGTCGACTTCATGCTGCGACAGGATCTTGTCCGCTTCAGGCATAACCGTAACCCGTACTCCCTACCCGGTAACCCGAGCCGCTCCCCCTTCCGCCCCCCCTCGGGGGGGGGACGCCAAGGGGGACCGCTACCGGTTCCTGGGTGCCGGTTCCGGGTTACTCCACATTGCGCTCCGAGGGACCGATCATCTTCCACCGCCGGAGCAGCGATTCGACGTAGACCGGATCGCTGTCGAGGGCGCGGATCTCGTCGCGCAGCGCCTGGTTGGTCCGGCGCAGCCGCTCGATTTCGCGGTCCATCGCGGCGGCCTCTCGGGCCACCGATTCCCGCTCCCGGCGGGCCCCGGCGGCCTGCGCCGCCAGCGCGACGGCCAGCCCCGCCAGCAGCGCCGCTCCCGCCAGATTCCTCGCCCCCGTCAGCCCCGCGCGGGCGCGGGACTTCCACAGACCCCAATCCAGCTGCATTATACTCCTCCCGATACCCCACTTGACGGGAAAACCCCTGGGTGCTACTTTCGTTATCGACATGCTGCTGCTGTTCGCTAAATACGGTTGGAAGGAATTGCTCTTTTTTTCGCTTCTCTTCATCGGGATCGGCCTCGGTCTTTGGTTCGTTCCCTACCACGCCGCGCGCTATGCCCTGCCGATCCCGATCCTCGGGCTCCTGTTCACCTTCAACTTCTTCCGCGACCCTCCCCGGACCATCCCCTCGGAGCCGGGCCTCATGGTCGCCCCCGCCGACGGCGAGGTCGTCGAGATCAAGGACATGACGGAGCCGGAGTTCCTCAACGTCCCCTGCACCCGGGTGGCCATCTTCCTCAACGTCTTCAACGTCCACATCAACCGCTCCCCGTGCGAGGGGGTCGTCAAGGGGACGAAGTACAAGCCGGGCAAATTCCTCGACGTGCGCCATCCCGACTGCTCGACTCTCAACGAATCGAACACGATCCATCTGGGCGACGTCGTCGTGAAGCAGATCGCCGGCCTGATCGCGCGCCGCATCGTCTGCGAGGCGAAGCCGCAGGACAAGCTGGCCCGCGGCGAGAAGTTCGGCATGATCAAGTTCGGCTCCCGCACCGAGCTCTATATCCCTAAAGACCAGGTCCAGGAAATCCGAGTCAAATTAAAGGACAAGGTGAAGGGTGGAGAGACCGTCATCGCCAGAACCAAATAAGCGCTGGGGATTCCGGCGGCCGCGCCGGCTGCGCACCGTTGCGCTGCTTCCCACGCTGATCACCCTCGGCAACGGCGTCTGCGGCGTCGTCGCCATCTTCAAGATCGGCGAATACATGGGAGGCGGCCCGCTCCGCGTCGCCCAGCAGGCGGCGTGGCTCATCCTCATCGCGATGATCTTCGACGCGCTCGACGGCTTCGTCGCCCGGCTCACGCGCACCGCGTCGAGCTTCGGCGCCCAGCTCGACTCCCTGTGCGACCTGATCACGTTCGGCGTCGCCCCCGGGTTCCTGACCTATGCGGTGACGCGCCCCGACGTGAACGAGTTCTGGGCCCGTCCGGTCCAGGCCGTCTGCGTCCTCTACGCGATGTGCGCGCTCATCCGTCTCGCGCGGTTCACGGTCGAGACCACCCCCGACGAAAGCGCCCACCGCGAATTCGCCGGGCTGCCCTCGCCCGCGGCGGCCGGCGTCATGGCCTCGGCGGTCCTCCCGGCGGTCATGCCCGCCGACTGGGCCCCGTCCGTCGCCCGCTCCGTCCACCACGCGCTGCCCGGCCTTGCGCTCGCGACCGGCATTCTCATGGTCTCCCGCGTCAAGTACGCGCACGTCGTCAACCGCGTCCTCAAGGGCCGCCGGCCGTTCGTGACCCTGGTCGAGATCGCCCTCGCAGTCACGCTCTTCATCGTGTTCCGCGAGTTCGCGTTCTTCATCGCGTTTTTCGGCTACGCCGTGACCGGGCCGCTCTTCTGGCTCAAGAAACGGGTCTTCCGGAAGCCTACGCCCCAGGGACAGGTGCCGGACGAGCGGCGCGACAATCTCTTCTGATCCATGGCCGTCTTCGCCTATATCGGTCTGGGATCCAACCTCGGGGATCGACGCGAGACCCTCTCGCGGGCCCTCGAGCAGCTCCGGCCCCGCCGCGTCTCGGCGATCGTCGAGACCGAGCCCTGGGGCGTCGTCGAACAGCCGCGCTTCCTGAACTGCGTCGCCGAAATCGAGACCGAGATTGCGCCGCCCGCGCTCCTCGACCGGCTGATGGAGATCGAGCGCGACCTCGGCCGCGTCCGCCGGCAGAAGTGGGGCCCGCGGACGATCGATCTCGACCTGCTGCTCTACGGCGACCGGCGGATCGTCTCCCCCGTGCTGACCGTGCCCCATCCGCGCCTGCACCAGCGCCTCTTCGTGCTGAACGGGCTGGCGGAGCTGTGCCCCGACCTCGCCGTCCCCGGCCTCGGCCGCACGGTCCGCGTGCTGCTCGACGCCTGCAGAGGAGCGGTCTCATGACCCGCATCATCGAGTCGATCTCCGGGATCCAGAGCTACGTCGCCGCCTGCCGCAAGCGCGCGATGAGGGTCGGCTTCGTTCCGACCATGGGCGCGTTCCACGAGGGCCACCTGACGCTGATGCGAGAGGCGCGCCGCAACAACGACGCCGTCATCGTCTCCATCTTCGTCAACCCGATCCAGTTCTCCGCGGGCGAGGACTACGACCGCTATCCCCGCCGGCTGGAGCAGGACACCAAGATGGCGGACAGCGAGCGGGTCGACGTCATCTTTTCACCCTCGGTCGCGGAGATGTACCCCAAGGGCTTCGATACGTACGTCGACCAGAGCGACCTGCCGGACAAACTCTGCGGCGAGTTCCGCCCCGGCCATTTCCGCGGCGTCATGACGATCGTCACGAAGCTCTTCTGCATCGTGAAGCCGGACGTCGCCTACTTCGGCCAGAAGGACTACCAGCAGTCGCTCATCGTCCGGCGCACCTCCACGGACCTCAACCTCGAGGTCGCGATCAAGGTCCTCCCCACCGTGCGCGAGGAGGACGGCGTCGCGATGAGCTCGCGCAACATGTACCTGGGCCCGAAGCAGCGCAAGGACGCGACGTGCCTCATCACCGCGCTCCACCGCGCCGAAGACATGGTCAACAACGGCGAAAGCTCCGCGGTGCGGGTCTCGACCGAGATGAAGCGCGTGATCCGCAAGGTGAAGGGCACGCGCGTCGAGTACATCGCCATCGTCAACTCCGACACTCTGGAGCCCGTGAAAGAGATCAAGGGCAAGACCCTCATCGCGCTCGCCGTCCGCATCGGCAAGGCGCGCCTCATCGACAACGTGATCGTCTGATCTCCGCCATGGCCCCCCGGTCCGTTCAGCTGCGCTGTCCCGCCAAGCTCAATCTGTTTCTCGAAGTGCTGCGCCGGCGGCCCGACGGCTACCACGAGCTCTCGACCGTGATGGTCCCGATCTCGCTCTTCGACACCCTCACGGTCCGCGAAGCGAAGAAGTTTTCGCTCGAGGTCGACGGCCCGCCCCTCCCCGGAACCAACACCGTGGAAAAGGCGTACCGCGCCGTGGCGAAGCGGCGGAAGATTCCGGGCGTGCGCGCGACGCTCGCCAAGGGCATCCCCGCCGGCAGCGGCATGGGCGGCGGAAGCTCCGACGCCGCCGCGATGATCGAGGCGCTCGACCGGCTGTTCGACCTCGGTCTCGACCGCCACGAGGTCGCCGCCGAGATCGGCAGCGACGTCAACTTCTTCCTCGAGCGCGGCCCGGCGCTCTGCACCGGCCGCGGCGAGAAGATCGCGCCGATCCGCTCCGGCCCCGAACTTCACGCCGTCGTGCTCTGGCCGGGGTTCGGCCTCAGCACCGCGGCCGTCTACGGTCGTGTTCGAGATTTCTTGACTCCATCTCCCCGCGTTGTTATAGATTTCTTAAACTCATTCGGTCAGGAAGGACCTGAGGGACTGGGGAAGGCGTTGTTCAACCGTCTCGAGTCCCCCGCCTTCGCGCTCCACCCGGAGCTTTCCGCCTTGAGGATGAGGATGGCGGAGACGCTTCCGTGCGGCGCGCGGATGACCGGATCGGGGTCGGCGCTGTACGGCCTCTGCGCGTCGGGCGCGGAGGCGCGCCGGCTGGCGCAGCGGATCCGCCGCGAGCTCGCGGGATTCGTCGCCCCGGTCGGGCTCATGACCCGGGAGGGCTGGTGGAGATCACGGAAGTCCGGATCAAGCTGATCGGTCGCCGGAGCGACAAGCTCCGCGCGTTCTGTTCCGTCACGTTCGACAACGCGTTCGTCATCCGCGACCTGAAGATCATCGAAGGCCAGAAGGGCGCCTTCGTCGCGATGCCCTCCCGCAAGATCTGCGAGCGCTGCGCCCGCTGCGGCTGCAAGAATCACCTGCGCGCCAAGTACTGCAACGACTGCGGCAACCGGCTCCCCGGCGTCCCCGCGGGCCCCGAGGGCGACGTGCGCCTCAAGCTCCACGCCGACATCGCCCATCCGATCAACGCCGCGTCCCGCGAGGCGATGCAGAAGCGGATCATCGAGGCCTACTCCGAGGAAGTCGAGAAGTCGAAGCTCCCCGGCTACAAACCCGTCGAGATCTACGAGTCGTCGGAAGAATACGATCTCTAGTCCGCCGGAAGGCCAAAGTTCCCACGGCGCCCTGCCGATTGTTAGACTAGAGATATGGCGGATTTTCGAAAGATCCCCAAGGTCGACGTCATCCTCTCCCATCCGGGGGCCCAGCCGCTCATCGCCGAGTCGGGACGCGAGTTCTTCGCCACGTGCCTCGACGAGGTCTTCGACGGCCTGCGCGACCGGATGAAGAAGGGCCAGGAGCCCGAAGTCGACGTCCCCGCGATCCTCGCCGCCGTCCGCGAGCGCCTCGCGGTCCGCCGCGCGCCGAAGCTCTGCCGCGCCGTCAACGCCACGGGCGTCATCCTCCACACCGGCCTGGGCCGCGCGGTGCTGCCCAAGGTCGCGCTCGATGCGATCGCCGCCGAGCAGAAGGGCTACTCGCTCCTCGAGGTGGAGCGCGCCTCGGGCGAGCGGTCCCAGCGCGAAGTTCACGTCGTGGAGCTCATCCGCAAGATCACCGGCGCCGAAGCCGCCACCGTCGTGAACAACAACGCGGGCGCCACGCTCCTCGCGCTCGCCGCCCTCGCGAAGGACCGCGAGGTGATCACCTCCCGCGGCCAGCTGGTCGAGATCGGCGGCTCGTTCCGCATCCCGGACGTGATGAAAGAGAGCGGCGCCGCGCTCGTCGAGGTCGGGACCACCAACAAGACCTATCTCGCCGACTACGAAAACGCGATCACGGAGCGGACCGCGCTCCTCCTGCGCGTCCATACGTCGAACTACCGGATCGTCGGCTTCACCCACTTCCCCTCGCTCGCGGAGCTCGTCGACCTGGGACGGAAGCGCGGGATCGCCGTGATGGACGACCTGGGCTCGGGCGCGTTCATCGACCTCGCCCCCTACGGAGTGACCGACGAGCCTTCCGTCCAGTCGAGCGTCAAGGCGGGCGCCGACGTCATCACCTTCAGCGGCGACAAGCTCCTCGGCGGCCCCCAGGCCGGCCTTCTCGTCGGAAAGAAGGACGTCATCGCGAAGATCCGCAAGCATCCGCTGTTCCGCGCCCTTCGCGTCGACAAGCTCAAGCTCACCGCCCTCGAGGCGACGCTCAAGCTCTACCTGGATCAGGAACGGCTCTTCAAGGAGCTGCCCACCCTCCGCATGATCTCGATGTCGATCGACGAATGCGAAAAGCGGGCCCTCACGCTCGCCGCGAAGCTGAAGGGAATCCCGGGCCTGTCGCTTGAGGTGATCGACGACTCCAGCGAGTTCGGCGGCGGATCGGTCCCCACGCAGCAGATCCCCACGAAGGTCGTCGCGCTCCGCCACGCGACGATGTCGCTGGAGACGCTCTCCGCCCGGCTCCGCGGCGGCACCCCCTGCATCTTCTGCCGCGTCCAGCGCGACCGCGCGCTGCTCGACGTCCGGACCCTCCAGGACGGCGAGGACGACGAGATCGCCGCGTCGCTCCGCGTCCTCTGCGGCTGAAATTCCCGCCCGACGTAACAAATTCCGCCGTCGTCGATCTTCACACCGCTCGGGGTGCTGGGGTCGCCGGATTTTGAGGGGAGACGACGTGAAAAAGCCATCGCTGTCCCAGGGGATTCTCTATCTTATCATCGCCGGCTGCGGCGTCGCGATGTTCGTTCCCGACTTCGCCGGCTCGCAGGACAAGAAGCAGGACCCGCCTCCCGATGCGGTCACCAACGGCCAGACCCACAAGTCCGTCGCGCCGGCGCGCCCCGAAGAACGAAAGACCGACCACGACCGGTCGGACATCTTCGACACGCGCAACGCCCGCCCCGGCTCGGAGGCCCTGAAGACCCAGCCGAAGGAAGGGAAGATCACCGGCTTCGATTTCTACCGGGACGGCCTGGGCAGCGAACGTCCGGGCATCCCCTTCGAAGAGGTCCGGGTGAAGGAATCGGCCGGCCGGGGCAAGGTCATGGAAGCAGCCCGCAAGTTCCTCGAGAGCCGTTATGACCTGGCGCCGCGGCTCGATCCCGAGGCGAAGATGTCGCGAGGCAAGGCGCTCTGCATCGGCCCCACCGTCCGCCTGGCGCAGGGTCGGACCCTGGAGAAAATCGCGGCGCTGACTCCCGAGGAGATCAAGGCGCAGGATCTGTTCCCCTATCCGCCGCTGCCCCACCCCCTCCAGGTCAACGGCGGCCAGGTGTTTCCCCGGATGCAGATCGAGATGTTCCCTCGCCTCGAGCGGTTCGACGTCGAGTTCGATCTCCCCGAGGCCTTCCTCCCCGAGTTCCCGCCGGCGATCTTCCTCAACAACCGGCCCGAGCTCGGCGACGTCTCCCGCGGCGAGGTGGTCTCGATCAACAACTACTACCGCCTCTTCAAGGACCTCCTGACGCCCGTGCAGCTCGACGGCCTCCGGCTCCTCCTCACGCCGTTCCCCCAGGAGGAGTTCAATCCGACCGACGACCGGAAGACCAGCCAGCCGAGCCTCGGCGTCACCTGCTTCGATTGCCACGTCAACGGCCACACCACCGGGCAGTTCCACCTGAGCCCCGACCTGCGCCCGCAGGAGCGCCGGTTCCGCCTGGACACCGTCAGTCTTCGCGGCGTCATGAACCAGCAGATCCACGGATCGAAGCGGAGCCTGCGGTCCGTCGAAGACTTCACCGAGTTCGAGCAGCGGACCGCCTACTTCAACGGCGACCCGATCCACGCGATGAAGAAGGGGATGAATATCCTCGACCGCATCCAGGTCAGCCACATGGCGCAGCTTCAGAACATGATCGACTTCCCGCCCGCTCCGAAGCTCGACCCTGCAACGGGCACGCTCGATCCGAAAAAGGCTTCCGAGATGGAGCTCCGCGGCGAGAAGCTCTTCTTCGGGAAGGCGCAGTGCGCGTCGTGCCATCCCGCGCCCTTCTATCTCGACCACCAGATGCACGACCTGCACCTGGAGCGCTTCCTGAAGGACGAGCCCGGCGACGGTCCCATCAAGAGCTTCACGCTCCGCGGCATCAAGGAGAGCCCGCCCTATCTCCACGACGGCCGCTGCCTCACGCTCGAGGACGCGGTCGAGTTCTTTAATCTGATCCAGGGTCTGAAGCTGAGCGAGGACGACAAGAAGGCGCTCGTCGCGTTCCTGCGCTGCCTGTAGCTCTTTAGAAATCGTGGAACGCGGAGAGCGCGAGCAGCAGGCTGCCTTCGCGCCGGCGAAGAATGTCGTTGGTGGCGCCGTAGACGTCGCGGTGGAAGGAGTAGTCCTCCGCCCGGGCGTAGCCGATGCCCAGGGCGAGCCACTGAAGCGGAAAGACCTCGAGCATTCCTTCGAGCCAGTGGCCGCCGCCGCTGTTCCGAAACCCCGCGCCCGAGAGCGAGAGGAAGGACGCCAGCGGCGCCCGCACCGTCAGGCCCGCCTCGCCCATCGTCTTTCCTCCGACGAAAAGCTGCTCGTAGCTCGGGCGGATCAGGACGTCGTGGAACCGGACCGGGATCGACGGCTTGAGCGTCGGGCCGAACTGAGACAGGTAGTTCTCCAGCTCGGGCGCGAACACGACGAGGTCCGGCGCCGGAGAGAAGGAGAACGGTTCCACCTTGCCTCCGCGCGACGTGAACACGCCAAGGAATGCGCCGCGGAATGCCGACAGCGAGCTCCCGCTCAGCAGCGTCAGCGCGGAGAGCGTGTGGATCCGCCCGGCCGTCGTCCTGAGGCCGCTGGCGCGGATCTCATCGATGTAATCGCCCGTGTCGCTGAGCTCGCCGCCGGTCGGATAGCGCAGGACCGCGGCGCCGCTGATCAGGAACGGGGCGGTGTCGAGATACGACAGCCGGCCCTCGAACAGCCGGTCGGCGTACCGTTCGAGATTGACGGCCTCCTGGTTGAGCCCGCCCCCCTTGATCACGATCCGGTACCGGCGGAGCTTCTCCTCGTCGTTGCCGAAGTCGTCCACGATGCGGTCCCAGTCCGACTGCGAGATCGAGACCGCGGAGTTGTCCCACGGGTTGAAGCCGTTGAGAAACATCCGTCCGAACGACGCGCGCGGTGCGGTGGTATCGATTTCGTCCTTGTCGCCGAATACGGCATTGCGGTAGCCGGCCTTCGAGAAGCTCGAGAGATGGCCGTACTCGTGGGAGACGTAGCGGACCGCGGTGTCGATCGCGAGCGCCGCGCCCCACTTGGGGATCCTGAAATAGAAGGGATCGTCGCCCGCGTCCTGGAGCGCCCAGTGGACCGCGTCCGTCGCCGCCATCGACAGCGACGCGATGTTCTCCCGCTCGATGTGGCCGGGATGGCTCAGATTGAAGCGGTAGGCGATCCGCAACTCCTGGGGCCGCGGGACGGACGGCGCCGGGGCGCCGGGAAGAGGAAAATCGCGGCCGGGCAGGCCCTCGTCCTGGGCCCGCCCGAGGGCCGGCGCCAGAAGGAAGGCGAGGCCCGCCGCCGCAATCCCTGCCGAAAACCGGATCACTACGTCTCCCGCGCTCTCTCCGAGACTCGCTCCAGCGAGGTAGAGGCCTCACGGGGCGAATTGTTGCGCCGAGGCCGGAATTCGGGGCTGGAATTGAATTGGGGACGAGGCTAGAATCGACCCCCTCATGGGCAAGATTTTCATCGAGACCTACGGCTGCCAGATGAATGCGCTGGACAGCGACCTGATCCTGTCCCGCATGCAGGCCGGCGGCTACTCGCCCACCGAGGTCCGCGAGGAGGCCGACGTCATCCTCTTCAACACCTGCTCCGTGCGCGAGCACGCCGAGGAGCGGGCGCTGTCGAACGCCGGCCTCGTCCAGCGCCTGAAGAAGAAGCGCCCCGACCTGGTCGTGGGCATCGTCGGCTGCATGGCCCAGAACAAGCAGGACCGCCTCTTCCAGCAGCTTCCCCACGTCCAGCTGATCGTCGGCCCGCGCCACATGGGCGCGATCCCCCGGCTCGTCGACGAGATCCGCAAGAGCGGACAGCGCCGGATCGCCGTCGCCGACTTCGACGACGAGTTCATCGACGGCGCCGACGCGATGCAGTCGCGCGCCTCCCGCGCCCAGGCCTACGTCAAGGCGATGGAAGGATGCGACCTCTCCTGCACGTTCTGCATCGTGCCGACCACCCGCGGCGCCGAGGTCAGCCGGCCGCCGGAGCGCATCGTCGAGGAGGTCCGCCGCCTCGCCGCGGAGGGCACCGTCGAGATCACCCTCCTCGGCCAGACGGTCAACTCGTACGGCAAGGGGCTCAAGCCCTATTGCGACCTCGGCGGGCTGCTTCGCCGGGTCAGCGAGGTCGACGGCATCCGCCGCATCCGCTTCATCACGTCCCATCCGTCGTTCGTGCGGCCGAGCCTCGTCGAAGCGATGCGTGATCTTCCGAAAGTCTGCAAGTACCTCCACATCCCGGTGCAGTCGGGATCGAACCGCGTCCTCAAGGCGATGCGCCGCGGGTACACGGTCGAGCGATACCTCGAGATCTGCGACACGCTCCGCGCCGAGATCGAGGGCATCGAGATCGCGAGCGACTTCATCGTCGGTTTCCCCGGCGAGACCGCCGAGGACTTCGACCAGACCGTCGCGCTGATGGAACGGGTCCGCTTCCAGAACTCGTTCGTCTTCAAGTACTCGCCCCGTCCGGGAACCGACGCCGCGTCGCTCGCGGACGACGTGCCGGAGGAGGAGAAGAAGCGGCGCAACCAGGTGCTCCTCGACGTCCAGGAGCGCCTCTCGCTCGACCACAATCGCCGCCTGATCGGCCGCAAGATGGACGTCCTGGTCGAAGGCCCCAGCAAGCGCGACCCGAAGCGCCAGACGGGGCGCACCGACACCCACCAGATCGTGAACTTCGAAGCCGGCCGCGACCTCGCCGGCTCGTTCGCGACGGTCGAGATCACGGGCGCCAGCCCGCTCGCCCTCACCGGCTCGCTCACATGACGTCGCCGGACGAAAAGTTCATGCGCCGGGCCCTCGAGCTCGCCGCGAAAGCCGGAAACCGCACCGCTCCGAACCCGCTCGTGGGCGCCGTCGTCGTCAAGGGCGGCCGCGTCGTGGGCGAAGGCTGGCACCGCGAGTACGGTGGCCCGCATGCCGAGGTCCACGCGATCCGCGCCGCGGGGGCGAAGGCGAAGGGCGCCACCCTCTACGTCTCGCTCGAACCCTGCTCCCCTCACCCGAAGAAGACGCCGCCCTGCACGGACCTGATCGTCCGGAGCGGCCTGTCGCGGGTGGTCGCGGCGATCCGCGATCCCAACCCGATGGTGTGCGGACGCGGGCTGTCGATCCTGCGGCGCGCGAGGATCCGGGTCTCGACCGGCGTCTGCGCCGCCGAGGCGGCCGAGCTGAACGCGCCGTTCATCAAGGTCCACGAGCGCGGGCTTCCGTACGTCGCGGTGAAGTGGGCGATGACGCTCGACGGAAAGATCGCGACGAGGACCGGCGACTCCCGCTGGGTCTCGAACGACCGATCCCGCACGTGGCTCCACCGCTGGCGCGACACGTTCCACGCGATCCTCGTGGGCAGCGGGACGCTCCTGCGCGACGATCCCACGCTCCGCGGGGCGAAGAGCCGGCCCACCCGCATCATCCTCGACACCACGGCGCGGACGCCGATCGACGCCCGCGTCGTGAAGACCGCGCGGGAACAGCCGACGATGCTCGCGGTCGCCCCCGGCGCGTCCGAAGCGCGGCTTCGCCGCCTCCGGAAGGCCGGCGTCCAGGTCCTGGAGCTCGACGTCCGCGACCTGCGGCTCGTGTTCGAAGCGCTCGCGGTCGAAGGCCTCCACAAGATCCTGGTGGAAGGCGGCGGCGAGGTCCACGCCAGCGTGCTCCGTGAGGCGGGGCTCGCCGACGAGGCGTGCGTCTTCGTCGCCCCGAAGATCGTCGGCGGCCGCGGCGCCAAGACGCCCGTCGAGGGCGAAGGCCTGTCCACGATGGCCGAGGCGCTGCAGCTCACCGACGTGCGCGTCGAGCGCTCCGGAGACGACGTGGTCATCCGGGGAAAGTTCACGTCGTGACCAAAGCCGTCTTCTTCGACGCGGGCCACACGCTCCTCTACGCCCATCCCGATCTCGGGACCGTCTACGCCGAGGCGACGGCGACCTTCGGCGTCCGGCTCGCGCCCGAGCGCTACGCGGAGACGTTCGTCCCCGTGTTCAAGGAGACGACGAAGATCTACTCCTCGACGTCGACCGCGAGCGACGCGCAGGACGTCGCGATGTGGCGCGACATCACGCGTCGGATCTACGACCGGCTGCCCCCGCTCTCGGGGATCCCCTTCGACGCCTGGTTCGAGACGCTCTACCGCCGCTTCGGCTCTCCGGACGTCTGGCGGTTCTACGACGACGTCGAGACGGTGCTCCGCGACCTGAAGTCGCGCGGCCTCAAGATCGGCGTCGTCTCCAACTGGGACACGCGCCTCAAAGCGATCAGCGACGGCCTCGGGCTCACGCCGCTCGTGGACTTCATCGTGATCTCCGCCGAGGTCGGCGTGCGGAAGCCCGACCCCGGCATCTTCCGGATGGCGCTCGACCGCGCGGGCGTCCGCCCCGACGAGGCGATCCACGTCGGCGATCTCCTGGAGGAGGACGTGGAGGGGGCGAGGCGCGCGGGCGTTCGCGCGGTCCTGATCGACCGGAAGAAGCGGATCACCGCGGGCGGCCCGCCCGCGGATGTCCGTGTCGTGAATTCCCTGGCGGAGCTTCAGGAGCTGTTGTGACCCGGTTTCCCTGGATCGTCCTGCTTTTCGCCGCCGTGCCGGGCTGCGACTCGAAGCCGCCGCCGTCCGCGGCCCGTACGCCCCCGTATGTGCTGGTCGACGGCGAAAAGCGGGCCGCCGACCATCCGGCCACGTTCGAGATCCCTCCGCGCGAGAAGCGGGTCGCCTGCAAGGTGGGAGATCTCGTCAAGGTGATCCCGGAAGTGCCGCCCGACGCGCCGCCGAGGTCCCACTCCGGCGAGCGACCCCGGATCCTGCTCAAGGAAGTCCTGCCGGGGCCCCGCTACCTGGGCGCACTCGACAACGATCCCGCCGTCTTCAAGGAACTCAAGGTGGGGGATCCGATCGAGTTCGGCCCTGAGCATATCATCCAGATCTGGGTGGACGAGAAGTAGGGCTAGCCTTCGGCGCCGCCCAGCAGGCCCTTCAGGCGGCCCCACACCGTCCGCGACCGGGCGCCGCGCGGCTCCTCGTTGAGCGGCCGGCCCGCGAGATACTGCTCGATGTCCTCGGCGAGCGCCTTCGCGACCGGATACCGCCTCGACTTCTCGCGCGCCATCGTCTTCTCGATGATCGCGACGACGTCGGCGGGCAGGCTGGGAACGTGAGACAGCAGCGGCTCGGGCGGATCCTTCACGAGCGCGGAGAGGACTTCGTCGGGCGTCTTGCCCGTGTAGGGGCAGTAGCCGCTGACCATCTCGTAAAGCACGGCGCCCAGCGAGTAGATGTCGCTCAGGTTGTCCACCTGCTCCATGTCGCCCAGCGCCTGCTCGGGAGGCATGTAGTAGGGCGTGCCCATGATGACACCCTTCACGTAGGCGCTATCGCCGATCTGGATGACCTTGGCGAGGCCGAAGTCCATGAGCCACGGCTTCGCGTTCCGGTCGATGATGATGTTCGCCGGCTTGATGTCGCGATGGTAGACGCCGCGCTCGTGGGCGAAGTTGACGGCCAGCGTGAGGTCGCGGATGAGCTCCAGCGCCTTGCGGAGCGGCATCCCCTTGCCGCGCACGATCCGCGCGGTGTCGCGCCGGACGTCGTCGGGGATCCTGTTGATGTCCGTGACGAACGTCGTCTGGAAGGCGCGCTCGTCGATGCCTTCGCGCACGACGCCGTCGAGGGTCACGCCCTCGATGTACTTCATCGTGTAGTAGAAGTGATTGTCGACCGCGCCGAAGTCGAGGATCGGCACGATGTTGGGATGGCTGAGATCGGCGTGGGCGCGGGTCTCGTTGTAGAACCGCTTCACGTCCTCCACGTCGCCGAACGGCGTCTTCACGCCGGCCGCCGTGTCGCTCTCGTGGGGGAGGATCTTGAGCGCGACGACCTTGTTGAGATCCTGCTGCCACGCCTTGTAGACGATGCCCGCGCCGCCCCGGCCGATCTCCTTGATGAGGACGTAGCGCCCGAAGCACTTGGAGGGCTCGGCGGCGGCGAGGCGGACCTCGTCGGGCAGCTCGAGGTCGTGCTCGCGGGACGCCTCGTCCAGCGCCTCCTTGACGGCGGTCGCCATCTTGGCGAACAGGAACGGCACCGCGGCGCCGCACGCCTTGCACTTGTACTCCTCTCGCGGGGCCGACGTGTCGGAGATCTCGATCGCCGCGCCGCAGTCGGGGCAGGTATAGAGCTGGAGGTTCTGGAGCTGGAGCGCCGTCTCGAGCGCCGCCTTGTCGACGTAGTTGCGCCGCAGGAGGACTTCGCCCAGCTGCGGGACGGGATTGATCCCGAGCTCCGACATGCGTCCCTGGAGGCGGAGGCATTCGTTGACCTGATATTCCGTCGCCAGTCCCTTGTCCACCAGGATCTTGCCCAGGAGGATGGACCGGCGGCCGCTCTGGGGCTGTCCGTCGACGCCGCCCTGGAAGGCCTTGTTCTGGATCTCGATGAGGCGGTCGACGTCCTCGTTCCGGAGGTAGCCGCGGGCGACCATGATGGAGCCGATGGACTTGGAGGGGTTGCGTTCCTGGGCCTGGAGACAGTCGAACAGCTGTTCCCGGGTGATGAGCCCCTCTCGGAGCGCGATCTTCCCCAGGAGAAGATCCCCTCGGCCGCTCGACATGGCGCGCGGATTATAGCGGTGAGGTTCCCGGATTACTAGACGAATGGTAAGAGCGCCCCGTCGGGTTTGGGTACAATCGCCGTGGAACAGGAGTCGCGATGGAGATCCATTTCGACGAGGAGCCGGGGTTCGTCCGGGTCCGGTTCACGGGCCTCTGGTCGATTCCAAAGGACAGTCCCGTCACGAAGCGGGTCCTGGAGGAGTGCCGGGGCCGGAAGAAGGACCTGCTGCTCATCGACTTCTCCGGAGTGGAGAACCAGAAGCTCTCCCTGGCCGAGCGGTTCCGGCTGGGCGTCAGCGCGCTGGGATTCGCCGGCAAGCTGAGGCGGATCGCCGTGATCGGCCGTCCGGATCTCCTCGACGGGCAGCGGTTCGGCGAAATGGTGGCGCGGAACCGCGGCATCAACATCCGCGCGTTCAACACTCCAGACGATGCGACGCAATGGCTTCTCGCCGACGAGGCGACTTCCGAAGATCGCTGACCGTCACACCGAGGAGTCGCGAAGCTTGCCGAGAGATCCCATGAAGAAGAACTCACTTGACGTTCGGATGCGACCGATGGCGGATTCCGTGTCCGAATTCCTCGGCAAGCCCGGGTTGAGATGGCGCCAGCCGTCGTACCTAAGAGGCAGGTACAAGGACGCGGCATGAATGGCCGCGGCGATCTTTCTTGGGATTTCGGTCCGTCCCGACCAGACCTTCGAAACCATCGCGAGTTGCTCCAGGTAGTCCGCTTCCCACCCTTCCGGAAGCGTTCCACTTTCGAGGATTCGCGAATAGGGGCAGCGACTGCCCAGGGACAGTTCGAAGATTGCCTCTGAACTTGTCTCTTCATCCGAAGTCATCGCTACTCGCCCATCACCTGCTCTCGAGCTTCCCGAACCAAGCGGTCATAGTCCGGACTGAGGGGCTCAACCAACGTGCTCTCCAGAGACGCCTCCAGGTAGCACAAGACTCGCCGTTCGCTCTCATGTTCAAGTTTCAACGACTCCTGATCAATGAGCCGCCCCAGGAGCTCGAATAGCGTCAGTGCTTTGGCAGGACTCAGTTTGATCGTGACGTCTTCGCCGGGCATGGTCCTCTCCTCCCGATCTAGGAACCTTTACGGCCTGCGCGGCGCGCGAGCAGTTCGGCCCGCCGGTCCTCGGGGATGAACCACGTATCCCGGCCGTTCGGGAAGATCTTGAGGCGGTGGGCCCACTTCCCCATCTGCTCCAGCAGCGGCTTCGTCAGGCCGCTCGGATCGACCGCGCCCCAGTCCTCGTCGTGCATCCGGACGTGCCACTTGATCTTGTGTTTCTTCGCCCACCCCGCCAGGCGGACGAGGATGAACGCGACATCGGCGAACGCCATGAAGAGATCTTCGTCGTCGGGAATGCCGGATTTGTAGAAAACCGGCGTTCGCCCCGAGAGCGTCGACGGACGGTCGTCCTCGGCCGCATCGAATCCGACCGCACCCTTCCACCAATCTCGCTCGATCGACTGAATATCTTCGCGGATGGCACGGATGACGGATGGCTTGACGCGCGACGTACTCTCGTACTGGAGCATGGCGGCACCAAATGTTGACCTAGGTCAACATTTGTCAGCCCCGGAAGGCATGGATGGCGCGCGCCGTGCGCTCGATGTCGCCGTTGGTGTGCGCGTAGCTGACGAACCAGGCCTCGAACTGCGACGGCGCGAGCGCGATGCCCTGGGTGCGCATGTGGCGGTGGAACTTCGCGAACTTCTTCGTGTCGGCCTTCGCGGCGCTGTCCCAGTCCGTCACGGGGCCGGTCGTGAAAAACGGCGTGAGCATCGACCCGACGCGGTTGACGACGACGCCGCGGAACGCCTCGGAGAGCTGCGCCGAGCGGCTCTCGAGATTGGCATAGATCGACGGGTTCTCGCGCAGCGTCTTGAGCTGCGCCATCCCCGCCGCCACGGCGAGCGGATTGCCGGAGAGCGTGCCGGCCTGGTAGACCGGCCCTTCGGGCGACACCGAGGCCATGATCTCCCGCCGGCCGCCGTACGCCGCGGCCGGGAGGCCGCCGCCGATGATCTTCCCCAGACAGGTCAGGTCGGGCGCAATCCCGTAAATCGATTGCGCTCCCCCGTAACAAAGTCGGAACCCCGTGATCACTTCATCGAAAATGAGCACGATCCCGTTCCGCTCCGTCAACGCCCGCAGCTCCTCGAGGAAGCCCGGCGCGGGCGGAACGACGCCCATGTTCCCCGCGATCGGCTCCACGATGATCGCGGCGATCGACTTCCACCGCTTCTTCACGAGGGCCCGGACCGCCTGAAGGTCGTTGTAGGGGAGAACCAGGGTATGCTTCGCGTAGTCGCGCGGAACCCCCGGGCTCGTCGGCACCCCGAACGTCGCCGCGCCGGAGCCGGCCTTCACCAGCAGGCCGTCCGAGTGGCCGTGGTAGCAGCCCTCGAACTTGACGATGTCGTCCCGGCCGGTGAACCCCCGAGCCACCCGGAGCGCGCTCATGCACGCCTCGGTGCCGCTCGACACGAGCCGAACCTTCTCGAGCGACGGAATCGCGCCCGACAGCAGCTCGGCCATTTCCACTTCGGCGACCGTCGGAGCGCCGTACGACGTGCCTTTCTCGGCGGCCTTCGCGACCGCCGCCAGGACTTCCTGCGGCGCGTGGCCCAGGATCATCGGGCCCCACGAGCCGACATAGTCCAGGTACTCGCGGCCATCGATATCGCGGATCTTCGAGCCCCGCGCGGACGCGACGAAAAACGGCGAGCCGCCGACGGCGCGGAACGCGCGGACGGGGGAATTCACGCCGCCGGGAATGACGGAGCGCGCGCGGTCGAACGCCGCTTCGCTGCGGGAATCCGGGAGTCGCTTCACGTCCTAGGTAGTGTAGAGGGGAACGGAAGTCTGTCAACCGGCGTTTAATGCAGGGAGGGCCCGAAGGCCGCCGGGTGTGATAACATACAGAGGCGGGCCCAGGAAGACCTGACGGCAGGAGACGTTATGGGTTACCGGGCGATCCAGAAAGGCGACCGCATTTCCGAGTACGCCCTCCTGGAGAAACTGGGGCAGGGCGGC
>Ga0310813_10000845_pt1 | contig 18745 bp, 12 predicted proteins | sample YN3metagenome_FD_203086 | JGI IMG/M metagenome (GOLD analysis project Ga0310813, IMG submission 203086) | Soil microbial communities from experimental microcosm in Duke University, North Carolina, United States - YN3 | ecosystem: Engineered > Artificial ecosystem > Soil microcosm > Unclassified...
AACATATGTCCGCCGCAGATCGGTGATCGGATAGAGCATTTTCGTCTGCCGCGCCGCTTCGCCGAGCGGCATTCCGGTGAAAACCTTCTGGTAGAAGTCCCTCGTAAAAAATTCCTGATCGTAAGCCGTGTTCCATCCCGTAGATGCCCAGACCGCATTGGCGCCGCCCCCGCGTTGTTTGATCACGGCTTCGGCAAGACTGTTCATATTTGTTTCGGCAAAATCTCCGTTCAGACAATCGATCATCGCGATAAACGGTGTTTTCTTTGGATTTACTAAATTCACCGAGTCCACGTTGCGGAAAATCTGCGAATTCGTCCAGGCTCCGATCGAGGCGTGACCGAAATAATTAACGATCATTGCACCCGAATTTATCCGGTTGATAATACTACTGCGCAGAACGTTCGGATCCTGTCCTGCCGCATCGAGATAATTGACCGCGATGCCTGCCGGAAAGGCGGTCGCCATATTGCGCGAACCGGCGGCAAAATCATAGCCGAGAGTGGCATCCGAAACAAAATAGACACCGCGCTGGCTGACTTCGCTTCGCGTTTCCGGCTCAAGATTGATGATCTTGTCGAGCATATACTCAAGCTCGTCCTGATCCTTGGCGGGCAATCTGCCGATCGCAATTTCGCCGACGCTGTCGTCGTTAAAATCCGCCATCATTTCGTCCGAAACCGTTTCCATATTCCAGGTATCGGTAATCATCGTCGGCACGCGATTGTATGTGTAGCCGCCGAATCCCGAATAATTTCGCGGGTCGACCGTCGCTTCGCCGACAAACATTGCAAACTCGGGTTTGACCGTCCAATTTTGTTTCGCGTATTGCAGAAACGAGCGGATCGCTTCCGCGCTTCTGACGCCGTTATTGAATTCATCGTAAATATCTTCGATGTCGACGATGACCGTCTGTATCCCGCGCAAATTACGCAAATTACGCAGATCCCAGAGCGATTTTTGAAATTCACGCGGCGCGATGATCAAAAATTTCGCCTGATTTTGCGTGCTTCGCAGATCTGAGGGATTATTGACAATGAGCGGCGTTGCCGCGAGAAGCTGTGTATCGATGCCGATTGCCAGCATCACCCGCGCGCTTGACGCCGAAGCAACCGTGACCGTATAAGTTCCGTCGCTTTCCTGACGGCTTTCGGGCGTATATTCCGTCACCTGCAGCGGGTTGGTAACATCAAAAATACGCACTTGCTGGCTGGTGAAACCTTTTAATTTGACCGCTTGTCCCGAACCGACGCTGAAATCCAGACGATTGTTCTGCGCTTTCAAATTGCGCGGATAACTGATGCGAACGGCTTCGGTAATATTGACGTCCGACGAACCGCCGAGCGATTGCAAAGTCAGAGTGTTCGTTCCTTCAACCAATTTTGAAAGCGCGACCGTTGCCGTCCATTCGATCCGGTTGTAAAGGGAAAAATTGATCTGCCCGATTGAAACACCGTTCAAAAGCACCGAAACCTGATGCGTGACATTCGTTAAGCCTTGCAGATCAATGCCGACGGTCGCCGTTTGTCCGCTGGTTGTTGCAATGTCGTTGAGATTTAAGGTCTGATTCGACGCCGTGCTGTTGACGACCGCGCCGAACCAATTTTCGCGCGCGCCGTTGATGATCGAGCTGACGCGATAGATTTTGTCTTTTCTTTCCGCCGTGATCCGCGTCCAGCTATAATTTGCCGACGGAAGATAATTTTGCGCAACACGATTGATCCGCTGTCCGGCGGTCGTGTCCGTGATCAGCCAGTAAACATTGGCGTCGGTCTGAATCGTGTCGATGCCCTGACCGAAAAATTCCAGCGAGCCGTCAGCATTAACCGCCAGCGGCTGTTCAACGCCGCCGCAAAAAAGCTTCCAGTTAGCAGATTCGACCGCGTTAAATCCCATTTCTGCCAAACTCTGCGCTTCAACCCGGTAAATCCCGCGATTGCGAACCTCGATCTTGAGCGCGTTCGGATCGTTGGTGAGCAAACCGTTTTCGGCATTTTGAAGATCTTTAGAATTGTTCCTTTTCAAAACCGGCGTCAGAAAATCAACTTTATCGATCTGCTGCCGCTGACCGCCGGTGCTGTTGTTGAGCCCGGAAATAGTTTCCGACTCGTTTCTGTCGTTTGTCTGGTCAAAACCCGGCTGCGGATAAACAGGTCCGAACCAGCGGCTTTGCGCATTGATGTCAACCGCTTCGAGCCAGTAATAAACATTCGTCGAATCCGTCCGGTCGTAGTAAATATATTCGCTTCCGGCGGGTAAAATTCCGTTGCCGACCTTTAAAAGACTTCCCGCAACCGGTTCTTCGTTGACAAGAATTCTCTCTCCTTTGTCGTCGCGCCAGATCTTGAATCCGAGCGTGTTTTGCTCAAAACTCGTTTTCCACGTCAGTTTGGTCGCGCCGGAAAATATCTCGGCTTGAAAACCGTCCAATTTCACATCGGACGGAAATTTTTGTTTCGCCGCACTTTTTGAAACTGACCTTAATTTATCGCCGGATGCCTTGACCGTTGCGGAAAACGAGATCAAGACAATACTGAAGACTAAAAATGCGGACACGACTTGTCTGTCGAGACGGATTGATACGTGGACTCCTGTTTTTTCACCAAACATTTGTTAAAGCTCCCTGATATGGATTTTGATTGGGGGGGCATTCCAAAAAATTTGAAATTTTAGAATAGATTTTTGGGATTTAAATTCGGTCAATCTGACTTAAGATTCAAATTGAGAAGGTTTTTCGCCTTATATAACTTATATGTTTGGCAATTGTTTTGTCAAGAAAAAACTTGTTTAATCAACAAAGCGGATTTATCCCTAAAAGTATTTTTTTGTAAATCCTGAATTGCAATAAACGTCCGGGCAAATCATCACTTTTATCGCAAAACCTAAAACATCTATTTAAAGAATATTCCTGACTTTATCAAATGTCTGTGTGTTGTCACGCATAAGGAAATTTTATTTTCCCCTTAGTTTTTACTAATGGATTGATTAAATTCAAAGCAGATGAGTTTAACTGATGAGCTTAAAGACAGATTTGATTGAGCAAAAACTTTTTTTACAAACTTTGTTTTGATAATTCAGCAAATCATCAAACAAAAAAGGCAGAGAATAAGTTCTCTGCCCAGATAAAAGTTTGACGATTTGATTACCGCACGAATCAGAAGAGCCGTTGCGTCGGGTCGCCGAAAAACGTAAAGGTGCGCCGCTGATCCATAAAAGTAGTTGATAATTTTGCCTGGCGCGCCGCGTCGCCGAGCCGCATTCCCGAAAAAACGAGCCGGTAAAATTCTTTGCCCATTATTTCCTGATCTTCCGCCAAATTCCAGCCGGTTGCCGCCCAAACCGCGAAAGATCCGCCGTTCGGTGCTTTTAAGCTGGCTTCGGCAAGTGCTTCATAATTAATTTCGGCGTAGCTTCCGCTGAGACAGGCAAGCATTACGCTTAACGACGGACGTGAATAATTTGTCAGGCTCAGAGCATCGGAACTTCGAAAAATTCCGGTGTTCGTCCAGACCGTGATCGTCGAATGTCCGAAATAATTGACGACGGCAGGTCCCGCGTTCATCGAATCCAAAACATTCTGGCGAATTGTTGCTGCATCGGCGGTGCCGACATCGATGTAATTTTTATTGACATCTGCCGGAACGGTACTTGCCGTGTTTCTGGAACCGGCGGCAAAGTTATAGCCGATAAACGCGTCCGACACCATCAGAACGCCGCGCTGTTTGATCTCCTGCGCCGAAAATGTTTCGTGCGTCAAGATCTTGCTTAAAACCGCGGAAAGCTCCGTAGGATTGCGCACCGGCAATCTGCCGACGGAAATATCCTCGATGTTGTCATTGTTAAAATCCGCCATCATCTGGTCGGACGTTGTTTCCATATTCCAGGTATCGGTGATGATCGTCGGGACCAGATTGACGCTGTCGCCGCCACTGCCCGAATAGTTGCGCGGGTCCACGCTCGCATCGCCGACAAAGAGCGCATAATCGGGCTTGACCGCCCAGGATTGTTTGGCGAATTGGAGAAAAGCGCGAATCGCTTCCGCGCTTTTCATTCCGTTGTTAAATTCGTCGTAAATATCGGTCGGGTCAACGATCATCGTGCGTAATCCCTGCGCTGAGCGGTAATTTTTGAAATTTTCCAAACTCGCTTGAAATTGCGCCGGCGCAATGATCACGAAGTTCGCCTGATTTTGCGTGTTATGCAGATCCGACGCAATATTCTTCGTCCACGAGCTGACCGCAAAAGGATTCGACATGGCATCCTGCGCCATCAAAACTCTGGTCGCCGTCGTCGAAGAAATCGTCGCCGAATACGTGCCGTCTGTTTCAAGTTTGGCAGTCGTTTGAACCTGCGTCGCGTTTTCAGGATTCGTGATGTCAAAAACCTTGACGTTTTGATTGACGAAACCTTTTAATTTGACTGTTTTTTTAGCTTGCAGTAAAAACTGCAGGCGGCTGTTTTCAGCGGTTGAACGATGCGGATAATTGATGCGCACGGCTTCGAGCAGAGAAACGTCGCTCGTCGAACCGACGGCGCGGAGTTTTATCTGATTTGTTCCGGCAACCAACAGCGAGAGCGGCACATTCGCCGTCCATTCGACTCTCTGCACGTCGCTGAAATTGATCTGTCCGACCGTTGTGCCGTTCAGAACGACCGCGACCTGATGCGCCGCCGAACCGAGTCCCTGAATATCCACGCCGATCGCCGCCGTCTGTCCGCTTTCGGTCGCAATTTCGTTTAAGTTCAGTGTTTGAACGGCTTCGGTCGAATTAACGACCGCGCCGTACCAATTTTCGCGCGCGCCGTTGAGGATATTCGACGTGCGAATGATTTTATCTTTTCTCTCGGCGATAATGTTCGACCAGCCGGTCGAAGCCGATTGCGTATTCTTTTGGCTGACGGCGGTGATTCATTTTCCGGTTCCGCTGTTTGAAACCAGCCAGTAGATCTTTGCGTCGGTTTGCAGTGTGTCGATTCCGCGCCCGTAAAATTCGATCGAGCCGTCCGCGTTCACGAGCATCGGCTGTTCGCGCCCGTCGGTAAAAAGTTTCCAGTTGGCGGCGCTTTGCAGACTAAATCCGTTTTGCAGAATGACCTGACTGCCGACGCGATACCAGCCTTCCTGACGGACTTCGAATTTCAAAGCGTTTGGGTCCTTTGCCAGATCCGTTTGGCTTAAAACATTTTCCGTATTTGAAACAATGGTCGTTTCTTTTTGCTGCGTCAACGCCGGGAGATCAAGCCGGTCAGTTTGTTTTCCCGATAATCTCGAATCACTGTTTAATTGCGCAATGGTTTTCGAACTTTCTTCGATTTTTTCTTCCGAACCTGGCTGCACGGCAACGGGTCCAAACCAGCGGCTTTCGCCGTTCTGATCGATCAGCTCAAGCGAATAAAACAATCCGTCGGAATTTTCCCGGTCGTAGAAATTATATTCATCGCCCGTTGGTGCGAGCCCGTCGCCCGCTTTCAAAAAGCCGCCGGCAATCAGTTCTTCGTTGACAAGTTCCCTTTTCCCGAAATTGTCGCGCCAGACCTTAAAGCCGAGAATATTCTGCTCAGAATTTGTCCGCCAGGAGATTTTCACCGCGCCGGAAACTGTTTCGGCTTGAAAATCACTAAGTTCAAAATCCGTCGGCGGATTGTTTTTCCGCAAATTTTCCCGAGCCGTTTTTGCATTATTAACTCTTTTCTGAGCATGAACACTGCCGGAGAAAGAAACTACTAAAACCGAACAAATCAGCAATGCGGAAACGATTTTTCTGCTTTGCCGGCTGATTAATGAGAAATCAATCATTTTACCAAACATCTGTAAAACCTCTTTTTTATGGATTTTTTGACTTTTTAGATAGGGGTGAAAAAGTTGCGAAATGGAGATTATCTGCGGGGAAAAGAGTATTCGGGAACAAGTTATGTGAGATAACTACGGAATTACCGCTTTTCTGCCATTACCAATTTAATTGGTTGCCTTTGTTTTGTCAAGATAAATATTGTTTAACCTGCAAAGCAAAAAATAATCAGTCAAAATGACTGATTATTTTCAATAAAAATTAAATTTTCGCGTGAGTTTATTGTTTACCCCGCAGTTTGATCTGCGATTTCACGCCATTGCGCGTAATGACAAGAATTTCGCCGTTGACGGTTTTGTTAAAAACGGTTTCGGCGGAAAGCGGCTGGTTGTCGATCGCTTCGATAATATCGTTTTCCCTGACGCCCGAGCTTTCGCCGAGACTGTTTGCCGTCACCGATCTAACCGTCCATTTGCCGTTTTCCAGATCCGCTTTGATGCCGTTGATCGACAAAACATCTTTGACTGACATCGGACTCGCTTTTTCGTTATCCTGCGGATTCGGCAGCAGAGAGTTTGAGTTAAAGTTAGGTTGTTTCGGAGTATCCGGCGTAAAACCAAAATCTTTTGAGCCGTTAAAAGAATCCTTTTTATTTTCCCGTGAATCTTTTTTCGGTGTTCGAGGATTATTATCGGCAACCTGCGGTTTTTCCGTTACTTCCGGAGATTCCTGATTTGCAGGCAAAATTGCTGAATTTGTCTGGTTTTTGTCATCAGGCGCGGAAAAATTTGAAGTCATCGTATTTTTCGGTAAAGCCGGATTTGTTATTCCGATCGAGCTTTCCGCGACAATTTGATTGTCTTTCGACGACCAAAATCCGCCGTTGTAAGCGAACAGAAGACCTAAAACGAAAATCAACGCCAAAGCCGGCATTGCATAGCGGAATGCAAAACCGAAACGCGGCTGAAAATCGCGCGGATTCGTGCGGGCAATGCGTGCTTTAAGCTTAAAGTCGAAATCCTGCGGCGCGTCAACTTTTTTCAGAGAACAGCACATCTCACGGATCTTCTGTTCGTCCGCGCTTAAAATTTCGGTGTCGGTTTTTGATTCTTGCGTTATCATTTTCAGTCAAAATAATGCTTTAGTTTATCGCGCAAAAGCGCGCGCGCGCGGCTGATGCGCGATTTTGTCGTGCCCAAGCCGAGTCCTAAGATCTGCGCGATTTCCTCGTAGCTGAGTTCCTGTATCTCGCGCAAAATGATCGGCGCACGGTATTTGTCGGGCAATGTCGCGATTGCTTTTTCGATCGTTTTATTGCGCTCCGTTTCAATTAAATTTTCATCGGGCAAAGATTTTTCGTCCGGCGGATGAAATTCCTGCGTTTCGCCCTCTTCGCCCTGAAAAAAACTCGTCAGCGAAAGCAATTTTCGCCGCCGTTTTTTACGGATTTCGCTGATCGCCAGATTTGTTGCAATGCGGTAGATATAGGTCGAAAACGCATAATCCGTGTGATAGCGTTCGATCGCAAAATACACGCGGACAAAGGTTTCCTGCGCCAAGTCAACCGCTTCCTCGTAATCATTGAGCATCCGAAAAAGATAGTTCGTCAATGGATTGCGATAGCGGTTGACGATTTCGGCAAACGCCGCTTCATCGCCCTGCTTGGTGGCTTCGATCAGCTGATGGTCGGACTCCCGTTTAGCGGACACAGATTTTTTGCGCACCTCCGCGTCCGAATTCTCGAATTTGTCCAAAGCCATACACTCATACTTTTTTACAACAGAATTTCAATCAAAACAAAAGCCGCCTTACGTTTTGAATCACGCGCGGAGGCTCGAAAGGTTGCAAAATTTATAGTTTCAAGTTTCAGGTTTCAAGTTTCACGCTAAATTCGCATTTTAACCCGAAACTTGAAACCTGAAACTTGGAACTTTATTCCACAGGTTTAACGGTCAGGACCAGAAACATCAGTTCATCGGGTTTTGAAGTTGTCAAACTACCGACAATCGTCGGTTCGTTTTCGTTTAAACTTAATCGCGTTGTGGTAATGCCGATTGCTTCGTAGTTAAGGACCGGCACTGTTTTTCCGCTTTCGTCCTTTACTCTTTCGGTTGTGACGGGAACCCGCGCGCCGAATTTGAAAGTATCGAACTGAAGCGTTTTTCGTCCGTTCGAGTCCGGCAAAGTTCGCAGATTTCTGAGCGACCATTCGGAAAAAACAGGTGCCGTTTTATCCTGAGTTTGACTAAAATCGTTCAGCAAACTTTTGTATTCAATCCAGTTCGATGTTCGCTGAAGAAAGGTCGTCGTCAGCCGATAATCCGAAAATGCGTAAAGGGTTTTGAGCTTTTTGACGACGTTTGAAAGCGCCGAAGGAACGGCATTTTTTTCGGCGGCGTTGTTTGAAGCAATCACGACCTGGAGGACAACTTCATAACACGGGTCGGCTTGCGGCGGTTGTTTGGTTTCGGTTTGAGCGAAAACGTTCGTCGCGCTCAAAGCTAAAAGAAAAAGGAAGAATTTAAAAATAAATTTCGGCTTGTTCATTGGTTTTACTCCTTAAGAAAAGAAATCGGGTACTGCTCTCTCAACCCCTTTCACCAACAAGCCGAATTAAAGTTGCAAAAAATTTTGTTTAGCCTTCCTGGAACATTGCTTCTTCGATTTTTTGTCCGAAGGTGATCGTTCCGATCTGGATCTCTTCGATCTGTTTATCGTTTGCCCAGAGAACCGTGCGATACGGGACGAGCGTGCCTTGCGCGTAGTTGTAATTGTAGAATTTACGTTTGTATTTGACACCCGCTTCTTCGTATTCGAGCATCATCACGCGAAAACTTTTCGAACTGATATAAAAGCGCGTTTTGCGGTTTTGTTTATCGGTGACGTCGAGCAGAAAAAAATCAACGCCCATGATCTTTTCGCGTCCCGAAAGCTCTGTTTTGGCTTCGTTTTCCTTATACCGCAGAAGTCCTTCGAGTCCGTGCCAGATTTGATTTTGAAAATTGTTCGAAGCGTCTTCGCGCGGCGCAAAAACCGAATCGTTGTAAAGTCCGAAGATTTTTTCGCCCGTGTAAACCAGCGAATATTTGGCATCGGGAAACGTCTGGTCAAAACGGATTTTTTCCTTGTTCAGACTTTCGCCGCGCAAAACCCAGCGTTCGTAAATTGCCGTTTCGGTTTTGCCGCCCGCATCGGTGATAAAAATTTTTCCGCGTTCGAGCGTCGTTTTGCGGATCTGGTTGAGATTTTGTCTGCCGAGCAGACCGCCGTAGATAACGATCGTCGATTCGGCAACCTGATCAGCCGTTATTTTCGATAAATCAAAGTTTTGATTTTTTGATTTTTCGTCTTTTTTATCCGTCTTTTCCTTGCTGACGGTAACATTCTGAGCAAAAGTGAGCGAAGCACTTGTCGAAATCAGTAAAATGAACAGAAAGATGGTTCTAAAACTCAAAAACACTTAAATTACTCCTTAGTTATTTGTTCGGTTTGGCAGACTTAAATGCGGATTGTAACATAAACCGCTCGATTCAGCACAACTTTCCGCCATTGATACAGATGAATTGATGAAAAAGCCGGCTAAAAAGATGCTCCTCGATTGAAAGTTTCTATTTTCGGATTTTACTTTTTACTTTTTACTTTTTACTTTAAAACTATGCTTCATATCGCACTGGTCGAACCCGAAATTCCGCCGAACACGGGAAATATTGCGCGGCTTTGCGCGGCGACCTTTACGGATCTGCATATTGTCGGCGCAACCGGTTTTCGGATGGACGACCGCACCTTGAAACGCGCCGGGCTCGATTATTGGAACGAAGTCCGGCTTCACCGACACATTGATTTGGACAGACTTTATCAGGCTTTGCCCGCTTCGCGTTTTCTTTATTTGACGACCAAAACCGACAGATCATACGCCGATTGGCAATTTGAAAAAGGCGATTGCCTGATCTTCGGGCGCGAAACCCGCGGTTTGCCCGAAGATCTGCTTCGAGCGAATTGGGAACGCTGCCTGACGATTCCGATGCCGAATAAAAACGTCCGCAGTTTGAATCTCGCAAACAGCGTCGGCATCGTGCTTTACGAAGCTCTCAGGCAACTAAACTCGAATTCTTGAATCTCTACTTTTTTGTAATCTTTTGGCATCTTTTACGGCTCCGATCTCATCATAAAACCGTAAACAAATTTTGATATTTAAGAAAAGTTTGTTGGAGGGAAAAAGATGAAATACATACGTAATTTTTTAATTTTAACATTCGCATTTTTATCGTTTTTAGCTTTCGACGCCAAAGCGCAAGCCCCGCAAACGGTGACCGAGCGGCAGATTTTCAAAAAATTGATCGGTCTTCCGTATTACGGTGTTTTCGACCATATTGCCTACAAAGTTGACGGCAGCACCGTCACGCTTTACGGCAAAGTTCTTTCTTTAGGCACAAAAAGAGATGCCGAACGCGCTGTCAAAAGAATTGACGGCGTTGAAACGGTCGTCAATAACATCGACGAACTGCCGCCTTCAAGTTTTGACAGCTCGATTCGCCGGCAGCTTGTTCAATCATTCTACAGAAATGGCGGAAGTCTCTACCGTTATCTGCAGGAACCGAACCCGTCGATCAGAATCATTGTCGAAAATGGTCGCGTAACGCTTGAAGGTTATGTTTCAAATAAAAGCGATTCCAGTCTTGCCAACATTTTGGCAAACGGCACAAACGGTGTTTTCAGCGTCCAAAACAATCTGATTGTCGGCAAAGAACAAGACCGCTAAAAGATAGATTATTTCTCTAATCTAAATTAGACCAAGTGCAATTTGCTTGGTCTTTTTCTTTTACGGTTGCGTTTTGCGGCTAAATCGTTCATCATTTTCGTTTGTCTTTTTGGACGGATTTACAACTATGATTACTACAGAAAAAATTCGCAACATCGCAATTATCGCGCACGTTGACCACGGTAAAACGACTTTGGTTGATGCAATGCTTCAGCAATCGCACGTCTATCGTGACAATGAAACAATCGTTGACCGCGTGATGGATTCGATGGATTTGGAACGTGAGCGCGGCATCACGATTATGGCGAAAAACACGTCGGTGCATTACGGCGACTACAAGATCAACATCGTCGATACGCCGGGTCACGCCGATTTCGGCGGCGAAGTCGAACGCGTTTTGAAAATGGTCGACGGCATTGTTTTGCTCGTTGACGCGGCGGAAGGCTGTCTGCCGCAAACGCGCTTCGTTTTAAGAAAAGCTCTCGAGCTCGGACTGCCCGCAATTGCGCTGGTCAACAAGATCGACCGTCAGGATTCGCGTCCCGAAGAAGTCCTGGACGAAATCTACGACCTTTTTATTGACCTCGGTGCGGACGACGAGCAGATCGATTTTCCGGTGCTTTATTCGATCTCGCGCGACGGAATCGCGAAAAAGAATCTGGCGGACGAATCAACAAGCTTGATTCCGCTTTTCGACCAGATCATCGAAACCGTTCCCGCGCCGAAACCTCTGCGCGACGACACGCTTCAATTACTGGTCGCGAATATCGATTACAACGCGTTTGTCGGACGCCTCGCGATCGGCAGAATCTATTCGGGCGAGATTGCCAAAAACCAGGAGGTGATCGTTGCCAAACGCGACGGTTCAACGCAAAAAACGCGCGTCAAAGAGCTTTATATTTTTGAAGGTTTGGAACGTCAGGTGACGGACAAAGCCGGAGTCGGCGAAATCGTCGCGCTCGCCGGTTTTGACGACATCAACATCGGCGAAACGATCACGCTCGTAGATAATCCGAAGCCGCTGCCGCTGATCCACGTTGACGAGCCGACGATCTCGATGATCTTCGGTGTCAACAACTCGCCGTTTTCGGGCATTGACGGAAAATTCGTGACATCGCGCCAGATCAAGGAACGCCTTGAACGCGAGCTTTTAGGAAACGTCGCGCTGCGCGTGACGGAAACGGATTCGCCCGACCAGTTCAAAGTTTCCGGTCGCGGCGAACTGCAATTATCGATTCTGATCGAAATGATGCGGCGCGAAGGCTACGAGCTGCAGGTTTCGAAACCCGAAGTCATCACGAAAAAACACGAGAAAACGGGCGAACTGCAGGAACCGCTCGAACAGGTCGTGATCGACGTGCCGGAAGAATTTATCGGCGTCGTGACCGAAGCGCTCGGACGGCGCAAAGGTCAGATGACAAAGATGATCAACAACGGTTCGGGACGCGTCCGGCTCGAATACGAAATCCCGTCGCGCGGTCTGATCGGTTTTCGCGGCGAATTTTTAACCGAAACAAAAGGAACAGGTCTTTTAAATACGCTTTTCCTGCGCTTCGATAAATGGCAGGGCGAAATGAAAGGACGCGGAACGGGCTCGCTCGTTTCCGACCGGATGGGCGAAGCGACGACCTACGCGCTTTACGCTCTGCAGGAACGCGGTTCACTTTTTATCAAGCCGCAGACCAAAGTTTACGAAGGAATGCTCGTCGGCGAAAATGCCCGCGCCGTTGATCTGGACGTTAACGCGATCAAAGAGAAAAAGCTTTCGAATATGCGGACGACCTCGACCGACGAAGCGATGCGCCTCGTCCCGGTGCGCGAAATGTCGCTCGAAAGAGCTTTGGAATTCATCGCCGACGACGAGCTGATCGAAGTCACGCCGAAAGCAATCAGACTCCGCAAACGAGTCCTGAAATCCAACGAACGACCGAAAAGATAAGAACTAAAAGTTTTATTTTACAAAAAAAGTTAAGCCGGCAAATTCTACAAATGAAGAATTTGCCGGCTCTTTTTTATTCAGTTCCGCTAGCTTTACGGAAGCGAAACGTAGCTTGAAAGAAACGCCCGTGCCGAAGCGGCATCGGTGCGGTAAGTAACATTCGTCGCGCGGCACACGGAATCGCCCGTAATGGTGATCGCAATCAAAGTCCGCACGCCGTTAACGTTCAAAAAATTCGGTCCTCCCGAATCGCCGAAACAAGTTCCGCCGTTGCCGGTCGAAGGATTTTGCGACAGGCGCAAATAAGTATTGTTCAGTGCGTTAAACGACGAATAAGAATACATTCGCGGAATCGGATTGATGTCCTGAAAATACGGCACGCCGCCGCCGACTACGCGGTTTTGCAAGCCATACCCGACGTTTGTATAGACCGTATTTTCCAGCCCGTTTCGTGCGGCAAGCTGATCAAGAAGTCCCGCCGCAGGAAGTTTCGCCGGAGTAATTGAGCGTGTATCGCGGTCGGAAACAAGCAGGACGGCAATATCGCCTGAATCGCTCTGACTTGGATTGTAATTTGGATTGGTAACGACCTGTGTGACCGCAATCAGCTTTGTTTTTTGAGTCGTCAAACCACCGAAAGGAATCGGGTTGTCAAAACTCACGTACGCCGTATAACCTGCCGGCGCAAGTTCAGCCGTGTAATACGCCGTGCAATGGCTTGCCGTCAGAAAAACGGTCGGCGAGATCAGCGTTCCCGTACAAATCGGGTAAATTCGCCCGTCAGGCAATTTTACGATAAAAGCTCCGGTATTCGAAAAACTGTTGTTTTCATCAACAAAACCGTACGTGATAGCCTTCGCGTTAGAAACGGCTAAAAGCAAGACAAAAGTAATCAAAACAGAAAAAAACGCTAAAAATCCTTTGGTTCTTCGCATGATAAAACTCTCCTTTTTTAAAGATTGGTTAAAGGGGTAATTTTCAGAAATTCGATAAGACAAAGGTATGCCAATAAAAATCTTTTTGCAAGCCGTTTTTTTCGCTAAAGGGAGTTTATTTGCAATTTATTGCGTAACTTTTAAAGTCCATAAAATTTTCGAAAATTTGGCGGAGGAATAAGCGGCACAACCGATTGCCTGAAGTTGAAAAAATGCGGCACGCGCGAAATGACAGTTTTCGCCTTAAATCTTTGCATTTCTATTTGAACCTGCAAATATGCATAATTCGATAATTGCCTTTGACCATGAAAGATTTCTAACTCGGATCTGGAAGCAATCCCCGGTTGAGTTTGAACATTAATAAACTCGATTTAATGGTAGAAGAAATCAGCAGAAGTATTCTGCAATTTTTATAGGTGAAAATCAGTTACAAAGATGCGGTTCTTTCTATATGGTAATAAAATGGGAGCGGATGGGCGTGAGATTCGTAATATTCGGCGACCTGTTTTAAAATTAGTTTTTCGGCTGATGTTTTATTTGGAATTTACCGGAGGTTGCAATGGCTGGCTTAGTTGTGAATAACACAGAAAAAATAATTCGCGAGAACGGACCTGATCTGATTAGAAGTCAATACTGGGAAGATAATGTGCCGAAGGGACAGCAGCCCGGATGGAAAGACCGGCTTCAATCCGCCGCCGGTCCGCACAAATCGGGCGGTGATCCGCATATCGCCGGCAGAGCACTGGATATTATTCTGTTCGCCGACAAGACCAACGAACGGCTGACGGCGGAACGGATCGTCAGCGCGTTTCTTAATTTACGCGAACAGATGAAATGGATCTCCGTCATTTACAACGGATCGGAATGGAACAAGTTCGGCGGTAAAATGCCGCGCGGCGGCGATGCCATCAACCGTCATGTGACCCATATTCATATCGAATGGGATTCGGCTGATATCAACCTGACCGGGTTCGAGGACGCTTTAGCCGCCGAGTTGATGAATATTCCCGACACTTACGAGTAAAGGCTAAACTGCTCTTAGTTTTTCCGTCTTATTAATTATTCTGTTATTTGCTGTTGATAATCAATTCCGGCGAATCATAGCTTGGTGAATTGATTGCCTTACTGACGGCGTGTGATGCCATTTCTTCAGCGGGAAACGGCACAAGCAAGTTTTGCAGTCGGTCGGTGTTCTTTTCCTTTTCATCTAGCCATTGGTCGTAGTCTGCAACTTTCAAAATAACCGGCATCCGGTCATGAACAGGCTCTAAAACTTCGTTCGCTTCGGTCGTGATGATCGTGCAGGTTTCGATTAATTCACCTGATTCTTTATCGAGCCATTCTTCATATAATCCCGCAAATCCGAAAACGTCCTTGTCCGTAAGATAAAAATAAAAAGGCTGTTTGGCGCGTTCGCCTTTCTTCGCCCATTCGTAAAATCCCGATGCCGGGATGATGCAGCGGCGCGACTTGAAAGCATCTCTGAATGAAGCCTTTTCCGAGAGTGTTTCAGCGCGGGCGTTGATCGTTTTACTCGCGAAAGAATCATCCTTTGCCCATCGCGGAATTAAGCCCCATTTCAATTGGGTCAAAATCCTTTCGGCATCGGATTCTAAAACCGCGTCGATCATCTGCGACGGTGCGATATTGTATCTCGCGTCAAAGCTGACTTTATTGAGTTTTCCGATCTTGAATTCTTTTTCGATGTCTTTCTTTTTGGCATTATTGGCAAATCTTCCGCACATAATCGACTCCTTAAGATTTATTATAAACCTTTCGCCTTCAATCAGCGTTTAAATTTCACGAAATAACCGCGCCTTTCGAGATAATTGACGGTGAATGAGTTGGATGCGGAAAAGGACTCTGAAATTGCAGATTTTGAAACTGTGTCATAAGTCGAAAATGTTGAAGAGCTTTGGGATTTTAGTTATCAGGGCGGCTTTTGAGACAACTCGGCAAATGACACTATGCGGAAAATAAGGGTTAAACCAAATAAGATCAATAAATAAGTTGTCTCAAAAGCTATGACTTTCGGGACAGTTTTGAAGTTGATTTGACTGTTTCAAAAAGGGGCGTTTTTGAGACAGGTAGTCAACAACCGTTTGGATTTTGGCGAAGAATGCAGACACGGGCGCTTGCTTAATAAACGGAAAGCCGGAATATAAAAAGTTATTAATCTTTTAATATTTCGGCTTTCCGTTTATTAGATTATGAATTTTTAAGGAACGAAAGCGTTCGGAATCGGTCGATCGCCCGAAGTGCCGAAACTCGTAATCAAAATTCCGGCAGTCGAACGCTGCACGAACCAATTCGCGGTCGAAGGACGGAAGACAGCCGTATCAAACTTTCCGTCGCCGTCATAATCTCCGGGCGCCGGAATGTCGCCTGATTGTCCAAACGGAACTGAGAAGTAAGAATTGTCTTCACTGCGTTGGAAAAACCATTCTCCTGTTGAAGGACGCCACACCGCAATATCAGCTTTCCCGTCGCCCGTGAAATCGCCCGGCACGGGTTTATCGGTTGAAACGCCGAAACGGTAAACCTTAAACTGCGCGTTCGACGATTGCAGATACCACCAACTGCCATCCGAAGGACGAAAGATCGCAATATCAGCTTTTCCGTCTCCATCGAAATCCGCCGATACGGGTTTGTCTTCCGCTGCTCCGAAGTTAACGATCGATGTTCCAGAACCATTTGAATTTAAGATAAACCATGTCGCGGTCGAAGGTCGAAACACGGCGGCATCCGTGCGACCGTCGCCGTCATAATCAGAAGGCACGGGAATGTCGCCCGCCGTTCCGAACGGGAAGCTAAAGTAAGAATTATCTTCACTCCTTTGAACGAACCATTCGCCGGTGCCGGAACGAAAGACGCCTAAATCAGCTTTGCCGTCCCCCGTAAAATCGCCGGGCGTGATAATGTCCGAAGATGTGCCGAAACTGAAGACGCGAAAATCATTTACCGATGAGCGCGTGTACCACCACGAGCCGTTTGACGGGCGAAAAATACCGATGTCCGTTTTGCCGTCACCATCGAAATCAAACGGAGTATTAAGCCCATGTGGCGGCGCTCCGTCTCCGAGTTGGATCTTCACGACAATGCCGGGCTGAGTGCCGGTACCAAAATAGGCAAAATTGTTGACTGTGTCTACCACGGCGGAACTTAGGTAGTCCTCACCCGGGTTCAGGGTCAACGTGTCGACGCTGCCGAAGTTTGAGAGATCAACCTTGGCGACTCTGCCCGGACTTGTGAAAGTGCCGAAATAAGCAAAACGATGAACTGTGTCTATTGCGGCTGACTGCAGGTTGTTTCCTCCCGAACTCACACCGCCGGCGTTGGTGAAGTCTGAGAGACGCAACCTGAAAACGCTGCCTCCGCCGCTGCCGAAGTAGGCATAGCCCGCAGCGGGGTCTGCCACCGCACTGAGAAGTGAGTCCTGACCGAAGGACACAGCACCAACGCGAGTTAAGTCCGAGAGCCGCACCTTAACAACGAGTCCCCTGTAGTTACCGAGGTATGCAAAGCCGTTAATCGTGTCGATCGCCATCGAGCGTGGGCGTTCGTCATCATTCAGAGTCAAAGCGCCGACGCGAGTGAAGTCTGAGAGTCGCACTTTGATCACTCTTCCCTTTGGTTGAGTTATTGCGCCGAAGTATGCGAAGCCGTTGGAAGGGTCGATCACCGCCGAATAGAGTTCGTTTTCATCCTGATTCAAGGTCAAAGAGCCTGCTCCCGTGAAGTCAGAGAGGCGCACCTTCACGATCTTTCCGGGCGTACCGTCGGTTCCAAAATAAGCAAAGCCGTTTGCCGTGTCGATCACGCCGGATGAGAGAGAGAACGCTCCCGGCGTGAAAGTCAGAACCCCGACGCGAGTGAAGTCTGAGAGTCTCACCTTGACGACCGACGTGTTGCCGGCGCCGAAATAAGCAAATCCATTTGCGGTATCGATCACCGCGGACTTGAGGTTGTTTTCCCCATAACTGAAATCTGTAAAGCCAGCCAAAGTGAAGTCCGAGAGTCGAATCTTTACCACCCCTTGGGGGATATTGGTGCCGAAATAAGCAAAGCCGCCGGCAGTGTCGATCGCGGCGCACAAGAGTTCACGATACGGCGAAGGCAGACGCAGAACTCCGACTATCGTGAAATCGGATAGTCGCACCTTGACTACGCTTCCGTCGTTGGAGCCGAAGTAAGCTAAGCCGTTTGTCGTGTCGATAACGGCGGAACGGAGAAATGACGCCAGTCCGTCATTCGGATTCAAGGCGCCGACGCGGGTGAAATCTGAGAGGCGAATCTTAACAATGATGTAGAAATTATCGAAAATGCCAAAGTAAGCAAATCCGTTAGCCGTATCTATCACGGCGCAGGTGGGATTCATTTCGTTGGAGCTCAGAGTCACAGCGCCGACACGTGTGAAGTCCGAAAGGCGCACCTTTACCACGTAGGCAGGATTGTTGACGTTACCGCTGCTGGTGCCGAAGTAAGCAAATCCGTTAACCGTGTCGATCACAGCGGAGAGAATCCCGCTCTCTCCGGTATTCAGAACCAGAACATCAACGAGGGTAAAGTCTGAGAGCCGTACCTTAAAGATGGCTCCGGGGCTTGTGTAAGAGCCGAAGTAAGCAAAGCCGTTATCAGTATCGATCACGGCAGCGGCGAAGGACGTACCGGTCTCGATAGCACCGACGCGAGTGAAGTCTGAAAGTCGCACTTTGATGATGTCGCCGTATAGTCCGCCAAAATAAGCGAAGCCATTGACGGTGTCGATCGCGGCGCACCGAAGAGGATCGTCTCCGGGATTCAGGACCAACGCTCCGACGCGGGTGAAATCAGACAGACGAACCTTGACGACAATACCGGGACCGTTGCGGGGCAGAGTGCCGAAGTAAGCAAACCCGTTTACGGTGTCGATCGCGGCTGCCCACGGGTACTCTTCATTCCTGGCTAGAGTTAAGGACGAACTCCTGCTGAACGAACCGGGCAGTACCGGGCTCGGCTCCTGAGACGTAGGGTCTAAAAGGAACGAAGGGGTTTGCAAACGTTCAGGCGCGTAAACACCCGGTGCTTCGGGTTGGTCTCGGCGCTGGGGAGGCATTTTCAATTCTGCCGGTCCCGTAGTTCCCATGACTCCGTTGATGGGGACTGCCGCCGTAATGTCCGCCGTTGCGCGTCCGGTGTATTCCAGGCTGTTGGGACCGTGCGTTGTCACGTCCAATAAGCCATTGCCACGCAGGGGTTCGCCGTCACCGGTTAAACTGAGCTTGCTATTCGCCGCCATCGTGACAACTGCAGGAGAATTTATCGTCAGCGATTGAGCAGTGAT
>Ga0310813_10000846_pt1 | contig 18734 bp, 16 predicted proteins | sample YN3metagenome_FD_203086 | JGI IMG/M metagenome (GOLD analysis project Ga0310813, IMG submission 203086) | Soil microbial communities from experimental microcosm in Duke University, North Carolina, United States - YN3 | ecosystem: Engineered > Artificial ecosystem > Soil microcosm > Unclassified...
CAGATCCAGCGCCTCGTCGAGCAGGTGCTGCACACCTTCTACGAGTGGCCCCTGATGCTGCCGTCCAACCTGGTCTACTTCGGGCGCGCGGCGGTGCTGGTGGAGGGGATCGGGCTGCGCTACGACCCCGAGTTCAACGGCATCGCGATCGCCCGCCCGGTGCTGGCGCGCTCGGCGGCCCGGCTGGTGCAAGGTGTGCTGCAAGAGGACCCGCGCGCCCGGATCAGCGACTGGACCCAGGAGGCGCTCACTGCGCTCAGGACGGTGCGGGAGCTGGTCCGCCGGGTCGAGCGCGACGAGCTGCGGGTCCGCTGGCACCCGCGCGATACGCTCGAGCTGCAGCGCTTCCTGGCCCAGCAGGTGCGCCGGGCGCTGCTCGCCTTCTTCGCGTTCACGGTAGCGCTCATCACCAGCGTGCTCTATCTCGCCACCCGGCGGCTCGCCATTCTGGTGCCCGGGCTCCTGATCGCGTTCGGCATGTTCCTGGTAATCTTCCTCCTACCCGCGCATCTGTTCCAGAACCCGCTGCGGTTCCGGCGCCGCTGGCCGGCACCCTGAGCGTCAGGGACCGACTGCGCGAGCTGGCGCTCCTCTACTACGCCTCGGCACCATCGGCTTCGGCGGGCCCGCGGTCCACATCGCGCTGATGGAAGAGCCGGTGGTCCGCGGGGGTGGAGTGGGACCTTGATCACGATCCCTCTTCGAGGCGCCCCAGCAGCCGCAGCATGGCGTCCAGGACGGTGAGCGGATGCGGCGGGCATCCGGGAATCCACAGATCGACAGGGAGCTCGGTGGGGACGCCGTCGGAAACCTCGGGGCTGCCGCGGAAGGGGCCTCCGTTGATGGCGCAGGCGCCGACCGCAATCACCAGTCGCGGGGCTGGGGTGGCTTCCCAGGTCTCCAACAGTGCCCGCTTCATGTTGACGCTCACGGCTCCCGTCACCACCAGTCCGTCAGCGTGTCGCGGCGACGCCACGAACTGGACCCCGAAGCGCGCCATATCGAAGACTACGTTGCCCAGCGCGACCAGCTCGGCCTCGCAGCCGCTGCAGCTTCCCGCCGCAACTGACCTGAGGCGCAACGAACGGCCGAACAGCCGCCGCATCCGGGCCTCCAGCGCCGTTGCCAGCTCCACCTCGCCGTCCGCGCTGACGAGCCCGGCGCGGGTGCGGGAGCCCATGCGGTGATCCCGGGTGAAGGTGAGCGCGCCACCGGCGCAGGCGGCGGCCTCCTCCGGCGCGAAGAGCGAGGCACCCACGTCCAGCTCGATGCCGCGGGGTCCCCGGGTCAGCACCTCCGATGGCATCTCCCCGGCACAGCCGGAGCAGGTGCCGTCGCACTTGGCCGGATCGAACGCGGGCCGTCCGCGGAATCGGGCGGGAAAGTCGGCGCCCCCGGCGGGGAACGGCGAGGTCCGGGTCCCCTGCTGGAGGCGCACGCGAAGAAACTCGAGCATCAGAGGTCGTGCCCCGCGTAGGACAGGTTGAAGCTCTTGTTACAGAGCGGGAAGTCGGAGATCTGATTGCCGCGCATCGCTTCCGCGAGCGCCGGCCAGTTGCGGAGCGACGGATCGGTGACCTTATGGCGGCGCACGCGGCCCTGCTCGTCGCTGATCGCCACATGTACGATCTCGCCGCGCCAGCCTTCGGTCATTGCGACCGCAAGCTCTCCCGGCCGCAGCGCGCCGCAGGGAACGCGAATCTCACCGCGGGGGAGCGCGCCGAGCTGCTCGGTGAGAAACTCCAGCGAGCGCTGGATTTCGAGCCGGCGCACGAGCGCGCGGGCGAGGACGTCCCCCGCCCAGGCGGTGGCGACGGGAATGTGCGCAAACCGGAACACGCCCCAGGGATGATCGTGGCGCACATCTCGCGTGATCTCGCACCCCCGCGCGACCGGTCCAACCAAGCCGAGCTCGAAGACGCGATCCTGAGGAACGACGCCCACGCCTTCGAACCGAGCCTGCACGGAGGCGGCGTCGAACAGCAATGCGAGCGCCGGCTCGAGCTCGTCCTTGAGCCGCGCGATACGCTCGCGCATCTCGGTCTGCATCTCCGGCGTGATGTCGAACGACGCGCCGCCGGGGCGCACGAGTCCGCGCCCGTACCGATTGCCGGAGAGCGTCATCAACAGATTGAGGCACTCGCCGCGCAATCGCCCCAACGTGGCGGCTCCGGGCTGAAACGCCACGTCGCCGGACATCGCGCCGAGATCGCCGATGTGATTGGCCAGTCGTTCGAGCTCCAGCGCAATGCCGCGCATCGTCTGCGCGCGTGGCGTCTTGCGGCTGCGCGCGAGCGCCTCGAGGACGCCGCAGTAGGCTTCCGCGTGGCCGATCACGCTGTCCCCCGCGATCGATTCCGCGATCAGCACCGCACGGTCGCGATCCGCGGTTTCGAGCAGCCGCTCGACGCCGCGGTGCTGGTAGCCGAGCATGATCTCCAGCGCCAGCACCTCCTCGCCGTAGCACTGGAAGCGGAAGTGACCGGGCTCGATGATGCCGGCGTGCACCGGCCCGACACCAACCTCGTGGACATCTTCGCCCTCGACCCGGAAAAAGGGGTAGGCTTCGCGGTCGCCCGCAGCCACGGGAGTGCCGTTCGTGGGAGCGTGATCGGGTGCGTGCCGTCGCAGCGGCTTCAAGGCGGGGTGCCCGTCCGGTATCACGCCCGTCTGCTCCGCGACCTCGCGCTCGAACACGCTGGCCGGCGAACAGGTCGGCGTGAGCGCGGGATAGCGCTCGCGGACGCTCGTGCTGGTGGCGCCGAGGGCGCCGTGGACGTCATCGGCGAGGATCGCGACCAGGCGCACGGCGCGCGCTTCCGGCATTCCGAACAGCGAGATCAACCGCCAGCCCGCGGCGACCGCGTCGCTCACGGTCGCGCCAAACGACTCCACCGGTTCGTGCGGCACGGCAGACCACGGAACCGTGCGCCGGTTGCTCAGGCCCAGCGTGTCGAACGAGGTCAGGGCGCCACCCCGCCGAGCGCGGCGGCCGCCTGGCGCAGCGCACTCTGGAGCGGCGCGGGGATGTAGATGCCGAGTAGGATGACGCCAGCGGCAAGGCCGATCGGCCCGAGTACGAGCCAGCCGGACTCACGGGGCTCGCGCCGCTCGGGTGTGCCGTGCACGATCTTGAGGATGGTAGTGGCGAGTCCGAGGAAGATGACGACGAGCAGGATCAGCAGCACGACGCCCACCCAAACATGGCCTTCCGCGAATGCGGCGCGCAGAATGGCGAACTCGCTGATGAAGACCCCGGACGGTGGGGAGCCGGTGACCGCAAAGAGGCCGAGCAGGAGGAGGCCGCCGGAGATGGGTAGCCGCTTCGCGAGCCCGTGCATCGCCCCCGCCTGCGTCGTGCCGGCGACAAGTATGACGTTTCCCAGCACCAGAAAGAGCAGGCCTTTGGTCAGGCCGTTGGTCACGATGTGCAGCGTTGCGCCGTAAGCGCCGACCCCGCCCAGACCGAGCCCGACGGCGAGCAGCCCCATGTGCTCGACGCTCGAATACGCCAGCAATCGCTTGACGTCGGTTTGGCCGATGACGAACGCGGCGGCCACCACGATCGAGAACAGACCGAAGAACAGGAGCAGCGGCCGGGTGAACGCGCTGATCCCCGCCGCCGTGGTGACCTCGTTGATGCGCGCGAGCCCCAGAAACGCGGCGCTGGTGAGCGCCCCCGCCATGAGCGCGCCGACCACACTGGGCGCCTCACCGTAGGTGTCGGGCTTCCACGTGTGCATCGGGGCGAGGCCCATCTTCGTGCCGTAGCCGACGAGCAGCAGGATGAACGCCGCCTTGAGCCAGGCGGGGTGCAGCCGCGCCGCGTCCGCGACGAGATCCTCCAGCAGGAGGGGCGTACCGGCCGAATTCGCCTGCGCCGTCGAGAGGAAGAACGTGCCGAGCAACGCGAGCGCGATGGCGACGGACGAAATGACGAGGTATTTCCACACCGCTTCCAGCGAGCGGCGGTCACGTCGATGGAAGATCAGCGGCGCCACCGCCAGGGTGCTCGCTTCGAGCGCGATCCACAGCACCGCAAAGTGATGGCTCAGCGCCACCAGAGACACCGATGCGAGGAATGCCAGCACACAGCTCACGAATGCCCGGCCGCCGCGCGGGCTCTCGCGCCGCAGATAGCCCACCGTGTAGATCGCGGCGACAAAGAACAGCAGGCTGGTGAGCGTGAGCACGATGAGACCGAGCGCGTCGACCGCGATCCAGCCGCTGAACACCGCGGGCGGCGGCGTGGTCCACACGAGCGTGACCAGCGCGAGGTGAATCGCCGCGACCGCCACCAGCCAGGCGGTGCGCCGCGCTTCCGCGCGATGCAGGTACGCACCCAGCGCGCCCAGCGCGGGCAAGAGCACGAGCGCGAGCAACAGCATCAGTCGCGCAGCTCCGTCAGGCGGATGGACGAAAGCGAGTCGAACTCGCGGTTGATGTGAAATACGACGATGCCCATGATGAACACGGCCACAAAGACGTCGAGCAGAACGCCGATCTCGACGAGGAACGGTACCCGGTCCGTGCTGGTCAGCCCGAACAGGTAGATCCCGTTCTCGAGCATCAGATAGCCGACCACCTGCGTCACCGCTTTGGACCGCGTCGTGAGCGTCAGGAAGCCCATGATGACCGTGGCGAGTGCCACAGGCACGAGCAGTTCGCTGACGCCCGCCGGCAGGGGCAGCCGCTGGGATACTCCGAACGCGATCGCCACCGCGGCGATCCCCAGCACGAGCGACAGCGTAAACCCGATACTCGGCTCGACTTCCCGGCGCACGGCGGCTTCCCGGATGGCGCGTCTCAGGAACCACGGCAAGACCAACGATTTCACGACGGTGCTGCCGACCGCGAGTCCCACGATGTGGAGAGACCAGTGCTGCGTGAGCGCGATGGGCAACGCTCCCAGCATCAGTCCTTGCAACGCAATCGCCCGGATGCACGTGGTCAGACGGCTCGTTCCGAGAACCATGAAGTCCGCGAGGACCACAAGCACTAGGAGCAGGTCGGCGGCGGGCATCGGCTAACGGACCAGCACGAGCAACGCGCCGAGTGTGGACAACACGGCGGCGGCGACCAGAAACTGCGGGACGCGCGACAGGCGCAGGCGGGCCATGACGCTTTCCACGATCCCGATCGCGACTGCGACCAGCACGAGACCGCCCGTGAACACGAGGCCGGTGAGCGGCGCGGGCAGCGCCGTACGGGGAACGAGCACCCCCACCACGAGGGCGCCGAGTACGGCGAGTTTCACGGCGCTACTATAAAGGATACAGGCGAGATCCGGACCGCTGTGGTCGAGGACGATGACCTCGTGGATCATCGTGAGTTCCAGGTGCGTCGCCGGATCGTCGACCGGCACGCGCGACGTTTCCGCGAGCAGGACGAGAAACAGCGAGATGGTGATGAGGGCGAGCGCGGGAGCGGCGTGTCCGCCGCCGCCGATCCATGCCGACAGCAGCCCGGCTCCCACTCCCAACATGCCCGTGAGTGACAGGTTGCCGCTGATCAGGAATAGCGTGACGAAACCCAGGAACAGCGCCGGCTCGGCGAACGTAGCGAACGTCGCGTCGCGGCTGGCCCCCATTCCCTCGAAGCTGGACCCTGTATCGAGCCCGGCGAGCACCAGCGCGAACCGGCCCACGGCGAGGAGCGACGCGAACGCGATGAAATCGCCGCGGAAGCCCAGCAGCGCGCTCCGCCCGTCGAGCGGCAGTAGACAGGCGGCGCCCACACTCGTCACGAGGAGCGCCAGCGGCGCCAGTCTGAACATCCAAGTCGTCGTGCGGCTGTAGGTACTGCGTTTACGCCATAGCTTCCCGAGGTCGAAGTAGAGCTGCAGCACCGGAGGGCCGCGGCGACCGGTCAGCCACGATTTGGTCTTCGTCGCGATTCCCGGAAGCAGCGGCGCGACGACCAGAACCAGAAGGAGCGCGGGTATCGCCGTCCACGCGATCACGCTGCTCCTCCGAGCCAAAGGTAGAGCAGCAGCGCGAGCAGCACGCCGACGATATACAGAAGATAGGTCTGCAACCGGCCTTGCTGGAGCGGCCGAATCGCCTCGGCAGTGCCGGCCATGCGGCGCCACGTCGGCAGCACGAGCCGCTCCAGCACGAGGTCAAACGGATGGGTGTGAAACGCGCCGGGCGCGCGCGCGACCCGGATGCCGGACAGCCTCGCGAATGCCGCCAACAGCGGTGCGGCGTACGAGGCGGCTGTGTACTGCATTCGGCCGGCCACGCCGTTGTAGCCGCACGCCCACGTCTCGGTCCACGCCGACGGCCGGCGCCGCTCCAGCATCCGGCGCCAGGCCCATGCCAGGCCGATCAGCACGACCAGGCCGCCGGAAACCACGGTGATGCCCGACGCCGCAGCGGTGAGCGGCGCAATGACATCCTGGCGAGCCGGTCCAGCCGCGCCGGCAACGGTCGCTGCGACTTCCAGCGCAATCCGCACGGCCGGCGGGGCGAGCAATCCGATTGCGACACAGGCCAGCGCGAGTGCGGCCATCGGCGCGATGTATCCGGGACCAGCCTCACGACCTTTCGCAGCGGACTCACTGCGCGGCTCGCCGAGGAATACGACGCCCCCGACTTTGGCGAAACAGGCCAGTGCGAGGCCGCCGATCAGCGCCAAGACTCCCGCGCCCAGCACTGCAGCGCGGACCGGCCCCAGCGCGGCACCGGCTTGAAGCATCCCGAGAAAAACGAGCCACTCGCTCACGAAGCCGTTCAGAGGGGGGAGGCCGACGATCGCAACGGACCCTATCAGGAACAGGATCCACGTCAGGGGCATGTGGCGCGCGAGTCCACCGAGGCGGTCCATCGCGCGCGTGCCGGTCGCCCGAAACACCGTCCCGGCGCCCATGAAGAGCAGACTCTTGAACACGGCGTGATTCGCCGTGTGAAGCACCGCGCCGGCGAACCCGAGCAGCGCCAGCGCCGGTCGCCCGTACGCGATGCCGAGGGCTCCCGTCCCGACACCGAGCAGGATGATGCCGATGTTCTCGATACTGTGATACGCGAGCAGGCGCTTGAGGTCGTGCTGGGCGAGGGCCCACAGGACGCCGAGCACCCCCGACAGCGCTCCGAGCGCCAGAACGGTCCAGGACCACCAGGGAGGTGCGCCGCCGATCAGACTGATCACCCGCAGCAACCCGTATATCCCCGTCTTGATCATGACGCCGGACATCAGCGCCGATATGTGAGATGGCGCCGCCGCATGGGCGCCGGGCAGCCAGAAGTGCAGCGGCACGAGGCCGGCCTTGAAACCGAAGCCGAGCAGCGCCAGCGAAAGCACCGCCGCGCCGGCGCCGGCAGGCAGCGCCGAGCGGCTGAACGCATCGAACGTGAAGCCGCCGGCATGCGTGCCCCACAGCGCGAACATGGCGACCAGCGCGAGCGTGCCGATGTGCGTCGCGGCGAGGTAGATGAGCCCTGCGCGCCGAACCTCTCGTTGCTCGTCTTCGAACACGACGAGCAGGTAGGCGCTGAGCGCCATCAACTCCCACGCGATCAGGAAGGGTATCGTCGCCCGCGCCGTCACCACGAGAGCCATGGCGACGAGAAAGAGCGCGGTCAGAAAATGCGTGCCGCCCACGGACCGATGCTCACGCTCGGGGGCCAGGTAGGAGATGCCGTAGAGCACCGCGGCGAGACCGACGCCGAGGACGACGGCCACGAAGAGCGCGGACAGCGCATCGATGTCGAATGCCCAGATTCCCGTGGGAGGCCCCAGGTCCCAGGCGACGCCTGCCACCGTCCTGCCTCCGAGCACACCCGCCGCGGGGATCAGCGCGGCGGCGCAGCCGAGGCTGACGAGAAGGGCGAAGACGGAGTCCGCGATGCGCGTGCGCTGCAGCAGCCATGCGAAGGCGCCGCCGGCGAGGATCAGTCCCAGGCCGAGAAAGAAGAGTGTCACTCGTCGTCCGAGGGAACTGTATGCGGGCCGCTGACGCGGGCCTCGAGACTGCGCACGCGGGTCAGGATCGTGTCGGCCGCGGCGCGGGCAGAGAGGAGCTGCCGGAGCTCGCGATCCCGCAGGACCACGGCCAGCTGCGCGAGGATCCGCAGGTGCGCTGGTACGGTGGAACTGATGACGGAGAACAGGGCGTGCACCGGCTTCCTATCCACGGCGTCAAAGTTAACCGGGTGATGCAGCAGGCAGAGCGTCACGAACGGGGTCGGCACGTGCAGCAGGATGGGGTTACGGACGTGGGGGATGGCGATGCCGTCGCCGATGCCGGTCGAGCCCATCGCCTCGCGCGCTTCGAGCACCGCCACGAGAAATTCGCGATCCGTATCGGCCGGCAACGGCAGCAGCGCGACGATCTCGCGGAGCACGGCGGACTTGGTTTCGCCGCCTACGTCGTAGTGGATACCGCCGCTACCGAGTAGCGTGGAGAGCGGAGCGACTTCATCCGGCTGGCGCCGAGCCTGTTGCAGCAGCCGGCGGGAGACGGGCACGCCGTTTTCGGTGGCCCATTCCCACAACTCGATGGCGTTCAGGTACAGCCGCTCATTCGCGCGATGCACCGGTACGCCGCGGGTGCGGACCCAGCGTCGCAGTGTGGCTTCATCGACATCCAGGTACGCGGCGGCGTCTCGTATGCTGAGCTGCATGACGGAAATGATAGCATATGAGGGAGCCTTCGCGGGTGCTTTAGACCGCTCTCATGTCGTCCCGCCGAGGTTTCAGTCATCCCGACGGGAGCGTGTCCATGAAAGTCGCCGAGCTGATGCAGACCAACCTCAAGACCATTAGCACCGACGCGACAATCGCGGAGGCCGTCGATACGCTGACGGCTGCGGCGGTGTCCGCGCTGCCGGTCATCGATCGGCTGGGTCGGGCCGTCGGCGTGATCTCGACGCGCGAAGTCCTGAAGGCCGAGAGCGCATGCGCTACGCCGGAGGTGCGCGAGCGCCTGTTCGAGAGCACGCGGGTCCTCGAGATCATGGCGCCGTGGCCGACCACGATCGATCCGGACCTGGACGTGCGGCGCGCCGCCCAGGAGATGCTCTACCTGAACGTGCAGCGCCTGTTCGTCGAGTTCGACGGCGCCCTGGTCGGCGTGATTTCTCAGACCGACATCGTGGGCGCCGTCGCCATCGCGAAGGTCTAGACCCTACCGCCGTTGGACCGACCAGCGTCCCGTCTGGGTTTCCCCGGACGGGAGTCTGGTCGTGTAGGTACCTGAGATCGTGTTGCCACTCACGTCGCCGGCGAACGTGGTGAGCAGGCGCTCGCCCGTTTGGGGATCGGCGTAGGGGTCGAGCGTGCCGCTGACGTGGCCGGCCTGAACGCGGACGAATCGGATCGTGAGCACGCTCGCGTGTGGGGCGGCGGCGGCCACCCCGCTGGGGACGTTCGGCTGCTGCCACGGCTGCAGCGGACGACCCAGGCCGGTCGGGATCATGATGACGTCGCCGAACGCCGTGTCCTCGGCGCTGCGCAGCGAGAAGCTGATGCTGCCGCTGCGGCCGGTTTGCGTGCTGCTGTAGTCGCCCACCCACTCGCCGACCATCGCGGAGATGTCGGTCGACGGGCCCACGACGGGAACGGGTGAGCGGGAGGCGCCGCAGGCGCAGAGCGCCACGGCGAGCAGCGAGAGGGACAACGTCTTGATGCGCAACATGGTCACCTCGTGTAGGAGATGCAGTGTTGCGCGTGACGGCGGCGCGCAGTGCTTCGATGACGCTCGCTAAGCATGCACCGATAATCCTGAATTGTCACCCCAGTTTGCATGAAGCATCTTGAGGCCGGAACCCCTGTGGCCTCTGAGCACGAAGCGACCCGGATTCGGGAGCGATTTGAGCGGCTGCTTGCCGCCGGCGTGGCGATCTTCGCGCATCACGACCTCGATCACGTCCTGCAAGAGCTGGTGGACGCGGGCCGGGAGGTCGTCCGCGCGCGCTACGCCGCGCTCGGCGTGCTGAGTCCCGACGGGCAGTCGCTCGTGCAGTTCGTCACGTCCGGCTTCGATGCCGCGACCGTCCAGCGCATCGGCGATCCGCCTCGTGGTCGCGGCCTGCTCGGCCACGTGATCCACGAGGCCAAGCCGATCCGGACCGCCGACATCAATCAGCACCCCCAGCGATACGGCTTTCCGCCCAACCACCCGCCGATGAAATCCTTCCTCGGCGTGCCGGTGAAGGGCCGCGTTGGCGTGTTCGGCAACCTGTATCTGACCGAGAAGCTCGACGCGGCGGAGTTCAGCGCCGAGGACGAAGCCATCGCCGTGCTGCTGGCCGGTCAGGCAGCCGTGGCGATCGAGAACGCCCGCCTGTACGGCGAATCGCAGCAATTGATCGGGCAGATTCGTACGATGCAGCGCCAGCGCGATCTGTTCTTCGCGATGATGAATCACGAGCTTCGCAATGCGCTGACCGCCGTGTACGGCTGGGCCGAGCGGCTGGTGCGCGGCAAGTCGGGCGGGCCGATCGATCCCGCGGCGCGCGAGGTCTATGAGGCCGCCGATCACACGATCGTCCTGCTGAACAATTTCCTCGATCTGATGCGGCTCGACTCCGGGAAGGTGCGCCCCGTCTGGCGGGACGTCGAGGTGGACACGGCGCTGCAGCGCGCGATCGTCAGCAGCGAGCCGGCGGCGGCCTCAAAACAGCAGCAATTGCGCGCACGCTCGCGCACCTTCACGACGTTGCGAACGGACCCGGTGCGGCTCGATCAAATCCTGGTCAACCTCGTGTCGAACGCGATTCGTCACAGCCCCGAGAAAGCGCGCATCGACTTGCAGGCCGACGAGCGCGACGGACACATCAGCTTCGCGGTGATCGACCGCGGGCCCGGCGTGCCGTTCGAGCTGCGCGAGCGCATCTTCGAGCCGTTCGAACGCTTCGATCCGCATTCCGGCGCGGGCACGGGGCTGGGGCTTCCCATCTCCCGCCGACTCGCCGAGGCTCTGGGTGGCACGCTGATAGTGGAAGAGACGGCCGGCGGGGGAGCGACGTTCGTGCTGCAACTGCCGCTGGCGCCACCCCAAACATGAACGTTCCTTCACCAACCGTTTAATAATGGTTCAATCCTAGGCCGTTACCCTAGGCTTCATGAAGATTCTCGTGGTGGAAGACGACCGGAAGGTCGCGGGGTTCATCGAGCAGGGTCTGCGCGAGGAAGGCTACGTCGTCGACGTCGCCGGAGACGGCGAACAGGGGACCATGCTGGCCCACGTCTACGACTACGACATGCTCGTGCTGGACGTCATGCTCCCGAAGAAGACCGGCCTGCAGGTGGCGCAGGAGCTGCGGCGTGAAGGTCGCGCGACGCCGATCCTGATGCTCACGGCACGCGACACGACCGAGGATGTCGTGCGCGGTCTCGATGCCGGCGCCGACGATTACCTGACCAAGCCCTTCAAGTTCGACGAGCTGCTCGCGCGGGTGCGGGCGCTCGTGCGGCGCGGCGGCTCGGGACGCACCGAGCTGCTGCGGTACGGCCCGGTCGAGCTCGATCGGCTGAAGCACAAGGCGCGCATCGACGGCAAGTCGCTCGATCTCACGCCCAAGGAGTTTCATCTCCTGCAGCACTTCCTCCTGCATCCCGAGGAAGTGGTGCGTCGCACCGAGCTGCTCGAGAAGGTCTGGGACATGCACTTCGATCCCGAGAGCAACGTGGTGGACGTGCACGTCGGCAACCTGCGCCGCAAGCTGCGGCAGGCGACCGGCCAGGAGCTGATCGAAACGGTCCGCGGCGTCGGGTTCCGCCTGCAGACGGCGGACCGAGCGGAGGTGTGAGGGCATCACTGCGCCGCACCCTCGCGCTGCGCTTTGCGGCGACGATGGCGGCGGGGCTGCTCCTGGCGACCAGTGCGTTCTACTGGGCGGCTGCGCGCGCCCTGCAGCAGCGCGTCCCGGCCGCTACGCTCGAGATCGATCTGCTATTCACGCTCGCCGTCATCGTGCTCGCCGGAACGGCCGCGACGCTGATGGGGGCATGGCACTTCACGTCCTCCGCCGTCCGACCTGTCGCCGAGATCACCGATCAGGCGACGCGTATCGAGGCGGGCACGCTCGACCAGCGCATTCGCGCGCACGCCGACACCGAGGAGTACGAGGGGCTGGTGGCGGTCCTCAACCGCATGCTCGAGCGGCTGGAGCATGGGTTTGCGGCACAGCGGCGGCTGACGGCCGACGTCAGCCACGAGCTGCGCACGCCGCTGACGGCATTGCGCGGCGAAATCGAAGTGGCGTTGCGCGCGCCGCGCACGCAGCGCGAGTACGAGCAGGTGTTGCGCAGCGGCCTCGAGGAGATCGAACGCCTGACCGAGCTCAGCGAGGACTTGCTGCTCGTCACCCGAGCCGAAGCGCGCCTCGTGAAGCCGCGCCGGGTGGAGACCGACATGGCGTCTCTCATCGAAGAGAAGCTCGACCGGCTGCGCCGCCGCCTCGAAGAACGCGCCCTGACGGTCAACCGGGAATTGCGCGCCGGCCGGGCGCCGATGCTGCTCGATCCGCAGCTCGTCGGGCATGCGATCGACCATCTGCTCGACAACGCCATCCGTTACACGCCGGAAGGTGGAACGATCGGCGTCCGGCTGGACGGTCTGAGCCCTGCCGGTGTCCGCATCACGGTCGACAACACCGGCGCGGGAATCGCCGCGGTCGACCTCCCCCATCTATTTGAGCCGTTCTATCGCGTCGATCCGTCCCGGAACCGGGGCGGCGACAGCGGAACGGGGGGGGGACTCGGTCTGGCGCTCGTCGCGTCGATCGCGCAGCTGCACGGTGGCGCCGCGCGCGTTTCGAGCATCCCTGGGCAAAGCACGCGGTTCGAAATCGACATCCCCGCCCCCCCCGCCAACTGACGAGGGATCCCATGACCGTCGCTCCATCGAAACCTCAAGCTCCCGCTACGCCTAGCACGTCGCTGACCGGGCAACACCCGAGAGGGACGCTGTTCCTGGTCGGTCTGTACGGGGTGGTCTTCGCGGCCGCGTGGTTCGCGATGTACTTCTTCGTCTATCTGCACCGCGGCGGGGTGACGCGATGAACGTCCCGCTCTACGAGAAGATCTGGATGTGGGCCGCCGGAGTGCTGATCGTGGCGTTCCTCACGACCATCGCGGTCGGCGTCGCGGGGAGCGCGCTGCAACCGCCCAGCCACGTCGAGACGATCGATCCCGCGACGGTGTGGAGCGACGCGCGGTTCGCCAAACGCGGCGTCACCGTGGACGAACATGGCGCCACGGTCGTTCTCATCGCGATGATGTTCGCGTATCAGCCGGCCGAAATTCACGTGCCGGCGAACCGGCCGGTGACGTTCCGGATCACCAGCGCCGACGTGACGCACGGCTTCGAGATCGTCGGAACGAACGGCAACACCATGGTGGTGCCGGGTTACGTCAGCCAGTTCACCACGACGTTCCGCACGCCGGGCGAGTACCTGATCGTCTGCAACGAGTACTGCGGCCTCTCGCACCACCTCATGTCGGCCAAGCTGATCGTGGAGGGGGGGGCCCAGCCATGACGCGCAGCGATCGGCTGTCCCTCGCACATCTCTGGGTGGCGATCCTCGCCTTCGGCGCGGCCTCGGCGATGGCGTTCATGCAAGCCCTGTCGCGCGCCAGCCTCGACCTGCCGTGGCGGTCGGCCAAGATGTACTACCTGTCGGTTACGGCGCACGGCGTGCTGATGGCGCTCGTGTTCACGACGTTCTTCATCATGGCGTTCGGCTACGTCGTCGTCAGCCGCACGCTCGACCAGGAGCCTACCGGACTGAACCTGGCATGGACCGGCTTCTGGGTCGCGCTGGCCGGGACGGCCATGGCGGCGTTCGCGATTCTGACGGGACGCGCGACGGTGCTCTACACCTTCTATCCGCCGCTCCAGGCGCATCCGCTGTTCTACATCGGACTGACGCTCGTGATCGTCGGGTCGTGGTGCTGGGGCGTGGTGATGCTGCTGTCGTACCGAACGTGGCGGCGCGCGCGGCCCGACCGCCCGGCGCCGCTCGCGATGCACGGCATGATCGCGACGGTCCTGGTGTGGTTCATCGCGACGATCGGCGTGGCGACCGAGGTCCTGGTCCAACTGATTCCCTGGTCGCTCGGCTGGACGAAGACCGTGGACCCCGTGCTCGCGCGCATGCTGTTCTGGTATTTCGGACATCCGCTCGTCTACTTCTGGCTGCTCCCAGCCTACGTGATCTGGTATACGGTGTTGCCGCGCCACGTGGGTGGAAAACTGTTCAGCGATCCGCTCGCGCGGCTGGTGTTCGCGTTGTTCATCATCTTCTCGACCCCGGTCGGATTCCATCACCAGTTCATGGATCCGGGCGTGTCGGCCGGGTGGAAGCTGCTCCACACCTTCCTCACTTTCGCGATCCTGTTCCCGAGCTTCATCACGGCGTTCACGGTGACCGCGTCGCTGGAGGTCGCGGGCCGCACGCAGGGCGCGACGGGACTCCTCGATTGGATCGGCAAGCTCCCATGGCGCGATCCGCTGTTCTCGAGCGTCGCGCTGTCGATGATTCTGTTCGCGGTGGGCGGGATCGGCGGTGCGATCAACGCGTCGTTCGGCATGAACGCCGTCGTGCACAACACCGCGTTCATCCAGGGACACTTCCATCTCACGGTCGGCAGCGCGGTGGCGCTCACGTTCATGGGCGCCGCTTACTGGCTGGTGCCGCGACTCTCAGGACGAGAGCTGGAGCTCGGCCTGCTGGCACGCGTGCAGCCGTATCTCTGGTTCATCGGCATGATGCTGTTCTCGTTCTCGAACCACATCACCGGGCTGATGGGCATGCCGCGCCGCATTTATGACGCGAGCTACGGCGGCAGCACGGTGGCGGCGGCGTGGCGCGGCCTGACCGGCGTCTCCGCGCTCGGCGGCGTGTTCCTGTTCGCCAGCGCGCTGTTCTTCATGCTCGTGATGATCGGCACCGGCCTCGCGGGCAAACGCACGGCCGCGGCGCCGATCGAATGGGCGGAGCCGCTGCATCCGGTGGCTCCGGGGCGGACCGTGTTCGATCGCTATTGGCTCTGGACCGGCGTCGCCGTGGCCCTCGTCCTCATCGCGTACGCATATCCCCTGTGGATCCATCTGCAGATGCCGCGATTCGGCTCCCCCGGGTTCAAGCCGTTCTAGGCATCGCCCGGGCGCTCGGCCGCCGGCCGGTGGCGCTGATCGCCGCCGCCGGGCTCGCGGCCGGGCTGCTCGCGCGCTCGGACGCGATCTTCCTCGGCACGCTGCTCGTGGGCGGCGTCCCCCTCGTCGTCCAGACCGCGCGTGGCATGCTGCGCGGGCGCTTCGCGGCCGATCTGGTGGCGAGTCTCGCCATCGTGATGGCGTTCATCCTCGGCCAATACTTCGCCGGCGTCGTCATCGTGCTCATGCAGTCGGGCGGCGAGGCGCTCGAGGCATACGCGATGCAGCGCGCATCGAGCTCGCTCGAGGCGCTGCTGGCACGCGCGCCGAAGATCGCGCACCGGCTGCAGGGCAGCGACGTCGCGGACGTGCCGGTCGAGTCCGTGGCTGCGGGCGACATGTTGCTGATCCGGCCGGGCGACCTCGTCCCCGTTGACGCCGAGGTGGTCGACGGAACGTCCAGTATCGACGAGTCCGCGCTCAGCGGCGAGCCGCTGCCGGTCCGCGCGGTCGTCGGCACCCATCTCGCGAGCGGCAGCGTCAATCTCGACGGCGCGCTGCGCGTCCGCGCGCTCCGGCCGAGCGCGCAGAGCCAGTATCAGCAGATCGTGCAGCTCGTCGAACGCGCGCGGCAGGAGAAGCCTCCGATCCAGCGCATCGCGGACCGGTTCGCGATCTGGTTCACCCCGATCACGCTGGTGATGTGTGGAGTCGCCTATCTCGTGACCGGCAGCGCCACGAGCGTGCTCGCAGTGCTGGTGGTGGCGACGCCGTGCCCGCTCATCCTGGCGACCCCCGTCGCCGTGATCGCGGGCATCAGCCGCGCCGCCGACCTCGGCGTCATCGTGAAGCACGGCCGCGCGATCGAGCAGCTGGGTCGCGCGCGCGTGGTCGTGTTCGACAAGACCGGCACGCTGACGCTGGGACAACCGACGGTAGCGCATGTCGAAGGGGGCGGAGACGTGCTGCGCGCGGCCGCGGCCGTCGAAGAGTATTCCTCGCATCACTTGGCGCACGCCGTGGCCGACGCGGGCCGCGCTCGCTACGGCGCGCTGCCCGCGGTGACCGAGTTCGTGGAAAGCGCGGGCGCCGGCGTCTCCGGTTGCGTCGAAGGACGCATCGTGCACGTCGGCTCGCTCGGCTTCGTGCGCGAGGCGGGTATCACGGCGCCTGACACGACCGAGGACGGGACGACGGCGTACGTTGCGATCGACGGTCACATGGCCGGCACGATCGAGTTCGCCGACCGGCTGCGGCACCAGGTCCCCTCGCTCATGCAGCAGCTCGCCGTGCTCGGCGTGACGGAGACGGTCATGCTCACCGGCGACCGCGAGGAGCCCGCCGAGGCGATCGCGACCCAGGCGGGAATCCGGACGGTGCGGGCCAATCTGCGGCCCGCCGATAAAGTGGCGGCGGTCCGGGACCTCACGCGGCGGCACGGGAGCGTGCTCATGGTTGGCGACGGCATCAACGACGCTCCGGCGCTCGCGGCCGCGACGGTCGGCGTTGCGATGGGGGCGCACGGCACGGCCGTCTCCGCGGAGGCCGCCGACGTCGTTCTGCTCGTGGACGACATCGCGCGGCTGGGCGACGCCATGGCGATCAGCCGGCGCATGCGGCGGATCGTGTTGCAAAGCATCGGCGTCGGACTCGGCGTCAGCTTCGCGCTGATGGTGATCGCGAGTCTGGGCTACATCACGCCGCCGGCCGGCGCCATCATGCAAGAGGCGCTGGACGCGGCTGTCATTCTCAACGCTCTGAGGGTGCGATGACCAACGGTGGAAAGCTCGACGCCATTCTCAAACCGCGCTCGATCGCGGTGATCGGCGCGTCACGCATGTCGAACACGATCGGACATCAGATCTTCGCGAATCTGTTGCGCTACGGGTTCACCGGCGCCGTGTATCCGATCAATCCGAACGCGACGTCGATTCAGTCGGTGCGAGCCTACCCCAACGTGGGCGCGGTGCCCGAACCGGTGGACCTCGCCGTGATCGTCGTCCCCAAGGAGCGCGTGCTCGACGTCGCGCGCTCGTGCGGTCAGGCCCGGGTCAAGGGACTTGTCGTGATTTCCGCCGGATTTCGCGAGATCGGCGGCGTCGGCATCGACCGCGAGCGCCAGCTCGTGGACATCGTGCGCGAGTACGGCATGCGGATGGTCGGCCCCAACTGCATGGGTGTGTTGAACACCGCGGCGGACATCTCGATGAACGCGACGTTCGCGCCGGCCATGCCCCCCGGCGGCCGCGCGGCGTTCGTGTCGCAGTCGGGCGCGCTCGGCGTGAGCGTCCTCGACCACGCCGCCGAGTACGGGATCGGGATCTCGCAGTTCGTGTCGGTGGGCAACAAACCGGACGTCAGCGGCAACGACCTGCTCGAGCAGTGGGAGCATGACCCCACGGTCGGTGTGATCTTGATGTACGTCGAGAGCTTCGGGAATCCGCGCCGCTTCCTCGACCTGGCCTCGCGGATCACCCGGACGAAGCCGATCATCGCGGTGAAGTCGGGCCGGTCGAAGGTCGGGGCGCGGGCGGCGTCCTCGCACACGGGCGCGCTCGCGGCGAGCGACGTCGCGGTGACCGCGCTGCTCGCCCAGGCCGGCGTGATGCGCGCGGAGTCGATCGAAGAGCTGTTCGACATGGCGATGGCGTTCACGGGCCGCGCGCTGCCGCGCTCGCGCCGCACCGCGATCGTCACGAACTCGGGCGGGCCGGGCATTCTCGCCGCGGATGCGATGGAAACGCGTGGACTCGAGCTCGTGGAATTGCAGCCGGCGACCGTGGCGCAGCTCAAGCCGCTCTTTCCCGAGGAAGCGTCGATCCGTAACCCGCTCGACATGATCGCCTCGGCGACGCCGGCGCACTACCGGGCCGCGCTCAACGCGGTGTTGAGCGATCCCAACGTGGACTCCGCCCTGGCGGTCTTCGTGCCGCCGCTCGGCGTCCGGCAGGAGGACGTAGCGGAGTCCGTGGTCGCGGTCGCGCAGAGTCACATTCAGAAGCCGGTGCTCGCGGTCTTGATGGGGAGTGAAGGCTTACCGCAGGGACGGGCGGAGCTGCACAAGGCCGGGATTCCGGCCTACGTCTTCCCGGAATCGGCGGCGCGCGGGCTTGCGGCGCTGCGGCGTCAGAGCGAATGGATCGAGCGCCCCCTGGTGCCGGCGCCCCCGATCGCGGTGGATCGCGTGCGCGCGGCGCGCGCTCTCGCCGGTGCCTGTGCCGAGGGCACCAACAAGCTCGGCGAGCTCGACGCACTGGAGCTGCTCGGCGCCTACGGCATTCCGGTCGCCGAGGCGAAACTGGCCGCGGATCCCGACGAAGCAGCGCACCTGGCTGAGCAGCTCGGGTTCCCGGTGGTGCTGAAGGCGGTGTCGCCCGAACTGGTGCACAAGACCGACGCCGGCGGCGTCAGGGTCGGCCTCACTACGGCGGCGCAGGTCCGCGCCGCGGGCGCCGAGATGGCGATCGCGCTCACGCGCGCGTTGCCGCGGGCGCGGCTCTCCGGACTCCTGGTGCAGCGTATGGTGACAGGCGGGGGGGGCCGCGAGACCATCGTGGGCATGAGCCGCGATCCTGCGTTCGGGCCGCTGGTGATGTTCGGGCTCGGCGGCATCTATGTGGAAGCGCTCAAG
>Ga0310813_10000847_pt1 | contig 18730 bp, 20 predicted proteins | sample YN3metagenome_FD_203086 | JGI IMG/M metagenome (GOLD analysis project Ga0310813, IMG submission 203086) | Soil microbial communities from experimental microcosm in Duke University, North Carolina, United States - YN3 | ecosystem: Engineered > Artificial ecosystem > Soil microcosm > Unclassified...
AGACCCTGACCAACTTCATCGCCCGCCAGCAGGGCATCCCGGTGGTCAACCTGGACGAGCTGGTGGTCCCCGAGATCTTGGTCCGGAAAATCCCGAAGAAGCTGATCGAGAAGCATCACGTGGTGCCCACCCGGGCTCACGACGGGGTCCTGACGGTCGCGACGTCCGACCCGTTCGACTACGAGGCGCTGGAGGAGATCCAGCTGGCGGTCGACCAGCGCGTGGAGATGGTGCTGGCGCCGCGCTCGCAGATCCTCCGGACGATCCACGACGTGCTGTACCGGGAGCCGGCCCCCGCGCCGGTGAAGGAGAAGAGCAAGGACCAGCTGCTCAAGGACCTGGAGTCCGGCGAGAAGGTCTCCAGGGAAGCGTTGCACGACGCCTTGATTCCCCTGCTCATCGCGAAGGGGGTCATCACGCAGGACGAACTCGTCCGCAAGGCGAAGGAACTCGACGCGGTGCGGGAGCGCTAGATGGGCGAAATCAAGCTGAACGAGTTGTCGAAGACGCTGAGTTCCTCGATGTCCGTGAGCGAGGAGCGGAGCAGCAGCTTCGTCAATTCGCTGGCGGGTTCCATCAAGGCCGGCCTCGAGGGTTCGAAGGAGATCGCGGTCCCGGGCTTCGGGACCCTGACGCGCGCCGGCGCGCCCGTCAACGGCAAGATGAACCTGGTGGGCGACGTGGCCCAGCGGCTGGGCGAGCCCAACGAGCAGAAGGTCCGCAGCATGATCGACGCCGTCTTCGAGGCGGTGAAGAAGGAGCTGCTCGCCGGCAAGCGCGTCGTCCTGGACGACCTGGGCGTCTTCGAGATCGGCGTCGACAAGCCCGAGATCGAGCGGCAGCCCAAGGGCCACCGCCTGATCAAGCCCGCGGGCGCGGCCATCAAGTTCACCTCGTCCCAGGAAATCAAGGTCGCCTTCGCGGCGGCCGACGACCTGAGAAAGCGGCTCGAGTCCTACAAGGGCTCCTCGATCATGCTGATCGTGCCCGAGCGCGACTTTTTCACCAAGACGCTCGAATACTACTTCGAGAGCGCCGGCTGGGAGATCGAGGTGTTCACCAAGGTCGTGGACGCCCTGGTCAAGATCGAGACCGGCAAGGCGTACCTCGTCATCCTGGACTGCCTCTTCGAGGACTACCAGAAGTTCTGCTACGCGCTGAAGATGCGGCGCGAGACCACGAACGTCCCGCTGATCCTGCTGTACGGCAGCGAGGAGAAGTGGAAGATCATGTCCGAGGTCTCGATCGTGGGCGACGAGAACCTCGCGCAACCCTTCGAGTTCCGCCAGCTCCTCGACAACGCCGACGCCGAGATCATGCGCTCGGCCGAGGAAGAGCTGATCTTCCTCCAGCAGCTCAACATGCACCTGCCGACCGACGAGCCGTCGATCGAGAAGGTGATCGACATGGTCCACAAGCTGCTCGAGACGAGCGGCCTGAACGAGGAAGGCCAGGTGGCGATGAGCGCCGCCTTCCGCGAGGCGGTCGTGAACGCCGCGCAGCACGGCAACAAGTACAAGCGGGACCGCAAGATCGAGGTGCAGTACCTCCTCGACAACGAGAAGATCACCACGGTCGTCAAGGACCAGGGCGGCGGCTTCAACCACGAGCAGTACGTGAAGAGCGGCTCGACCCGGGACGCCATCTCGGCGGCCCGTGAGCGCCACGCGCAGGGCCGCATGGGCGGCCTGGGCATCATGCTGATGCTGCGCTGCTGCGACCGGCTCGAGTACAACCAGAGCGGCAACCAGCTCACGCTCACGAAGTTCCTGAAGACGCAGGAGTAAGCCGCCCGCGGATCACGACTTACGAATCACGAATCACGGTCTGTCCCGAGCGAGGCCGCCATGGGGAGACGCCGGGCGCTTCTGGTTTCCTCCTTCCTGGGAGGGCTCCTGCTCATCGGCTTCGCCGTGCACCGCTGGCCGTCCGATCGAGGCGACGACACGTGGTTCTCCACGGGCAGGTCGCTCTCCGACCGTATTCTGGGTGCGGCGGACTACGTCGGCGGCACGCTGTGCTTTGCGGCGGGTCCTTTCTTTTATTCCCTGGGCGCGCCGTCGGGCCACCGGCTCCGACATCTCCTCTGGGATTTCTCAAGGGAGGGGCGCTGGCAGGGGGGAAGCGTCGTCACGACCCTGATCGTCGTCAGCTTCTTCGCCGCCGTGTTCATGGGGGTGATGGCGATCGGCGCGCTGCTGAGCTTGTTTCGTTGATTCGGACCGGTTGATGATTCGTCGTCGCGTCCTACTCGTGGCCTGCCTGTTCGGCGGTCTCGCACTGGCCGGTTATGGTTTGTACCGCTGGCCGCTGGAGTACCGGAGTTCGCGCTTCGTGGACGACCTGGGGCGCACGCGAGACCGGTCCCGCTTCGACTTCGTCGGAGACTCGACCCGCACGGATCGCCTGATCGGAACCGCTGATTACCTGGCCGCGGCGCTTCTCTTCGCCGCCGGTCCATGGTTCCGATTCGGGCGGATTCCGCGACTCGGCAGCGAGGATCAACGGCCCGATGGGGAGTTGCTGGATCTGATCGTCGTCGGCTCGTGCGTGCTCGGAGGTCTGGCGATGACGCTGGTGACCGGGGGAGCGGTGGTGTCGCTGTTCCGGTCCTAGTGCCGCGGCCTGTCTGAGCGTCGCCGGCTTTCTCACGATGCTGCATGGACAGAGATGAAATGAACGTGCTGGTCTGCCAAGGGGACGTTCTGGACAGCGTGGCGGACGTGCTGATCTGCACGGCCAATCCAACTCTCGGCATGACTGGGGGAGTCAACGGGGCGCTCTTTACTCGCGGTGGGGAAGGAGTTCAGGCGGAACTAAGGGACTATCTGGCGTCCCGCCGAATTACCTACGTCGAGGCCGGCACCGTCGTGCGGACCGGGCCGGGGCCGCTTGCCGTGAAGCACATCCTCCACGCCGTGGGCGTGAACATGTTCTACGAGTCGTCCGCCGGTCTCATTTCGAGGCTGCTGACAACCGCGCTAAAAGAAGCTGCGGCCCTCGGCGCCCGGACAGTCGCGACGCCGGCCATCGCCACCGGGTACGGGCCGCTCACGATGGCCGAATTTGCGCGGGCGCTTGCGGAGGCGGTCCGGAGTGCACCTACAGAGATCGAGGAACTTCGGGTCGTTCTGAGGAAGCTCGAGGACGTGGACGAGATCCAGCAAGTGCTGAGGGCATCGTTGAGCTGATCCCGCGATTCGCGATGCAGTCGTTAGTGCATCCCTGAAGTTTCGACGACGAGCTTGTTCGCGCGGTAGAGGGAGTCGAAGGTGCCGGCGTCGGTCCACCAGCCGTCGAGGATCTCGTAGGTCAACGTGGCCTTCTTGATATAGGCGTTGTTGACGTCGGTGATCTCGAGCTCGCCGCGGCCGCTGGGCTTGAGGGTCTTCACGATCGAGAAGACCTCGTTGTCGTACATGTAGATCCCGGTCACCGCGTACGTCGACTTCGGCTTCTTGGGCTTCTCCTCGATGCCGACGACGTTCTTGCCCTTGAGCTCCGCCACGCCGAAGCGCGCGGGATCGTCGACCTCCTTGAGGAAGATCTTCGCCCCGGACTTCTGCTTCATGAACTCCTCGACGCCCCGGCCGATCGACGCCGAGAAAATGTTGTCGCCCAGGATCACGCAGACGCGGTCGCCCTCGACGAAGTTCTCGGTCAGGCCGAGCGCCTCCGCGATGCCGCCCTCGCCCTCTTGGTAGGTGTAGTGGACTTCCTTGAGGCCGAACTCGCGGCCGTTGCCGAGCAGCTTGAGGAAGTCGCCCGCGAAGGGTCCGCCCGTCACCACCATGATCTCCTGCAACCCCGCCTTTACGAGCTTCTCGATGGGGTAGTAGATCATCGGCTTCTTGTAGATGGGCAGCAGGTGCTTATTCGTCACCCGCGTCAGCGGCGCCAGCCGGGTCCCCAGCCCGCCGGCCAGCACGACGCCCTTGATGCCCTTCATTGAATCTTGCCCTCGGTGGGGGAGCTCGGCGTCGCGTACTCCTTCTTGGGCATCCGGCCCGCTTCGAAGGCCAGACGGCCCGCGTCGCACGCGTGACGGACCGCGGTCGCCATCTTGACCGGGTCCTTCGCGGCCGCCACCGCCGTGTTGAGCAGCACGCCCGCCGCGCCCAGCTCCATCGCCAGCGCCACGTCGCTCGCCGTCCCGACGCCTGCGTCGACGATCACCGGCACCTTCACGCGGTCGACGATCATCCGGATGTTCGTGGGGTTCAGGATGCCCAGGCCGCTCCCGATCGGGCCGCCCAGCGGCATCACGCAGGCCGCGCCCGCCTCCTCGAGACGCAGGGACATGACGACGTCGTCGCTCGTGTAGGGCATGACGATGAAGCCCTCTTTCACGAGTTTCTTCGTCGCGACAAGCAGTTCGGGCAGGTCGGGGTAGAGGGTCTTCTCGTCCCCGATCACTTCGATCTTCACCAGCGGCGTCGAGAGCGCCTCGCGGCCCAGCATCGCCGTGCGGATCGCGTCGTCGGCGCTGTAGCAGCCGGCGGTGTTGGGCAGGAGCTTGATCTTCGAGCGGTCGATCCAGTTGAGGAAGCTGGCCTTCGTCTTGTCGTTCAGGTCGACCCGACGGACCGCGACCGTGACCATGTCGGTGCCCGAGGCCTCGTGGCACTTCACCATGACCTCGGGGCTCGGGTACTTGCCCGTGCCCAGGATGAGACGGGACTTGAGCTCGACGGAACCGACCTTCAACATCTAACCACCCCCTACCAGCGTGACGATTTCGAGGCGGTCGCCCTCGGCGAGCCGCGTCTCGCCGTGCCGGTCGCGCGGCACGACCCGGAGGTTGAGCTCGATCGCGATCGGGTTCTTCTCGAGGCCGAGCTCGCGGACGAGCTGGCCGAGGGTGAATCCGTCGGGAACGGTTTTCTCCGTGCCGTTCACGGTGACCTTCACGAGGGCGGGATTATATCAAGCGCCCCGGCTGGATGCCATTTCGATGAGCAGCCCGTGGCGCAGCCCGTGCGCGCTTGCCCGCAGCGACGTGGCCTCGAGGTGGCTCATGGAGGCCGTCAGGATCCAGGCGCCCGCCGTGATGATGTCGGCGCGGCCCTTCTCGATGCCCATGCGCTCGCGGTCGGCGACGGTCTTGAGGGACAGGTGGATCGAGAGGGCCGAGATCGTCTCGAACGACACGCTGGTCTGGTGGAACTCGCGCGGGTCGCCCCCGTCGCTCTTGCGGAGCTGCGTCAGGATCGCCGAGACCGTCCCGCCGATGCCGACCAGCTCGCCGTCCTTGCCGACCCGCGCGACCACCTGCTGGAGCTGGCGGCGGATGGCCGCGGACATCGCCATCATCTCCTCCGCCGCCGGCGGGTCATTCCGGAGGAACTCCTCGGTCAGCACCACGGCGCCCATCGGCAGGCTCCAGGAGGCGTGGAGCGTCGAGTGGGTGCCGACCATGATCTGGGTCGAGCCGCCGCCGATCTCGATCCCCAGGACCTGCGGCGCCTTCGAGGCCCCGGTGGCCCCCAGGAAGGAGAGCTTCGCCTCTTCCTCGCCGCTGAGGATGCGGATCTCGAGCCCGGCCTCGCGGGCGACGCGCTCGACGAAGGCGCGGCCGTTCTTCGCGGCGCGCAGCACCAGCGTCCCGACCGCCTGGAGCTGCTCGGCGCCCCGCTCGCGGGCAAGGGAGCGGAGTTCGGCCAGCGCCGTGACCGTCCGGTCCGCCGCCTCGGGGGAGATCTCGCCGGTCCTCTGGAGGCCCTCGCCGAGCCGGGTGATGATGGATCGGTGCAGCAGCGGGGAGACCCGCTGTCCCGTTACGCGGCCGACCAGGAGCTTGACCGAATTGGTCCCGATGTCGATCGCGGCGAGCGTCACGCTTCGAATTCTAGAGGAATGTTCGCAATTCGTGAATACGAATCGCGAACAACCGTCTACCTTTGACACGGCGCCGTGCCGCAGAGCGGGACACGCCGTGAGACGGCTGCGGCCGCCGGCTGCGGCGCCTCGTCAAGGGTAGACCGCGAATGCTGTTGTCCATCCCGTCGCAACGCTTATAATCGCCGCCGTGAAAATCGCGGTGGCGGCGGCCTTGCTTGCGGCGGCGTTCGGGGTGCTGGTCGTCCTCTTCGTCAGCGCCCGGACCCGGGGCCTCGAGGCGTACTGCCGCAACAACATGCGCCACCTGGGCACGATCGCCTGGAACAACCGGCGGACCATCGACCCTCAGCGTACCGGCCGCGACTTCTGGCAGGCCGTCCGTGAGGAGCAATACCGCGACGTCCGCGGAAACTGGCGGCCGATCGAGCCCAACCCCTTCGTCTGCCCGGTGTACGGGAAGACCGTCTCCAACGTGACCGACCCGAAGACCATCGACTTCCGCGGGCCGGCCAAGGTGCGCGAGCAGTTCGAGGAGACGCCCAAGACGGAGCCCATCGGGGCGGACCGGCCGGGGAATCACGCGTCCGGCGGCCACGTCCTGCGGATCGACACGTCGGTGCAGGACATCCCCAAGCTGGTCGACCGGGTCAAGGACGGCGATCCCCTGTGGGGGACGGCCGCGTCGACCCTCAAGGACTGAGCGGCGGGCCTTCCGGATCCTCGGGTCGTCGCCGGACCCGCGTCAGGTCGGCCACCTCCTCGAACATCGGCCGGACATAGTCCTCGAAGAGGATCTTCAGCGTCGACGCCAGCGGGATCGCCAGCAGCACGCCGAAGAGACCCAGGAGCTGCCCGGCGCTGAGCAGCGCCAGGATGATCACCATCGGATGCAGCCCCGTCTCCTTGCCGAGGATGAGGGGCTGGAACACCAGCGCCTCCAGGGCCTGGATCAGCCCGAAGAGGCCCGCCACCATCCAGAACGTCGTCCCGAACTGGCCCGTGTCCGCGAGCACGAAGAGCTCGACCCCGGCGAACATCGTGATCACCCCGAGGAAGGGAATCACGCTCGCCACCGTGTAGAGCAGGCCGAAGAGCAGCGGGTAGCCGACGTGAATCAAGCTGAGGCCGACGAAGATGATGAGCCCTTCGAGGAGCGAGATCGTGATCTGCCCGCGGAAGAACGACATGTTGGCCCGGTGGATCCGTCCGAGCGTCGACAGGGTCTGGCCCCGGTACGCCCGCGGGATGTAGTGCGTCAGCCGCTCCCACCAGGGGTTGAGGTTCTTCAGGAGGAAGAACAGGTAGACGGGAACGAGGATCAGGAACGACAGCATCGAGAACAGCGTGGCGATGCCGCCGGTCAGGAAGGACAGGACCTCCGAGAAAATTCTGCCGGAGACCTGGGGCAGCTCGTGCGTCAGTTCGGCCACGCGCTCCCTCGCCAGCTTGATGATCTCCTGCGCCCGCTCGGGCCCGGCGGTCCGGACGAGCATCGGTTCGGCCTTCGCGATGAGGCGGTTGATCTTGGGGTTCTCGCCCAGGAAGGTGTCGCGAATGAAATCCGTGGCCTGGCCGAAGGCGCCGGGCACCGCCACGAGCGCCACGAAGGCCATCGCGCCCAGCAGCAGCAAGTAGACGCCGGCGATCGAGGCCTTGCGGGGAACCTTGCGGCGTTCGAGCCAGCCCAGCACCGGATTGAGCACGTAGGACAGCAGGAGCGCCACCAGCAGCGGGAGGAAGACGGCCCGCAGGTAGTACGCCAGGCCGATGGCGCCGATGGCGAGCACGGCCAGGAACGCGATCTTCCAGCCCCGAGTCATGCGGCCAGTATCCCGATCATGCCGCCTGTGGGGAAGCGCTTTCAGCCGGAGTCCCGGAGGGGGAGGGGGTCGCGGCCCGGTCGTAGCCCAGTGCCAGCACGGCCATCGAGATCAGGGCGCCGAACCAGGCCGCGTCGGAGCAGCGGTTGAAGTAGAGGTAGGTGCCGAGGATCATCGCAAAGGCGCCGCCCATCGCGGCAAGGCTGCGCTCGCGGAGCAGGCCGCGGATCGACGGCACGGCCACCGCGACGGTCGCGGGGATCTGGACGATCCAGAACGGGAAGTAGGCCGCGGGTGACGCCGCCCAGCCCAGCGCCAGCACGACCGAGCCGAAGCCCAGGGCGCCGGAACTCACGATGGCATAGGGATAGGGGCCGATCCCCTGGAGGGCGGCGAAGAGATCCTGGTAGAGATCCTTGGGGCCCCAGACGAAGAAGGGGAAGAGGACGCCCCCGAAGACGGCTCCGTAGAGCGCGAGCCAGCGGAGCGCCTCGCGGCGCGTGCGGCAGGCCACGATCGCGCCCAGCGGCGCCGTCAGCAGCAACGTCGTCTTGGTGAGCGCGCCCAGCGCGAGCCAGACGGCCATGGCGCGAGGCTTCCCGGACGTGGCGGCGCGCAGCGCGACGCTCCAGATCAGCAGGATGAGCGTGTCCCAGCGGCCGACGTGGAAGTCCTCGACGAGGAGCGGATTCAGGAACACCGCGGCCAGCGCGGCGGCGCGCCAGGGCCGGCCCTGCCAGGAGCGCCAGGCGAGCAGAAAGGTCCCCGCGAGCGCCGGGAGGAGCAGGAAGCGGCTGTCGTACACGCCCAGCGTCGCCAGGCAGAGCTTCCGAATCGGCAGCGTCAGCAGCATCGGCAGCGGCGGGTAGACGAGGTGATGCATCGCGGGCCGGTCGACCCCGCGGTTCCAGACGTCCAGATCGGTGCCGAAGTAGTCCTCGCCGTACGGGTTCCGGCCCTGAACGAGCATGTCCGACGCCACCTCGATCTGGATGATCGAGTCGAGGGTCATGTGCGCCGGACCGAGGGCCAGGCGGCCGCCGGTCTTCCCGATCGTCGGGGCGACGACCAGCACCGCGAAGAGCAGGGCGGCCAGCGTCTCCCACTGGCGCACCGAGAGCCTGCGCCAGGCGGCGGCGATGAGAACGAGGATCACGGCGACCCCGAGGGTCGCGCCGGCGGTCGACACTCGGATCAGGGTCCCGAAGCGGCCCTGGAGCGGCCCGGCGAGCTCGGTGAAGTGGCGGAGGAGCTGGACGCCCCAGAGCGACGCGCCCGCCAGGATCGCGGCGGTCCAGCCCCGGGTCCTGGCGTCCACGCTATCTCGAGCTTCTCATCGAGCGCGGCTTCGAGTCGATCCGGAAGACCTCGCGGAAATCGTAGACGTCGTTGAAGTCCTCGCGAGAGTCCTCTTCGGAGCGGCTCATCATCTCCGCCTCGACGAGATTGTAGACGATGTTCCCGAAGTCCGACGTGCCGCGGACGCCCCAGATGTTGAACACCATGACGGCCAGGGCGCCGAACTGCTCGAGGGCGAGATTCTTGATCCCTTCGAGGAGCTCGCGGCCGCTGATGTGGCGCTTGCGCTCGAGCTGCTTGACCGTGTAGTCGAGGGCCTCGTAGACGAAGCGATAGGCGTTGATGTGATACCGCCCGTCGCTGGCGGCCACGCATTTCAGGCGATCTTCAAGGTTGCTCGGCATTCGCGTCGATCTTCTGGAAAAGCACCGGCCCCTTTTGAACGCGCGTCCCTAGCCTAATATATTCCCAGGTTCGCGCGTTTTCCAGCTGTAGCGGCGTGTCGGGAATCCCCAGCTGCTCCAGGATCCGCCGAGACGTCGTCGGCATAAAGGAGGAAAGCAGGATCGCAAAGATCCGGAGCGCCTCCGCGGAATCGTAGAGGACCCGGGCGACCTCTTCCTTCTTACCCTGCTTGGACAGCGTCCAAGGGGCGCAGGCCTCGATGAATCCATTGGTCGAGGTGACGGCCTTCATGATTTCCGCAAGAACGTTGTGGAATTCGTTCTTTTCCATCAGCGGCGTGATCCGGTCGGCGAGGCCGTCCACGGATTCGTGAAGCGTGGCTTCCTGGGGGAGCGGCGTGCCTTTGGACGCGAACTCGCCGCCGCAATAGCGCTCCGTCATGGAGACGGTGCGGTTTAGCAGGTTTCCTAGGATGTTTCCGAGCTCGCTGGTATGTCGGGTCAGCAGCTTCTGCCAACTGATGTCGCCGTCCTGGCCGAAAGCGACTTCACGGAGCAGGAAGTATCGCACCGAGTCGGCGCTGAACTGGTCGGCGAGTTTGATCGGGTCCTTCAGGATCGCCAGCGTCGGATCGTCGACCTGCGCCTGGTCGCTCTTGGAGGCCTTTCGGCCTTCGATGTAGACGAACCCGTGGATGTTCAGCTTCTTGGGCGGCTCGATGCCGGCGGAGAGGAGCATCGCGGGCCAGATGACCGCGTGAAACCGTGTGATGTCCTTCCCGATGACGTGAACGTCGGCAGGCCAGATCTTGGAGAAGCGGGCCATGTCGTCCGGGAAACCTGCGGCCGTGATGTAGTTGATGAGGGCATCGAACCAGACGTACATGACCTGCTCGGGGTCGTCCGGGATCGGCACGCCCCATTTGGTCGTGCGCCGCGAGATCGAGATGTCCTCCAGTCCCTGCTCGATCACCTGCAGCATCTCGTTGGCCCGGAAGGCGGGGTCGATGAAGTCCCCACGCTGGATCAGCTTCTTTACCGGCTCCGCGTATTTCGAGAGGAGGAAGAAGTAGTTCTCCTCTTCCAGCTGCTTTAGGACGAGCCCCTGATGGTTGGGGCACTTGCCGTTGACCAGCTCGCTTTCCGTCTTTCTCGCCTCGCAGCCGATGCAGTAAAGGCCCTTGTAGAGCGCCTTCTTGATGTCGCCCTTGGCGCGGAGCCGGCGGAAGATCTCTTGGCACGCGCGGTGGTGGGCGGGATTCGACGTGCGGATAAAGTGGTCGAACGACAGGTCGAGTTTCTTCCACGTGGTGCGGAACTTCTCCTCCATCTGGTCGCACCACTGGATTGGCGTCAGCCCTTTCTCGGCGGCCTTGTCGGCGACCTGCTGGCTGTGCTCGTCGTTCCCCATCACAAAGTAAACGTCCTCGCCCTTGAGGCGCTTCCAGCGGGCGACGACGTCCGCGAGGATCTTCTCGTACGACGTCCCGACGTGCGGGGCGCTGTTGACGTAGTCGATCGCGGTTGTGATGTAAAACTTGGCCATGTGGAGATGAGAATGTACACGTCTCCGGTCCTTCTGCCAAGGGGATTCCCGGGACGGATCTACCCCGGAGAGTACCGGGCGCTGCTTTTTAGAGGCGGAGGAGGGCGTCCTCGACCGTAAGGCCCACGTTGGCGTTCAGGTCGATCATGCGCTCGTGGTCGATCAGGGTCTCGAGGCGGTCGAGCAGGTCGTCCTCGTCGAGCGCCGCGAGCTTCGCGACGAACTCGGGGGAGGCGAGGACCGTCGGCATCCCGACCCGGGCGCGCAGCACTTCGCGGATGCTGTGGGCCAGGAGCCGGAGCTTCCGCTTGGCCGCCTGCCGGGCCTGCTCGGTGTCCCGGATCTTGCCCAGCGCCTCGATCACGGCGTTGAGCTCGCCGCTGAGGATGCGCGACTGAAGGTCCTTCGCGGTCGTGCGGAGTTCCTGGATCTCCGGAGCGAGGGTGATGAGGGATCCGATGGAGCCCTCGGCCAGCAGGGCCGCCGCGAGGGCATCGTCGCCGCCGAGCATGAGCTTCTGGCGCGCGTAGGTCGCGAGCTCCTCTTCCGGCAGCGGCGCAAAGTGGAGGACCTGGCAGCGCGAGCGGATCGTTCCGATAAGGCGCTCGGCAACCGACGACACCAGGATCAGCAGCGTCCGCTCGGGCGGTTCCTCGAGCGTTTTGAGGAGCGCGTTCATCGCCTCCTCGGACATCCGGTGGGCGTCGTCGAAGATCACGGCCCGCGGGTCGGGCGAGGTGTAGGTGAGCTCTCGGATGACCTCGTGGATCTGGGCGATGAGGATCTCGTGCTTGTCCTCCGGCCGCTGGACGAGCGTGATGCGGGCTCCCAGCGCGCGGGCGAACTCCACGGCCGCGACCTTCTTGCCGACGCCTTCGGGTCCGGAGAACAGGTAGGCATGGGCCGGCCGCTTCCGCTGCAGGATCCCGCGGAGGCGCGCGATCGCCGTGGCGTTCCCGATCAGCGACTCAAAGGACACGGTCGACCGCCTTTCTCACGTCCTCGAAGACCTCGTCGGCGGGGCGGTCGGCGTTGATGACGCGGACGCGCCGGTCGCGGCGGGCGAGTCGGAGGAAGCCGGCACGCACCCGCTTCTGGTACTCGAGGCCTTTGCTCTCGACGCGATCGTCGCGGATGCCTTCGCGGCGGCGGGCGACCGCCGGGTCCAGGTCGAGCAGCGCCACCAGGTCGGGCCGTTCGAACCTCGCGATCTTCTCGGCGACGGAGAGGACCACCGGGATGCCGACCCGTCCCGCGGCGCCCTGATAGGCGGCCGTGGAGTAGTAGTAGCGGTCGCAGACCACGTCGACGCCCTTCTGCAGCGACGGCCGGATGACCTCGTCCACGAGCTGCGCCCGGCTCGCCATGTAGAGAAACAGTTCGGTGAAGGGGACCATCTCGGAATTCTTGGCGTCGAGGAGGAGCGCGCGGATCTTCTCGCCGAGCGGCGTGCCCCCGGGCTCGCGGGTCCGGAGCACCTTCCGGCCGCGGCGGGCCAGCTCGTCGACGACGCGGGCGGCGACCGTCGACTTTCCGGAGCCGTCGATGCCTTCGACGACGATGAAGCGGCCGGGCATCGGCGTACTATGGCAAATCCGGGTGCGGGCCGCAAGGCTTGCCCTCCGGAGGGGCCTTGCACAAAGCTCCGGCCGCAGTTACCATCGCAAACGTGACAACCATTCTCGCGGTGAGATCCGGCGGCAGCGTGGCGCTCGGCGGCGACGGCCAGGTGACGCTCGGCAACACGGTCGTGAAGCACAACGCGATCAAGACCCGCCGCCTCCATGACGGCAAGGTCCTGGCCGGTTTCGCGGGCGGCACCGCGGACGCCATGACGCTCCTCGACAAGTTCGAGGGGATGCTCAAGAAGGCGCAGGGGAACGTCGCCAAGGCGGCCGTGGAGCTCGCCAAGGAGTGGCGCACGGACCGCTTTCTCCGCCGGCTCGAGTCGCTGCTCCTGGTCGCGGACAAGGAGCGGACGCTGCTGATCTCGGGGCAGGGTGACGTGATCGAGCCGGACGACGGGGTCGTCGGGATCGGCTCGGGCGGCCCCTTCGCGGTGGCGGCGGCGCGCGCGCTCGTCAAGCACACCAAGCTCGGCCCGGCGGAGATCGTCAAGGAGGCCCTCGAGATCACCGCCAAGATCTGCATCTACACCAACACTCAGTTCGAGATCGAGGTACTCTAGCGTGAAGGATCCCACCGACCTCACCCCGCGTCGCGTGGTGGAGGAGCTCGACAAGCACATCGTCGGACAGGACGCCGCCAAGCGCGTGGTCGCGATCGCGGTGCGCAACCGCTGGCGCCGGCAGCAGCTGGGTCCCGAGCTCCGGGGCGACTTTTCGCCCAAGAACATCATGCTCATCGGCCCCACCGGCGTGGGCAAGACCGAGATCGCTCGGCGCCTCGCCCACCTGGTCGCCGCGCCCTTCGTCAAGGTCGAGGCGACCCGCTACACCGAGGTGGGCTACGTGGGGCGTGACGTCGAGTCGATCGTGCGCGATCTGGTCGAGGTCTCGGTGAGCATGGTCAAGGCTGAAGAGCTGGCCAAGGTCCAGAAGAAGGCCGAGGACCTCGCCGAGGACCGGCTCCTGGACCTGCTCCTCCCGCGCCGTCCGGCAACCCCGTCGACGGCGGACGTCGAGCACGGCGAGCAGTCCCGGGACAAAATGCGCGAGAAGCTGCGGGCCGGGGCCCTCGACACGCGCGAGATCGAGATCCAGGTCGAGGAGCGGCAGACGCCCTTCATGCAGGTCTTCTCCCCGGGCGGGATGGAGGAGGTCGGCATGGATATGCCCGGCGCGCTGGGCAACATGTTCCCGCCCCGCCAGGTGACCCGCCGGGTGATCGTCGGGGAGGCGCGCCGTGTCATTACCCAGCAGGAGGCGGAGAAGCTGATCGACCGCGAACGGGTGACCCGCGAGGGGCTCCGCCGCGCTCAGGAGTCGGGGATCATCTTCATCGACGAGATCGACAAGATCGTGGGCGCCGAGAAGGGCTCGGGGCCCGACGTCTCGCGAGGCGGCGTGCAGCGCGACCTGCTCCCGATCGTGGAGGGCTCGCAGGTCAACACCCGCTACGGCGTGGTCAAGACGGACTACATGCTCTTCGTGGCCGCGGGGGCCTTCAGTTTCGTGAAGCCCACCGAGCTGATCCCGGAGCTGCAGGGGCGCTTTCCGCTCCGCGCCGAGCTCAAGAGCCTTGGCCGCGAGGACTTCATCCGCATCCTCACCGAGCCCAAGAGCGCGCTTCTGAAGCAGTACACCGCGCTGCTCGAGACCGAGGCCATCAAGATCGACTTCGCCAAGGACGCGGTCGAGGAAATGGCCACGGTTGCGGCTCAGATCAACAGCACGATGCAGGACATCGGGGCCAGGCGGCTCCATACCGTCGTGGAGAAGGTGCTCGACGAGATTTCATTCACCGCGCCCGATATCTCTCCCGCGCGGATCTCGGTCGATGCCAAGTACGTCCGCGAGCGGCTGAAGGACATTCTCGCGGATGAGGATGTGAAGAAGTACATCCTGTAATCCGCAGCCGGAAACCCGCAGCCAGAGCAGCCCGGGCAGAATCGTCACCCTCCCCCAACTCCTCCCTCGGAGGGAGGGGAGCGGATCGTCCTCCCCGGGGGAGGGCTATGCGGAGTAGGGGGGCCTGGGGGTTACGGCCACCGGGTTCAGGACGGGGGATTCCGCGATCAGCACGGTGCCGCCGCCGGGCGTGGTGGTTTCGACCAGGCCCCACTCTTCGGCGTGGTTGTACAGCGCGCCGAAGAGCCCGGTGATCACGATGAAGCACTCCATGGTGCGGATCGACGTGTAGCTCGTGGCGCCGACGGCGTGGATCATCATGGCCACGAAGGAAATCCAGTAGCCCGACGCGTAGCCTCGCTCGAAGCTCTGCGCGGGAAGCCGGCCCGCCAGGACGCTCGCCTTCAGGAGGAGGCCGATCAGCACCCAGAGGAAGAGTCCCAGGCCGAGGATGCCCGTGTCCACCAGGACGCGGACGTATTCGTTGTCCACCATCCCGAGCTTGATCGAGGCCAGCCCGAAGCCCAGGATCGGATTTTCCTGCAGCGCCCGGCCCCCGGCCTGTTGCCACGCCCAGATCCGCGAGGTCCAGGACGAGGGCTCGCTTCCGGTCGCGACGCCGCTGATCGAGGAGATGCGGTTCCAGATGCTGTCCGGCGCGATGACGGGCGTCAGCAGGGCGACGATCAGGGCGACCAGCAGCAGGCGGCGATCCCGGAAGATTCCGAAGAGGAGCGCCGCGACCATGATGGCCACGAACGACGTGCGCGAGTACGTGTAGAGCAGGGGGATCCCGAGGAGCACGACCGCCGCCGCGCTGCCGACCCTCGCGGGGCCGCTCCGGGCCTGGAGGAAGAGACCCAGGGCGACGCCGACGTTGAGGATGAGGTAGCCGCCGTACATGTTGGCGGTTTCGCCGAGCGGGCCGTTCAGGCGCCCCGGACCCCGCTCGTCGGCGAAGGCGCTGGAGACCATCATGGCGCTCGCGACGGCCACCAGGATCGCGAACGCGGCGAGTGCCCGGAACTCCTCGCGTCTGGCGACGTTGTTCACCAGCAGCACGTAGATCAGGAAGAACTCGACGAACTTGCCCATGTAGAGGATGGCGGTCGAGAGGGACGTCGTTCCCGCGGCGACCCCGACCATCGTGGACAGGACGATCGCCACCGCGTAGAAGGGCAGGGCAGGGGTGACCAGCAGCGGGGCCAGCGGGATCCGGTTCTGCATCATCCGGGTGATCCACGAGATGAGCAGCGCCGGCACCACGAAGTCCTCCAGGCGCAGGTTCTGGACTCCTCCGATGGAGAGCTCCGGCGAGAGCCCCACGCAGGCGATCAGGATCGCAAGCCCTAGCGTGAGATCGATAAAAGTGACGATATAGACCATGAAGCCGGCGGCGATGCCGATCTGGAGGTGAAGGTTCGCCTCCGTCCCCCGGAGCAGGCCGTAGAGAAGCAGGCCCAGGGGAACCAGGGTGATGAGGAGTTTGTGAAGGACTCCTGCTCGCGCGCCCGGTGGATCGGTTTGCTGCATGATGGCGACGCCTCAAGGGAGGGCCGGCTTCATGTATTATATCGTACGATCCGGGCCGGACTCAGCAGGGCATTCTAGATGGAACAGCAGCGGGCAGCAGGAGAGGCGGAAGGGGACCCTCGTCCCCCCAGGCGGGTCGCTCTCTTTGTCGCCGCGCTGGCCGGCTATTACATCGTCTACTACTGGATCTTTGTCGGCCGCGTCGGCGAGTACTTCGCCGACATCCTGAGGCATTTCGCGTTCGTCCGCCGCCTCCTGCCGTGATCGCCATCGTCTCCTTCGTCGTCCTGGTGCTGGTCCTGCTGAGTTTCGGCGAGCGGCTCACGAGGCTGGCGGGGCTCCGGCCGGGCCCTCTCCTGGAGCGCCTGTCGCTGTCCTGGACGCTGTCCATCGGCGTCGTGACCTTGGCGGTCTTCGGCCTCGCGGCCCTGCACCTCGTAACCCGCTGGAGCGCGCTGCTGCTGGTCGGCATGATGGCGCTGGCGTCGCTCGGGCCGGCTCGCGACCTCTTCCGCGAGCTCAGGGGAGTGGCGTGGGGGGAAATCCTCCTCCGGAGGAGCGGATGGGACCGGGTCCTCCTGGCGCTGATCGGGCTTTTCCTGGCGGGCGGCCTGGTGATGGCGCTGGCTCCGCCGACGGGCATGGATACCGGCATCTACCACTTCACGATTCCGAAGGTGATTCTCCAGAACCATGGCCTGGTGCCGCGGAGCGATATCTGGATTCATAAGACCGGCGGCTTTTACATGGTCTACGTCCTGGGGATGGCCCTGGGAGGCGAGATCGTCGCCAAGCTCCTGGCGTTCGGAATGGCGGTCGCCGGCGTCGGCCTTGCCGCGTCGGTTTCGGAGCGACTTCGCTCCGGTACGGGCCTCGCGGCGATGTTCATCGTCCTCTCCACGCCGCTCTCCGCGGGCTACCTGGGCTATGAATACCTGGAGCTGCCGGTCCTCAGCTATGTCCTCGCGGCCTTCCTTGCCGTGCTGCGAAGTTCCGAAGGAAAGGTCTGGACCATTCTCGCGTGTGGGCTGACGGGTCTGGCACTCTCCACGAAGCCGAGCGCATTCGCCACGGGCATCCTGCTCCCCACGGCCCTGGGGCTCATGCTGCTCCGCGAACGGCAGCGAGGCGCCGTGACGGTCATCGCATCCTTGGCGCTCTTCGCCCTGACGGCCGGGTTCTGGTCGCTTTGGAACTATGCGACCACGGGGATGCTGGTCTATCGCTACCCCGGAACTTCATTGAGCGCTTCGGACGAAGGAGGGGCCACCCTCGGTCCCTGGTGGGTCGGTCTGATCCGTCAGCTGGGGATTCTGGCGACCCTGGGGATCTATTGGACGGATTCCGCCGGCCCGATGATCGTGGTCGGCCTGATCGGAGTCGCCGTCTTCCTTTGGAGACGCGAGTCAAGAATCGCCGTCCTGCTCTGCGCGGCGAGCGTCGTCGGCTATTTGGCCGTCCTGGTCGTCCTGGCGCCGGACTACCTGTTTACCGGCTTCGGCGCGCGCTACCTGTCTCCCAGCATCGTGGGATTCGGAGGGCCTGCGGCGGCCCAATTCGTCGGCTGGGTGCGCGAACGGCCGGGGCCGTTGCGCACGGCCGTCCTGCTGGCGCTCCTGCTTCCTGCGGCGCCGCTCCTGGTGCTCAAGGGCGGCAAGGCGGCCGTGGCGGCTCCGGCGGCCGTCGGCCTGGAAAGCCGCTCCGCCTACCTCGGGAAGAAGGTCGAGACGTTTGCGGCGTGCGAGGTGCTGAATCGGCTCCCCGACCCGAACGTCAAGGTGCTCTTCGCCGGCGTTCGTCCCTACTATCTCGACCGACCCTTCGTCTGGATTCCCTACCTCGGGCCGAATGCCTTCCTGGGGGGCGTGACGACCCGGGAGGAGTTCGTTCGGCGCGTCCGGGAGCAGGGCATCACGCATATTCTCCACGAGCCCGGCGGGTTTCGCGTCGCGCCGTTCCTGGAATCCGACGGTCTCTCGGGGCCGCCCTTCCGCGAGATCGGGCGCTGGCCCTGGAAATACGACAAGACGGTGCGGCTCTACGCGGTGGAGCCTCCATGACGAGGCGCGTGCTGATGGTCGCCTTTCACTTTCCCCCGTCGGGCGCGGTGGCGGCGCAGCGGGCGCACAAGTTCGCCCGCTATCTTCCGGAGTTCGGCTGGGAGCCCCTGGTGGTCGCCCGGCGGCCGGATCCGCTGCAGCCGCGCGACGAGAGCTTCGCGGGGAAGCCCTCGCCGGTTGAGGAACTGAGTCCTTCCGAAGGCTCGCGGCTCCTGGGGCTGCTCCCTCGGCGCTTTATCGATCCCGTGAGGCGCTTCTTCTGCGTCCCGGACGAGGAGACGGGATGGCGGAAGCTCCTTCGTCGGCGCCTGCCGGACCTGATCGAGCGCCATCGCCCCGACGTCCTCTGGGCCAATTCCGTGCCCACCGGCTCCCTCGTGTCCGCCGCGGCGGTCGCGCGGGAGATGGGGATCCCGTTCGTGGCCGACTTCCACAACGAGTGGACCCGCAACATGTACTACCGTCCCTCCACGCGCTGGCACGACGCCGCCCATCGCCGGCTGGAGCGGGAGGTCATCGACAGCGCCCGCGTGGTGACGACTCTGAACCCGCTTCACAGTGATGATCTGCGGCAACGCTTTCCGAACGCGCGGGTCGAGACGATCGAGAACGGGTGCGATCCCGAGGATTATGCGGTCGCGCCCGCGGAACCCTCCCGCCGCCCGTTGATCTTTACTTATGCCGGGGCGGTCTACGG
>Ga0310813_10000850_pt1 | contig 18671 bp, 12 predicted proteins | sample YN3metagenome_FD_203086 | JGI IMG/M metagenome (GOLD analysis project Ga0310813, IMG submission 203086) | Soil microbial communities from experimental microcosm in Duke University, North Carolina, United States - YN3 | ecosystem: Engineered > Artificial ecosystem > Soil microcosm > Unclassified...
GATGCCGGCGAACCCCGGGTTCATGCTGCGCTTAATCACCATGACAGTGTGGGCTTTATCGACATCCAGGATCGGCATGCCATAGATCGGGCTGGACTTGTCGTGGCGCGCCGCCGGATTCACCACATCGTTAGCTCCGATCACGAGCGCGACATCCGCCTCTGCGAAATCCGGATTGATGTCTTCCATCTCATGCAGCTTATCGTAAGGAATATCGGCTTCCGCGAGAAGCACGTTCATGTGCCCCGGCATGCGGCCGGCAACCGGGTGAATCGCAAAATCGACCTGCACGCCGCGTTTGTTTAGAATGTCGGTGAGTTCGCGAAGCTTGTGCTGCGCCTGAGCCACGGCCATCCCATAGCCCGGGACCACGATCACGCGGCGGGCACTTTCAAGTATCGCCGCGGCGTCCTCCGGTGACGCGGAGCGCACTGGCTTGGTTGAAGCCTGCGCAGCGCTAGTGGCCGTGGCCGCTCCGAACGCACCGAACAGCACGTTGGTGAACGAACGGTTCATGGCTTTACACATGATGACAGAAAGAATAAACCCCGACGATGCGTTCAGGGCACCGGCGATGATCAGCAGACGATTCTCTAAGGCAAAACCCATCGCCGCGCACGCGGCGCCTGCGTAGGAATTCAGCAGTGCGATCACGGTAGGCATGTCCCCCCCGCCAATGGGCATGATCAGCAGGATTCCAAAGAGCAGCGATAACCCGGTAAATACCGGAAACACCCAGGGCGGAGCGGGTGTAACAATCATCCAGACGCCCAATACCGCGGCGATCGCGAACAGAAGCAGATTGACGATGTTCTGGCCCTTGTAAGTCATGGGGCGCGTGGGCACGATCTCCTGTAATTTTCCGAATGCCATCACGCTGGCGGTGGTGGTGAGATAACCCAGCAGGCTCTCGATCACGATGGCGACCATCTTGAAGCCAGTGGTCGGGTCGCCAGCGGCAACGTCCTTGTAATACTCCGCTGAACCAACCAGCGCAGCCGCTAGAGCACCGAAGGCATGCGATAAAGCCGTCAACTGCGGCACCGAAGTCATCGGCATCAGATATGCCAGCGGGGCCCCCACGGCTGCACCGGCCACAAACGCAATGGCGATCCACTCGAAACTGACCACTTCGTGCCGCAGCAACGTGCCGACAACGGCTAGCAGCATTCCGAACTCGCCCGCGCGGACTCCACGCCGGGCGGTGACAGGAGAATTCAACCACTTAATGGAAAGGACCACGCACAGCGCAGCGATAATATACGCCGCCTGCCAGAAGGAGTCGTTCATTTACCGGGCGTCTCCTTCTTTTTGAACATCTTGAGCATGCGGTCGGTGATGAGAAAGCCGGCGACGATGTTGATGGTGGCAAACATCACGGCGATGGTGCCGAGCACTTTGCTTAGCATGGGCGCAGCGCCGTTACCGGAGACCAAAATCGCACCGACCACCGAGATTGCGGAGATCGCGTTGGTCAACGACATCAAGGGCGTATGCAAGAGCGGCGACACACGGCGCACCAACTCCAGGCCCAATGGGACCGCCAGCACCAGCACGTATAGACTAATCTCAATCTCGTTGCTCATAGGGGTCTCTCAAGTTTAGGTTTTCGATCTGGTTTCAGGAAGTGGCGGGCAACGTCGCGCCCAACAGTTCCTGAACTCGGGCATTCACGATCTCACCATCGCGGACGACCAGGCTATCGCGGGTGATTTCGTCGTTAAGGTCGATATTCAGCGCACCCTCTTTGGTCATCATGTTCTTGAGAAAAGTGACGATATTCCGCCCGTACATTTGGCTGGAGTGATTCGGCACCGTGGCGGGGAGATTCACGGGGCCAATCACGGTGACACCGTTCTCGACGATGGTCTCGCCGGGCCTAGTCACTTCGACGTTGCCGCCACGCTCCGCTGCCAGATCAACAATCACCGAGCCGCGGCTCATGACGTGCACCATGTCACGCGTCACCAGGATGGGAGCTTTTCTGCCCGGTACAGCGGCGGTCGTGATCACCACGTCCTGTTCCTTGAGAACTGCGGCCATTTGCTCGCGCTGGCTGCGAATCTCCTCGTCAGTGAGGGCGCGGGCGTAGCCTCCCTGCCCTTCTCCACTCGCGCCAATCGTAATACTGACAAACTTCGCGCCCAGGCTTTCGATCTGCTCTTTCACCGCTGCGCGAACGTCGTATCCGCTCACCACTGCACCAAGCCGTCGTGCAGTGGCGATCGCCTGTAAGCCGGCGACTCCGGCGCCGAGGACCAGCACGCGCGCGGGCGGGACGGTTCCGGCTGCGGTCGACATCATTGGAAACAAGCGCGGCAATGCGCTGGCCGCCAGCAGCACTGCTTTATAACCGGCAATCGACGCCATCGATGAAAGCACATCCATGCTTTGCGCGCGAGTGATGCGCGGCACCAATTCCAGAGAAAACAAGGTGGCTCCGGCCTGCGCGTATTGCGCCGGCAACTGTGGATCGCTGAGAGGATCGGCAAGTCCGATCACGATCTGGCCTCTCTTCACTAAGCCGGCGGGTTCGGGAACACGCACCGTGAGGAGAATTTGAGCGGCATCCGCAACTGCGGCGGCACTCGGCGTAATCTTGGCGCCTCTAGCGGTGTAGTCGTCATCGGTAAAACCGGAGTCAAAACCGGCTCCGGTTTCGACCAATACTTGCACTCCAGCTTTGGTTAAAACGTCGATCACTTTGGGAGTGATTGCCACGCGCCGCTCGCCCGGCAAGGTTTCCTTGAGAACACCAATCGAGAGGCCCAATTGCCACTATCCTCCTATCGAAACTCTTCCTGAAGGTCATGGAGTGCGGCCGCGCCAGGGCATAGCTTTTCCTGGGGCAACTGCGACAGCGGCGTCGCTGGGGTACGATTCATTTCGTGCATGTCGGCGACGGACTCATCGACATAGAGGAGGCCGGTGGCAATGGCATCGCGGTTCTCCTGCAAATAAGTGAGCACCTGCTGCCGGTTGGTGGGATCGTAATCCTTCGGAACTGCAGTGAAGCGCACCACGCTGCCGTCGTGCATAGTCACGGTGGTAGTTTCACTCTGACCGATGCTGGCTAGAATCTCCGATGCGGGAGGAACGAAATCCGCCTCCGTGGTCTTTTGCATGTGCCTTCGCGTATACAGGTAGCTCTTGGTAGACCCGCTGTGATCGTTAAAAGTCACGCACGGGGATATGACGTCCACCAGTGCGAACCCCCGATGAGCGATACCGGCCTTGAGGATGGGGATCAACTGCTCCTTGTCGCCAGAGAAGCTGCGGGCGACGAAAGTGGCTCCAATACTGAGAGCAAGCATCGCCGGATCGATCGGCGCCATACGATTGGCCTCACCCCGCTTGCTCTTTGACCCCACATCGGCCGACGCGGAGAACTGCCCCTTGGTCAAGCCGTAGACGCCGTTGTTCTCGATGACGTACAGCATGTTCACGTTACGGCGGATTGCATGGCACAAGTGGCCCAGGCCTATCGAGAGCGAGTCTCCGTCGCCTGAGATGCCGATATAGGTGAGTTCGCGGTTGGCCGCGTTGGCGCCGGTAGCAATGGCGGCCATTCGTCCGTGCGCGGAATTGAAGCCGTGGGCGCCGCTGACAAAATAAGTCGGGGTCTTCGAAGAACAACCGATGCCGCTTAGTTTCGCGATCATGTGCGGCTCAATCGAGAGTTCCCACAAAGCACGGGTAATGGCGGCGGTAATGGAATCATGTCCGCACCCCGCGCACAGGGTAGACATTGCGCCTTCATAATCGCGCAGGTTCAGCCCGATAGCATTGCGGTGCAGGCTAGGGTGAACGGCGACAGGCTTCGCAATCGACGGCATGGTGGATTTACTCCCAGGTATCGGACACGACGGTCCGCAAGCTCGAATCTATCTGTTTCGCGACGCTCTGCAGTTCCGGCGGAACTTGGCTCATAACGGGCTCGACTACGTGCCTGGCGCTGAGCGGAAAACCGCCGTAGTTGAGGATCGAGCGCAGCCGGTCTTTGGTCACCGATGTTTCCAGCACGAGCAGGGAGCGCAGTTGGGCGTCGCGGTTTTGCTCCACAACAAAACAATAGTTATGGCGTTGGATAAAGTCTTCGACGCGCTCGTCGAAGGGGAAGCCCCGGATACGCATATAGTCGGCTGCGATACCGCGCGCAGCGAGCAAGTCTACGGCTTCGCGGACGGCAGGATCGCAGCCGCCGATGGTAATAATGCCGATGCGGGCATTTGGCCGGCGCTCGATTACCGGGGCCGGGACGAATTTCGCAGCGGCCTTATGCTTCTTGAGCAAGCGGTCGACTACTTCCTGATACTCGGCGGGCGTTTCGGTGTAGCCGCCGAACTTATTGTGACCGGAGCCACGCGTGAAGAACGCGCCTTTGGAGTGGACGCCCGGCAGCGTGCGCGCCGCCACGAAGTTCTCGTCTTCCGGGTAATAACGCTGGAACTTGGCCATCTGGTTAACTTGCTCCGCGTTCAATACCCGCCCGCGATCCGGCTTATAGCTGCCGTCCCAGGTAAGGCGCGGCACCACCCAATCGTTCATCCCAATATCGAGATCTGTCATCAGGAATACCGGAGTCTGAAACCGTTCCGCGAGATCGAACGCTTTGGGGGCGAACTCGAAGCATTCAGCGGGGTTGGATGGAAAAAGCAAAATATGTTTGGTATCGCCATGGGAGGCGTAGGCTGCTTCCATGAGATCGCCCTGCTGCGTCCGTGTGGGCATGCCGGTGGATGGACCGACGCGCTGCACGTCGACAATAACCGCCGGGATCTCGGCGTAGTACGCCAGGCCCAAGAGCTCGTTCATGAGAGAGATGCCCGGGCCTGAAGTGGAGGTGAAGGCGCGCGCGCCGTTCCAGGACGCTCCAATCACCATGCCAATGGCGCCCAGTTCGTCTTCGGCCTGCAGGATGCAAAAGTTGTTGTCCCCGGTCGCGGGGTCCTTGCGATACTTCTCGCAGAACTCCTTGAAAGCATCCATGCAAGACGTGGAGGGCGTGATGGGATACCACGCAGCGACGGTGGCGCCCGCATAAACGCAGCCCAAGGCGGCCGCGGTGTTGCCGTCGATCAGGATCTTGTCGTCGTTGGCGTTCATCTTCTCCAACTGAAACGGCAACGGACAAAGCAGATGCGCCTTAGCGTAGTCGTAGCCCAGGCGAAGCGCCTTGGAATTGGACTCGCGCATGGCCTTCTTGGCGGAATACTTTTCATCCAGAAGTTGCTCCACCACCGCCATGTCGACGTCCAGAAGGGCGACCAGCGTGCCGGCATACGCGATATTCTTCATCAGAATGCGCTCGCGGGCTTCCTTGAATGTTTCGTTGCACATCTTCGAAAACGGGACAGCCAGGTAGTTCACATCCTCGCGAATGAGCTTCGGATCCAGCGGCCAAGTGGAGTCGTAGAGCAGGTAGCCTCCCTCCCGCACTTCGGCGACGTCCTGGGCGTAGGTCTGTGAATTCATGGCGACCATCAAGTCGTAGTCCAGCGCGCGCGCCGTGTAGCCGTCCTTGTTGACACGAATCTCGTACCAGGTGGGCAGGCCTTGAATGTTCGAAGGGAAAAGATTCTTGCCGGAGACCGGAATTCCCATGCGGAAGATCGCCTGCATCAGCAGACTATTGGCGCTGGCCGAGCCGGTTCCATTGACATTCGCCAGCTTCAAGGCAAAATCGTTCACGCGTGTGCGTAGAAGTTGATGCACGTTACTATCCTTGTTTCTCTCTTTAATTATCACGCGTGCGACAATGCGGGTTCCGCCACCGCACTTCCTGCGTAGGAAATCTGGAGTTCGAATTTTTGCATGTCCCAGGCCGCAGTGGGACAGCGTTCGGCGCACAGACCGCAGTGCACACAGAGATCCTCATCTTTAAGCATCAGACGGCCCGTTTGTGGGAGAGGCTCCGAAGCATAAAGCGCCTGGTCCGGATTTACAGCGGGAGCCGATAGCCGCTGCCTCACTTCGGCTTCCTCGCCATCGCGCGTAATGGTGAGGCAGAGTAGCGGACAGATGTCCACGCAGGCATCGCACTCGATGCACTTGGCCGGCGTGAAGACGGTTTCGACGTCGCAGTTGAGGCAGCGCTGCACTTCGCGCGCGGTTTGCTCCGCGTTGAAGCCAAGCTCTACTTCGACGTTTAACTGCTCGAAGCGATGCACCAGATCGACGTGTTTCATTTTCTGGCGTGGCGCTGGATTGTAGTCGTTGTGGTAGCTCCACTCACTGATCCCCATCTTCTGGCTGATCAGGGTCATGCCATCCGGCGGCCGCTCTGTAACCGTATCGCCCTGACAATGGGCGTGCATCGAAATCGCCGCTTCGTGTCCGTGGGCCACGGCCCAGATAATGTTCTTGGGCCCCCAGGCCGCATCTCCGCCAAAGAAAACGCCGGGGCGGGAGCACTGCATGGTCTGCTCATTCACTACCGGCATTTCCCATTTGTCGAACTCAATGCCGAGATCGCGTTCGATCCAGGGGAACGCGTTTTCTTGACCGATGGCCAGGATCACGTCATCGGCGGGCAGGAAGATAGTCTCGATTGCTTTGGATTTGGCGGCTTTCTCGTCCCACTCCAGGCGCTCGAACTCCATTCCTTTAAGCACGCCGTTTTCGATGACGAACCGCTTAGGCGCGTGATTCACGACGATCTCGACGCCTTCTTCCTCGGCATCTTCGAGCTCCCAGGGCGAGGCCTTGAAGTAACCGCGAGGGCGGCGCGCCATCACCTTGATATTCTTGCCGCCTAATCGGCGTGAGGAGCGGCAGCAATCCATGGCGGTATTGCCGACGCCGATGATCAGAACCTTTTCACCGATCGAATCGGTGTGGCCGAACGTGATGGACTCCAGCCAATCGATCCCAATGTGGATGCGGTCCGTGTCGTGGCGGCCGGGGATTTCAAGATCTTTACCGCGAGGCGCGCCGCTGCCCACGAAGATGGCGTCGAAGCCCTGGCCCAGCAGATCCTTCATGCTGTTTACGGGCGAGCGATAGCGGATGTCGACGCCCATGCCCAGAATCGCATTAGTTTCAAATTGCAGCACACTTTCCGGCAGCCGGAACGAGGGGATGTTGGTGCGCATCAATCCGCCGGGCTTATCGTACTTTTCGAAGATAGTGACTTGGTAGCCCAGGGGCATCAGATCGTTGGCGACTGTGAGCGAGGCGGGCCCGGCTCCCACGCAGGCCACGCGTTTTCCGTTCTTGCGTTCCGGCGCGCGCGGCAGCAGATGCTCGATACCGCCCTTCAAGTCTGACGCCACACGCTTCAGGCGGCAGATCGCCACCGGCTTGCCGTCCAGACGAGTGCGGCGGCATGCAGGCTCGCAAGGGCGGTCGCAAGTGCGGCCCAGGATCCCGGGAAATACATTCGATTCCCGGTTTAACATGTAGGCGTCCGTGTAACGCCCCTGCGCGATCATGCGGATATATTCAGGAACATTCGTGTGCGCGGGACACGCCCACTGGCAATCGACGACCTTGTGGTAATAACTGGGATCGTCTGTCTTGGTAGGTCTCACTCATCCTCCGGTACAGCAAAGTACGGCTGGTACAGCAAGTCTGATATAACTATGTGCAAACTCAACATTATACAATGGAGGTCGAAATGACGCGAAATTCGATCACGCATTCGATTCCAGTAAGGTGGTAAAAGTTCGTTTTCACGTCGCATCACCATTATCTCTCGCTCGGAAACAGCGGCTCACGTGTCGGCCCCCGCGCGAGGCCGTTGCCGCCAACGAATAAGGAGCATTGACCAATGTCTGTCGAAGAAGAACTGCAGGAACACGCCGAGCACGCAAAGGAGCCTTTCGACCGGAATGTGGCGCTCACCATGGCGGTGATTGCCGCGGTGATGGCGATTGTATCGGTAGCGGGACAGATGCTCACTACCGAGGAGTTGCTGAACCAGCAGCAGGCCTCCGACCAATGGGCGTTCTATCAGGCTAAGGACATTCGGCGCTACGAATCGGATATTGCCCGCGACATGATGGCGGCGCTTTCCGCCGGGCCGGCGGCAATCAATAAGTATGCGGCCAATATGGAGCGCTACGACAAGGACAGAGGCGATATTCAAAATGAAGCCAGGAAACTGGAAGGGGAGAGCCGCGTCCACGGGGCGCGGGCGCTGCGAACCCACATTGGCGAAATCTTTCTAGAGTTCGGAATCGTACTGGCTTCGCTGGCGATCCTAACCAAACGGCGGCAGATGTGGTTTATCTCCATACTCAGCGCGCTGGTGGGCACGGGTATCGCTGCCACGGCATTGCTGGTGCATTAGTGACAGGCCAGCTATCGCCTTGCTCGGGGCGCCGCCCTGGCAGTGCCGGACGACCTGCGCGACAATAATAGCGGGAAGACTTGGGCCTATGGCCAACCGCACTTCTGAGACATTGCGCTATTTCTCGACGGCCGGAGCCTGCTTAATTCTTGCGCTGGTGTGCGCAAGCACCGCTCACGCTCTCGATCCCAACAAGAAACTGACGCAATATGTTCACCGCACGTGGCAAACGCCGGAGGGCTTATCGCAAACTTCGGTGTACTCCGTCACCCAAACCCACGACGGATACCTTTGGATCGGCACTCAGAGCGGCGTCCTGCGCTTCGATGGAGTGGAATTCAATCCCGTTCGCGCCCTGCAGGCCAATTCGTTGGGCGATGTATGGGCGCGCTCCATGGTGGAAGACGGCGGCGGACGTTTGTGGATCGTCACCAATGACTACCAGTTGATCCGTATCACCGGCAGCAAGGTAAAGGTGTTCTCCGAAGAAGACGGGCTGCCGACACAATACTTTTCCTGTCTGGTGCACGGATCGGGCGACGACGTGTGGGCCTGTACTCCTACCGGGCTGGTTCGCTTCCAGGGAGATAAATTCGAGGTGCATGAGTCCCCAGCGCAGATCAGCAGGCGTCCTGATGCCGGGTGCCTCGCCAGCGATGGAAAAATTTGGATTGCTGGCGGCGATTTGTTGACGACTTGGGATGGCACGCAATTTACGCGAGTTGCACTCAAATCCGCTAGCGGCAATCTGGAAATGCGGGCATTGCTCTGCACTGCGGATAAAGTTTGGATCGGAACCGGGAAGGGCTTGGTTCGTTATATTCCTGGCAGCGAGAAACTCTACACCTCCCGGGACGGCTTGGCGGACGATCCGATTCTTTGCCTGGCGCCGGGCCGCGACGGGACGGTCTGGGTGGGCACGCGCAGCGGGTTTAGCCGCGTGAGGAAGGGTTCGATCGAAACTTACAGTTACCGCGATGGCCTGTCGCAAAATACTGTCTATTGGCTGTTTGAAGATCGGGAGGGCAGTCTGTGGGTCGCTACAAAAAATGGTCTCAACCAGTTCTTAGAAGGCGCCGCGACACGTTACAGCAGTGCGGAGGGACTTCCCAGCAACAATCCGGGGCCGGTGTTCCAGGACCGGCGAGGGACGCTATGGGCTGGGTCGCTGGATGGCGGACTCAGCCGATTCTCCGGCAACGGCTTTACGCCTCTGCGGGCTTTTGCGAGACAACCGGTTTCAGTGCTCGCGGAGGACAGCGTCGGCAACCTGTGGGCGGGAACTAACGCCGGCGCATTTCGCTTGCAAGACGGTAAGGTCAAGGATGTCTATACCACCGCGAAAGGGTTGCCTGCGGATCGAATCCGCTGCATGTTTCGCGATCATGCCGGTAAGCTATGGGTCGGTACCGACAAAGGTCCGGCGGTCTTTGAGAATGACCGTTTCGTTCAAATTCCTACCCTAGGGCAGGAATTGTCCGTCCCGATTTCCGCGATCGGCGAAACCGCCGACGGGGCCATGTTACTGGCGGTGGCGCGTGAAAGCGTGTACCGCTATGCCGGAGGGATCCTCACCAAGGTTGAGCAGATCCCGCGCGTTCTGACGCCGGTGCAGGACGTAAACGCCATTTACACCGATCCTGATGGCGTTGTCTGGATGGGTATGAACGGACTCGGGCTGGCCATGCTGCGCGACGGAAAGCTTATCCGGATTCGGGTGCGAGACGGCTTGTTCGATGGTGAAATTTACGGGTTCGTGCGGGATGCACAGGACCGCCTCTGGATGGCGTGCGGAAAGGGCTTTTTTTGGGTGGACCGAAAGGATCTGCTCAAATTTGCGGAGGGCAAGATCGCAAAAGTCTCCAGCACGCCGTATAGTCCGTTAGACGGCTTGCGGACCATACAAGGCACACCTGGAGCACAGCCGGTTGCCATGCGAACCGCGGATGGCCGCCTCTGGTTTTCAGCTACCGGATGGCTGCTTGCATTCGCCCCGCACTTGGGCACCCGACCAGGAACAATTCCGCCGGTGGCCATCGAGAACGTGATCATCGACGGCCAGCCGGTGGATCCGGCGGATGTCAGGACTCTGGGTCCCGGCAGAACTAATGTTGAATTTGAATATGCCGCCCTCACCTATTTGTCTCCCCAGCGAGTGAATTACAGCTACATGCTGGAAGGCTACGACCGGGGCTGGACCAACGCCGGTTCGCGGCGCCAAGCGTTCTACACCAACCTGCCGCCCGGAAAATTTCGCTTCCACGTAGTGGCTTGCGGAGCTTTTGTCAATTGCAACCAAACCGGCAGCGCGTTTTACTTTGAAGTCGCGCCGCTGTTCTATCAAAGAATTTGGTTCCTTCCGTTGTGTCTGGCTGCCATCGGGCTAATGATATGGCTGGTGTATCAGTTCCGGGTTGAACAGTTGCGTAGCCGGTTCGCGCTGATTCTCGCCGAGCGCAGCCGAATCGCCCGCGAGCTGCACGACACTCTGATCCAGGGTTTCTCCGGCATTACCATGCAGCTGCATGCATTTACCAACCGTCTGGGCGCCCCCGAAGACCGTCAGGCACTGGGAGAAATCATTCGCGACGCGGGCGTATGTCTGCAGGAAACCCGCCGCTCGGTGGCCGGGCTGCGCGGCGGGACGGGATCGAGCTCGGGACTATCGACGGCGATTGCCGACGCAGCGCGCCAGCTCATCCAAGAACACGATATAAAGTTGAAATTGAATCTGGACGACCGGCGCCAAGAACTACCGGCCGAGGTCAAATATAATTTGCTGTGTATCGCTCAGGAAGCCATCACGAATTCGATCAAGCATGCTGGCGCCCGCACGATCGAAGTGAATCTGGCGTGCTCGGCCGACGATTTGCGGCTGTCTGTACGCGATGATGGCCAAGGCATGGGCCGCGAGGAGGGCAATGGGCGCGCGGGACATTACGGGATTATTGGGATGAAGGAGCGAGCCAGTCAAATTGGAGCGAAGCTGGAGGTATCGAGCACCCCTGGCCGTGGGACGAAAGTCTCCGTGCAGGTTCCAATCGCGCATGGGCCGCTGCCGACTCCCCAGGGAAGGTTAGAACCGATTTGATGGGTGAGACTACGGAAGCTTTAGGAATTTTATGCGTCGATGACCATCCTTTAGTCCGCAAAGGAATCGCCGCGATACTGGCAAACGAAAAAGATATGAAGCTCATCGCCGAGGCGGGCAGCGGCGCCGAGGCGGTGGAGGCGTTCCGTCATTTCCATCCGGATGTCACGTTGATGGACCTGCGTATGCCAGGTATGGACGGCATCGAAGCTACCAAGGAGATTCGCAAGATCGATCCCGAGGCCAAGATCATCGCTCTCACCAGCTACGATGGGGATCAGGAGATTTATCGTGCGCTCGAAGCAGGCGTCCGCGGCTACATACTTAAAGAGTCGGTGCATACTGAAATCGTACGCGCCATCCGCGTGGTCCACTCCGGCAAGCGCCTGATGCCGCCCGAAGTCGCCGAGCGGTTGAGCGAGCACTTTCCGCAAGTTGCACTTACGCCGCGCGAAATCGAAGTGCTGCAGCACGTCGCGAAAGGACTCGGCAATAAAGAAATTGGAGTGCGCCTGGGTACGGCTGCGGGAACCGTGAAGATGCACTTGCAGAATATCCTGTCCAAGCTAGGCGCCTCCGATCGGACGCATGCCGTGACACTGGCCATACGGCGCGGTATTATTCACATCGATCGTTGAGGTACAGCCGCGCCTTCAGGCTTCGGGCAAAAGAATAATCAACTCCAGTTGGGCATTGGGAAAATCCCCCGGCACATACGCGGCGAAATTGCGCGCGCGAGTCACCGCCTCCCAAGCTACGCCGGTTTGGCTTACGCTGAAATACTGAGAATTTAGCTTCACTGGAATCGCGCTGGGCGGCCGGGGGGAATGGGTTAGCGGCACGCCGGGCAGAGCTTGCCGGACCAGATGCTCGATGTGATTTGCCGAACAGACCTTGATCAAATACGGCGCTTTGGCGATCAGTTCGGCCTCATTCATCTCCGCCCGGACGGCCAAGTACATCTTGGTGTTGCGCAGATATTTGTCGTCGGCAAGCGCTGTGGCGTGGATCGACGATTGGGTGAGCTTCAGAGGTAAAGAGATGAAATTGCTGGGTACCACGGTATCGAGCAGCAAGCGGATCTTCTCATCCAGATCCTCGAAACAAAAAGTGAGCTCGTCGTGCTCATACTTAGGAAGGTCGCGCGGATGAATGGTGGCCGAAAACGTGGTCAGGCTGCCCGCCAGCGACAGCATGGTTTCATACAACTCGGAAGGATGCCCGCGCCGTGTTTCGAACAAGTGTTGCAGCAGCGGAAAGTGCGAATTAATGGTATAGAGAAGCCAGAAGTTAGCGATATCGGAGGTGCCGAAATCCGCCAGGCTGAGATTCTTCTGGCGGCGCGTTCCGGCAAGCTGGCTGCTTTTCGCGGCCAGAATCTCCACCAGGCGCCGCAGGATCGATACCAGGAAGTCGCTGGCGGTGATATCCAGCAGCGGCGGAACAAACTTGGTGTCGAGTTGGTAGAGGCCCGCCGCAGTGCGTTGCACACGGGCCACGCGAAGCACCGAAGAATGCTCTTGCGATTCCCCTTCCACCAGAACCCGGAAATTCTTGCGCGCCACTTGAACCGGGCGCTCTCCCAGCCCCGAATTCTCATCGCGCAGCATGGCGATTTCCGAGAGATAGCGGGTGTCCGCCTTGGTCTGGGGCATGGATACATTCAGCCCGCGATCCCGAAAATGAGGAATCGCCAGAAACACGTCCAGTATATTCTGGTCGGCATCGAAGCAATCGGCGAGCGGCTTGGGAGAAGGCGCCGCGTCGGCATCGGGAATGTCGAACAGCAGACCGTCCGGGAAAATTCCGGCCGCGTCGGCGATCGCTACGTAGCCGGACGCCAGTGCTTCCTGATTCATTTGAAGACGCCGGAAGCCCCAGGGCGCAAAACTCAACCCGTCCAACTGAAACTTCAGAGAGTTTTCGAGAAAGCGGTCCTGCGTTTGCAGATACTGCGGGCTCAGCAGCGTGCCTTTCATCCAGATTACCGGCTGTAAGCGCTTCATCCGAAGTATTAACGATAGCAGCTAATCGGCACTCAAAACTACAACCAAACTAAAGCATCGCTAAGGTCCGCTGGTTCACACCACCGGGCGCCAACGTGAATTCCACCGCGACTTCCGGCTTGTCTCCCTCTACCAGGAGGCGCGAGACGGGTCCGAAGAAATCGGCGGCCTCTCCGGAGGGCATGGCCGCTACGATCGCGCGCAGCACGCGTGGCTCCCAGAAGCGAAAAGTAACCGTTTGGCCGCTGCGATTGTGAAGCGTGACGAACGGCCTCCAATGACGCAGTGTGCTTTCGAAATCGACGGCCGCAGCTAAATAAAAGCCCCAGCCGTGACTCCAGCCGTCCTTAATCAGGACATCCAACAGCCGCGATTGAGGCGGAACCAAGACCAGGAATGGCGAGGCAAGATTCTCTTCATCCACCCGCGCGTGTCTTTCCCCCGAAGCGTCCAGAAATGCGGGGATGCGCGCATCTCGCACAGCGTCCAACATCGCATACACCGATTCGCCTTCGCGATAAAGCGCGCTGAGCAAGACCGACTGGGGGCGCGAAAACCCTGGCCAATCGGAGTGGCCCCGCGGAGGCACAGGCGCGGCGGGCTCTGACCCAATAGGACCCGGCATCTTAAGCGTGGGGGCGGACGCGACCCTCGGCGCCTCCGGGATTGGACTGCTTGAATCGATATGCACGATAAACGTGCTGCCGCCCGCCCCTACCGAATCGCCTTCCTGCACGATGCGATCCGTGATCCTGTCTCCATTGACGAACGTGCCATTGCTGGAACCGAGATCGCGTATCCGGCAGTGGGTCCCGTCGTATTCAATGGCGAAGTGCTGGCCCGAGAGGTATGAATCTTCCCCGAGCGCGTAATCGGACCGTGCGGTGCGCCCGACGCGCAGGATCGACCCCTCAGGCACCTGTATTTTTCTGCCAGTTGCCGGACCTGCCGTGGCTTCGAGAATCACCAGCATGAAAGGCCGCTAGCCGCCGATAATCACTGTGAAACATCCCAGCACGATCATTCCGCCGTGAGCGGTGTTATCCAACATGCGCGCCGCCGGCAGATATTCGATCAGAACCGACGATGATCCCATGACGATCACGTCCGGCGGACCCACGCACACCGCCATATCCGTGATACGAGCCGCCGGAAGGCCGCCAATGATCACCGTCATAGCGCACGGCGGGAGGATCGGGCCGCCGACGTGAGGTACGAGTCCCGTCACCATCGGGCAAACGTGCATGTCGGTAACGCGTGCTGCCGGTGGCATTCGCTATATGCCCAAACCTTTCATGCCCTGCTGCATGCTTTGCGATGCCTGATTCACCGAATTCCCGGCCTGGTTGTAGGCGGTCCCCGCCGTGTTGCTCACGGTTTGCGCGGCTTGCTGGCTGGCTTGTCCCACCTGGTTCTGCACCTGCTGGGCCGCTTGCTGGGACATCTGGCCGGCCTGCTGCGCCTGCGCCGTTGCCTGCTGGGTCGCTTGATTCACTTGCTGCTGCGCCTGATTGGCCGCCTGTCCCACCTGCTGCCCCGCTGCTTGCGTTGCCTGCTGCATCTGCTGCTGAGTCTGCTGCTCCATTTGCTGCGCCTGCTGTCCGGCTTGCTGCGCCGCTTGCTGGGCCTGCGCGGCCGTTTGTTGCGCTGCCTGTTGCGCTTGTAGCGCTGCTTGCTGCGCTTGTCCCGCCGCATCGGCAATCTGCTGTTCGCCCTGAGCTGCTGCCTGCTGCGTCGTCTGTTGTAACTGATTTGAAGCCGCCTGAGCCTGATTCGCGGCGGCCGTGGCCGTTTGCTGGGCCTGATTCGCTGTCTGAGCCAATTGTTGTGACGCCTGATTCAGCGCCTGCTGACCCTCCTGATGCGCCTGATTTGCCAGCGCCTGCGCCTGGTTCGCGGCGCCCTGCAATTGCTGCTGAGCCTGCTGCTCCATCGCCTGTGCCTGGCTCAGCATCTGCTGGCCTTGCTGCAACGCCTGGCTCAATTCCCCCTGTCCGGCTGCCGCCGCTTGCTGAGCGGCTGCCTGCGCCTGCTGCGCCGCATTCTGCAATTGCTGCTGAGCCGCTTGCGCCTGCTGCGCCGCTTGAGTTTCGGCTTGCGAAACCGCCGAGCTCGTCTGTTGCACCGCCTGCTGGACGCCTGTTCGCACTGCATTCATGCCGGTGTTGACCATCGCTTGCGCCTGGTCCGCTGCACCCGCAACGGTGCCTTGCGCCTGCGCCACTGCTGCGTTGATCTGGCCCAGTACCTGCTGTGCCGCACTCGGTGTCACCTGGCCGCCTTGCTCGGCTGCTCCCACTGCCTGAGCAGCCGTCTGCGAAATCGCTCCGAACGCTTGCTGGCCCACCGCCTGCACCACACTGGTGGCCATGCCAGCCGCCTGCTGCGCGTGCTGCTGCATCTGCTGAGCTACGCTGGCAGCCGCGGCTGCCGCGGCCGGCGACGAGCCTGCCGCTGGTTTCAATCCCTCCAAGGCTTTCTGCCCCGGCGAGGTAGGCGAGGTCGGCGAGGATCCACATCCGCTCAAATTTGCAGCGCCGCTATTAATGAAAACCAAATTCCCCTTGATGAACACGCCCACCGGATTGATATCGATGGAATTGCCCGACGACTTGATGGTCAGTCCCATGCCTGCCTCGATCACCGCGGTCAGACCGGCTTTGAGGTGGATCATCATGCCCGCGTCCATGGCGTAGTTCATGTTGGCTTTGTCGTAAATGTTCATGCCTACTTGGCGGCTATACGTCATGCCCACTTTTTCGTTCTGATTCTGGCTGGCCGTCAGATGCAGGTCCCCATCGGTCTGTATTTGCTCTTCGCCGACAACAGAGTGTTTTCGATTTCCCTCGACGGTCACCGTTTCGTCGTGTTTTACGTTCTCGGTGCGGCTGTTCTCCACCTTGATCGATTCGTCGTGTCCCACAATCACGGTGCGATCGTTCTCGACTTCCACCAACTGGTCTTTTTCCGCGTGAGTCCGGATCAATTCGCTGCCTTTGAGATCCTCGAACATGATCTCGTTGTAATTAGCGGGACCGCCGCCCTTCGAACTGCGCGACTTAATGCCGCTCTGGGTTTTATTAGCCGGCAGATCGTAGGGCGGCATCATGTCCGCGTTATAGACACTGCCCATGACCAGAGGCCGGTCGGGATCGCCTTCGAGAAAAATGACGATCACTTCCTGGCCAATGCGGGGTATATGAATCGACCCCCATTTTTGGCCCGCCCACGAAGTGGAAACGCGCAGCCAGCAGGATGAATCGGCGTTGTTCTTGCCCTCGCGATCCCAATGAAACTGGACCTTGACGCGCCCATATTTATCGGTGAAGATTTCTTCTCCCGGCGGGCCGACCACCAGCGCACTCTGGGGCCCAGACACAAGGGGACGCCGCGTGACGCGCGGCGGGCTGAACTTGAGGGCATACGGAATGCAGTCGAAGGAATTGGAGTAGTGTTCCTGCTCCTCCTGATCCGAATGGAATCCGCCTTCACCCGCCTCATGACTCACAGAAGTGACTACATACTGGCCGTCGGCATTGAAGTGTCGCTGCAGAGTGAACTTGTAGCCCGGAGTCAGTTGCCAGTGATTGCTCTCGCCATGGATCAGGATGGTGGGAGTTTCTGCTTGCTGCATGCGGATGCACGTGGTGCGCTTGTTGTCGTCGAATATCTTCTGCAGATCGGCGGGCTTTTCGCCCCCGGAGCGGTCGATCCCGTCGAAGCGCTGTGCGTAGCGGCCAGGGTTTTCGTAGACTTCCAGTTCCTCGTTCCCGCTGAGCTTCAGCTTGTGAGTGACCTTCCCCGCCTGGACCGAGTCCATAACAATCTGCTCGGCGTCGAGTTTCTTATGCGGAAGCTGGAAATGATGATCCCACAGGGTGTACTTTCCCGAACCCCAGTGCTGTTCCTTGATCCACGAAGTAATGCGCTCGTCTTCCCGCTCCCCTCCTTCAATCGCTTCGAAGATAACCTGCGACCCCCCGGGAAGATCGAGATGCGACTGCGGCGTGTTCGCCAGAACCAGCTTGTGCGCGCCCTTCGTGAACTTGAAGAAGTAGTAAATGCCTTCTTCCTCCATCAGCCGTGAAGCGAAATCCAGATCGCTTTCCTGGTATTGAACCACGTATTCCCGCTCTTCGAAGTTGCCTTGGATCTCATAAGCCGCATCGAATCCCGTGAACAACTGCTTGAGTAAGTCTGGAATCTTGATGTGCTGAAAAATTCGGCTGCGGTATTTACAGGACAGCTTCCAAATCTCGGGAGCCACCGTCATGGAATACGTCGTGAGGCGCGGATCGCGCGATCCCTGCACCATCTCGACGACAATTCCATGGAAATGACGTGGAGTCAGTCCAGGGTCCGCGCCCTGCACACCAAAGCTGACCTTTTGACCGATCAACTTGTCGAAGTCGACATTTGTGGTGTTCTCGGCTTGCAACTCCAATTCGAAGCTGAATAACCTGCTAAGGGCTTCGTCCCCCTCGAAGCTACGCAACAGCAGCTTGTCGTCGCCGAGCGGCGTGGTCAGGTAAAGATACCGGTTCGCTTCGAGAAAGCCCATCCAATCCCTTCAATTTCTTACGCGTAAACAAAATTAGAATCGGGTCCCACACTGACATGAATCGCGGAAAGTTTCTGCCCCTCCGCCATTCCCGATAGGATTCGCCGTGAAACTTGCGGCAGCAGCGTGTTGGTAAGGATGTTGTCGACGTTGCGGGCGCCGCTCTCAACCTCGGTGCAGCGCCGCGCCACTTCGTCGACCAGCGCGTCGGTGTAGGCCAGCGTGATTTTATGATTTTCGTGCAACCGCCGCTGAATCTTTCCGAGCTTCAACGTGATGATCCTCTTGAGCGCTTCATCTCGGATAGGAAAGTACGGAATGATCACCATCCGCCCCAGAAACGCCGGCTTGAAGATCTTGTCCAGCTCCGGCTTGAGAGCCTTGACCAAACCGTCGGCGCTGGGCATGGTCTCGGGATCAGCCGTAAGCTTCATCAGCGTGTCGGTACCGGCGTTGGAAGTCAGAATGATGATGGTGTTCTTGAAGTCAATTTCTCGGCCTTCACCGTCCTCCATCTTGCCTTTGTCAAACACCTGGAAGAACAACTCCAGCACATCCGGATGAGCTTTCTCTACTTCATCCAGCAGCACCACTGAGTAAGGCCGTCGTCGCACGGCTTCCGTGAGCACGCCGCCCTCGCCGTAGCCGACATAACCCGGAGGAGATCCTTTGAGAGTCGACACCGTATGGGCTTCCTGGAATTCACTCATATTGATGCTG
>Ga0310813_10000851_pt1 | contig 18661 bp, 21 predicted proteins | sample YN3metagenome_FD_203086 | JGI IMG/M metagenome (GOLD analysis project Ga0310813, IMG submission 203086) | Soil microbial communities from experimental microcosm in Duke University, North Carolina, United States - YN3 | ecosystem: Engineered > Artificial ecosystem > Soil microcosm > Unclassified...
TTTTATTTTTATTAGACATTATATGAAAAAAATATCTTACACAATAACTAATATACGATAACAGCAAAAGTCTAGCAATTTACTGAAATTTAGTTCGTGATTTTTTCTAGGGTGTTTGATCTACTCAAATCATTCACTCAAAATATCAATTACTGGTGCAATTGAGGAATTCATTTTATCAGATTTACAAGCCATGTAATGACTTGCCAACCAAACAAGGTTCCGATAAGAAAACCAGCTACGAACTGCCACACTGTTAATTTATTGTTATTAATACTATTAAGAGTTGTTTTACATGGTTCTGTACCAATCTTCTGCAAAACTTAAAGAGATTCAGTTTGCTCAAGTTTGTCGTATCCTTTGTTTGCTTTTTCTAAATGACTTTGATAAGGTATAGTACAAGTATAATTATTACCAGTACTCCTACAATACCCCATATTCCAATGTGCAATTATTTATTATGCACAATTAACTATAAAGACTCTGCTTACTTATTTGTCAATATTATTGACAAGTTTAAGATGATTTTTTCATACGATCGATGGTTCATCATGATCATCAGTAACAGTTTTTGAGGAATAAAACTTTAACATCAAAAAAGAGACAAGAACTAACACCAAGATCCCCGCAATTATGTATGGGATTATAACTTCTGTTGAGTTTACAACCTTCGGATTCATCATTCCACCCAGAATTAACGCTACGATAATTATTCCAATAGAAAAAAAGAAAATAACTTTGTAAGGCGTGTCTGTCTTTACATATTTTTTTGCTAGTTTCTTTCTATCCATCTCTCCTGCAAGAAAGTTCATTATAATTCCTGCAGAACCTATAAGAAACGGAACAAGGAATGATGGAGAACTGACCATGTTAAGATTCAAACTTATAAACTGATGAAGACCAAGAACTGAAAAGAGGATTAGTAATAAGGTGAGTGCACCAGATCCAAAAAAGATTCCTTTGTCAAGTAGTCTTCCTGAGAGTGCAGGTCCGTAGGTCCTCCTCCAAGGTCGTGACTGAGTATCTGATTTCAAATCTTTAGTAGTTTTTTCTGTCAGTACTGGTATCTCGTTTTGGACAAAGTATACTTTGTTTTTTGGATCAGATTCCATTTTATTTCCATCAAAGTCATAAACAGCTTTTTTTACTAACCTTGAAAATGGATACAGCCATTCTACTCCTCTGTCTCTTGCCGATGTGAATGCATCAAGTAAAGTATGAAGAAAAGCTCCAAGACCAAGATAGGGATTTATCAAATAAACTAATCCTATGAATATGACATTGTGACACAACGCACGATGAACTTCCCTTCTGCGAAATGATTCTTTGCTCAAAAAACCATATTCTCTATCAAGATCAGGAATTGCAGAACCAATTCCAACTAATAACATAATCTCTGGCCTACCAAAGAATAAACCTCCTACAAGTAATCCAAACATAACATGTGTAGTAAAATTCATCTTACAATCCTAATTTGGATATAGAACTTAAAATCAAACCACAACTGTAAAAGTACTACACACCAATACTTACCATAAAATAATTCTAATTGTTTTTTCCATTCAAAAGATTGAAAGGAGCATATCATCTTTTAAGAGACTCAGAATTTGCCAAGCCTTCTTGAAATGAATATAGTAGGAACCAATCCAATAACAAGTGCAATCAATGCTATTGGAAACTCAGGCACGACTGTGGTGCCAATGATGGATATGTGATTTGCATTCGCAGGAAATGATACTACCAATGTCCTATAGGTATCAGTTTTTGTTTCAGTAAACTGGGCGTTATTGTTGTCAAGGATTACAGAGAAAGTTTTATCGCTTCCATCTGATTGTTTTGCATCAATCAAAGTTCTTGGCATCTGGACAAACAATTGTCCATCAACCATTCCTTGAAGTTGGAAATCTAATGAGTTTGTATTTTTGTTAACTGCTGCACCAGATACTTGATCTCCTGAGATTACGTAGCTTATCGAGGTATCAGTACCAACTATGGGAATTGTACCAGATGATATGTGAGAGATGGGAGGAGGCGGACTAGTAAAAGATCCAGTGGTAACGGATGCCTCATTTGAAGGAAGACTTGTACCAATGCTGTTTATAGCTGATACTCTATATGAATAAGTGCTGCTAGGTGCGAGTCCTGAGTGAACATTTATTGTAGAAAGTCCAGTGTTTTGAACCAGAACAAACCAGAAATTAGATGTGCTAGTCTTGTACTCTATTTTGTATCCCAAGATTGGAGGTTTGCCAATATTTTGAGGAGCAATCCATGAAATTTGGACATTATTTTGCGAATATAGATTTGCAAAAAGACTCTGCGGTGCATCTGGCACAAGTGGATATCTAGGATTTGCCGAACTTACATATGCTACACCGACTATATCATTAGAGGATCCTCTATCTTGGATGCTCACTCTAACATTTGATATGCTCGTTGGTCCAGAGAAACTAATCAATGTGTTTGAATTTGGATATATGTTAGTAGAATATGTATTTCCATTAAAATCAAAATAAAGTATTGCTCCGCTTACGTATGTTGAGACAGTTGTCCATATTCCATTTACTTGATCACTTGGAGATGAAAAGTATTTTGTCTGTGGACCAGAATTTGAAAATAGCGCGCTGTTGATATTGCCTGGAGATTGCTGGCCTGTAAAAATAGATGAGCCTGCTGGTAGATAGTTTTGTTGTGTGGGTTGTACATTAGGTGTAATGGATGCCTCATTTGAAGGAAGACTTGAACCAATGCTGTTTATGGCCAAGACTCTATATGAATAAGTGTTACCAGGTACTAGTCCAGTCTGGACATATGATGTAGAAAGTCCAGTGTTTTGAACCAGAACAAACCAGAAATTAGATGTACTAGTCTTGTAATCTACCTCGTATCCCAAGATTGGAGAACCGCCGTTACTTTGAGGCAAATTCCATGTTAGAAAGATACTATTTGGAGGCGACGAGGTGACACTAAGAGAAGTTGGTGGAGTAGGTACAGTAACCCCTTGAGTTGTTGTTTGAGTCCCATTGCCAGATAAAAATACTATTTCGTATGCTATCAATGAAGGATTTTCATTACTATTAGGTGCACTCCATGGTAGATTGATCTGAATTGGAGAATTAGTAGTTAAAAGATTTGATAGTGGAATGTTAGATATAGCTTGAGCAGAATTAGTAATCATTCCGACTCCCGCAATTAAGAGAATTGACACTATCAACAAGTTTGAAGATTTTACGGATATTCTGTTCATGATTTAAAGGTCCATTGTTAGAATGATCATTTGTAATACTATTAGGCCACGCTTACAGTTGTGTAAATTTCATGGACGACATTGTCAACTTTATTGACAAATTTGTCCTGCAATACTGATTGATCTTTAATCCAGATCTTTTAGATTTACTGATAATATGTAATATATGAGGAATTTTATATTGAAAGGATTTATTTTATTTTCAAATCAATCATTGCCTTAACTTTTTGAACCTTTTATTATAATCATCTTGATATCTCATGATTAATCCATGATTGGTCTTAACATCGTACTTTTTTTCTTGTTTTTTGAAATCTTTTTGTAATCTGCTTTCAAGGTCTTTTCTTATCTTAGTTACTTGCAATATCGCGCCCTTTTTTGCAGTATCTTTCGTTTTTTCATTTATAATAAAAACTCTATCCTGAAAATGATTGATTAATTTAATTCGAGTTTTTCTAATGATTTCTTCTGCTAGGTCAAAATGCCCTTGTTCATGTTTTAGAAGTAATGTTTTACCTTTTACACTAACATTTTTCATTACCCAAGAGAACTCTGGGATAAAAACTGCATGGAGTCTCATATCTATAATCTTAAACTTGAATTTATTTTTAATCTTGATATGTTCAATTAGCGGAGTTGATTGGAATCCTATTGCAACATTTGCTGAACCTTTATCATCAAGGTTAGGGTTCTTTTTTTTAAAATCACTCCATTTAATGGCTCTATACTTACTCCAAATAATTACTTGAGGTTCTGGATTTATTGATTTGTTACTGACGAATACTTGCATGAATGTACCAATACTGATTTATTGTTTGCAAGACTTTAAGACTCGCTTACTCTTTGGTTAGTATGATGTACAAGTACGTCGATGTTATGGACTAGTATATCAAATAATATTTGAAATCATTGTCACAAATTCTTTGCAAGATTATCTTAACAAAAGAGAAATTTTGTTATCATAAATTTCTGAGTCAGAAAGACAATTCTATGTATAATTTCTAACGAGATAATATGCTGATGCAAAATTTCCAACAAATCCTATATACTTTAACACGAACTAGATATTGTGAAAAGGATAGGTAAGAAGGCAGGGTTGGGATATGTTTCTGTTATCGCTTTTTTTGTATTATTTCCAACAACTTTAGGAGCAAATGCTCAAGAGACGTCGTCCCCTGGTAATACAGGTGGTGTACACCTCGGCAATATGGCCATTAGTCCAGTAGGTAATCAACCTCTTATGTATGCAATAAATGGAACAGTAAGTGATGGATTTCGTCAAGTACAAATTGTTTATTCTCCTTCTACACCAGTAAGCGGATACCCACTTTCAATGGCACTTACATTCTTAGACGCAAATGGTAATCTAATTCCACATCAAAATTATGCAATTTCAGTAAAACAAGACGGGATTTTTGTGTTCTCAAATACTACAGGACACACCCATACTGGCTATGATACCCAAAAAACCAACAATTTACTGTCCTCTAATCCAGTAGATATTCAAATAACGCTAAATGGAGTTGGATTACCAGGAACGGACCCATCTAGTTGGACTGGTCCAAAGGGAGACGTGTTAAATTTCCACATTATTCCAGAATTTGGTCCAATTGCATTACTAGTTCTTGTCATATCCATAGCGAGTATCTTGGTGATTACAGCAAAAAGTAGAGTAATTCCTAGACTATAGGCTCAAATTTTCTTTTTCTCAATCTCCTCCTCCAATATCACATCCGCATAAATCAAACTCATCCAATTTGCATCCACATATTCCACACTCCTCATCAAATTTTATCTCCCAAGGTTCTTTGAAATAAAGGCGAAGATGATCATTAATTTCATATGGAACAACGCTTAGAAGAGACAAACTTCTACTCCCAATCATCCAGCAATTTTAAACAATAGTTGCAAACTGGATATCCATTGTTATCATTATATTCTGTTTTACATCTTTTACAGATTTTTGGTTTTTTCTTTAAAATAACTAACAAATTGCATCACATTCAAGTGTTTGAAAAAGTGAGGATTTACTTTTCATCGAGAAAAGACCTTAGCATCCAAGCCATCTTCTCATGTTTTTCCATAAGGTCTGTTAGAAAGTTATTTGTGCCCATATCATTACATTCTGAGTCACATATTTCCAAATCCTTTCTCAGATTTCGAATTACTGTCTCGTGATCCGCTAACAAGTTGGAAATCATTTTTCTTGCCACTGGATACTCTTTTGGTTGCTCCTTGAGACTAGTCTTTGCCAAAAACTCTGTCATTGTAGCAATAGACTTTCCTCCCATTGCTCTACACCTTTCTGCTACTTGATCAAGAATTTCATCGAGTTGTTCATATTGTTCATCAAAGAACTTATGAAGTTCACTAAAATTTGGGCTTGTAACATTCCAATGATAGTTTCTTGTTTTTGTAGACAAGACAAATTCATTTGCAAGTACCGTATTTAGAATTCCAACAACTTTTTCTTGGTTTTTTTCCAATAGTCCAATAGTTGACATATTTTTCTGTATTGTTTTTGTTTGAAGCGTCATTGAATTTATTATATAATCATTTGAGTTAAATGGTGTGTACATTTGTGTCTGGTTTACATACTTTTTAGTCAATATTGTAGAACAAAGAAAAAGTATCTGATGAAGAACTTGCAAAATATTTCTCTTTTTATGAAACCAAGATATTATGATATTTGGAAAGTAGCAAAGCCTTTGAGTTTTTTCATACCTGAATTAAAGAGAAACTGGTAATGAAATGATTTGATAGAACAAAGAGAGCGAGAGAGATATCATATACAATGTGGATGAAGGGTTTTCTATACAGTTTTAGCTTTCTTGATGCTTGGATAGACCACCTTCATGAGAAAGAGCCAACTTATCACAAGGCCAACATGATAAGTAGCTATTCTCCATCCGATAACGATATTCCATTGAAGACTATTCTTGGCTGCCTCAAATGTCAAGCTATTCAAATGCCCCAGATATGCCCAGATCGAAAATTCAGTTAGGCCAGAACCTCCAATAGTAATTGGTAGATTACCAACTGCAATAGAAGCCATTGTTGCCATAAGAGAATGGAAAAAGTCTATCACATAACCTGCTCCATTTGCAATTATCATAAAAGAAAGGCCGTAAAGTAACCATGTGAATACAGAAATTATTATCGAAACTGTAAACGCTTTTTTGATTTCCTTGGTGTGCAGAGTCTGTCTACTCATATCACAAATTTCTTTCATCCATAAATTGGTTTTATCAATATACTTTAGTGAACGCTCTTTTCCTACTTTTGTAGCAATTCTGGAAGCCCAGCCAGGTACCTGAAATGTTCTTTTTGATGACATAAAGAATAGTGTAGACCACAATCCTGTTATAGGAACACTGATTGCAAGTATTGTTATTCCTATAGCATAAGCACCATATGCAAATGAAATTACTGCAGCAGTAATTGCAAATATTCCAGAAACCAGTACTTCAGTTACAATCTCGATTATTGTAACCCAAGATGCTTTTCCAATTGGAACCCCCTTTTTGCCTAACCACATTATTCTGACTAATTCACCCCCAACAAAAGATGGAGTAGTTGATGTTACAAATTCGCTGCCAATCCTTACAGAAATTGTCCTCCAATTTACGTCCACAGGACCCAAGAATTTCTTTACAAGATAATTGAATTTTAGTCCTTGAGTAAATAATTTACCAGCCATAGCTATTGAAGCACCCATAAAAGGTAATACTCCTATAGCAAGAATATTCTCAAAACTCACATTAAATGTGGCTGCTATGATGAGAAATGGAATTACACTAACAGGAATGGCAAGAAGTTTCCAATTCATTGCCTGCCTTACTCATGGATGGAAATATAAGCTCAACATAAAATAAATTATCAGAAAAATGAAGGCGATTTTCTTGGTTGGAACTGCAGGGTCTGGAAAGTCTTTGCTAGCTTCCAAAATTCTCGATTATTATTCTAGAAATGGTGCTTTTGTTGGAATGCTGAATCTAGACCCAGGTGTAGAGAACTTGCCATATACATGCGACATTGACGTTAGAGATTATGTTGACATAGTACAGATCATGAAACAATATGATCTTGGCCCTAACGGATCCATGATCATGGCAAATGATCTTATAGCATCAAAAATTGATGATCTTCAAAAAGAGATAGACAATGTAAATCCAGATTATCTTATAATAGATACACCTGGACAAATCGAGTTGTTTGCTTACAGAACAAGCGGACCATTTCTGGTACAAAACTTGAATGTTGAAGAAAAAGTATCAATATTTTTACATGACGGATCACTTATGACATCTCCAAGCAATTTTATCTCAATTGCATTACTTGCTACTTCAGTAAAATTAAGACTCGGCATATCACAGATAAATGTCCTAACAAAAACAGATCTTATTGAAGATAAGATTAAAGACATACTAAAATGGTCAACAAACATGGCAAGCCTGGAAGATGCTCTTGCAATAGATTCTGATGGTGAAAATTATACTCTTGCAGTCAATATTCTAAGAAGCTTAAATTTGGGTGGTTTTGCCCAGGGAACAATTCCAATTTCTAATGCGACTGGAGAGGGGATGGTCAATCTTCAAGCTGCACTAAGTCGTGTGCTCAATTTGGGTGAAGAGGTAGAAGATTAATGAAGAGTGTAGTTGCAAGGGCTCCTAGCTCTACAGCTAACTTGGGTCCCGGTTTTGATGTGTTTGGATTAGCTCTTGATGCATATTATGATGAAATTGAGATAATAAAACAAGGAAATAAAATAATTATTGAAAGTTCAGATTCTGTTCCTCTTGAATTGGAAAAAAATTCAGCAGGTCTAGTAATCAAGGAAATGTCCAAAAAATTCAAGATAAAAGATGGACTTTTAATTAAAATCAAGAAGGGGGTTCCAGCAGGGTTTGGAATGGGTAGTAGCGCAGCATCTGCTGCAGCTGCTGCAGTTGCATTTAATGCGTTGTTTGACCTCGATCTTGACGATAATGCACTTGTAAAATTTGCAGGAATTGGAGAGAAAGCTAGTGCAGGATCCATTCATTATGACAACGTTAGCGCATCAGTTCTAGGCGGATTTGTAATAGTGAGAACAGATCCGTTTGATGTGATACAAGTTGAACCTCCAAAGGATTTGGTTTTATGCGTAGCCATACCAAAAATTAGTGTTCCCAAGAAAAAGACAGAGGTATCTAGAGGAGTCCTTCCTCAACAAGTGAAATTATCGGATTACGTAAAGAATCTCTCTAATGCATCTGCAATAACCGCAGGATTCATCAAGAAAGATGTAGAATTGATAGGCCATTCCATAAAGGACATAATTGTAGAGCCTGCAAGAAAACATTTGATTCCAGGATTTGACAAAGTTAAAACAAATGCACTTAAGGCCGGTGCATTAGGTGTGACAATAAGTGGTGCAGGTCCTTCCGTAATTTCATTTACATCAAAATCTGCAGATCACAAGAAGATCTGCAAAGCAATGGAGAAAGGATTCGCTTCAGCTGATACAAAATGTATTACAGTAATTTGCAAGCCAAGCAAAGGCGCCTTTGTTGCATAGCATTATTTCTTTTCAACAAATTTACGCATTCTTTCTTCTCGGTCTTTGGTTGAAAAACATACGGCCCATGAGTAAATTTCAAGTTTCAATCCAGTATCAAGATTAGCATCAGTTCCCCTGTTCACAAGCATTTTAGAAACTCCTATTGCAAAGTCACTGTTCTTCGATATTGTTTTTGCATATGCCCTAGTTTCAGAGAGTAAATTCTCGGAAGGAATTATTTTATTTATCAAGCCCATTGAAAATGCTTCTTCCGCAGTAATTTTTCTGCCAGAAAATATGAGATCTTTAGCTCTGGATGGACCAACAATTCTCAATAGCCTTTGCGTTCCTCCCCATCCTGGACAAATTCCTAATGTGACCTCAGGTTGACCAAGTTGTGCGTTAGGCGATGCAAATCTGATGTCACAGGCAAGTGCAAGCTCGCATCCTCCACCTAAGGCATACCCATTCACTGCCGCGATTACAGGTTTTTCTAATTTTTCAATTTTGTTTAAAACTTCGTGTCCACGCAATGCATATTTTTCTGCCTCTGTTGGCCCAATGCTACTCATGTATTCAATATCTGCACCAGCCGAGAAAGCTTTTGGGCCATCACCAGTGATAATAATGACTTTGGAAGAATCTTTTTCTAAATCATCAAGCAGAGAAATAAACTCATTCATAACATCCAGATTCATTGCATTTAGCTTGTCTTGTCTGTTTATTGTGATTTGAACAATTTCCGCTTCTCGTTCAACTTTCAGATATCCCATATTAGAAAAATATTTTGGCAGAAATTAAACTTTAGAATCCATATTTTGATAGAAATCGAGTTATATTGCAACTCTCGCAGTTAAACTATACTTGAATCCATTTGGGTTGGCGTCATCCATAGGCTCAGCTGTCTGTTGGGGCACTTTCTTTGCTCCGGTTAGAAAGGTTAGCGTTGCAAACATTTGGCAGCTGCAAGGATCCACCGGAATAGGAGTTATTCTTTTTGCAATTCCAATTAGTTTTTTCTGGGGATTTGAAATTTTACCAAGCGGTCTTCTCAGCGGTGCGATATGGACTGCAGGAAACATTCTTGCGCTTTATTCAGTCAGGCTGATAGGACTTTCACGAACCTCTCCGTTTCTTGCAGGCTTTAGTATTCTGATCTCGTTTCTCTGGGGAATATTTTACTTTGAAGAAAAATTTAGCTATATGATACTAGCAATCGGGGCAATTGGCTTACTGTTAGCTGGTTTGCCATTTGTTACAAGTGCGTCAAAGACCTCGACGGTTCAACGAAAGGGATACCTTGTAGCTGCTGCATCTGGCATCATAGGTGGTTCGTATGTCATACCAATGCAAGCAACACATACGCTTCAATCTGGATTCTTTTCATCAAGCTTGTCGATCTTTGTAATAGGAATACCACTGTTATTTTTATCACGAAGATGGATCAAGAGAGAGATCGTCGCAGGAGTAATCTCAGGAAGTTTATTCAATGCAGGCAGTCTGTTTGTCTTGATGGCAATAGCGTCAATAGGAATTACTGTAGCATATCCCATTTCTCAAACAGCTACTCTTTTTGCCGTATCCTGGGGAATCTTATACTTTAAGGAAATATCGAACAGGCGCAACATACTCAAAGTCATAACAGGATCTGTCATGATTTTATCTGGGGCCATGTTACTCTCCATTGCCTAGTCAAACATTTTATTTGGTCTAATGGAACTGCTATCAAATTGAGAGCCATTATAATATTCAGCGGAGGTTTGGATTCAGTATGCGCTGCAGCATACCTTAGAAAAAAATATGATCTTTATGGAATAACTTTTTCTTACGGTCAAAAGGCAAGTAAGGAAGTAAAGGTTGCACAACAGTTTTCAAAATTATTAAAATTTAGAGAACACAAGATAGTGGACATAAAATTTATGAAAGATCTATACGAGAACACGAATGCCCTAACCAATTCCAAAATAACAATTCCTTCAAAATTTGATTATTCCATAGTTGCACCAATCAGAAACGCCATTTTTCTCAGTATTGCCTCAGCTTGGGCATTTTCAAAGCAGGCTGATGTTGTCATATACGGTGCTCATACTGGAGATACAAAATATCCTGATTGTAGACCGTCATTTGCAAGATTACTTGCAAAGGCTTTGAACGAGGGGGAGATTGATGGAATAAACTTGGGCCTCAGAAAGAAGATAAAGATATGGAGCCCATTTATGGACAATCTTTCTAAAACTGATCTTCTAAAGAAGGGTTACAAGGAATTGGGCGAGCAGATCTTCAATAGTTGGAGTTGTTATGGAAATGGCAAGATTCATTGTGGAAAATGTGAATCATGTAACAATAGGAAACTTGCCTTTCTCAAATCCAAGATTGCGGATAAAACAAGATACAGCTAAATTTTAGATAAGACTGGTTTTCTCAATATCAGCGGTCTCACAATTACATAATATGCTAGAAAGACTGCACCGATAATTCCCCAGAAAGCCCAGACATCCATGGAATCATTGAAACCGAGTTTCTTGAAGAAATCCATTGAATTAAGAGAAATTCCCAATCCAGCACCCAATACAATAAAGAACTCTATTGCATACCACATGAAAGCGGGCCAGGATTCTTTTGGAACATGTATGTTATTGTGTGCGCCCATATAGTCCTGCATTGGGTGTTATTATTTAATTTTTTAGATCAACCAATATTTGGTTTAGATTTTCCGCTGTATATCAGGTTCAAAACATCCGATCTTGCTTCTTTTTTGTCATAGACTCCTCTTGATGCTATTGTTGTGACAATGGCATCATTGCGCACTCCTCGCATCTTCATGCATAGATGTTCACCTTCTGCAATGACTACAACACCTTTGACTCCTTCAGAATATAGCTCATCTGCAATATTCTTTGTAATTCGTTCTTGTATCTGTAGTCTGGCAGAATATTTTTCAACAAGACGAACTAATTTCGAGATTCCAAATACCTTGCTGTCTGGTGCGTATGCAATACTGACCTTTCCATAGAATGGCAACATGTGATGTTCACACATGGAATAGAATTGAATATCTTTTGCAATTACAATGTCGGAATCTTCAGAGAACTTTACTGAAAGTTCTGATTCTCCTTCATATCCCTTGAATATCTCTTCATACATGTCTGCAATTCTGTTCGGAGTATCAACTAGACCTTCTCTTGTAGGATCTTCTCCTATCTCCGCGATTATCTCACGAATTAATCGTTTTATTCTTTCTTTATTCATCATGGTGCACCTATGAATTTATGGAGCTGCGGTACTATTCTAACTTGCGCATCATAGTCATAAACTGAATCATAAAAGCTGAATAGCTGTTCCAAACTAGGCTCGGATATACCATATGTTGGCTGTATTATAAATCCTGCAAGATCTGTCTTCGATACTATTTTGAATATTTGCTTGAGAAGTTTCTTGAATTGACTCAATTGGGTTTTAGAACTTATTACCACTTTGATGTATGTGATTTTCTTTGATTTCTTTGCAAGCCTCAGGCATTCAAGTTCATTTTCTAAAAGTTTGGAATAATGTTTTGAATCAACAAAACCAGATTCCGGAGTTTTAAATTCAATTTTTATAAAATCCATGTAGGGAAGAACTTGTGCAAACTTTGATGAATCATAACAGGACGATTCTAAATATGTGGGAATCTTTTTGCTTTGAACAAACTTTGCCAATTCTGCTACTGCTTTTGACTGAGCAAGAGGATCCCCTCCAGTGAAATTGACTTTGTAGGTATTTTTTTGGAGATTTTTTTCGATTATTTTTTTTGCTTTACTAATGGAATATTCCTTTCCAGAATTCATTGGAAGCGCCTCTTTTGTATCACAATAGAAGCACTTGAATGGACAGCCTGCCAATCTCACAAATAGAGTCTTAGTACCATACAGGATTCCCTCTCCTTCTACGGATGTAAATATCTCATAAAGTCTTACGTTCAAGTATTCGATCTGCATCTATTCATTATTTATTTAATTGGATCTTCTTATGAATGATTTTTTGCCAAAGTAATTAATTCACTAAGGATTGATAGTTGGTAGTGAAAAAACTAATTTACTTATTACCGGTTGCAATCTTGGCGTTTGTTACTTTCCACAATGCAAGTGCTACGAGCATAGACGCAACATCTCAGGAAGAAGAATTTGGCCCAAATGATTGGATCAAGATCAGCCTCTTGGTTCACGGGTACAACGGAGGTCCAATAAAATGGACAGCCCACAGACCTGACAATTCAACAATATCTGGAATGCTCGATACTGGAATAAGATCAGGAGCAGTAGTACACCAGATTGTTCGAGATGCATATGATAATGAGTTTGGTACATGGTCGATTAATTATGCATACGGAGATTCTAATCAGACAGTTCAGGTTAAGGTAAATTCCCTTAACTTGGCGGTATTCACAGACAAATCGCAGTACCATCAACCGGACACAATGAAGATAAACATTACAACTTCTTACTTCGTACCTGAAGGAAAATTCGCACCAACTGTTTATTTGAATTTTTATGACAGGGACGGGAAGACGGTATTTGTCAAAGAAATTGAGATTAAAGCAACACATCCAAACATAGAATATGATTTCCCAATGGTTCAGATTGCCAAATACAATCCTCCTGGGTTGTACAACCTAAATGTCAAATACTTCAATTCTACTGTCAACGTGCCATTTCTTGTTGGCGATTTACGAAAACTGATGGAGCTTACAATAGAATCCACATCAGCATCATACTATCCCGGTGATGATGTCTTACTGGATCTTCTTGTCACAAGTGTCAAGGAATCCATGGGAACCATTTCAATAACGGGTCCAACGGGTAATACAACCAACATACAATTTCCTGTAAATTCCATAGATAGTAAGTTGTCATTAAAAGACATCACCAAGGAGATTGGAACTTACAAGTTTGATGTTCAGTATGCAGGAGTAAAGAGTAGCGGCACATTCAAAGTAATTACCAACGGTAATGCATTGCCAAAAATTTCTCTGGACATGTACCTCAATAAATGGAATTATAGAATGGGTGAGATTGCGGAAGCCAGGGTATACACATCAGATATCATTTCAGATTCAATAGATTCATGGGCAACCGATCCTCAGGGTATAGTCCATGGAATGATTTCAATTCCAGTCTCTCTAAATGATGTGATTGTGCCTCATAAGATATCCAAGGACGATCAGGTAGGAAAGTGGCAATTCTATGTAAAGTATGGAGGAATAATACGTTCTTCAACATTTTATGTTACTGGGGAAACAATGGATGACAGTGAGCTATTAAATTCAGAACAATTTTCAGTGCCAAGTTATCCTTCTGATGTTATCTCAGAGCTTAGTTCTCCAACAGGCATTGCCATGGACTCTGACAATAATATCTACATTGCAGACTCGGGAAATTCTCAAATAAAGAAATTTGATTCTAAGGGAAAACTACTCTTTGAGATAGGAGGTTTTGGCTCATCAAAGAGCCAATTCATACATCCTTTGGGAGTTTTTGTTAATGAGAAATATCTTTACGTAATGGATACAGGAAACTCCAGAATTCAGATGCTTGATAAAAATGGAAATTTCGTTTATTCATGGGGAAGCTATGGAGACCAGCAAGGGATGTTCCACACCCCAGTTTCCATGAGTTCTGACAAATTTGGAAATCTTTACGTTGTAGATTCGGGACGAAACATAATTCAAGTATTTGATCGCCTTGGCAACTATAAAGATCAAATTGTTCCAGTACTAGCAGAAGGACAGAAAGTGGGCGGCGATGGTTTTAGGGCCATAACATTTGATTCTCAGAATAACTTTTACGTAATCTCAACCAATAATAAAGTTCTAGAATATTCCAGCATAGGAAGTTTCATGAATTTTTACGGCTCTAATGGAACAGAAGATGGCAGGTTTAACCAGCCAGTTGCAATTGCAGTAGATTCTAAAGATTATGTCTACGTAGCAGATCCGGGAGCACACAGAATACAGAAATTCGATTCCAATGGAAATTTCCTCCTTGGTTGGGGATCCTCAGTTGACGGTGATGACGAGGTTGATGCTCCTGCAGGGATTGCAACAGATACATTAAACAACATTTACGTGGTCGATAATAATCAGGGGACAGTCCTGAAATTTACCAGTACTGTTACGGTTCTACCAAACTGGGTAATGAAAAATTCAGCATGGTGGTCAGAAGGCATATTGGATAAATCAGATTTTGCCCTAGCCATAAAATATATCATAAAACAAGGATTGATCCAGATCCCTGCAACATCAGAATCTTCCACGCAAGATAATTCTTCAGCATCAGTTGATCAGCTACACAAATACATGCAGTTGTGGTCTTCTGGACAAATTGATCACATACCAACAGCATCAGAAAGTTCAGTCAAAGTTCCTGAATGGATAAAAAAGAATGTGCAATTATGGTCATCAAGAGAAATAGATGATCAGACTTTCTTTAGTTCTATTGAGTATCTTCTGATAACGAGGACTATGACGATTTAGGATGTAATTGAGGTTACTTTTCTTGAAAGAAATCCTGCTATGAATATTAGCACTCCTAGAATTCCAATAAGACTCCCTACAAATTCTATAGTATCTTTGAGATCTGCTTGTGTTGGTGCCAAGATGAAACCAAGTATGATACCAGCTATTATCATCGGTATCCCCACGCCTACGGAGATTTGTTTTGAAGCCATCTCCTCTTCGGTCTAGTAAAAATCTATATGAATTTTATGTAATGTGGCCATTGTCCGGATTAGCAGTTGGCTCTTATTTTTGGTCCATAGATAGAGAAAATGACTAAAGATCTGCGACTAGATTATTGTTGTATTTAGATTAAGAATTAATCGTGATTTTGTTTTCCTTTATTTTGTTTTACTTGAATTTTTTCATGGCCTTTATCATGTGGCACATTTTGTTGTTCTGAGTCAAAACTTCCTTGCGGTATCACCGGAGACCCTGTTTTGTTGCTGTTATCTTGCTGTTGATTAAGATTATTGTCATGGAATGAACTTGGTTGGTCTATTTTTTTGTCTTTATGTGATTGAATGGAATTTGATTTATTGATAATAGGAAGATTTGCTGCTGTTACATTTGACAGAGGCGTAGATGAAAAATTTGAATTTTTATCATGGAATGAATTTGGGCGTTCTATTTTCCTGTCGTTATGTGGCTGGGTAGAATTCTCGCTATTTGAAGAATCTGTCTTGATGTTACCAGTTGTTGTGACATTTGATTGATTTGTAATTGGGAGATTTGTTGTAGTTACATTTGATGAGTTTGAAGTCGTATTTGCCTCAGTATTATTTTGAGTATTAACACTAGCTTGTGACTGCGATCCTACCTGATTACCATTATTTTTTTCTGTCTCTTTTTGGTATGCATCTAGTGATTTGATTATTTTCAAAGCCTCATCAACGTTACCCTCTGCTACAAGTTTTCGTAATTTTGCAACCATTTCTCCAGGATTTTCTACATATGTTTGATTAGACTCGGTTGTAGATTTTGTAACATTTGAGCTCAATGTAGTAACATTTTGAGTTGCGTTTAGATCGTTTATTTTATCAAATCTTTCAATTTGTTTCTCTGTGAAATCTTTGGCTCTATCAGTGGTTTTCTGTTGTGCTACTTCCGAAATAGAATGATGAGCATCAGAAATTAATTGGTTTGCGGTATCAAGTGACTGAGATGCTTCATTAATCTTACCTGCATCAAGATCTTGTTTTGCTTCTGTAAGTGATGTGTCAAATTGTGTAAAATTAAAATCAACATGATTAGTTATTGCTATGGTTTGAAGTGTCTCGGCAATTTTTTCTAGTCGAGTAATTTCGCTTTGTAACTGTATTACACCTACACGCTGTTCATCATTTGTTTCTGTTGTATTAAGAGAGTTTATCTTATCATTTGTGGTCTTGAAGAAATTCATTGCTGCAAGAAAGTGTTGCTTGGCAGATGTTACATCTTGTGCACTAGCTGCTGCAGTAAGAGCATCTGTCTCGTCAGACCCTTGTTGGTATAATGAAATGATTTCGCTTGGGGCATTTGGAATTTGGGAAATACTGATGTTTAGATTGTTTCTTGCCTGTGTGGCAATATTCACTAACGTATCCAGTTGGGGATCTGCAAAGGACTGGATTGGGCCATTCAGGACTAGTGTTACTACAAGTGCTGCAACAAGGATTGTCAAACTCTTCATTTCTGATCCTCCGTTTTCTTCAGTCTAATGAGGTTGTGTTGGTCAACCTTTTCTATTTCTACAACATCTTCTCTTTCAAGTCGTTTGACGGCACGCCACATTGTTGTTCGTGGCATCAAGAATTTCTTGCGCAATTCACTTTCGTATACTTGACCCCCTTTTTCAGAGATGAATGCTATAATCTCCTTGTCATCTTGGCGTAGATCTGGCTTTAGTCTGTAAATAGTCTCTTTTTCTGGAGGGACGTAACCGTCGTTTTTCGGGATTTCACTAGGAGTGATGATCATTTTCTGTGCTCTTGTTTTTTTCATGATTATGATTCCAGCTATTGCTGCTGCGATAACACTTCCACTTAGAAGATAGATTGACATGTTATCAGAGGAATTAGGTGGGTGGTTGTCAGATGAATTTGTTGGGGGTTTTGAAATTGTATCTTGTTCTTGTAGGGCAATATTCTTTGCCGAGTTTGCAAGAGATTCTGCATCGGAATATTTTCCTTGATCAAAATCAGATTTAGCTTCTGCAAGCTTTGCTAGAGCCAGCGGGGTTTTTACACCGGTAGAATTCAAAGTATTGATAAAATCTTGAGCTTTTTGAATTGCCAGAGTAGCAGTCTGGCTTGTACCCAGAACGCCAAAGACATAGTTGATATCGGATGTACCACTTGGTAATGATATGAGTGACTGGTCATCAACTACCTGCATGTTTAATGGAGACTCGCTCATTCCTACAATCACAGTATTTTTTGGCAAAAGTATTGAATAGTCAACAGGAGAATTTACATGAAAAGTCCAAGTCTTTCCGTTTTTTGATATCAAATCTGGAGTATCGTAATCTACCTTGATTGTAGAAGCTCCCAATGTTGCCACTGTTACAGCATTTGCGTCTACCTTGTTTGAAAGCAAGGTTCCGTTTTCGTCTTGTACTACAAGGTTTTCAATGCTGGTACCATATGCGTTCATACTGAAATCTGGCGATTGTGGATCTACATCAGTTTGATAGAAAACATGGGTTGTACCGTCTGCATAAATCGTAAAATCAAGAACCTTAGGGCTGCCTATGGCATACTGGACAAAGGACGAGAGTGTAAGCAAAAGAAAGCATACAGCTACAACTGGAGCCTTGACCATTGTTGTGAGGATATAATGGATCCTTACAAAAATCATTCCTTCCGGTAACGCTTCCTGTACCTCAACTACTTGATATCCCTGCCGCATATCTAATACCTGAGGTTAAGGCCTTGCATTACACCCTGGAATCTTTGGAATTCTTGGAAGAATCTTATTCCCTTCTCAGTGACTCTGAAGAGCCTATTTCTTTCGGCTTTCATTGACTCTACTAATCCTGCATCTATCAATTTCTGGCATTTTTCAAGCACAGCATAATGTGATAGGTTTGCTCTTCGGGATATTGCGGAGACGATCACTCCTTGTGTTCCTCCATCCATGGTTACTCCAAGGATATCGGCTATGATGCCCATTTCGGACCTGTATTGTTGTTTTGACATGGGTGTATTATGGAACCGATGTTTTATGAGGGACATCATGAAATCCCACAGCGGAACGCATAGCGGAACGGCTGTTTCAGGCCTTGGAACGGTCAATTTTTCACATATTTTGAAGCGGGGGAAGGAAATCAAGTAGGGATTTTATATGGTAAAAAAATAAC
>Ga0310813_10000858_pt1 | contig 18594 bp, 9 predicted proteins | sample YN3metagenome_FD_203086 | JGI IMG/M metagenome (GOLD analysis project Ga0310813, IMG submission 203086) | Soil microbial communities from experimental microcosm in Duke University, North Carolina, United States - YN3 | ecosystem: Engineered > Artificial ecosystem > Soil microcosm > Unclassified ...
CGACGACGTGAAGAACTACCTGACGCGCAGCCGCGAGGAGTTCCGCAACGCCGTCCGCTCGATCCTCTGCGAGTCGGTCGGCAGCCCCGAGGACCTGTCTCAGGAGTGGGACGCGCTGTTCGGGGGGCCGTAGTGGCGGAACGCAAGCAGGCCTCTCCCGACCTGGCGCGGCGCCTGGGCAGCGTCCTCCGCTCCGCGCAGGACCGGAACCTCGGACGCCGCGCCGTCCGGGCCGGACTCCTCACCGAGCAGGACCTCTCCGGGCCGATCGGCGTGGAGGAGCTCCTTCGCGTCAAAGGCGTTCCCGCCGAGCGCATCCGCGAGCTGCAGGACGAGCTCGACCGCGAGGACTACGCGCTCTTCCGTCCTGACCGTGCGATGCCGCCGGAGGTCTCGGCGGTGCTGGGCGAGCCCGAGCGCCGCCTGGCGGAATTCGTCCGCGTCTCCCGCCTCGGGCAGGGCGGCATCGGCGAGGTCTGGAAGGCCTGGGACACGCGGCTGGGCCGCTGGGTCGCGCTCAAGCTTCCGATGGCCGCGCCGGACGCCGAGCAGGCAGCTGAGCGCTTCTCGCGCGAGGCGCTGGCGGCCGCGCGTCTCTCGCACCCCAACATCGTCTCGATCCACCGCGTCGCCGAGGAAAACGGCCGCTGCTTCATCGTGATGCAGTACGTGGAAGGGAAGTCGCTGCGCGGGATGAAGCTGGAGCTGGCGAAGGCCCTGGAGATCATGCGGGACGTCGCCTCGGCCGTCCACTATGCCCACGAGCATGGGGTGATCCACCGCGACCTCAAGCCGGGCAACATCGTGATCGGAGTCGACGGCCGGCCGTTCGTGCTGGACTTCGGCCTGGCCCACCTGCAGGAGGCCGGGCGCGTGCAGTCACGCGAGGGCCTCGTGGCCGGCACGGCGTCCTACATGTCGCCCGAGCAGGCGCGGGGCGAACCCGCCGCCCGCGAGCGCGCCACGGACGTCTACTCGCTCGGCGCATCGCTCTACGAGCTGGTCGCCGGCCGCGCTCCCTTCGAGGGCGCGTCCTTCGCCGAAACCCTGCAGAAGGTGCTCAACAACGACCTCGAGCCGCCGCGCGCGCTCAATCCGACGCTCCCGCGCGACGTCGAGACCGTCATCCTGAAGGCGATGGAGAAGGACCCGCAACGCCGCTACGCCACCGCCAAGGCGCTCTCGGAGGACCTGGAGCGCTGCCTCAAAGGGGAGCCCATCCTGGCGGGCGCCCTGGGCCACACGATCCGCCGCTCCGTGCGCCGGAACCGTGGGCTCCTCTGGGCGGGCGCGGCCGCGATCCTGCTCTTCGGCGCCTGGCGCGCGTGGCTCTGGACGGGCGAGAACGCCGCCCGCGCCGAAGCGGAGGCCCGGGCGAGGGAGAAGGACCGGGAGCTGCGCGGCATCTGCGACATGGCCAACCTCTCGATCCAGGCGATGCTCCGACTGAGGCGCGCCGCCGCGAACGAGGGGATGGGGGAGTTCTTCTCCAAGGTCGAATCGGCCTGCGCGTCGGCGAAACAGAAGGGGCATCATTCGCCGGAGCTGGACTGGCTGCTGGGTCGCGGCTACCGGGCCCTGATGGAGGATGCGAAGGCGCTCGAAAGCCAGGAGCGCGCGCTGGCCGCCAACCCGGCGTATGCGCCGTCGCTCTACGAGAAGTTCGTGCTCCTGACGATCAACCTGGCGCTTCCGGGCCGCCTCTCCGAGGCCGAGACCGCCGAGCTCGCGAAGCTGAGGGGGCACGACGAACTGGATCAGCGCACCCTGGAAGGGATGTTCGCGCAGTCGAACGGCGAGAACCCCCGGGCGCGCGCCATCCTGGAGAAGGTGGTGGCCCAGGATCCGGGGCGCATGGAAGCCTGGGAGACGCTGGCCCGGACCTACCTGCCGCCCTTCGTGGAGCTGTCGGCGCCCCGGGAACAGGAGGAAGCCTACCGCAAGGCGGAAGAGGTGCTCAATCTGGCCGTGGCGCAGGACCGCGGCTACCTTCCCCTGCTGATGAAGCGCGGCCGGCTCCGCTCCTCGCGCGCCGAAGTGCTCCGGCACACGGGCAAGGATCCGCTCCAGGTCTTCCAGTCCGCGGAGGACGACTTCGAGCGCGCGATCAAGATGCGGCCGGCCGTGGACGCGTACACGGCGCGCGCGCGGCTCCGCGTCAATTACGGGCTCCACCGCGCCGGCCTGGGCGAGAATCCCACGAAGGAGTTCGACCTCGCCGACGAAGACTTCGAGCAGGCGGCCCGCCTCTCGCCGAAGGACCCGTCCGTGATCGAGGGCCGCAGCTACGCGCTGCGCTGCCGCGCCGACTACAAGGTCTCCAAGGGAGAGAGCCCCCTGAAGGAGCTCGAGACGATGGAGACGCTGGCCGCCGCCTTCCTCGCCGACCGGCCGCTGCCGCCCGGGGCGTGGACGAACATCGCGCTCCTCTGGGCCGCCCAGGCGCTCTACCGCGGCGGACTCGGGGAAGATCCGACGAGCGACTATGCGCGGGCGGACGAGGCTTTTTCCAAGACCGGGGCGCCGAGCAGCCCGTCCGTCTGCGTCCCCTGGGCGCGCGTCCGCATCCAGCATGCGCGGCTCCGGGGAAAGCGACACCACGAGCAGTCGGTCGAACTGGAGCGGGCGCAGGAGAATCTGCGCCAGATTCCCGATGCTCCCTTCGCCCCCGAAGTCTGGCTGACGAAGGGGATGTTCTGGCGCACGAAGGGGGAGCAGCGGGTGATGTGCGGCAGCGATCCCTCGCAGGAGTTCGAGGAGTCGCTGCGGAACCTCACCCAGATCATGGACCTCAACCCCGTCTCCGCGGAAGCGGCCACGGAGCGCGGCCATCTCGAGCTGAGCTGGGGCCGCTACCGCACGAAGGTGGGAGACCGCCGCGGCGGGCAGGATCACTACGCGAAGGCGGTCCGCTTCCTGGAAGAGGCGGTGAAGATCAACGAGTCGCTCAGCGGCCCGCTTCGCGAATGGCTCCGCGAGGCGCGCCGGGGCATGCTGGGCGCCTACTGAGCCTCGTCACTCCGCGAACGCGCGCAGGGCGGCCTGATAGTTCATCGCGCGGCCGACCAGTCCTTCGAATTTGGTCGACGCTTCCTGGCGGTAGTGCGCGGGATCGCTCAGCCAGAGGGTGGCGTGCTCCCGGCCGAGCGGACCGGCGACGATGAATCCCAGCGCGAGCTCGCGCGTCTCCGTCGAGTAGCGGCCCACGGGGAGTTCGGAGAGGAATGCGGCCAGCGAGCGCACGAACGCCGAATGCTCCTTCCGGATCTCCTGGAGCCGATTGAAGAGGGGCTGCGCGTCCTGCGCGAAGGTCTGGGCCGGCGCGGCCTTCTTTCGGCGAAGCAGGTCGTCGATGGAGCGCCGCGACGCCTCGTCCGTCATGACCAGGCAGAAACATTCCCAGACCTGCACCTCGGGATCGAACTCTTTCAGGAGCCGGCGGCAATCGTCGACGCGACCGACGTCCTCCAGGGTTTCCATCTTCACGCCGCGGGGAAGGATCCGGGTGATGGGGGATCGAGACTCGGTCGGGGGCGGCGGAGGCGGCGGAACCGGGGCCGTCGCCTTCACGTCCGGCGGCGCCGCCGGCGCGACATCCTTCTCTCGCCGGCTGGTATGGGAATCGATCGAGCGCAGATAGGCCTGCGCGAGGGGCTCCAGGCGGGTCAGTTCCGCGCGCATGCCGTCCTCGCTTCCAACCGGATCGGCGATCCACGACAGGACGGTTTCTCGAGTACCGGGCGTGACCGCCAGGAGGGCCAGGACGACTTCGAGCGTCTCCTCATCTATCTTCATCTCGGGAATCCCGGCCAGAACCGCGCGGAGTCCCAGCATCCAGGGACCGCTGCGCCGTCGGAGATCGTCGAGCTTCTGCAGCACCGTGCTCTCGGCTTCGCTCGCCGCGTCGGCCTCGATGCGGCGCATCCGGAGCTCCAGCCAGCATCGCAGGAACATGCGCTGGGTCTGGGTGAGCACCAGGGCCTCCCAGAGTTCGAGCGGGCGGGGAAGCGTCGCGAGGAAGGCCTGGCTGGCGCGCGCCAGGCGAAGCATCTGGAGCAGCTGAGGGTGGACCCCGGAGGCGTCGACAGACTGCATCCGAGGCAGAGGATCGGCCATGAATTCTCCCGGTCGCGTGGGGCAGCCCTTCTGCCCCCACCTGAGGAAACTCCCTGTATGTATTTATCCTGAACTTCCACGGGGGCAAGGCGAATCGCGAATCGCGAATGGCGAATCGCGGAAGAAAGGTCCCCATCCCGTCCCTTCCCCGGGGGAAGGAGGACGGTTCAGCCGCGATTCGCGATTCGCTATTCGCGATTTGGAAGGGCTTGTCGGGTTAGTTTCTCAAGCGTCCGGTTAAGAATCTCAGTTCTGCCTAATTGATTTTCACTACCCCCGCGAATCGGCGGGGGTAATCACAGGGTGCGGGATTCGATTTCTTTGTTGGATAAACACATGAAGCAGCTCGATCGTCGGCTGGGATTCGCGCTGATGGCCTGCCTGACGCTGGCGCTCGGCGCCGGCGCGCAGGAAAAGAAGCCGGAGGCCGCGGCGTCCAAGATCAGCTTCGACCGGCAGATCCGCCCGATCTTCCAGGGCGTCTGCGTCGGCTGCCATCAACCCGCCAAAGCCAAGGGCAACTACGACATGATGTCGCGCGAGAAGATGCTCGCGGCCGGCGAATCGAAGCTGCCGGCGATCGTTCCCGGCCAGCCCGACAAGAGCCATCTCGTCAAGCTGATCACCCCCGAGAAGGGCGAAGCGGAGATGCCCAAGGGCAAGAAGGCGCTCTCCGTTCCGGAGATCGAGCTGATCCGGCAGTGGATCGCCGAAGGGGCCGTCGACGACCGGCCGGTGAACGCGAAGTCGAAATTCGACGTCGATCATCCTCCGGTCTACACCCGCCCGCCGGTCATCCCGGCGATCGACTTCTCGCCCGACGGGCAGACGCTCGCGATCGCGGGCTTCCACGAGGTGCTGCTCTTCAAGGCCGACGGGTCCGAGCGGATCGCGCGCCTGGTCGGGCTTTCGGAGCGCATCCAGTCGGTCCGCTTCTCTCCGGACGGGAAGTCCCTCGCAGCGATCGGCGGCCTGCCGGCCCGCATCGGCGAGGTGCAGATCTGGGAGCTCGAGAAGAAGACGCTCGCGCTCTCGGTGCCGGTCTCGTACGACACGCTCAACGGGGTGAGCTGGTCTCCCGACGGCAGCAAGATCGCCTTCGGCTGCGGCGACAACACGATCCGGGCCATCGAGACGAAGAAAGGCGACCAGATCCTCTATAACCTGTCGCACAGCGACTGGTCGCTCGGGACCATCTTCTCGCACGACGGGTCGCACATCGCCAGCGTGGGTCGTGACGGGTCGCTCAAGCTGATCGAGGTGGCCACGCAGCGATTCGTGGACAACATCACCTCCATCACGCCGGGCGCCCTCAAGGGCGGCCTGATCGCGGTCGCGCGGCATCCGCAGCGCGACGAAGTTGTGATGGGCGGCGCCGACGGCTCGCCCAAGGTCTACCGGATGCACCGCATCGTCGCGCGGCAGATTGGCGACGACTCGAACAAGATCTCGGTCCAGGGGGCGATGCAGGGGCGCATCTGGAGCGTCGCGGTCAGCTCCGACGGCAAGCGCTTCGCCGCCGGCAGCGGTCTGGACGGGAAGGGCGAGGTCGCCCTCTTCTCGTACGACAACCATGCCGCGCCGCCGGACAACATCAAGGCCATCCTGGCCAAGCCGATGGCCTCGCGGAGCGTCGAGGAGCAGAAGGCGCTCGACGGGTTCACGGCCGGCAGCATCAAGCCCCTGTGGAAGAAGCCGGTCGAAAAGAGCATCGTCTACGCCGTCGCGTTCAACCCCGCCGGCGGCACCCTGGCGGCGGCCGGCTCGGACGGCCAGGTGCGCCTCTTCGACCTGGAAACCGGCAACCTCGTGAAGGAATTCTCCCCGGCTCCGGTCGAGGCGCCGGCGGCGAAGAGCGGGGATGCGCCGGTGAAGACCACGCTGCGCGTCGACGACCGCAAGGAGCGCGAGACGCTCCCGGCGGGCGCAAAGATCGTTGCCCTGGAGGTCACCCCCAAGGAGATCCACTTCTCGCGCACCTATGAGTATGCCCAGGTGATCGTGACGGGCAAGCTCGAGAGCGGCGAGTCGATCGACGTGACCCGGATCGTCGAGGGCAAGCTGAGCGCGGACGTCGCGGACCTGACGCCGGCGGGACTGATCCAGCCGAAGGCCGACGGCGAGGCGAAAGCCCTGTTCAGCCTCGGGGGCCAGACGGCGGCGGCGACGATCAGCGTCGCCGGCATGAAGGAGGAGTACCACGCGGACTTCATCCGGGACGTGAATCCGGTGCTGTCGCGCGTCGGCTGCAACGCCGGCACCTGCCACGGCTCGGCCAAGGGCAAGAACGGGTTCAAGCTGTCCCTGCGCGGCTACGACGCCGTCGCGGACGTGCGGTCGCTGACGGACGACCTGGCGTCGCGCCGCGTGAACGTGGCCTCGCCGGATGACAGCCTCATGCTGCTCAAGACCACGGGGGCGGCGCCCCACGAGGGCGGCCGCGTGGTGCCGCACGGGGAGACGTACTACCAGATCCTCCGTGCCTGGGTCGCCCAGGGCGGCATGCTCGACACGGCCGCTTCCCGGGTGACGAAGATCCAGGTGTTTCCGATCAACCCCGTGATCGAGCGGATCGGCAGCCGCCAGCAGATGCGGGTGGTCGCCACCTACGCCGACGGCAAGACGCGCGACGTGACCCGCGAGTCGTTCATCGAGACGGGCAACGCGGAGGTCGCGACGTCCGACCGCTCCGGCCTCATGTTCGCGCTGCGGCGCGGCGAGGCGGCGGTCCTGGCGCGCTACGAGGGCTCCTACGCGGCCACGACGCTGACCGTGATGGGCGACCGGAAAGGCTTCGCCTGGGAGCAGCCGCCCGGCTACAACAAGGTCGACGAGCTGGTCGCGGCGAAGTGGCAGCGGATGAAGATCCGTCCGTCGGGCGTCTGCAGCGACGCGGAGTTCATCCGTCGCGTCTATCTCGACCTGACGGGCCTGCCGCCCACCTCGGACGAGGTTCGCGCCTTCATGGCGGACGCGACCGACCAGAAGGCCAAGCGCGAGGCGCTGGTCAACAAGTTGATCGGCAGCGACGCGTACGTCGACCACTGGACCAACAAGTGGGCCGACCTGCTCCAGGTGAACCGGAAGTTCCTCGCTCCGGAGGGCGCCGCGGCCTTCCGCAAGTGGATCCGCGACGAGGTGGCGAAGAACACGCCGTACGACCAGTTCGTGCGGATGATCATCAGCGCCGACGGGTCGAACAAGGACAACCCGGCCGCGTCGTACTATAAGATCCTGCGCGATCCCGCCAACACGACCGAGAACACCACGCACCTCTTCCTGGGCGTGCGCTTCAACTGCACGAAGTGCCACGACCATCCCTTCGAGCGCTGGACCCAGGACCAGTACTACGAGACGGCCGCGTACTTCGCCCGCGTCGGACTCAAGGCCGACCCCGCGAGCAACGGCAAGAACATCGGCGGGACGGCGGTCGAGGGCGCCAAGCCGCTCTACGAGATCGTCTACGAGAAGAACGACGGCGAGGTGACCCACGAGCGCACCGGCAAGGTCACGCCGCCCAAGTTCCCCTACGAGTGCAAGTACGAGGCCCCCGAGAAGGCCACGCGTCGGCAGCAGCTGGCCGGCTGGATCACGTCGGCGGACAACATGTACTTCGCGAAGAGCTATGTGAACCGGATGTGGGGCTACATGTTCGGCATCGGCATCATCGAGCCGATCGACGACATCCGGGCCGGCAACCCGCCGTCGAATCCCCAGCTGCTCGACTACCTGACCGAGGAGTTCCTCAAGAACAAGTTCGACACGCGCCACATCGCGCGCCTGATCTGCACGTCGCGCGTCTACCAGCTCTCGGTCTCCACGAACGAGTGGAACAAGGACGACAAGGTCAACTACTCGCACGCGATGGCGCGGCGCCTCTCGGCCGAAGTCATCTTCGACACGGTTCACGCCGTCACGGGCGCGGTCTCGAAGATCCCGGGCGTGCCGGCGGGCACGCGCGCCGCGGCGCTTCCGGACTCAGGCGTGGAACTGCCCAGCGGATTCCTGGCGACCTTCGGCCGCCCGCCGCGCGAGAGCGCCTGCGAATGCGAGCGGACCAGCGAGCTGCGCCTCAGCGCCGTCATGTCGCTCATCAGCGGCCCGACGATCGCGGACGCCATCGCCGACGCCCAGAACGGGCTCGCGAAGCTCCTGGCCGCCGAGAAGGACGACGCGAAGGTCGTCGACGAGCTCTTCATGCGGATCCTCAATCGCCCGGCGCGGCCCGAGGAACTGAAGATGGCGCTGGAGCAGGTGAAGTCGATCAATGAGGACCACGCGCGGCTAACCGCGATGCTGGCCAAGCGCGAGGAGGAGTGGAAGGAACTGGAGCCGAAGCTCCAGAAGGACCGCGAGGCCGCCATCGCGAAAGCGAAGGAGGAGCTCGGCGCCCACGAGAAGGAGATCGCCCCGCGCGTCGCCCAGCAGGAGAAGGAGCGCCAGGAGAACATCGCCAAGCAGGAGGCCGCCCTGAAGGAGTACGAGGGGCAGCAGGCGTCCAAGCAGGGCGACTGGGAGAAGAAGAACAAGCTCGGCGGCGAGTGGTTCCCCCTGCTTCCCACGAAGCTTGAAGCCACGAACGGCGCGACGCTGTCGACCCAGCCCGACCTGTCGATCATCGCGTCGGGCAAGAACGGGAAGGGCAACTACGTCGTCGTCGCCCAGACGAGCCTGAAGGGCATCAAGCAGATCCGCCTGGAGGCGCTGGAGGATACGCGGATCCCGAGCAAGGGCCCGGGCCGCGCGCCGGATGGGAACTTCGTCCTGACGCAGTTCGACGTCACCGCGACCGCGAAGACCGAAGGAGCGAAGCCGGTGAAGGTGGCCCTGCACAAGGCGCTGGCCAGCTTCAGCCAGGAGAACTTCGACATCAAGAAGGCCATCGACGGGTCGCCCGACAACAACACGGGCTGGGCCGTGTCGCCGGTTCCCGGCATCACCCACTGGGCGACCTTCGAGACGAAGGAACCGCTCGGCCTGGACGGCGGGACGATCCTGACGTTCACGCTGCGGCAGACCTACAACCAGGCCGACTTCATGCTCTCGCGCTTCCGCATCTCGGTCGCCACCGAGGCCGCGGGCCTGGGCCTCTCGGACGAGCTCCGCGCGATCGTGGCGGTCGACGCCGCCACGAGGACGGACCTCCAGAAGGAGTACCTGTCGCGCTACTTCAAGCTCACCGACCCCGAGCTGAAGAAGAAGCAGAAGGCGGTGGCGGACGCGAAGAAGCCGCTTCCCATCGACCCGCGCCTGAAGGAGCTGCAGGAGTCGCTGGCGCAGGTCAGCAAGCCGGTCCCGCTGGACGCGACGCTCGCGCAGCTCCGGGCCGACACGAAGCAGAGCACCGACCAGGTCGCGAACGGCCGCCTGACGGCGGCGCAGGACCTGGCCTGGGCGCTGATCAACAGCCCCGCGTTCCTTTTCAACCGATAAATGGAGATTGGGGTAATAGACTTGGAAGAGACGGAAGGAGCCGACCGATGATCGTTTTCCCGAACGAGGCCCCGAAGGACGGGTGCCGCCATGGCATGACCCGCCGCGACATCCTCCGCGTGGGCGGATCGGGTGTCCTCGGCCTCTCGCTGGGCTCCATGTTCGGCCTTCAGGCGAAGGCGCAGGAAGCCAAGAAGGTCGGCGGTCCCGGCTGGGGCAAGGCGAAGCACATCATCATGTGCTACCTCCAGGGCGGCCCGAGCCACCTGGACCTCTGGGACCCCAAGGAGAACGTCCCCGACAACGTGAAGAGCGTCTTCAAGCCGATCAAGACGAAGACGGACGGCCTGCAGTTCTGCGAGACGCTCCCCAAGCTGGCGCAGGTCACCGACAAGGTGACGATGATGCGCGCGGTGAGCTACTCGCCCAACGGCCTCTTCAACCACACGGCCGCCATCTACCAGATGATGACCGGCTACACGACCGACAAGGTCAGCCCCTCCGGGCAGCTGGAGCCGCCCGATCCGAAGGACTTCCCGAATTACGGCTCGAACATCGTGCGCCTGCGGCCGCCCGAGGCGCCGATGCTGCCGTTCGTCATGCTGCCCCGTCCTCTCCAGGAGTCGAACGTCGTCGGGAAGGGCGGCACAGGCGGCTTCCTCGGCAAGGCCTACGATCCGTACTACCTGTACCCGGACGGCGACGACCTCGACATGAACAAGATGGAGCGCATCAAGGTCGAGGATCTCAAGCTCCGTCCCGAGGTCTTCGCGTTCCGCCTCCAGCGCCGCGCCAAGCTGCGCGACGCCATCGACGCCACCATGCCGGACATCGAGGACGCGGTGTCCGACTACAAGCTCGACGAGTACTATGATCGCGCGCTCAACCTGATCGCATCGGGTCGCGCCCGCGAGGCCTTCGAGATCGAGCGCGAGCCCAAGGAGGTCCGGGACCTTTACGGCCGCACGACGTTCGGTCAGAGCTGCCTGCTGGCGCGGCGCCTGGTCGAGGCCGGGACGCGCGTCGTCGAGGTCGTCTGGCCGAAGGTCGCGAACTCCGACAACCATTCGTGGGACCACCACGTCGACCTGCCCAAGCGGATGCGCGACCAGTCGGCGCCGATGCTCGACGCCGGCCTGTCGGGGCTGATCTTCGACCTGGACCGCCGGGGCATGCTCGAGGAGACGATGGTGATCGCGGTGGGCGAGTTCGGCCGCAGCCCGCAGCGCGGCGTGAGCACCTCGGGCAACGGCAACAGCGCCGACGGCCGCGACCACTGGCCCTACTGCTACACGGGCCTCATCGCCGGCGGCGGCATCAAGCGCGGCTACGTGCACGGCAAGTCCGACAAGACGGCCTCGGCCCCGGTGGAGAAGCCGATCCACCCGGCCCAGCTGCTCGCGTCGATCTACCACGGCTTCGGCATCGACCCGGAGACGATGGTGCTGAACCACCTCAAGCAGCCGCGCGAGCTGGTGCAGGCGCAGGCCGTCACCGAGCTCTTCGCGTAGGATTCCCGGAACACCGACCGTCCCTCTCTCGCCGCGAGGCGGGAGAGGGACGTTTTCATTTCCAGCCGGAACGGTCGCGTTCTCCGAACGATGAACCGGCTTCGTCAATTCGTTTTTGGATTGCCGTGCCAATTTGACTGGCTCGACCGTTGGGATACTATTCAGTGGTTTCGGGACTAGATGGAGGGCACCCATGCTCAAGCGATTCCTGCGGCGGGTCGTCTACTTCGGGATCCCCGTCTTCATGTGGGTCGCCGGGTCCGCGTGCGAGGACGGGGCGCAGCAGCACCAGAATGTCGTCCACACCGCCGCCTATCGCTGCTCGCGCGTCGGCTGCGACAAGCGGGGACAGGTGGCGACGGGGGCCGGGACGCCGGTCTGCAGTTGCGGGGCCCCGATGGTCGTCGACTACACCGACGACGACCGGCCGCGTCTGCGGAAGAACCAGTGAAGGCGGACGGACTCGATCGTCGAACGAACATAGGGAGGTGCCGGGTGAATCTTCGGAACGCGCTGTGGGTGGGACCGGTCCTGGCGATGGCCCTCGCGGGCTGCGGGTACAAGTACACGTTCCGCATGGAGCCGGAGCTCCCGATCCGGGATGAGACGTCGGTCGCCCCGCAGCTCAAGGAGAAGAAGTACACGAAGATCATCGTCATCCCGCCGTCCGGCACCGCGCGGGGCCAGTTCGACCGCGAGATCAACTTCTTCGAGCGGGAGTTCCTGAAGCACAATCTGACCGTCATCTCCAGCGCGGTGACCGGCCGCGTGGTCCTGGAACTCAAGGGCAGCGAGGGTGAGAAGAAGGAGGAGGGCGCCCAGGGACTCTCCGACGCCGAGCGGGCCCTGGTGATGGCCAAGAAGACGGGGGCGGATGCGATCCTGCAGATCGGGACCTTCGCCTGGCAGGGCCGGCGGAACTGCCGCTATTTCATCGGGGTCGGCGGCAACGCCGGGTCGCAGCAGGCCTCAGAGCTGCGGGAAGTGTCGCTCAAGGAATTCGAGGCGCATCCGGGGGCCCGGATGCCCATCTCGGGGCAGTGGCTGGAGTTCGTCGGACGCTTGATCGACGTGCAGACCGGCGAGGTGATGGCCTCGTTCAAGTACGGCAATACCCCGATGTGGAACCTCCCGTCCTCGTATACGGCGGTCATCCAGGACGATGGGAGCGGCCCGGTCACCGTGTCGGAAAGCTACTCGCTCCTCGGCGGCACGAGCCTGCGGGAAGCGGAGGACAAGGCGGTCGAGCGGGTCGTATCCGCCATCGCCACCCGCATCAGCGGACGCTAGCCTGACGGAATCGCAAGCGTCCCTTTCCCGCCGCGAGGCGGGAGAGGGACGTTTTCATGGACCCATATCCGCGCGCATTTTTCCGGACAGATGCAGCATCGGCCTACGTCTAAAGTCTTAGGTTTTTCAGAGGGCGAGCTGCAGTAGGGGCGGCATGGCGTTCCCCTCCGGCACTTTTCCTCAAACCTTCGTCCCGCGGCGACGTCACTAACGGGACGGTTCCGGGAGGGAATTCGGAGGATCCGGGAGATGGCTTCGCCCAAGGACGCGGCGTCCTCCTCCGGCAAGGCTGGGGAGGACAAGCCCAAGCCGGACTTGGCCGCCCTCGTCGTCCAGAAAGGCTGGGCGACGGCCGAGCAGGTCCAGGCGGCCGCCCGCAAAGCGAAGGCGGAGAAGACCACCCTCTCGCAGGCCCTCGTCGCGCTCGGCATCCTCACCGACGTCCAGATCCGCCGCGCCCTCGGCGACCGCAAGGCCGGCTCCGACAAGCCGCGCGTCCTGGACCCGTCCGTCATCGGCATGATCAAGGGCTACCGGATCGAGCGGCGCCTCGGCTCCGGCGGCATGGGCGACGTCTTCCTCGCGCAGCAGACCAGCCTCGACCGGCCCGTCGCGCTGAAGATCCTTCCGATGCAGCTCGCCAAGGACGAGGAATTCGTCCAGCGCTTCCTGAGCGAGGCGCGGGCCGCCGGCAGGGTGGCGCATGAGAACATCGTCGCGGCCGTCGACGTCGGCGTCTCCAACGGCCGCTACTACTTCGTCATGGAGCTCGTCGAGGGACTCACGCTCCAGCAGAAGATCGAGCGGGAGGGGCCGATCCCCGAGAAGGCCGCCCTGGAGATCGCGAAGCAGGTCGCGCGCGGCCTCCGCCACGCCCACCAGCAGGGCCTGATCCATCGGGACATCAAGCCCGCCAACATCATGTTCACCGGCGAGGGCGTGGCCAAGATCTGCGACTTCGGCCTCGCGAGGCGCCTCGACGAGGACACCACCCTCACGATGCCCGGCCTCGTGCAGTCGAGCCCGGCCTACGCGTCGCCCGAGCAGTGCCGGGGGCGCCGCGACCTCGATCACCGGACCGACATGTACTCGCTCGGCGTCACCCTCTTCGAGATGCTGACGGGGAAGCGCCCCTTCACGGCCGAGACCTCGAGCGCGCTCTTCATCAAGCACGCGACCGAGGCGCCGCCGTCGCCCCAGACCCTGAATCCCGCCCTCAGCGCCGCCGCGAGCACGCTCGTGCTGCGCCTCCTGCGGAAGGAGCCCAAGCAGCGCTTCGAGAGCTACGACGAGCTGATCGAGGCGATCGAGGGCGTCCAGCAGTCCAAGCCGGTCCCGAAACTCAAGGTCGCCCCGGGCGCCCACCCGCGGGCGGTCCCGGCCCGGCGCTTTCCCTGGGGGGGCGCGATCGTGGGCCTCGTTCTGCTCGGCGCGGCCGCCTCCGGGCTGGTCTGGTACCTCCGCCGGCCCGCCGGGCCCGCGCCCGTGGAGCCCGTCGCCCGGGCGAAGGCGCCCGCGGAGTCGGAGGTCGACCTGCTGATCAAGGGCGTCGCGGCTCTCGAGAAGCGCACGCAGGAGAATCCGTCGGAGATCCCCGCGGTCCGGGCGCGCTGGAAGGATCTGGTCGAGCAGTTCCGCTCGGCGCCGCAGCTCGCCACGATCGCGCGGCTGCAGATGGAGTTCGAGACGCGCGTGTCGGACCGCGCCGACGTGGAGGCGACGAAGCAGCTCGCCCAGGCGGAAGGCCAGTGGGCCGCGAATCATCCCGCGGAGGCCCTGCGCATCCTGGGCGGCTACCCGGGCGGCTACGACGGGACGCCCGGCGCCTCCCGCGTGTCGGCCCGCGCGGCGGAGTGGACGAAGACGCTCGAGGAGCGCTACCGGGTCGAGCGCGAGAAGGCGCAGGCGCTCCTGGCGGCGGGGAAGCACGCCGAGGCTCGGACGGCGCTCGCGGCCATGAAGGCGCTGGACTTCGTCCGCCCCGAGTTCGCGGTCGAGGTCGAGAAGCTCCGCGGGAAGATCGACGAGGCGGCCGTCGCGGCGAAGCCGTCGGACGCGCCGGCGCCGAGCCCGGACCCGCAGGCGAACCGCGCGTCCTCCAAGGATCCCGCGCCGCCCGTCTTCATCGACCCGGCCCGGGTGATGAGGAATCCCGCCCTGAGGGCCGACCCGCGCGAGCGGAGCAAGGCGGCGGCCGCGTTCCGGGGCCTGGCGTCGCGCTCGGCGCTCTGCCGCGCCGCCGACATTTTCCTCTCGCACGACGACCGTTTCTGGAAGCTGGGCGGGGATCGCCTGAAGCTCAAGACCGAGCAGATCGAGCTCGACCTCGAAGGGCAGGCGCAGGAGGAGGGGAAGAACACGGTCTTCCAGGGCATCAACGGGCACCGCGTCGTGCTCCAGAAGGACGGCAAGGTTTCGGTCGATGGAGGCTCGTGGGTGACGCCCCTTCGGGTGGACCTGACGCGGAACATCCCGACGCCGCTCCTGAAGGTCCTGGGCGATTACCTGGCCGGACTCCCGCTGGAGCGCGCCGACACGCTGACGAGCGCGGAACACCAGGGTCAGTTCGTCGGCCTGGCCCGGAAGATCTCCGACCTCGGCGACACGTCGAAAGACGTCCTCTACCTCTTCGCGCTGGCGCACGCGGACGACCTGCTGGCGCAGAACCTGCGCCCGGAGGCCGAAGGGGTCCGCCTGGCCCGGCTCCAGCCCGCCCGGACGGCCGACTTCTGGGGGCTGCCCGCGACGGTGAACCGCGTGTCGCTCGCGCGGATCCTGGGATCGGCGTCGCCGGTGGATGTCCGCCGCGCCGCGGAGCCGCTGCTCTCGAACATCGACTTCCCCTCGCGGCTGCTCTGCGCTCTCGCGGCGTTCCGGGAGAAGGACCTCGACCCCGTGGCCGCGTCGGCGGCCTGGAAGAAGCTCGCGAGCCTGGTGCCGGAAAGCTCGGCCGCCAAGTTCTGCGAGGAGGTCGCCGAGCGGCTCCGGAAGGCCTCCGTCTGCGACGTCTGCGCCGGGCAGGGCAAGTATCCTTGCAAGCGCTGCTCGGCCAGCGGCATCGCGGAGTGCGAGCGCTGCAAGGGATCGGGCCGCATGAAAGAAAACGATCTTACCGGCATGGGTCTGTCCGGGACGGTGCCCTGTCCCGGCTGCAAGCAGAAGGGTCGCTTCATCTGCCCGGTCTGCCAGGGCGGGAAGGTGGCCAAGTGCGACAAGTGCGAGGGGAAGAAGGTCCGGAAGCTGGTGGCCGGCTCCGAGTTCCAGGATACGCTCGGGGCGCATCCCTGCCCGACCTGCTCGGGCTCGGGCTCCGTGTTCCCGCGCGTCGCGTACCCCTGTCCCGACTGCGACGGCCTCGGCCGCTTCCCCCAGAAGTGATCAGTCGCGCATCGTCTCCTCGATGGCGCGGATCTTCTCCAGGCGCCGGCGGTGCCGGGCCGCGCCGCTGAAGCGGGCGGCCAGGAAGGTTTCCACGAGCAGCCACGCGAGCTCGGCGCCGATCACGCGCGCCCCGAGGCAGAGCACGTTCAGGTCGTCGTGCTCCACCCCCTGGCGCGCGGAGTACGCGTCGTGGCAGACCGCCGCGCGGATGCCGCGGAACTTGCAGGCGGCCACGCTGACCCCCACGGCGCTGCCGCAGATCAGCAGGCCCCGCCCGGCCTTGCGGCCCTGGATCGCGGTGGCCACCGCGCGGGCGTAATCGGGGTAGTCCACGGGCGTCCGGCGGGACGTCCCGAAGTCCAGGGTCCGGACCCGCGCGCGGCGCAGGCGGCCCAACAGCTCGCGCTTCAGGTCGACGCCCGCATGGTCGCTGGCGACGGCGAGGATCATCGGACCTCGTGCTGGGTCGTCAGGGTGACCGGATGGCCGCTCTCGGAGCCCTGGAACGTGAGGGTATAGGAGCCCGCCTCGGCCGCGTCCTCCATGGGCAAGGTCAGGAGCTTCTTGCGGCCGCCCGGGACGCCCGCGTTGATCTCGACGGACTTCTTCGGCGTCCGCGGGCCCGAGATCTCGACCGACTTGATGAAGAGGTCGCGGTCGAACTGCACCTCGAACTGGAGGGCCTTGCGGCCGTCCTGCATCGTGCCCGCGCGGGCGGGACCCGCCTGGACCTGCGCGGAGCCCGGCACCAGGGCCGAGCCCGGAATCCCGCCGGGGCCCTTGCCGTCGCGCTGGCCGATCGCGGGGAGTTTCGCCACCGGCGCGTGCTGAGTCTTCTCGTAGACCGCCATCGCCTCCGGGAGCCGCTCTTCCATGTCCTTGATGCGGCTCTCGTGCGACGGGTGGGTGGAGAGCCACTCCGGCGGCTGCTGCTGGTTCAGCTCGGCCATCTTCTTCCAGACCCGGACCGCCGCATGCGGGTCGTAGCCGGCCTTCGCCATGAGCTCCAGACCCACGCGGTCCGCCTCGGCCTCGTGCTTCCGGCTGAAGGGAAGGAGGACGCCGACGTTGGTCGCGGCTCCGAAGGCCGCCAGGACCAGCTCGGAGGACTTGGAATCCTTGGCCCCCAGGTAGGCGCCGACCAGGCTCGCGGCCCCGCCGGCGATCATGTTCTGGCTCATCCGTTCGGCGCCGTGGTGCATGAGCGCGTGGCCGACCTCGTGGCCCATCACGAACGCCATGCCCGCGTCGTCTTCCAGGACGGGGAAGATGCCCGTGTAGAAGGCGATCTTTCCGCCCGGGAGGCACCAGGCGTTCATCGTCTTGTCGTCGACGATGGTGTTGAACTCCCACTTGAAGTCGGACTTGGCGGCCGCGGCGGCGATCCGCTGGCCTACCCGGCGGACGGGTTCCACCTGCTCGGGGTTGGTGGCCACCGCGCTCTTGGCCAGGACCTCCTGGTAGGAACTCACCCCGAGTTCCTTCTCGGTTTCGTCATTGACGAGCATGAGCTGCTTGCGGCCCGTGTATTCGTTGGTGGCGCAGCCCGTCCAGGCGGCCAGCAGGAGCAGGGCGATTCTGTGGCGAGACGTCGTCATGGATCATCCGGCCGATGCGGCCGTCCTCCGTACTACCGATCCAGACGGTCGAGCCACGTTTTGAGCTTCGGCGAAAGACGCTCCTTCCAGAGCTCGTCCACCCGGGCGTCCAGGGCCCGGGCGGCCTTGACCCCCGCGGCGGCCCGGTCCAGGGCCCCGGGGGCGGGCTCGCCCTCCAGGAGGAGCGCCACGGCCTCCAGCAGGGAGCGGGCGAAGAGCGCCCGGGCCCGCAGCGGGGCGGGCGTGTCCTTCCAGGCCGCGATCTCCTCCAGCGGGGCCAGCTCCTTGGCGACGGCCCTCAGGGCCTCCGGGCTGGCCATCGAGGAGCGCTGGGCCAGGACCTGGTCGGCGCGGCCGGCCCAGCGGGTCACATCGCGCGCCAAGCCGGTCCGGCGCCGGAACTTCGCCCATTCCTCGCGGACGCGCAGGACGTGCGGCGTCAAAATGCCGCTGCGGTACGCGTCATGTTCCTTGGTCCGTCCGAGGCTCTTGTCCAGCTTCAGCGCCGCCTCTTCGGAATCCGACAGCAGGAGGTCCAGCTGGGCGTCGTCCTTGCCGCCCGACAGGGACTGTACCCGGGACCAGCGGACGGCGATCGCGATGCCGGCCGCGGCGCGGAAGCCCGAGAAGCTGCCCGACTGAAGCGCGCGGGCCGCCGACTGCTCGAACGCCCTTGCGCAGGCGAGGACCTTCGGCCCCTCCGTCTCCTTGAGGGAGCGCAGGTCGGAGAGGTGGTCCTGGACGGTGGCCAGGAACTCCTGGAGCCAGACGCTGCGACCGTCCGCCGTCGCCCCGACCGTTCGGGGCGGCAGGCCCGGCAGGAGCAGCTGCGGGATCGTGTCGGGCTTGTCGAGGGGCGGCGCGACCGCCACGGTGTCCAGCGCGAGGTCGAGGGTCTTCTCGTAGCGGGTCAGGACGGCACTGCGCCGGCTTTCGACCAGCTCCAGCAGCTGCGTCCGCTCGGCGGGGAAGGGGTCCAGCAGGGCCTTCTCGCCGGCCACGACGCGGCCGGCTTCCTCGAAGTTCTCTTTGTCGCAGAGCGCCTTGATCTTCTGCGCCAGGGTGGCCACCGCGGCCCGCACCTCGTCCGAGGCGGAGGCCGACTTCTCCACGGCGGCGAGCTCTTCCTTCACCGTCTTGAGCAGGTCGGGTCCCGAAGGATGATGAGTCAGCTCCAGGTGCGTGATCGCCTCGCGGATCAGCTGGCGCTGGCGGGAGGAGTCCTTCTCGACGCGCGCCTGGACGGTCCGCGTCTGGGCCCAGAG